>PJEL010000220.1_pt1 | contig 69430 bp, 57 predicted proteins | sample 1853271 | NCBI WGS metagenome assembly PJEL01 (sample SAMN08108733, study PRJNA415343) | Invertebrate metagenome, whole genome shotgun sequencing project. | host: Globobulimina | place: Sweden: Gullmar Fjord | collected 2015-08
GGATGTTGCAGATACATGTTAATTATATACAATTCAATACTTTCAAACCCCCCCAATATCCTAAATGTTTGGATCGTCGAGAAGACTTTCTCTGCAGGAAAGGTCTCAAACTTCACTTGGAGTCAAGCTCATACCGCCTGACGAATATGAAAATATGGATGTCGATGAAATATGCCTTGCAATAGGTGAAAAAATGCATTTCATACGACCTTTGCCCAGTGATGACCCTGATAACGAAGCTTGCAAGACTTTTGTGGGTGCATATTATAGACATGTATTAACCAAGCCTTTCCTGCTCTTAACTGGAGAACCAGGACAGGGCAAGTCATCTTTTGCAAAGGAAATTGCGTCAATGGTTGTTTCTAAAGGAGGGAAAACAGCAGACGGCTATTTCTATGCCATGAGCAATCAACAATTCCTGACAATGGATATGTTGTATGGATGTATGGAAGAATCTGATCAGTATTCTCCTGGGCCTTTGGGTGAAATGATACAAGGTGCACGTACGTGGAAAGATTCAATCTTTGTTTTTATCATCGATCAGTACAATCGGGGCTCTGATCTAGTGTTGTCGCTCTCAAAAGTATGGGATTCTAAATTAGAGGGGGCAGGTCCAAATGAGAGGTCAGAGAAATACAAGTACAGGAGAGTTTCAAATCGTATTGAAACAGAAGAAGAACTGCCTTCAAATATAAAATTTATCTTTACTGGCAATCACGAGAAAGGTGATGATGCCGGGGAGGAAAGGAAAGAAGATTCTGCACTTGAACTGAATAGACTTGCTGGTGCAGAAGTCTCCTTTCCTGATGGCAAGGAGTATTCTTTTGAAAAGAATGCATATCCAGGTAATGTCATCATAAAAAACATGAAGAATAGATTGAATTTGTCAGGGCACAAAGGATATGCGTACTCGACGGATGAGATTGAGGACATAGTTGCCAAAGTTGAAGAAGACTTTGCTGGTTGCAATAAAGGTCAAGGGCTGATGCCGGGGAAGATAGTTTCACTTGTATATGATGAATTAGATTCTAGAATAAAGAATTGTGGAGCGTCTTCAGGAATGCCTCCACTTCCCACAAGCCATGTGAGCTTGCCCAAGCCAATTTCTGTAGGTCTTACAAGTACTGATCAAAAGCCAGCAATAGTTGATGTGATATATTATCAATTCTTCCATGCGTATCCACATATGTGGAAAAAGTTTACTTTAGATTATGAGAAGTATATCAAGGAGATCTTCAAAGAGTATTTGTCGTGGGGAAGGATGGTGAAGCTGCAAGGGGCCAGGGCCAGGAAGCAAAGGAAGAGGAAAGACCCCAAGTGAGGCTGGCTAAGAGATAATGAGGAGCAACCAGGACTGGCAGGTACAGATGCTGACAATGAAGCATAAAGTATCCGATCTCTCATGCGTAGGTGATGACCCAACTTTGTACAAAGCTCACATGCATGTGAGATCTCTTGTTGCAAATCATCATCAAATCTTCATGTGCAATGGTACATATCACTCTCATTCATCAGGATGTTGATTTGTAAAATTCATAAACAATTTGTTACGATGGTCGCAATAAGCTCTTCTAACACTCGCTCACTCGTTCGACACCAGGTGTCGACATGTGCCAGTCCAAGAGCAAAACACGTCTTCGGGCGTAGATTTGCGGCACCTCTAACCAATGATTTATTCTTTAAAATGTATCAAAAAAATACCATCAAACGTGATAATGAGTCAATGATAACATGTCATAGCAGCAGCAACAGTGCAGGACTTCCTTCCTACTCTGAGTTGCAAAAGGTTGCAGAGGAGGCTGCCAGGGCTGGTGCATCCATTGTGTATGATACAATTGACAAGCCAAGGAATGTAACTCTGAAAGGTACTGCAGATCTCGTCACTGAGACGGATACTGCAAGTGAAAAGGCTGTTTTGGATGTCATCAGAAAGTACTTTCCAAACCATGCTGTCCTTGGGGAGGAAGGGGGAGTCTCTGGCGACGTAACCTCTGAATATCTGTGGGCTGTCGATCCTCTTGATGGAACAACAAACTTTACACATGGATACCCAAGTTTTGCTGTATGTGTGGCCTGCCTCAGGCATGCAGTTCCAGTGGCATCAACAGTTATAGAGTTTGCAGGTGGTCCAGGAACATGGGTGCAACGAGAATACTCGGCAAAAAGAAACGGTGGTGCCACAATGAATGGTACTAGGATTTCTGTAAGCAAGACAAAAGACCTTGGAAGCTCTCTTGTCGTAACAGGGTTTGGATATGATCATGATGCACCCTGGCTGGCGAATATGGGGCTATTCAAGGAATTTACCGACATAACTCGTGGTGTGCGAAGGCTTGGCTCAGCAGCCATAGATATGTGCCATGTAGCATCTGGTATCACCGATTCATACTGGGAGTATCGTCTGAAACCGTGGGATATGGCCGCAGGTGTACTCATGGTTGAAGAAGCAGGTGGGACTGTAACAACAATGGATGGTAGAGCGTTTAGTGTGTTTGATAGATCAGTATTGGTCTCCAACTCATATCTACACGAGTCATTGCTAGAAATCATAGAGCCAGTGACAACAGATTTGGTGACAAATAAAGGGGTAGATCTTTCGCAATGGTTCATCCCAGCTGGATATTCTGTCCATAGTGGAGCCCAACTTGAATAATCATGGCACACACCGTATATACATACAGTCCTCTAGTTTTTTTAAATAAAGAAGTATACCTATGCACGGTATGAAGTACAGCACCGAGTCACGAAACGATTATGATGCACTGATCCCCTGATCAAGGAATAGATCTGAGAGAGGCTCACAGGCACCACGCTGTTCATGCTCTAGCATATCAAGTGCAACTATACAACTATCCGCAACAATAGGCTCCTCGTCTTTCGAATACTGCATGAATAATCATTCACATCCTCATCACAGAGTACTCGATTCTCAAGAAGAAGAATCATGGCATCAGTCACAATGTGTATCTGTTCATGGACAAGCATGCGTGATGATGCAAGCCAATCAGAGTTGGATTGTAATGTGTTCCATCCTATGCCAGTCATCATACAGAACCACACAAAAAACATACCTTTCTCAACATATCCAAACATTCAGGAGAGGCAATTGATCCCAGTGCTTCTGCAGCCTCGTGCCTAACAATAGGGTTTTCTTGTGCATTTTCCAGCACCTCCTTCAGCTTTTCTGTTGCATGAGCATCTTGCATTTGACCCAGAACATATGCTACTTCATGTTTCAGCAAGGCACTTGAAGAACTATCAAACGATGCTGTCAGTGCATCTACTGCCTCAGCACCACCAATATTCCGCAATGCAAACATCGCTCTATATCTATCAAATATCCTCGCATGTTCATCTAAAAGACATTCTCTATGCTTTGATACCGGAATCGTAACATCTGCTGGAGGCGTGGGGTCCACGGACATGTATGGGGAGCTGTCAATAAGCCTTTTTCCCTCATCAGACTCGAAAAACTCAATCCGTTGCAGAGCAAGTTGACACGTCTGGGCAACCTCCAAGCACGAATCATCCACATAGAGTTTCAAAGGTTCCAAGCATTCATCTTTTGAGATGGCACCTAGCGCTTCACCAGCCTCGTGTCGCACCATGGGGTGCTCTCCCGTATCCCTCAAGATATCTGACAAGGCTCGTATGGCTGCAGGGTCTTGCCTCTGACCAAGACAATATGCTACCTCATGTCTATATAGTGCAGAATCATCTTCCAAACCTATATATCAATGTACTATACCGTGTGAATGACCGAGGTTGCTGGGCAAGTGCATGGTTGGTAGAGCACAGGAACCTTTTTCAATCCAACGCACCTTTAAGCATTGCATGATGTGCTCTGGAACCTTGTACATTTCTTAACCAGAATAATATTCTATATTTCGTAGATAATGGTGTGCTTGCATGTGTCATGTATGTCTCTACATGGGCAACCTTTGACTCTTCTACGGCAACAAGAGACACCATCAGTACTCGTTCCTTCCAACTGATGTGATATCCTGATATATACTAGTAACATACATACATACATATGTAAATTAAAATAAAGAATACTGCAGGTAGCTGGATGCTGGTGACTCTCTATGATGGTCGTCGTTTCGTACAAAAGATAGTACGACAGGATGCCATGTAGATTTTCATTCAAATACGTGTCACGTTCCATCCCCTCGTATCTATCTCACAAAACAAATGTCATGTATTCAGTATATCATCTCCAGGGGAGAATGCTGGCACGTGGACTGCAGAAGTCAATCACCCTTCCAACATCCTCACATGGGACATGTGTGGTTGGTTTGAAGACGAGTACTGTACCTTGCAGTGGACAGCGTAGAGGCTATTTGTCTAGAAATAACGTTAGGTATTTACATAGTATGAAAGGATCTGCAGGGGATGGTATCATGGAGACACTGAGGAATCTGGTTGGGGGACAAGGTCCAAAAGAGAATGCCCACCTTGAGATTGGTAATGCGCCATCCTGGGACGAACTTGAGATGCTGGCCGACAAGGTATCAAAGGACCTTGGCGTACCTCTTCCAAATGATGTGGATCTTGAGAATGGACCTCCAAATCCTATGAGTCTGAAGCGAACGTTTGGGAATACGGATCAGGAACCAAGGATAAAGTTGTACAGGGACCATGCGGCATGGTGTCCATACTGTCACAAGGTTGTCCTTCAGTTGGAAGAGAAAAAGATACCATACATCATAGAGAAAATAAATATGAGATGCTATGGAGATAAACCTCAGTCCTTCCTTCAAAAGGTGCCCAGCGGGTTGTTGCCTGTGCTGGAAGTGGATGGCCACATTATCACCGAGTCTGCTGTGATTCAACAGCTCTTGGAACAGTGGTTCCCACACCCAGCGCTCCTTCCTCCTGAAGGAACAGATGAACATGATCGTGCAATGTCTTTGATGAGACTTGAAAGGCAGTTGTTTGGCGATTGGATGCAATACCTGTGTAACGGATGGGGCGATGAGATGAATAGGAAGAGATTTGAGGCAACCATGGATGAGGTGGAGAGCACTCTGTCGGTTGCCGAGGGACCCTATTTTCTCTCCACATTCTCATTGGTAGATATTGTATTTGCTCCATTTCTCGAGAGGATTGTCGCCAGCATTCCATACTACAAGGGTGTGGTTGTCAGGGGTTCTGGCCGTTGGCCAGCTTTGGAGCGCTGGTTTGACGCTATGGAGACACGCCCTGCGTATATGGCATTCAAGAGTGATTTTTTCACACATTGCCATGATCTCCCTCCACAACTAGGTGGATGTGCATCTACAACCGATGGTAAGGCGGTCGAGGCCATAATTGATGGTGCAGATGGAACAAGTTGGTCCCTCCCCCTTGATCCAATAACCCCACAATCCCTCGAGCCTCTTTCCACGGGAGACAACCCGCCTGTCGACAGATTTGTCGCAGCTTCCAAACTCATCAGCAATAACAAGGCTGTTGTGAGATTTGCTCTCAGGGGAGTTGGGTCCCGGGGTCCCAGACCAGTCACTGCCCCGCTATCTGACCCAACAGCAACACCAAATATGGAGCATGAAAAAGAGGTCGACGCAGCGCTTCGTCATGTTGCACACCTCATGTTAACTGGACGAGTAGAAGATGGAAATCATAACAAGGCCAACATATCCAGCAACCCATCAACACAAGGTGTGGTGAGAGCTGATGGAGTCCCTTTGAGTTTGGCCTATCTACGGGATAGAGTTGGTGTTCCCAGAGACATGCCATATCCTTCTGCCCGACAGTTCAGAGCACATTTGAACTGGATGATTGACCATGTGCATATGAACGTGTAACCATGTATATGTGTTCCCACTACTCTACTACACATGTGCAATGATGAGGAATGCTTTGCAAAGCATTTCAATTGAAACCTGTCCTTGCTCCCCTAGCACCAGGGGAGTCCTGTAGGTGATTCAAATCTCGTATAGATTCATCATGATTGCTAGAATCATCACCACGTACGTATAGACTACCTTGAACATTACAATGTAATAAAAAGTTTCATACTTTAGTCTACTATACACGCGTGTGATTGTATCATTTATCAAGTACTGGTTTTTTGTACCGAGGGTTTCTGTCCCCCCCCTTTGGCAACTGGTACACCATAGCATTAATCTCACGACACGAGTTGTTTCTCATATACTACTGTAGTAGAATTACTGCTATTGTATTGTATGTAGATTGAGCAATCCGTTCTGAGTAAGACACCATTGCACCAGCTCATCAAAGCCACGTGTGCAAACCTTCGATCGAGCTCGTCAGGAGTTTGTGGCCCTCTGTATACTACTACTGATGGGGTGGTAATACCTGAGTACAGTAGTTGAAAAGAGTATCTAGTAGTATTTGACAGGCAGGTAGAGAGAATTCGATGACAGAGTCGGTTGTCCCCTTTTGGATAATTTGCACTGAAACGGTACGCTGGCATGCTCGTGGTGGCTATTCCTGTGTATCTCTCGTTCATTCTTTTCTCTTCTTGTTTCTGTAGGATCCTGGTCGATTTCAGGTTCCCGTAGATGCTGGCAGTGATGTTGTTAGGCCCTGTGATTCCCTTGCGTGGCAGATAGAGAGCACAGGGCATGTTGCTCCCTGTCAGGATCCCTTGTTAGAAAAGCTCTCAAAAGCGAGCCCTGTGAATCTGGTAGATGCAACCTTACGCTCCAATAGTATGTGTAGTACGGTCGGAACGGATAGGATGACATCAGATCTGGATCTATGCAGCCTGGATATGTATTCTAGTGATGTAGGTCTATGTTATTCGAGTAGGTCAGAGGAGTCTGTTGAAGGCCTGTTCACAGGTATGGAGTTATTTGACTCTCTCATGAAGGACAATCTTCCACGATTGAAGATTCTACCAGCAACAGTAGGGTTGGTAAGGCAAGTGAGCTTTGATGTGCCTGCCGCACCTCACAGAGAAGGTGCTGAAGACAAAGCCTTTGGAAGGACATGTGAGACGGTTGAAAAAGCAATGTCGTTTGATCTGAAACGAGTCATCTCACGTTTTAGACGTGATCTGAAATCAAAGGCTCGTTCCAACCCAACATGTGAAAAACAGCAGCGTGAAGAAACAAAAGGATTTGCCTCGGACATGTTTCCAGAGGCAAAAGAACAACAACAAGAAGAACAAAAAGCTCCTCTCGTGGATCAGACCAAGTATACTGATGATGATGATACTACTACTACTAGTACTACTACTACGAATAAAAATAATAAACATGGGATGATGATGGCATCGAATGAATCTAGGACTCTTCCCAGAGATACCCAAGCAGTGGAAAAGGAATTGGTTGATTTTATGTTCATGGTACCTCGATAGCACTTGCAAGTGCTATACAATTGTATGTGTATATGTGTGATGAGAAGAATCGATCCAAATGCACCTTGATGGTTCCATGTGAATGTAAATTCAAACTTGAACAAGCTTCATGAAGATTATAATCTTCCTCGAGACATGCATGTCCTGACACACAACCAGCACTGTCTCTTGTATTATTATTACAGTAGTATTATTGATAGTCGTAATAATAGATTTGCTAGCATAGTAGCTGGAATGAACCACACTGTTTGACAGTTTCCGGTAGAATGTCTGGTGGTCTCGATCAGGTAGAACAGGTCCAACCTTCCCATCTTCATGGAGAAGGGATTCCATTACCTCGAGGAAAGGTTAAGTTAATTAGTGGAGATGATTTTGTATTCATTGTAGATGAGGATGCGGCACGGGTGAGTACAACGATTCGAGGGATGTTAGACTCTGAAGGAGAATTTCAAGAAACAAAATCTAGAACGGTTCATCTCAGGGAGATCTCATCACGTGCACTAGAAAAATGCTGTCAGTATTTTTATTACAGATTACGGTATAGTAATGTACCTTCAAAGAGCATCCCCCAGTTTGAAGTGCCACCAGAGTTGGCCCTGGAGTTGCTCATGGCCTCAAACTATCTCGACATGTGAGTCTTATTTCATAATCACATGAAAAATGGGGTACTCTATGATGTATTTTCCCTTTAAAAACTCTGCAAGTGGCTGGGATGTATCAACCAAGTAGACACATGCCTCATTGGCTGGGACTCCTTCCTGATTCATATACACTCGACCAATGTCGTTTGATTCTTTCTGGTTGAGATGGATATCCAGGGCTTTCTGTATGCTATCGCTTTCAGGCATGCGAGATGTGTGCGATATCTGTACAATGTCTCCAGAGTCTGGTGACTGGAACCGCCACTCCACTCTCCATTGAAGTACCTTTGATTTTCCATCATACCGAGTCGTATTGTCTTTTCTTCTCTTCATACCTGGAGCGACGAGCTGTAATGTAACACCACGGCACTTTGCCTGGTAGACCAGAGATTTCAGATATGCAGGGAGCTGCTTCCGAGGGACTGGTGGCTCAGACCTCCTTGCAACATCATCTACACGCTCTATTTCTTCCAGCAGTTTATAGTCCGATACCAATATTTTGTAAGAAAGTTCAGCTCGCTTGACAAACCCTGTTCTATCTCGCTTGCCATTGCAGGAGAAGGTTTGCTTGTGTTCCTGAACACAAGATAAACTACAAGTCCTCCTTCCACAACCTGGACAGGTATATTTCGGCTCTTTTCTTTGACATACAGTACAGAGAGACGTCTTATTGGTCTTCTCGTCCTCTGAAGACGTGTCCTGCATCCTCTGTGCCACCAAAGACCTTTGAATATCCCCAGAAAGCTACTCCTCCCACACAGGTCACTCCAACCACTGTCGCCAGGGATAGCACAGTCCTATAATGTTGTAGAAGAGAACGTCTACCGGGTTTAAAAGGATCGTACACTCGAGTGTGTTCGTGCTTGGTATCGGACATGAATCTGAGTAAAGGGTCCAACGCTTGTTCTTCTTCCCAAGTCGTGGGAAACTGTATTTTTCAGATTTTCAATAACACATTCAACTGTTTGATATGAATTACTAGCAACAATTTAATCTTTTGTTTCGTGCTCATCCGAAGAGCTGGTTTCCAAGTCACTGCTGGAAGAGACAACTCTGGACAAGGAATGGAGATCATTTCCAACTGAACGAGCAATCGATCGTACTCTTTTTGACAGTCCTGTTGCTTTATCTGCCATAAGTACCAAGTCACTATTCGTAGGAACATGTCGAATCCTTCCAGCATTGCTAAACCCAGTGTTGCCAAATATAAAGTCAAAAAAGTTCAAATACTTGCCAGCAAAGACATCCCTTCGCTGGCCACAATGGTCGCTGTAGCAATGGCAAATGGCTGCAGATGCCATGGAAAATAACAAAACATCAATCCGCGGCTGCTTGTTTGAGGAGGATCTTGGTAGAATGCCCCATTCGACAAGGCTAAGGGCAAAGGACTCTATTGCCCTGGAAAAAGCATAGGTTGACAGTTCCATTCTTCTGCTCTTTTTTTCTACAAAAAGCGCTATTCCGGCGACCCAACATGAAGACGCTACTATTTGGCCAGTTACTGATCGGGTTGTTTGGAAGGCGAGGCAGACGCTTCTCCAAGCAAGAGTGCAATAGAGTGAGAGGAAAAGGCTACTTCGGAGACTACTCTTGGCTATTTTCAGCCAAATCTCCTTCGATTCATGTCCAGAGAGTAGCGTTTGTCTATGGATAAGGAGTGCAGGAATGATGTATACTGGTATGTATACAGGAATCGCACGAGCCAACGCTTCTGGGAAAAAACTCACAGAGTGACTAGAGCATGATGTCTGAGGATGGACCACGTCACATGGAAGCTGCCGTGTGGGTCTTCCAAGGGAGGTTTCCCTGCACATGTCTCGAATTGAATCCATCACATACTTGCTTTTACCACCATGCTTGTTCCAAAATTTTATGTAAGCACCTGGCAAGGTGGAGGGAAGAATGATCCAGCTGTATCCCAGCTGGGCAGTTGCCAGACACATGAGAGCCACATCACCATGAGCATATCGAGTTGGCGAGAGCAACCTTCGTACCCATGCCCTTCGATATACCTGTAGATTATCTTCATTTTTTCCTTTCACGAGGGGAACATTACCGCATCGTATCAGGAACGTCAGTCCTTTTAAGAACATGTACAGTGCCAGGCTGGTATGCCTTGTTTCGGATCCAGCCAGTACCAAGCACGGCCCAGAAAGAAAGCCACTCACCAATGCTCGCCATGATTTCGTTGCTTCTCGTCCAAATAGATACGCAATCGTTTCATCCAATAGCACAAAGCTTCCACTGAATGATCCGAGGAACAGTCCATATGACATTGTATCTTTTGATATCTTCTTCACCACATTGCCCACCATCTTCGTATCGACCTTTCGACGTGATGTACTCAACAGTCGCAATGTATATGATAGCACATGAAAGCCACCACGCATGGTTGCCCCCATAATTGCACCTCGGCTTACAGCATGGTATACTCTCTCTTGTATTCTTGACCATTCCTGCCCATCCACTGGCACAGTGTTGAGTCGGTTACACTCAGATTGACAATCTAGGTTACCTTTTATTTCTTTAGTATCGCCATCATCACCTCTGGGAGAGGCATCTAGCTGATGCCTCTCAGTATCCCCTCCTTGGGGAGAAGCAACCATGCCCTGATTTGTTAATTGTGTGTATATCAAAATGTGACGGTGCCAAGCACATCTATGTCATTTAATACATGATACTGTTTCATGTATACGCTATGTATCGTCAATCGGCAGCTTTGTCGCGTGCTCTGCATTCTCTCTCCAGTCAACAAATGCAGCAACATGTCGTTGGTGCTGTGTACGAACGATTGGGTAGGTATGCGATAATGTAGCATTAATTACGTTCTTGAGATGTTACTTGAACAAAAAGTAATACTCTACACCCTTCACATGGCGCGCATGCTTCATGAACGGGAAACACGCCTCTTCATCCAATCCCACTGGGCTAGGATATCCTATCCTCCCCACATCCATGTGCCAAGCTGATGCATCACGATCCATGGACCATCGAATAATGAATGATGTCATCCCCATGGTTCCAGAAAGGTTTTGGAAAGGAGTCGGGCACCTTCAACGAGAAACTAATCAAGAGACTGACAAAGTTTCTGAGGGTCACCAAGAACACTGTGGACAGGGTCAGAAAGATGCTCTCTGGGAATGACAAGAAGTTGCCCGCATTTGAATTCACTGTCGGTAGATAGACAGCTAGGCCATGAATATCTATAGCCAGTGCTGGGACCATCAAGTAAGCAAATGAACAAGAGCAAAACACATGTTGCACCTTTTGAAAGCTGAAAAGTAAAATTGATGATTCCATGGGCATGGTCACATGAGAAGCCAAAATCCCTGAACAGGTTGTACGTAAAGTAAAGTAATATTTTATAATTATTCTTAATATACTTTACCATCTTGATATCCGTATTAGTGGTTCGTGTTGGGATTTCTGTTGGTTGGAATCGTAACGGTAATTCAACAACGTCCATGTTTGTCAACAACACGTTCACCAACCTATCTCATATCTGAACGGTGGTCATTTGTATATTTTAAATAGATAAATTAGTGAGATCATAATTCTACATCAACGTAGGATTACAAGGTCGTTGAACCTGCTGGTGTCATTCAGAAGAGCAGCATCACGCGGGTGCATTCTCGTGAGAGACGTACGTCGCCTTGGCATCACACGACTGAGGAGAAAAATACAAATACAATGGATTCTTCGACACGGGGATTGATGGATGCCAACGTTCGTGGCGTTTCTTTGGAGCCCGTGAATGATAGTGTGAAGGATAGAGAGAGTCCTCTGGACGGCAAGGAAAATAGGGGATGGGACATGCAAGGAATTGGGGTCGGTTGTGCACCAGATGATCCAGTCATATATGCTTGGTTACAATCAACTGGTGATGTGCAGCAGGCCGAACAGGTCTTTCCTGGTGACCATGAGATTGGTGATTCAGATAGTCTTGGAGCCAGGAGCACGTCAGCAAGTAATATTGTCGTGTATGATAGGGATAATGCAGTTGAGGCTCTCCATATGCTCTCCGATGCATCGATACTGAGTCCAAACGAGGCAAAGAGGATTGTCAAGATGCTTGTCAAGTATGTTGAACACTCGGATGTACAGCGTAAAAGTATGATTGAGAGGGAGGCAGTTCTCAGCACGCAGTTATCGCAAAGGGAACGGGAACTGTCATCTCTTCGGCGAGGATTTGCAGATGAGCAGGAGGTATCCAAAGGTTTGAAGAAAACAATCGATAGATTGATGCGTGAACAAGAGGAGGCACGCATGGAAATGGGCAAGGTAAAGATGAGTATGGAATTCTCCAAGCAGAAGGAAAAGGCTGCCGTTGAGGCATGTAAAAAAGCCAGTCAACAAGTGGAGGATGTCAAGAGACAAGCATCGATGAAGATTGATGATGCACACAAGCGCCTTCACGATCTTGAAGTCAACATGCATTTGACGGGATGGCAAAGCGAGAAGAGTCCAATGCATCGCGACATCGCTCAGGAACCAGAGACGGTTTTGGTTCATGTGCAACAACCTGATGTCGTATCAGAAATGAAGATGAGTGAGGAGAGTAAATTGCTCCGTTCTGAAATGTCTTTTATGCAACGAAAAGTTGACAAATCAAACACGCTATTGAATAAGACTACAAAAGCAGCACAAAAGATTCAAGAAAAGCTACTTGCTGAGAGACAAAAGGTCGCTGCCTTGCAAGAAGAACGGAGCCAGTTGCAAGAGCAAATTCTCAAGCTTCACCAAAAGCCACAAGGATTGGATTCAAAGCAGGTTGGTCGTCTTATTCATGATTTGGCCACCGCACGTTCTAAAGTCGAGTATTTGGATCATGAGAAGGCATCTTTGTCGGAACAACTTTCTCTGCTTCAAAATGAGGTCTCAAGCATCTCTGAAGATAAAAGAAATGCGTTACAGGTTGCAGAATCGGAAGCAGCACAAGCTCTGTCAGAGGAACAGGCAAAGTGTGAGTCATTGCAATCTCAAATCTCCAGTCTACTTGAGCGATTAGAGGATGCTACAAACTCACTCAAAGACTATGAAGCTACACAAGCCTGTCTACAAGATTCCCAAAAAAGATGCGCTGAACTTGCAGCTAATCTTGAGAGGGAACAAATGTCTTCATATCAAAGGGGTATGGAGATTGAACGCTTGGCAAATGCTGCGCAAGCTTGTGCTAATGAGCTGATGGGTCTCAGAGAGGAGCTTCATGAGGAAAAAATAAAGGTCCAGCGTTTGGAGAATGAAAACACTGGACTCACTGGCAGGCTAGAGGCATTCTCTGAAGCTCTATCAGCTCAGGAGCACAGCTCCGAGGTGATTGAATCGCTTGCAGAAGGCCGTGCCATGGTTCAAAACCGTTTGAAACAGGCTGAGTCGGATCGTGATATTCTCAGAAAAAAGAACGCAGAGTTCGAATCCAGAGTTGCCGAGACAGAAACGTATGTCCAAGAGCTGGAGGGTCTTTTGGATTCTCTGCATGAAGATTTGAGCCAATCTAATAGCGACAAAAGTGCCTTGGAAACGTCATTGAAATTAATGACAAACGATTTGGAGCATTCTAAGAAGATGAATGAAGAACTCAACTCGGTTGTTGAGAATTTCAAGGAGAACTTTGACAAATCACAAAATACTGTGTCAAGACTGCAAAAAGAGCTTGATGATACAAGCTTGCAGCTGAAAACAGCAAATGGTGAAGTTAAAAATCTCTCTGAGCAGTTGCTTTCCTCAGGATCGCGTATTGACCAGCTGTCTGAAGAGAAGAATGGTTTGCAGCAAGAGAAGGGGAAGCTGGAGGTGGAAATTGAGCATCTACGATTTAGCATGGAGAGATTAAGTCAGCATGTGGAAGACTCAAAGAGCAGGTGCACAAGCTTGGAAGCAAGTTTGAAGGCGGCTGAGATTCAATGTGATGCTCTCAGGAAGTCAAATGCTGAGGCACAAAATGACTCCCTCTCGATGGTTGACAGCATGAATGAGATGAGTAGTCTCATTGATGCGGTCAATGTACTACAATCCAGAGTACATGAGTTGCAGGGTTTGTTAGCCTCATCCCAAGCAAAGGTATCCAGGCTAGAAGACGAAAAACATGCACTCCTCAGAGAGGTGGAAATCTATGAAGGCCACATTATCAACTCTCAGGAGAAGATGACAGATCTGAGAAACTCTAATGAAGAAGTACGAGCAGAGCATCGACAGACTGTCAACAGACTTGATGCAGTCTTGAAACAGCTCGATACCTTGAGAAAAGATCTGGAGCACAAGGTTGTAGAAAATGGTGATAAGCAATCGCAAATTGTAGAACTCCTGGCCATGGATGCATCAAACACCGAAGAGATCTCTTCTCTACGAGAAACAGTCGAAGAAATGAGGAGATCTCTTTCCGAATCGCGTGAGAGGATTGCATCCCTGCAAGCTGAGGTCGACGAAAGCAAGCAGGAGAATGAGCACCTTGTGACAGAAAAGAGCAATCTTGAGAATTCGCTACAAGAGGCTCAGGGCTCGTTGACTGCTTGTGAAGGCAAGCTGGTGGTATCTACAAAACGGATAAAGAGGTTAGAAGAAGCAACAAGCCATATTGATGCCCTGGCAAAGGAATTTGAGTCTCTCAGAACCAAGCACAAGAAATTGGTCAAGCAGCATGCTCAAGACAAGGAACTATATGATGATCTCTCTCAGCGGCATGATAAAGCCCTTGATGAAATAAGGACTTATCTTTCCACTATCAGCAATCAGGATGAACGCATCCAAAATTTGTCAATGGAGGTGGCTGAAAAGAATGCGATGGTTGATGATTTGAGAATGAGTGAGGCAAGCCTGAAGGATGACGTAGTACGGTTATCATCATTGGAGCCACAAATCGAATTGTTAAAGCATCATATCAATGAAGGTGGGTCTTGGTGTGATACAGCAGCCAAGGCGCTTGAAGCCAGGGCGAAAGAACTCGAGGTCTCATTCATGGAAGCCAATATGGCGAGGCAAGATGCTACTGTATTAGCCAAGCAGCTGGCAGAGGCACAAGAGAAAGCCAAGGTGGCAGAAGCTGCTTTGGCTATCCGCGAGGCAAGTCTTATTGAAGAACAAGATGCGAAAGACGCTGCGTTGGATACAATTGAAGTCCTTAAGGAGGAAATTCACCTTTTGTCTTCACAGCACAAGGAAATGGTTGATGTCATTGAGGCAATCAAGGCAGCTGAGGAGGAATCAACTCAAAAGTACACCAATGCTTGCTCTATCATTGATTCCCTGAAGGAATCAATCGAAATTCTAAAATCTAGAGCCCATGATTCAGATTTAGAGATATCAAAGCTCAATATGAGTCTCAAACATCTCGAGGAAACCTATGAGAGAATCAAGTCAGAAAATACAGACTTGAAAGAATCCACAAGTCAGTTATCAGCTTCATTAGCCTCATCCTCAGAGAAACTGCGGGTCACTGAACTTGCACTGCAGAAGTCAGATCAGGGATCCATAAAATTGAAAGAAGACTTGGAAGAAACTTCTTTGTTACTTCATGAGAAGGAAGCGCAAGTTGAGAATCTTCAGATGGAAGTGGGTGAATATAAGTCCGAGATGTCAGCCCAAGAAAGGTCGCATACCTTATTGCAAGAACAGTGCACCATACTAGTGAACGAATTAGATTTCTTGAGGAAAGCTCTATCCAACGATGCCGCTACGTCAACGCAGCTGAATGAGGTGATCAAGTTTGTGGATGATGAAAGAGCCCAATTGAGATCTGACATTACAAACCTCAACAAGTTGGTGGATGGAATGAGAGATGAATTCAACCGAGCAAGACTTGAAGTTGGAGAAATTCAATCTTCTAAGCAAGAAATGGAAGATAAACTATTCAGATCGATGGATGAGAACAGGGTATTGTCAGAGAACATTTCCACTTTACAGAAGGATATGGCAGTTCTTGAGGTTGTCAGGGATCAACTCGAGAGGGAAGCCCTGGCTGAGAGAGACGAAGCCACCCGTGCAAAATTGTACTGTAAAGAAGCTGAGAGAGAGGTTACAAAGCTTAAAAATGACTACGAGTTGTTCAACCAGTCAATGATTGGACGCCTCTCTGCCTTGGAACCCATCCTTCTCCGTATTATCTCCAGCATAGAAATAAAGCTTGACGTTCAAGGCGATTCTGATGAATGCCAAAATCTAATCAATGTACCAGATTTGCCAGAACAAAGCCAAAGGCTTGTCCAATCCTTGAGCAAGGTGGAGAGCTATGTTGGAAAGCTTATTGGAACACTGGATAATCTGTCTGATGTGGAGCAGCGATGCACCAATCTTACTGATTCCTGGGAATCTGAAAAACGAGCATTCAAGGTTTTGATACGTTTGTCTTTAGCTATTGCTTCTGATAGCCTCTCAGGTACAGATGAAGCATCAGGTTTATATACAAAGGCTATCAATGACAGTGCCTTGATACAAGTTCTTGACAATGCTGGGCTGCAACATATTTGGCAGTCTCTCTCCAGTCTTGCTCAATCAAAGGCTGGTTTAAAAGCGTATAAAAAGATTCGCCACTTATCCTCTCAACTTCATGAGGTGAAATGTCAGCTCCAACGTTCAACACACGACCTATCAATTGAAAAACAATCATCAGAGAGGCTTTCACATGCAATCAAGGGGGCTTGTGATTACATGATGGAGATCGCGAGTTCGATTGAAAAAGTTTCAGGGGATGCCATGGTACCCACAGCCTTTGCATCAAATGATGTCCATCCTGCAGAGGAAATCAGTTTATGTGTTGACACCCTTAAAACTTCGGTACATGTCATGTTGCGAAGATATAGATCAATGGCTAGAAACATTAGCTCGACAAAAGGATGCGTGACATATAAAGATTTGAAAGATATCGATACTAGTCAGCTTGGCAAAAAAGATGAGAATAATAACGTGAGAAGAAATATTTCCACTAGTAGCGAGAAGATTCCTGCTGTCAAAATATAATTTGCAAATGTAATTTATCTGGTAATGCACTCTATCGGATTCGTCACTGACTGATCAGATACACCAATAATTTTCACATTGGGATTTCGTATTCCAAGAGAGAAGTCTTTACTCACGTGATTGCATCCCCATAAAATCAGCTTTGAAAGCATTGGGCATGCATCACACAAATACCCAAGAGCTTGCTCAGGGATGCTCCTGCACCAACTAAGATCCACTTCCTGCAATGATTTATTTCGATTTAGAATCAATGCTTCGATAAATTTGCCTGAAAGATGCTTCAGACCATTGAGGTACAGCTTTTGGATTTCACACTGCCTTACTAAATGTATCATTGAGTCATCCTTGAGCCCAGAACACCTCTTCAATGACACATTGGTCAATTTAGGGCAACCAGCAACAATGGATTCAATGCCATCAGAGGTAATGTTGCATTGATCCAGGACAATTGTGTGCAGATTCTCCAAGTGTTGAGCAATACTCTTCAATCCACTATCTGTGACATGAGTGCAGTGAGCAAGGGACAATACCTGCAGATTGGTGACACCGTTTAGAGCACCGCTGGACAAGAATGCATCATCCACATCAATGATACCATTCAAATATAGTGCCTCAAGCTGCCCCAAACGCTCGCAAGCGGGTGCGAGGCATGTTCCAGGAATTCCACAACACCATGATATATCCAAAGACTTCAAATTGGGTGCAAGATCTTTCAAACGTTCTACCACGCGACCTTCTATTCGCGAGCAATGAGGCATTCCAAGAGTTTTCAATGCCTTTGCATTCTTCAAAAGCTCGATACATCCAGAATCTGTCAAACGATATGCCCCACGTAACACCAATGTCTCTAAACTTTTAAATGACGCACCACTGCTCAGAGTTGTTGCCACCTGATCTGTGAAACCTCTACCACACAGCCCCAGCAGCAAAGCCTCCAAGGAAGAATGCATTCCATCCAGCAGGCCTTGGAGGAATATTTCTTCTTCAATATAGGAACAATCAGGAATTGAAATCCAGGTCCCAGCATGACTTGTAAAGAGTTTGAATGCATCATCCTGCATTCGACGCATTTTGCATACTTCTACTGCCAACTGAGACCTTACTTCATCTGGTATACCCCACAAAGATTCTACATATTCGATCAGTTCTGTCACAAGGGACATGCTACGATCTTTCAGACGGGGTACCTCACTTGCTATCACACCCTTCTCTTTCGGAGTCCAGTGTTTGTATTCATATCCCTCTTCCGGATCCTGGCAATTCCTTCCTGATGCCATTATTGATTCTTCTCGCTTAGCCTTTGCATCCTCCCTTGCCTCTGCTAGCTGGTATGCAGTGGACCATGGACCAAGAGTCCTGGCACTATCACCTCCAACGTGAATATTGTCATCTACGCTTGCAGGTCCATCCTCATCAAATGTAGCAAAGTGTGCAGCACGTCTACGTGCAACTTCAGCCATGGTTTCTTTCGTCTTTTGACGTCGAGCATGAACCTCTTCCCTCCCAGGGTGCCCAGGAGTCCCCAACCTCTTGCGACCAGTGCTTGTGGAAGGCTCGTCTATATCTACCTCTTGATCCTTTTTTGTCATTTTCCTTTGTCTTTTCAGCCACTAAAATTCTACAGCAGCGGAATTCTAAAAATCCGGTTCTTACAGTTCAAACCAGAAAAGAACAGGACTGGCTACCATCGCTCATCCAAACCTGTCTGTATGAATAAATTGTACTTATTATTTATTTAATTCGTCTGCTTAAGTATTTACACCCGAGGATTCGTAATGTGGACTAAAACCCCCACTTGCGCGCCCGGGTGGCAGAAAGAAAAAAATTAATCGAATATTCAACCTTTCTTTTTGACAACACCTTCTTGGTTTCTAGACAACCTTACGAGGATCCACCGACTCCATGAATTAACATTGTATCTTAATTATAAGTTACTATTCAAACACGTGCGATGAAGGTTTCCACCCCGTTAATCGTGGCCTTTTTGGCTTTTATTCTTGCACCTCGATCTGGGGCCATGGCTTCTGCCATGTATTCCTCTTCGGGGCCCGTAACTGAGCTCACGCCATCAACATTTGATACAAAGTTGAAATCTGGTATTTGGTTGGTTGAGTTTTATGCACCTTGGTGTGGACATTGTCAACAGTTGAAGCCAGAGTATTTGAAACTAGCCAAAGGACTGGGCGACGTGGTCAACGTTGCAGCTGTCAACGCAGACGAGCACAAAGAGTTGGCTCAGCGTTACTCTATCCAGGGATTCCCAACAATCAAGCTCATGTATGCAGACGGATCTGGAAAGATTAAATCAATTGCTTACAATGGAGGTAGAACCTCTGCAGACATGGCAACCTGGACCATGAGTCAGGCGAACAAAATCGTCATGTCTCGCCTTGGGGCCAAGTCATCATCTAAATCAGGTGGCAGTACTAGTGGATTTTATGCTGGATCGGACGTGATAGACCTAACAGATTCTAATTTCCACTCCATGGTGACCAAAAGTGATGATATGTGGTTTGTTGAATTTTATGCTCCATGGTGTGGCCATTGCAAGAATCTCAAACCACATTGGGTCGGTCTTGCAAAATCTGTCAAGGGAAAAGTAAAAGTTGGAGCAGTCGATTGCACTCAACATCAACAGACATGCTCGGAATTTGGAGTCCAGGGATTCCCAACTGTCAAATTCTTTGGAGAGAACAAAGAGAGACCAGAAGATTACAATGGTCCAAGAGAGGAAAATGACCTTGTCAATTTTGCTTCTGATAAATGGTCTCGAGCTCAGCCACCCCCAGAAGTCCGAGAACTGACTGACTCGACAGTGTGGGAGGATCACTGCACTGGAGATGGAACAGAGACACAGGCCAAGCAGCTCTGTCTTGTTGCCTTCCTCCCACATATTTTGGATTCCAAGGCAAAGGGACGAAATGTTCACATTTCAATGCTTCAAGAAATTGCTTTGCTATACAAGGAAAGACCATTTTCCTGGTTCTGGGTGGAGGGTGGCTCTCAACCCTCTCTTGAAGAGTCTGTCAGTGTAGGTGGCTATGGGTACCCTGCATTCATCGCACTCAATCCTTCCAAGGAGAAGTTTGCATCTCTCAAAGGAGGATTTGAAAAAGATCATGTGAAAGAATTCATGGACAATGTCCGCAGGGGCCAGGAGCCTGTAGTTCCCATCAAGGGTGGTATCGGTGATGCCCGTGTGGTCACAATCAATGCATGGGATGGCAAAGACGGAGAAGAGATAATCGAAGAAGAGTTTAGTCTCGAAGATCTTGGATTATAATATGCGTATTATATTCTTTGTTGCATATTTAAAATACAATTCAAAATAATTACTAGGTGGCGTTTAGAAGAATCTCTTCTTCTTTGGGGCGGACTTCTTGGCACCTCCAGTAGCCTTTGGAACGTCTCCACTCCCTCCGAAGAAAGGAGTATCCTTTAATCCAGTCTCATATCCAGCAAATCCACGAGAGTCTTTCGTGGATGCCTCGTCCATGAACTCGACAAATCCAGGATCGATGACACTGAGGGCAAAGTATGCTCCAACAACAGTTACAACACATGCTGGAAGGGCAAGAATCTTGACATCAAAGGCATCTGGATCACCAGCATTCTCATTTTTACGAGGAGCCTTGGTCTTCTTTTCAGTAGGGGATGAGGTAGATGAGGCTGGGGCAGTTCCCTTGACAAAGTTCTTGACCTCTGATTGGTAAGGAACGACCTTGGCGTCGACAGCTGGTGCAGCAGTCAAGAGAGTAGCAGCAGCAAATCCAACGAGCACTGATTTAGCAGCATTAATAGCAACGTTATGATCTGCAATCACGAAAGCTTCAGGATGAGGGTATTCGATGGAACAGCCATCTGGATAGAATCCTAGAGTCGGGAGAAAATGTAGCGCGTTGTGCGAATGTATTGACCCGATCTAATACAATCAGTAATTATTAATATATATGGTATCAAATTAACGTACTCTGATTGCTAGCAGCAGCCTGGACGAGTCTACGCTGAGGAACAGCAGCTCTCTGTGGAGCGGCACACACAGATTTTTGCACGACGGTCTGCATGATTGATTTAACTGGCAGCTTAATGACGGAACTTATATGTATTTTAAAATGTGCTACATCTGGAGGTAGCGCAGTTGACATGAGGCGGTAAACAAGTGTCATCCGCGATTGGTGGTCATCAAGTCCCCAGAGACAAGGCTTCATTCGAACACTCAATGGCCCAGGCCCATGCATAGATCTAGATCTAGTTTCGATTCTTACACTTATCTGATAGATCATACATCTTTCAGTACCCAGTACATTGCATTCCTTTTTACATACGTCTATTTCCCTGGAAGTGATGGAACCCAGAGACAGTGGATAATGCCATGGACATTGCCATAGGCAAGCCACTGGCCATGAGTCTTGTCCGTCTCAGTAGGCCTGTGGGACCATGCAATTGAATAGATTGCCTGAGAAATATTGGTCAACTTACCCTTTGTATCTTTAAGAACCTTTTTCCTGTCTTCTGAGGCACCATGATACAGACCACCGTTCGGCTGCCAATCCTGCAGTTGTTGAGTTCCCACAAGTTTGAATCGCCCATCATCCTTTCCCCAGAGCCCTACCAAAGGTATATCTATTGATTTTCGCTTTCGAGATACATATGGATAGTTTGGATTTCCCAGGATTCCAATCACACCATCTTCCCCGCCATATGCAATGGTTTGCAAACCTTTTCTAGTGAGTTTGGATGGGACAGAGGAGCCAAGGGCACACATGCCCCCTGGTAGCTTACCACGATATCCAATTACTGAGACTGGTCTTCCAGAGGAGAGCTGATTCTTTACTGCGGTAGCATCCATTAAATATGCTCGGATACTACCATCTTCCATAGCCCCAATGATACCCATAGGTGAACTAGTCCAGCAGATGTCATTTACTGTAAAAGCAGTGTTGGATCCGACGGATACCCTCGGACTATATTCAAACCTTGAGTCCCATATATTAATACCACCTTCATATCCAGATGTGACAAACACGTGTCGTTCAATACCATTGACACAGCATCCATCGTCTTGCTTTGGAAACCATTTTGCTGACTTCAGTGCCAACACCTCTGCAGGAAAGTATTGAATCGCTTGCATATTGTCATGCTCATCATCCACCAGCTTTAAAATTGAAACGCATCCGTCTCTATACCCTATAAGAAGCAAGTCATGTGGCTCGTGTGGCAGCCAGTCCACTGTGCATGGAATGCTTCCATCGACATGATCCTTGCCCAAGTATGCCACAGGTCGGAGACAGCAAGACGTCCCTTCATCAAAGACTGTAGGAATACTCCAAATACAAATACTACCATCTCCAAGAACACCAGCCAGAAGGCCCATTCTCTCCCGTGTCCTCGCTTTTGGTGATGGGCACCAGCAGAGGGACCATGTTGGTCCACCCTGATGGACCAGGTTCATCACTATCCTCGGCGCCGTACCCGGATCTTTCGTATTTTCCGGATGAATGCACGTATCAGGAAAATTCCAAATCTGTATCACATTTGTACCACTGTATGTGGCGTTGAGATCGTGAACACCATTACCTCGGGGGTGACAACCGACAGCAAGGAAAGAAACCTTGTCCTCTTCATCATGTGGAGACCAGTCCATCGTCCACACCATCCCACATCCACTGTGAATCATCCATGATGACTTTATTTCCTTCTCCGACGCACCAAGACTACCGATATGCTCAACATGGCCACCGGGTATCTCTATTGTCTTGTCACCACTCTCCACAACAACCTTGTCTGTATTTCCTAGGTCGATAGATTCCTTTGTTGCCCTGCATTTTATACATCCCCATGTGATTACGCATCAATATACAAGTCAATCCAAACCATGCTGAATAAACCGTACCGTCGATAGGTGTCGCAGGTGGGATCCCAATTTGAGAATAGGGACCCGGCTCCCTCATTTTTCTTCGTCATACTAACTTATTATATATCATATTTATGCAATTTACATATAATGTAATAAAGTAACGAATAGCCAAGTTGATGGCATCACGCGATCGATCGCGAATATTTGAAAACGTTTAAATAACGTTTTTATATTCTATGTAACTTTTTTTCATCATCTACGTGAGGGAATGGCTTTGTATCGCTTTGTTAGAGCCGAATCCGTGTTATAAAATTGGAAATAAATGATAAAAAGTAGTACATAATGTATCACAAACTCAACCACCAGTCCCGTGCATTGGACCTCACCCGAGGAATGCGACATGCAACTCTTTTTGTTGGAAGACCACAGTCGATCTCACAGAAATATTCTCAATATCATATACTAATGATGAGTTTGAGTGGAGAGAGTTCTGATGGCGGCACCAGTAAGGGAGACATTGCCGCAACTGGGTTGCTTCGTTCAGCACTGCAAGGGACTCAAAAACCATCTACAAGCAATCTAGGCATTCTAGCGCTCACAAACTTCTTAAAAACATCTCTGAGCATTACAAGAGATCCCGAGATTCGAAGGATTCTTGATATCATGACAAATAAAAACAGTTTGTATGGTACCAAAAAGGGAAGACAGCCTGTTAATCCATATGCAAGAAATGTTACTGTCCAGGAGGCCACAGCCGTAACCGAATACCTGGCTACATTTGGCTTTACAAAGGATGAAATCAGGCAGTTGGTGATAGCATTTCCACAGATACTGTGTTATTCTGTGGAAGAGAGGATTCAAGATCTCCTGGAATATCTAGTGGATTCTGTTGGTATTCCACAAGAAAGGTTACGGACAATCTTATTACAGAGACCCACCGTTTTTGGTCTACAAAAGAAACAGCTGGAACAAATGCTAGGTTTCCTACTGAATAATGGGTCCAGTCAGGATGAGATCATCAGACTCTTGCAGACAAGCTTGTAGAATTCCTTCCAACCAAATAATTGGCCACTTGGTTGCGCTTGCAAGCGTGTGCAGTTAACTGGTACTCTTCAAATTTGTGCTGGGATACTTTATTCGTTGTATATGCATGAGTAATATTTACAACGTTTATGATATTTCATGTAAAACTATCGTGAATTGTCATGACACGTGACCTATCAGGGATCTTCCTTGGCTCTCTACCCATGTCAAAACGACAATGGTGCACGCTTTTGCGGTGTCTTGTATTTGTTTTGACCCTGATTGGTGTGAATTCCCAACAAATAGGGGTATTTAATGGCTGCGAGATTCAGTTTACAGTTGACGAAGCCCAGTCGGTTCTGAGCCTGTCTGGAAGGGTGGTCAAGCCATTTTCGATTGATTTTTCCATGCCAAATGAAGATGTGATATCCCAAGGACTGGGTGGGAAAGTATTTGGAACTTTAGATGGCCCTTGTCCTGCAAATGCGCAGGAATTGGTCGATTCACTGTATTCTGGAGATGTAACTTTGAGGACAGTTGGTAGTTTGCTGGGCTATTATCCGAGTAATGTGACGGTACGTTTGCACTGTATGCTATATGAATGTCCATTTTTTATATATGACAACGTAAACATGGGTGTATGACGTGCAGCTTGAGGCAGCAAGTCTTGGAACAGTGATTCAAATAACAAATCTTGGTTTTGATGCAAACATGACCATGCCCAATGTGGAAGGATCCCAGGGTTTCCTGAGTACTGTATCCTCTACCGGGGATGTTTTCACACGTAGTATTGTTGCACCAAATGGGGAGAGTTTTCTGCTGGGAAACCTGACAAGTACAAGCAGGATGAATGTTGATGCAGTTGTAAATGGGAGTCAGGTCTTGCTGAATCTGACAAACTTCAACATTACGATGGAGGCACCATATATATCAGATATAAATCCTTCTTTAGATGGATTGACTATTTACACCCTTGCAGGCTCGCTCGCACTCACAAGTGTGGTTGGTTGTGATCCTGAGTCCTGTCTTCCTAATGGGAGATGTGGTGTTGATGATACAGGAGATCCACTGTGTGAATGTAGCTGTGGTTGGTCTGGGAAATCGTGCAACATTTCAAGTGGATTTTGTTCAGTGTATGGAAATTCTATAATGGTGTCAAATACATGCCCTCAAGTGTCAGATGATGTGCCTATCCCCTGTCCTGTGTACCAGGAGACATGTAATCCTCTGGTTGAGAATCGCAATGCTGCAACTGGTGTGTGTGAGTGCAAGGAAGGATGGGAAGGTCCACGTTGTGAGGCATGTATTACAAATCAAGCATGTTCGACACTATATGGTGATCAAGAATCAACATGTAGTGACACAACCCTCTTCTATTCAAATACTACGTTTATGTCATATACCTGCGATCTGCAAGGTACTGGGCTGGACGATACAATAGTCCCTGGAACATTTTATGTGACATGCAATACAACAGTCTCTGGAGCAGAAGATAATATCGATGATGGATCATACTGCACTGTTAATTTTGCCATGAAAGAATTCCCGACTAATCCAGCCACTTGCAAATCTTCACTTTGTTCGTTCAAAGCTAATCAGTCGGCAGCTTATTGTGAAACAACATCATGTTCATGCCAATATGATTGTCCTGAGCTGGAAGGAGTTTTTGAGACTATTGAGAGCAGACCAGCAGTGATATCTTGTGACGAAAGCAATCTCTGTACATTTGACATTGAGAATTTCTTTGTCAAGCTCATTGCTCCTTGCCAGACAACATCGTGCCTGCTCAAAGGGTATAGATTTGAGGACGGAACATTTGAAATACGAACAAACACGTGGTTGAATCCATTTTTAGCCTCAATACCTTTGATTGTACTGGTATTCACAAGTGCATCTCTGTTGGGCTTTATACTGTTCCATAAATCTCTGTACTTTGAAAAACAAGGAGGCAGTGCTATTCCTGCTGAGCAGAATGTATCAATAAAAGAAGGTGGGCGTCTCGAATTCGATAGTCTTTCGGTCGTGGTGGGTTCTTCAAAAACAGTTTTACGCAGCGTCTCTGGAGAAGCATGCTCAGGAAAACTCACAGGCATCATGGGCCCTTCAGGCTCTGGTAAAACCACATTGATATCCTACTTATCGCAGCGACCATGCCACTCGAGAGTCTCCATGTCGGGTACCGTCAGGTTTGATGGTCGTTTGCTGCAAGAGTCTGATGCCAGGATGATTGCATATTGTCCCCAGGATTCTGTTCTCTTGCCAACATTGACAGTATATGAGACTATTTTGTACTCTGCTATCCTTCGTCTACCACCACATAGGAATGCTTCACACATTCATAGTGCCACAGAAGAAGCTGTCAACAAAATGGGACTGGATGGCGTCAGAAATTCATATGTGGGGGGCTCTGCAAGGGTTGGTGGTATTTCTGGCGGTGAGAAGAGGCGAGTCTCTGTTGCCATGGAGATTGTCACCAGTCCAAAAATAGTTCTTTTGGATGAGCCTACAAGTGGATTGGACTCTTCATCTGCAAAGCATGTGATTATAGCTTTGAAGTCACTCTCTCAGTCCAACTGCATTGTCATGGTATCAGTTCATCAGCCTCCCCCAGTAATATTCAATATGCTTGATAAGGTTATGTTTCTGGCCAATGGAGCTTGCCTATATGATGGTACTCCAGGAAATGTAGAGTCGTTTTTGAATAGTTTAGAATTACAGAAGCCTCAAGGTGAGAGTGTTGCAGAGTTCATGCTGGAATGCGTTTCAGATGAGAAGATGCTAGTGAGACTACTGGAAGCAAAACACAAATTCAAAGATTCCGAAGACTCTGAAGCTATGATTGATATTGAACAGCAGCCCCTAGAAAAACAGGTAACTGTACGAAGAACACCTCAATCCACGAGATCCCCCATAATGACAGAATTGGCCACGCTTACTTGGAGAAATGGCCTGGACATGGTCAGAAATCCAACATTGATCCTTCTGCATTGGCTCTTGGCTCTTGGAATGGGAATTTTCGCTGGTTGTGTATTCTATCAGGTAGGCTTAGACACTTCAGGGGCACAAAATAGAGCTGGTGGAATAATATTCGCATTGGCATTGTTTGCCTTCACTTCCCTAACAACAGTGGATCTGGTGTACCAAGAAAAGACAGTCATTGACAGGGAAGTCGACAGTGGATACTACAGAAGATGGACCTACGTGATTTCAAAGGTGGTCCTTGATGGATTACTTCTTCGGTTTATTCCTATACTCCTCTATTCTGCCCCATTCTACCCAATGATGGGTCTAGAATCTGACTCAGCCAGCGTTGCTCTCTTTTTGATGACACTGGGTACATTTGCTGTGGCGGTTGGTGCTCTCTCTCTTTCGACGACATTCCTCTGTAGTTCTCCAGGGCAAGCTAACTTTATGATGAACATCATTCTTCTCGTCTGCCTCTTGAATTCAGGTTTCTTTGTTAACGTGGAGGAAATGCCAGATTGGGTCAGTTGGTTGAGATATGTTTCCTTCTTCTTCTATGCATATTCCGTGCTAATCACGAGCGAAGTTTCCTCATTATTGTTCCAGTTTGTTGTCGAAGGATATACAGCAGTTGAAAATGTCCGTGGAACAACATTTTTAGGTATTTTGGGCATCAATTGGGGAAGTGTCACACACTTTGTCATTATTCTGGACTGCCTGTATGCTATATATGTGATCCTTGCTCTCATCTTTAGCTATTATCCATTGACGAAGATATCTTCCTGGCTGACTAGAGGAGTGAAAAAGTGAATCAGACAATAATGACGAGATTCATTCAGAGTGAGCTTTCTGATCGCGACCAGCTGGTTTCGGCAGGAACGTACTGACAAAACCCTGGACCCTGACAGGATAAGATTTTGGGTTAGCACCAAATCCATTCACATGTCATTAAATCTACAATTAAGAAAAATTATAGCAATATTGTATAAACTTAGAAACACAGATTCATTCAAAGGTATGATAACCAGTTCGTTCTCGGTTGGTCGAATGCGAACACCCACTCCGACACTAAATTCAATGAATTCCCTAGTCCCCATCATGAAATCAGATTTCAATATATATCTATAATATTGTGTTTTTGCAGGCAAATCAAGAAACCCAGGCAGAGGGTCTCCTCGTCTCGTGAATGTGCTAATTTCAGCCAACTGGTACAGTGTTCTGAAACAGACGTAAAGAAGGATGGCTCTGATACATCTTAGAACAACAAATGTCATATATATTGGGATAGAGCAGCGTAGAATACGACGCGTGGCGTGTATGGCAAGACATGGTGTGGAGCCACATGCAGCACTATCCATGTCCTTATCCCACTATGGATACGCATCATCTAGTGATGAGCGCGGGTCGAGTAGAGAACTCGATTCTAAAGAACATGTAGAAGTACCTGCCGTGCCTAGTAATCAAGGAGCGTCGTGTGCATGGCCCAGAGCATGTGATTGGCCCATGAAGGATACAAGAACAAGATCTGAAATTGCTCAGAATGCAATGTCAGATGCGGCCGCATCTGCATCAGTTTCTGGAGCAGTTGATTGGACTCCAGAGGCTACTGTGTATATTAGAAACGATAAAGTTGATATAGACTTACCACCAGATGTTGAACTGCTTGCATTATTCTCTGATAGCCCAATTGCGTGGAGGGCCCACGACTCTGACGACGAGGACGATGATGATTCATCAAATATTTCATCATTTTGGGACTTTTCTAGTAAGAGAGCAAGAAAATGGTGGGGTAAAATGTGGAGGTATCAGGGATTAGGGCTTTAGCTGTAATAATACATAATTAATTTATATTCTACGAGTATGAGGTACTTGTTCATACGATGTTGATCTATTCCTGCCCATTCACGGGCAGGACTGGGTCTCTAGCTGAACATCCCATTCTCAAGCACTTGGTATTGAATATAAAATATTGTTTACATATCTTTTCCGAAATATAAATAGAGCGAATTCTGAGCAGCAGTTGCTATCACAGGCGCAGTTGGGTGCCATGATAAGTGCTGTATTTTACTCTGAAAATCAACAATTGGAGGATCTGGTTTTGGTTCCAATCGCTTCTTTGCCAAAGAGCTATTCGATGTACTCCTCGGAATCGGTCTTCCGAATCCGACTATTCTATTGGGGAACTTTGACTGCTGGTTCATTCTCTTTCTCATTGGGTCTCTACTGGATTCCAAGAGGATTGTGTCTGGCCCTGGTTCACAATGAGATATTCTAAATAGGTTTGAATATGTCCCCGTAGCAATCATTCTCCCATCTCGTGATGAACAGCAATCAAATTTATCAAATATCGCATCGCTTTCATACAATTGAGTTAGCTTTGACCTCAGTGCACTGTGCACTTCATGCACATACACTGGCTTGGATTCATTCCGAATATCCCATACTTTCATCGTTAGGTAATCCCTTGATAAAATATGATTTCCAGAATTTCCTATGAATTTAATATCGTTCACACTCACTACAATCTCTGAGAAAAAATTCCGCTCACTCCCATCCTTCTCTCCACCATCTAATAACTTGGAATGTCGATCACAAAGTGCTGATGCTCTCATATCTCCCAGGCGAATGAGTCCTTTCGACGATCCATACGCGAACAAATGTGGAGCTGTAGAGTGAAACTCGGCACAGGTTATGACTTCAGTCAGATCTTCCATGGCCTCTGGCTTGATATCCACAATATTAAAAGACAGATCGGGTCTATCAAAGTGCCAGAGATTGATTCTCAAATCATCCGCAGATAGAAACGTTTCCTGATCCGAACATAGAGAGATAGAATTGATATGATATGCGTGCCCAGCGGGATATACTTTCCGACATTTGCTAGACAGCTGGTAAACTGTAGACTGTACCTGAGGAACTCTGATCCGTTCATCTAGATCCAATCGAGATTTAATTTTACTGGGAGACAACGGTGATCGATCCATTGGTTCGCTACCATATACATTAAACTCTTCTAATTCTATAATTTTACGTTCGTATACCTTCCATAGCTTGATCGTCTTATCATTCGTTGTCAGCAATGTATGAGCCCGAGCATCACCCCATTTGCGTATCCATCGAATCTGATTTATCTTCTCCTCGATTTCGAGAGATTTCAGGTAATCAAACTCCGGATCATGACTTTGGAATTCTGTCAAGTATTTATATTCATACTCGTGCGTCCCTATATCTCCATCATCAGCATGGAGACCAATTCTCTCAAACAAAACCACCCTGCCACCATGATCACCAGTTGCCAGAAAATCTCCACTGTGGTCAAACTCCACAGCAGATATCATATCAGCTACATATAAAATATATAATGTGAGACACATGTCCGACAAGACATCAATACTACGAGCAACATACCATCTAGGACCTCTTCTCCAGGACTCCTCTCTCCAAACACTTGACCAAAGTGCCACGTCATGGGCATGTCGCTCCCAGAGTCGCCATTCAAGTCTCGTTGTGAGATAGGAGGAAGCATATACGCATCATTATCGTCATCGTATTGACTGACACCACCCATCATTCCGATATCAGTCATCGTCAAGGACAAAAGAACAAGGCTGTTTCAAACTGAATGGCACGCGGCAACAACAGCCACAGCACGGTTGTCCCCTTGATCACAGAAAATCACTATTTTAATCTAAAATATCCTTTCAGAAAGGAATTTCAGTGGGTGGCAAAACGAGTTGGCATGTGGAAAAGTGATCACAACGACAATATAACACACGTGCACGCTGCTTTCCCATTACAGAAGTCTTTAGTCCATTTTTGGATATTGATACTTAAATTTGAGATTTTATTTGAGATTTTAAACCATATCATAAACAATTTTGTTTTTGTTGTTGTGGACTTTGTGTCCAGAGAGAGAGAGAGGGAGATCTGATCCTCATGAGGATTTATAAGACATCACTGCTGCGGTATTGCAACTTTCCTTTTCTTTCTAGAGTGTTGTTCAGGTGGGGTACTGTCTTGAATACTGCTGGCGAACAGTGCTGCTTCCATATCTCTCAATGTCAAATCATGGGGTCCACCATTGGCATCTGTAATTTCCTTGTACTTATCCTGCATGCACTCTATGAGACGTCGATATGCTTTCTCAGTGTATTCTCTCTTTCCTAAACATACTAAGAGAGCTTCATCACTCATGAATGGTACTCTGGGGTCTATTGCTGAAAGAATAGCCGAAGCTGTCGCTGGCCCAACTCCACGGAGAAGAGTGAGCTTGCACAGTGCCTCCATAATACGCGCCGTGTTGATGCACTCTGCATCCTTAACTGATGCTAGAATTTGATATGCTTCTTTGGACCTCTCTCGCAAAGCCGCATCGTCCTGATCCTTGGCATATTTCACAAGTGCAGGCCTGAACTTCCCTCGAGTTCCTTTCCATTGTATAAGTTTGATTCCCTGCTCTTTTGTCAAATACTCTTGGGCCTTTATGGTAGATGGAAGAGTTTGCTGATACCATTTTTCCAACTCAAAAACCTTGTGGTCCCGAAGTATATCATAATATTCCCCCACAACTTTTCTCCAGTCTTCAAGGTTGTTAGACTCCCAAAGTGAGGTTGCCACAGGAGAACCCATGACCGGCTCTGTCCACGTATAGTGCCAATAGCACTCGATAATATGCAACTTCAAGCAATAAGAAATGGCGTATTCATCCTAGATCATTCCATATGATGATATCGATCCTCGAGATCTGCGAACTCGATGACCTTTTTTTGAATCACGAGGATGAACTCATGTCATGATATCTCTGGGACCATCAGAAATATAACATATGAAAATGAATTGGATTTAAAAAAGGATGCAATTAATCGCCCCTGTCGATAGATCCATGTTGACGAGAGGAACGTGCATCCCCTTGCCTCTCGCAGAGTTTGTCCCGGCTCGACACGGGTTCCCGTCGTCTCATCGTCGCCTAACGTCACAGCGAGGGACATGTAGAGCTACTCGAAGAGACTTGGTGATGCTTGGGATGACAAGTGTGGTATTTGATGCATTGGCTGAAGACGGTGCTGGAAGACAGCTAGAGACACCTGAACTTGAAGTAACGGATAGGGTTTTTATGGATCTTGGATTGTGTACAAAAGGATATAAGAAGGATAGGAGGCTGGGTGATGCCAGTATTCTCTGTGATGATCCCGAGTCCCTGGGTAGAATTGTAATTGATCTTTATGGAGGTGTCGCTCCTAGTACTGTCAAGAACTTTAAGAGGCTGATAGAGTCTGGAGCATTGGAAGGGACTGTTGTAAATCGATCCTTCCCAGGAGAGTTTATCGCTGCAGGACAGCAGGGATCGCATCGGATGGGATATCTAGAAGCCCCTCAAGGTATTGACTCCAACTCAGACCTGCTCAATCCGTCTGCATTCAGGCTGAGGCATGATCGTGCGGGAATGGTCTCATTAAATCTGAGTGAAAATATGGATGAAGAGTTTGTTCGAAACAGAAAGAATTATACCGAAATGTCATTTTTGATCACCACTGGTCCAGGGCCAGTTCCAAGGTTGGATGAACAGAATATAGTGTTTGGGAGGGTGTCTCGTGGTCTGGATGTGATTTCGAGGATTGCAGAGGTTCCAACATTCAAAGCTAATAAAAGTCTACAAGTTTTCACGGATCTCGCAGCAGCGGTTGGGGATGACAGATTGACAAAGAAGGCAGCTACATATGGGAAGCCACTGACTCCTGTTGTGTTTCAGAAGACTGGTGTGCTCTCAGACAATTAATGTTTTGATTTTCGGTACGTCGCCGTCATAAAAAGAATTACATCGCATTACTTTGCCACGTGACATTTTAGTTGTTAGTTTGTGGTCATTCAAGTGCGAGATAGTCAAACTGGGTGCTTGCCTGCTACACTCTGTTTTTTCCAATATAAAACTTGAACGTGGCAAGAATACACGCACATTCTCACTCATTTCTTAATTTCCTTTCAGGTTTACAAACGTATATATATTGTAGTCATAGTAGGTAAAATTATAGTAGAGTGGGTCCATCAATCAGCCATGATGGATTATTATTATTAATATATGCAAAGGCATGGGGGGTTATGCATGCCGTTTCTTACCCTTGAATTTTGTTGGCTTTTTGTCATTAGGATTTTTGTCATTAGGCTTGAAGGGTGGTCGACATGACTCATCAAGGCTATCCTTAATTGTATCAATAATCATATCCTTGCCAGCCTTCACGCTTGCGAGAACAGTCTTCCGATTCTCACCACAATCAGAAGAGGATGCAGACCCAAATGAATACGAAATAATTCCAAGTAATCTACGAGAACGTGGATCAACCATAGGCCCACCGGAGTCACCAGAACATGCAGCAGTGTATGTGCTCCCAGTACCTGGTCGATCCAAGTCAGGGCCAGTGCATATTGAGGAGTCAGAATCAAAATATTTCTTTGGAACTGTGCCTTCGCATTCTTTATTTCCAAGTATAGACACTGTAGTTTCTTGCAATATTGATGAACTAGAGTAAGACTCTGTTTCACCCCACCCAAGAATGATTCCTTTAGCCCCAGGGCGAGGAGGCTTCTTCCCAATACTGACTGGCCTGATTTCGGTGGCACCATCTAAAACCACGATCGCTAAATCGTTGTGAATTGTCTCTTGAGATTTCCCATCAAATCCATCTGGATTGAAATCCGGATGAACAATGGCGTCACGTATTCCAAATGTCACACCTTCACCAGGTGTCACATCACCAAGAGAGACTTCTCCATCTTTAATCAGTTTAGTTTTATCAAATGGAACTATACAATGTGCTGCAGTGAGTATATGATTGCAAGAAATAAGTACACCACCACATGACTTGGCGGATGGCAGTGAAATATGTGCCATCCAGGGGTAATCTCTTGCTTCTACTTTATTCCCCCCACTGATTCTCGAGTGAGCATCGTTCGAGAGTACCCTCCCTCTCCCAATTTCAGCCGTTGTCATACAAACTGCAAACAAATACATATCGGTCCATCAGGGCAACACTGTGAATACGACAGGAAACATAGAGCACCACGTACCTTCCCCCCCGAGAACGGCAAACACGAGGAAAAGAAGGATTCCATCCATTGGCCACATGTTCACCTTACTCGTGATCTAAGAGTTTGTCTTTTATAAATATAAAACAGAGTTTCCTTTGACCGTAGGTTCCCGGGACCAGCAAAGCAGCCAGCAGAGTCGAGGGGTTTCTCCCGTTACCGCGTAGCTTTAGTTAAATGCATGCCACTCATCTTTGGAAACCTGGTTCACTCTTCCAGTCTGATTAATTTAGCATTACAATTTGATTCTGTCCGTCTGTCTTCGTCGTGCGTTCTATCAAAAACAAGGGTCCATTGTTTGTCCTCATGCATGTGAAAATCAGCTTCCTTTGAAGCTTCAAGATTTTGGAGAATTGGCTCTACCAGATATCCATGCGATTTTTATCATCCCATTATCTGCTTCTCTGTAGTTATCTTTTGAGTCTTTGTTTTGAGTTCTCCAGCCAACGTATTATGAACAGACAATATATTACACATTGACTGGCACAACTATACAATTGAGTCAATAAACTTGTAGTTAATTTGTGCAGGAGCCATGTTGTCACAATGTTACATCGTATGTTGCATAATTGGGAATCACGAAAATCACAATTGACAGAGTATATCAACCATTGGAGCATCAAGATGCCTGTCCAGTCCACAATGAGCTCCATGAACCATGGCCTGATATGTGGATCCTGATTGCCTGGCCATGATGGCCACAGCTACAAAAGCAGCAAGCTGATCCATGTCATCACTTATGATGAGAATATCTGGTATACCACCATTAATAATGTCGTTTGTCATTTCTAATATGAAATTAATCCAGGTTGAAATGGTCTTGACCGATGCATCTGGCATTGATGGACACCGATAAATACAGGGGTGATCACTACATGCAATGGCCTTCCACATGCAGTTCTCCAGATCTACTGACTGCAACACAGCGCTTTTTGAGTACGCTGTAACCGTCTCTCTATGGCATGAAGACTCTGTAAACATCAACTTGGAGGACAAAATGATGAGTTGTTTCCTCTTTGTAGAGCGAGATACCCTGGAGGGCTGGTTATAGTCAGATAGAGGACACACAGATAGATAGTCAGAGACATGGTGCATGCACGTGATTCGAGTAGGAGCCTTCGAATCTGAAAGTGATACACATTTTTCATAATCTGTAGCCATTTGAATCTCTCTCGCAGTTCCTGGAGAACTCCTTGAGCTACTTGGACTAGACTCATGAGGGCTTCCACATGAATGATCCAAAACCATTGAATCAAGCCTGTGCAACACATCTCGCAATGTAGGCCTCATTGTAGGATCCCTTATCAGCATAAAATACAGCATTTCTTCTACACCTGGTAGTCCAGCAATAAGTTTTTGCTTCTCAGGGGTGATCAGTTGCGAGCCCGGTGTTGTAACTCTGGCAGCTAACTGGAGCCAATCATTGTCCGAGAATAACATATTGCCAGTAAAAAGCTCAAAGAGCAGGCATCCTAAGGACCATACATCTGATGCAGCCCCAGCTCCATGGTGTCTTCGTCTGTCATAACCGACATTGTTTACCTGTGATGCTCCCCCAATCATGAGCATTTCAGGGCTTTTGAATGCATCAGTGCCCCGTGCCATCGATGTTGAGCCAGATTCGGCTGCATGCTTACCCCCAGGGAATAAGAGGCTCTCACCAAAATCACCGAGAACAACTTTGAATGCCAAATGTGGATTATTTCCAGACTTTTTAAGGAAAGACAAGAGTTTGCTTCCAGACTTTGCACCTTTCCAGAATGCCTCTTCTGATACCCCTGGAAGAGGGTTGAGCAAAACATTGTCACACTTTAGGTCAAAGTGGACCACTCCAGCATCCAATATTTCAATACAGGCGACCACAATTTCTCTAAAAATTGCCCAGTAAATTGCACTCTTTCGATATGCAGGCTCTTCTTGTGCGAGTCTCCACTGCTTCAGTGAACATTTATATTCTTCAAGAACAAGTACAAGAGCATCTGCTCTTGTATCAAAACCAAAATCCAGCATTTTGCATACCCTAGGGTGATTCAACAGTTTTTGATGAATGTATATTTCTGAGTAGAATTCTATTTGGGAGCATCGATCATGGTTATACTTTGGTGCGTCTATGACTTTCAAAACAGTGCCCTGCTTGGGCGACCACCATGGCAAAGAGCATCTATAAACAGTTGCATATGCTCCCGTGGCACCTGATATTCTGGCCCTTGATAAATACCACGAGGGTCTAAACAATTCCGAGCTCAACACTCGTAAGAAAAGAACCGCAGATTCGCCCACGTTCTCGTACAAATCAGACTCAATTCTGGGTAGGAGATCTACAGTTGGCTGTGCATTCAAGTGCTGCTGCAAGATGAAAGGAATATTCTGCATCTTCTTCTCCCAAGGAAGTCTATCACAGTAACTCGAGTGTAATTGTCCCTCGTCATCGATAATCAACATGAAAATCAACCTGATAGCAAGGATATGCATCTCTTCATCTTGATAGAGTAGTCTGGAGTTCTGCTCTGTCTCAAGAGCATTGGACTTCACAGCAAAAGTTCTTCTAGAAGAACTAGATATACTTTCACTCCCATCAACTACAAATCTTACAGCTTGCATTTTTCCATTTCCCAGTGCTTGCCTCTCTATATTTCCAAGGATAGATCTTCCCGGATCTGCTCCCTCTGATTCCTTGAAAAGCTCTGCACTCTGATTCCTTTTATGGAGAGATGATCTCATTGATGAAGAAATACTTAAACGTGGAACAGTTTGCTTTTTTTCCTGTATCGACGGAGCTGAAGAACCACCAGTGACCAAACTCTCGACACTTTCATCATCAGAACAAGGGAAGGACATTGAGTCAGAGTCTGAAGTATCCTCAATACCCAATGCCTCCAACCTATCAACATCTTCATCCAGATCACCTGTAAATGCAAAACCAGCAGGAAGATCGTTGATCGAGCTGCTCTCTTTGGGTGAAAGAAACCCTCCATGACCCACAGAACGGAGTAAAGGTGTATCCAAGCTTAATGCAGCACTTGTTCCTTGTCGTTCCAGAATTCGCTCACCGAGTGTTTGCTCATTTGAGTATACATTATTATCATTTGCAGCTAGAATCGTATTGCCACTTTTCGAAGTACTGGGACCTGGAGAATATTCAATGTTCTGTCCAGCAGACTTCAATTTGTCACTTGAGAAATTTAGAGACAATCGTGGAACAGCAGGTTCTCTCTTGCTCAAATCACCTGCCTTGAATGTTTCAACAACTTCCTCATACATGGATCCATCAGTAGAGCTCTGTATAGACCTAGAACTCTTTGACGGGCCTCTTTCATCATGCATTCGAATACTATCAATTCTCTCATCTGTGTTGAGATATGAACCACCTACATCAGACTCTAATGCTTCATATTCAAGGCTCATCTCTTTGACAAAGAATCCCACAACGGACAAGTGCTGGAATCTTTTACTTGCATGAGAAATTTGAGATTTACGGGCCGCCTGTGCCAAGTTGCAAAGCATTAACAAATGCTGTCTACAAAGAAATAAGGCCTGATGGTCTCTGTCTGGATTATGATACAGTTTCAGTAGCCGGATAAAGTGCAAACGCACATAATAATCCATCATCTCTTTGTCTGACACATATGAGTTTTGAGCCGCCGAGAAAAGACCTTGAAGGAGAGAAAATACTCCATTTCGGAGCCTAATGAATCTTGAAGACAACGTGCATTTTCCAGATTTGCCTTGCAAATATTCCATCTCCCGATTCCAAATTTCTCCTTCTAATGTGTATCTAATTAGTGATGATCCGGGAGTAATCAGAAATGAAAACTGCTGGAGACATGCTGATCTGGTCAAAACCTCAGAGTCTTGTGTTTTGTATAGCTGGCATAACACATCACAATTGGCAAGCACACTGCCAGTCTTTCCATCCATACTCTTGATTCCATTGACCAAGTTGATCATGCTTGAAAATAAAAATAGTATATTCTTTTCTATGTCCCCAATTTCAGTAGAGTTACTTGGATATTCAGTCACAGCAAGCAATGTTTGCCTGCTGACATCCTTCATCAGTGAGAAGGCTGTATTGTCAACTTCTCCAAATAACCTGCGGATGTATTCCTGGCCAACTTTATCTGCATCACAAGCCCTAATTGCATTTTCTAGTATTTTGATCGATATACTAAAAAGAATCAGGGAGATACTGCTCCATTCAGATATTGGACCCTCTGTCTGTAAGTTGCTTAAGATTTGTAAGATCGGGCACAATGCAGTTTCTGCAAAGACAGACGACATCCGAGAGCCTGAGCACAGCGAAACATATTCATATGTAATACTGAGATAGTAAGCCGCAAGGCTCGTTCCCATTTCAGTTCCAAAACTTCTGGATGAAACCAATGACTTGAGCTTGTTGCCAATACCTACAAGAAATATATGTCCCGAGTGTTCCTTCGTTGACGAGATCCGAGCAAGAAGCTTCAGGCAAGTAAGTATGTATGCATTTCCCTCGAACAAATGCGCTGGAAACGATAGAATGTCCGCAGTAATGAGTGAAGACGGATCAGGGTCCCATCGATAGCATCCTGGGAAAGGGCTATGGGCTGCAAGCATGGCATTCACCAAATATGGGCAAAGATCTATCGAATCTTCCACTGTTTCCAATAATGTCTCATGCTTTGATGAAAACGATTCTAGCTCATTCCTACTCGTGCTCGGGTGGCATTCGGAGATTCTTGCAACACCAAAGGTTGATATGTCACTACCCATATCATCATCAGAGGAATTGGCAGGAAATACTTTGTGAGCTCTCAAGTCCGACGTGCTTCCAACTTGATGCAAAAAAGATTTATCATCTCGACTTGTCGGGTTGTTTGGTACTGTGCTGCTTAATTGACCCATGCGCCTTCTGAGTCCAATCAGACATGGCAAGTCTTGTGCAACAAGAGATTCGCCCAAGGCTTGTGCCAAGTGATCCATTTCATGTGTGGCGCTCAGGCGACTCTCTCCATCGCTACCTGCAGAATCGATATCAGAGATCCGAGCACTGACTTGATTTCTGCGGGTTGCACGAGTCAGCCCCGAATTTGTTGGGGACAAGGCCAAATGGCCATCAACACTCGGCAAGCTCTCCAAGCCAAGCAGGGGAACATTTCCCCTCTTTGCTCTCGAAGAAAACGACGCGGGCGTACTATGTATATTGGAACTATCATCATCTATATCTGTATGATCATCTATATCATTTGATGCACCATCATCATCACAAGCTGTTAATGCATCAGCCAGAGGCTCCAGAAGTGGCAGTCTATTGATATACATTCCACTCAGTGCATTGTATAACTGCAATTCTATCGCCGCATCCTTGACATCAGATCTATGGATCATCGCTGTAATAAATTGCAAAGAAAGTTTATAATTTGCTATTGGTCTTTTTAAGGATTCTATAATCTCTGTGACCAAAATCTTGCTTGAACTCAATACATGGGTGCAATGATCCAAAACCTGAGATGTCGTTAGAGTCAAAATACTAAGCTGTTCCACAGTCCCCATGATAGGAGAGCTCAATAGTGATACTGAAGCACTTACTAAAGCCCTGAAAACTCCTTTGCGGACTGCAATGTCTGTCACTGAGGGGCTTTTACAAATGCTCTGCAGATACAACGATCCATCCCTAAAATCTGAAGCGGTGCCCATTTCCACCATTGATACTGCCGTTTTGATGTCTAGACAACTATCTGTCACGATCGGCTTTTTGGCAGGCGACTGGAAAATATGATGCCGAGGTGAAGGCAGTGGGGTAGTACTCAGCTGTCCAATCCCTCTTACCTTTGCCAATACATCCCGTAGCTGACGGACTGATCGCAGACATACTGTCAATATTTTATTCTCTACATCTTTACTAGGATCTTCCCTGGGGTCATCGACCTCACATGCCTCCAAACAGCTCAGCAAAAAGTTTGGCTTGATATAGGTCATGTTCATCTCCTTGTAAGACACAAATTGAGAAAAAATCAGGCTTCCATCACGTGAACAGATATCCACTAATACTTTTGACGTCGTCATGGCAACATTTCGATCGAATGTAATCTCATCAGAATGCATCAAGCTGAGTTTCCATGACTCCATGGTAGGAAACAAGATGTGAACTAGTCGAAACAGAATGATGTAAATCCGCTTTGTAATAACACCAGCTGATCCCATCAGAACAGGACCGCGAGTTTCAAATATAGGCTCAACACGAATCGATCGAATAGGTACCTGAGAAATCTGCACCCCAGCACCAATATCGTAAGCAACAAAAAGCCGAGCGTTCCCTTCAAGTACCTCTGAGACCTCTGCCCACAAGCAGGGACAGTCAACGCCACCCTGTGAAAAATAATCATTATTCCATAGTAAATGAATGCATACAACCACCACGCGGTGACTCGGTGTCAGAGTCTAGGGTAGTCATCATTTGAAAAGAAACACACACCTCTCCAATATCCCGGACGATATCTTCTCTGGTTGTCATGTGAAAATAAATACCATGAATAAAGTTTCCATAATCCCCATGCTCAAGATCTTTAACCGACCGAAGTTCTGCGGGAACTTCCTGGAGACCGATCCTCAATGCTTCCTCTCGTGCTAGGGTTAGCTCACCCAGCAAAGATTCTCTGCGAACCATCTTTCAGATCTATATAATATCCCAGGAGATGTCAGGGAACACGATGTATGCCCTGTATCTTACATATCTTTCCCTAGGAAACATTATGATATCGTCCCCCTCAGAACTCTTTCGTTCGTAAATTGTTCACTAAAAGGCAAACGTTTCTACAATCAAATATATAATATGTATTTATTATACTATCCACATCACATCCAGTCGGGGAATTGTGATCTTCCAGGTTGCATTATGTCAGGGTGGACATTTCCCCTGTTTGCTTCATTTGTTCGTTCAAAATCTCCAGGGAAAAATCCTCGAGTTCCTGGAGGGCCAATTGGATCCCACCGAGCACCTGGTGGTAGATGACCCTCTTGTCCTTGAGGTGGATCGAGACGCCCACGACCAAAAATAGGATGGTGAGGACCAACCATCATGCCACCAGGCCCAAGACCTTGCCCTGCTCCTTGCGGATCTATTGGGTTGACATCAGCATACCCTACTCTAGTATCACGCAATGATGGCTCGCCACATTCCAAGGTACTGTCATAACCTGCAGGAATGCCTGTCGAGGTATGTCCCAGTGTGCTTGATGTCGTTGTGGCTACACTTCGACTGGAACCCTTGCATAATCCCTCAGCCAAGATGGATAAAAATTCATCTACATTCTGTATACCATGTGTCGCTCGCTCGTCCACGAAAGCATTCACCTCCATTGTGAACATTCCTTCTGTTGACCTCCCCACTGTGCATGTTGTCAATCTCTGGTCTATCAGGGCATCAGCAGCCTGCCCAAAAGTGTCCACCAATTCTTTCATACTTTCACCTTCCTTCTGGAAAATGTGCCGACCGCAATGTACCAGGGCACTCTTGCCCAAGCGGACCCGAATGTGTAACTGATCTATCAAGCAAACTGGTACACCTGACACACCCTCCACCGACGGGTTCTCTGCATCCATAACAAAAGAATATGTACCATCATTCATAGTAGACCAGTCTACTGCGCTCTGTACGGAACCTGTGAGTCGAGCTGGTAACAAGGAAGTACTGGGTTCTTCTGCTCCCTTTGTAGGGTCTGCCTGACTCCCTGCATCTTGTCCCTTGCAACAGCTTTCAGCAATGTATTTCTCAGCATCACTTCCACTCAGCTGAACGTCATAGCCGAGTCCGAGGAGATACACTAAGATTCCCAAGACAATGCTGGGAGGTTTGTCTTTGGAACAGACCTGTGACAGGCTTGTCGCCTTGAACAGAGCTACGAAGCTTGTCCTGTCCATTAAAACTCCTTGTATGTCTTACTGCTAGTTATCAGACACATATGATGATGTAGTAAACCTAGAATTGCATATACACAATAATATTCATGGATATTCATCCACGTGGACAAGGCTTTGAAAAAGCTGGACGATGAATCGATTGGTTTCCGCTAATATAAATTTCTTTTTAGAATTCCAGCCGGTCACGCCAGTATCCCCATATTCTCGAGCGTTCCGTGGGTTTCCAAGTACACATTTGAATATATATCTTTTAAAACGTGTTTCATATCACTATGTCTGCAGGTATGTTCAGATAGTGACATATGTGATGATCTTGAGAGTCGTTGTGATCAGTTCTCAACAACAAATCAGTCCAACACCGCGGACTTGCAGTCGTGACATGATTCATTTGTTTTTGCGTCTATATAATCATTTTGTATCCTACTGATGCAGAAGAGGGAGAAGTTAGCGCCATTGTGTGCGATAATGGTTCCGGTATGGTGAAGGCTGGGTTTGCTGGAGACGACGCCCCACGGGCAGTCTTTCCTTCCATCGTTGGTCGTCCAAAGCACGAAGGTGTAATGGTTGGAATGGGTCAAAAAGATGCATATGTAGGAGAAGAAGCTCAACAGAAGAGAGGGATCTTGTCCCTGAAGTATCCTTTGTCTCACGGAGTTGTCACTGACTGGGACGACATGGAGAAGATCTGGCACCACACCTTTTATAACGAGCTCAGAGTTGCACCTGAAGAGCATCCTGTTCTTTTGACTGAGGCTCCATTGAATCCAAAGAAAAACAGAGAGCAGATGACACAGATTATGTTTGAGACTTTTGAGGTCCCAGCAATGTATGTGGCCATTCAGGCAGTCTTGTCACTGTATGCTTCTGGACGTACCACGGGTATTGTTCTTGATTCAGGAGATGGAGTGTCTCATACTGTTCCAATTTATGAGGGGTATGCGCTTCCTCACGCAATCCAGCGATTGGACATGGCTGGAAGAGATTTGACAGAGTACATGATGACTATTCTCACAGAGAGGGGATACTCATTCACAACGACTGCTGAACGTGAAATTGTGAGAGAGATCAAGGAAAAGTTGGGATATGTTGCGTTGGACTACGAGTCTGAGTTACAAACCAGTCTTTCGTCCTCAACTCTTGAAAAGACGTTTGAATTGCCAGATGGTCAGGTGATTACTGTTGGCTCAGAGCGCTTCAGATGCCCAGAGTCTTTGTTCCAGCCATCAATGCTTGGATTGGAAGGTGTTGGAATCCACCAAACAACCTACAATTCTATTATGAAGTGTGATGTTGATATCAGAAAAGATCTGTACTCAAATATTGTGCTCTCTGGAGGAACCACCATGTTCCCAGGAATTGCAGATCGTATGACCAAGGAGATTTCCTCCCTTGCACCATCTTCCATGAAGGTCAAGGTGGTGGCTCCAGCCGAGAGAAAATTCTCCGTCTGGATCGGAGGATCTATTCTCTCATCTTTGTCAACCTTCCAGCAAATGTGGATCAGCAAGAGTGAGTACGAGGAGAATGGTCCATCCATCGTCCACAGAAAATGTTTCTAAGTATCTCGCTGAACAACTCATGCGATCATTATGGTATGGAGTTGTTGTATCATGTAACTGTGTTTCATTTTTCACTCAAATACCCATGCTTGCCTCTTATGGCAGTTCTGATCATGATGTGTACGGGAAACAATGACTTGGATGTCACGTCCTCGGCACAACGAGTGGCCAGAACGGTCAATACATATGGATGGGCTGTTCCAACCTCACAGAGATTTTTTAATTTGCATACATTGACATATTACAGTATAATTAATGCGGGAAACGTTCATCTTTCCGGTTGAAAACGTGGAACTGTAGGTACGTGTGGGCATCATGTCTCATGCAGTCGCACTCTATGGCCTTGGTGGTGTTACTACAACTCTACGGGTTGCTTTATCATTCTTAATCGTATATGAGACACTACAAAGGTGTTATGGGGGACATCACCACCAATTGCTTGGTAGTAGTACCGTCGCCTGCATCGCTCGTCGTCGGGAGAGTCGTCGAGTACCTGTGGCGGTTTATGGTGAATTACATTACATTTGCCTTATAATTGCGTATTAGATCATCAGCAACCTATAATTCTGTGATTAATGGCGTTACAAACCGTGCGACGGAGGCAACAAGATTCTGTCGCATGGACGTTGGACGTTGGATCGAGATATGCGCTCTTACATTGCATAATATATTTATGTAGGTACTCGTTGAGAAACCTATCGCTCCTGGGAAAATGTTGGGTGACCATCAAGAAGACGACCTTCTCGCAGAGCTCCTAGGAGCGGTGGCTGGGCCAGATTGGTTGGATTCGCTTAATCAAGATCTTCAGGCGACTCAGATTGATGAGTTTTGTATTGACTCGCATCCTGTTCCTCTGAAACGATCTACATCTTCGCCCCTACGGTTTCAGACCCCAGGCCTGTCATCCTCTACGCCCCTGGCCATGAACCCCAATGTTGCATTGAGAACTGAAGAAATATCCTCTTACGAATCGAATCAGTCTTTTTTGGATCCTTTTGGGTTCAATAATGGGGAAGAGCTGAGGCGGAGAGACTCTGCAAGGCAAATGTCTGGAATACCGCCAGTTATGCCATCTGGAAGGTCTCTTCCAAGACCCAACAGCCTGCCATCCATCATGCCTACTCTCACTATTCCAGCCCAGGGGGGCCATTGGGCCTGGGTTCCAGAAGAAGGAACTGAATGTCCTCCAACTGGGCCTCCACCATCTCACCCTCCCGTGCAGGACTCATATAAGGTTCCCGTGAAGACAGGAAGGCTTCCATTGACAATGGCTCCAAATGATACCGACTTGGACCTGCTCAATCTTGATATAACTGAATCATTTGATGTTTTAGAGATGGCGAATACATTGGTTTTAGAACAAGGGAATGGGGGAATCAGACGGATGCTTTCCAAAGGACATGGATCATGTCCTTTACCAGTGCTGTTGGAGGACAGCATCAGTGACCCATTAGAGGAAAATGATTCATTGAGCCCTCAGACGTCAGTGGATAATAGTGGTTGTACTACGTCCCAGGGACGCGTTCGGGCAAGACCTAGTAATGCCATACCGGTGTCACAGACCAGGTCGATACCTATGAAATCGCAGAGGTCATCCAGGTCTCAGTCGTCTCCACATATGGGTTCAACCTTACTGGCATCTTCTTGTCCCACGACATATGGGGGATCTGCTCGATCTCCGTACATTGGCAGTGCGTCTCTTTCTGATGTCAATGATGATCACGATCCAGATTATTCAGTTGAAATGGGAAGAACCCACAGCTTGAGGAGCACAGGAGGGACACCCAGTAGCGGAAAAAAGAAACACAACCCGTGGTCAGTGGACGAAACAGTCGCTCTGATCAATGGCGTCAATCAGGTTGGAATAGGAAAGTGGGCAGACATCAAACGTCTTGATGATCCAGAAATTTCTGATATACTTGTCAATCGATCTGCAGTTGATTTGAAAGACAAATGGAGAAACTTGACCCGTGTCGCCAAACTTCCAAAAGCCACTCTGAAAAGCAAACTTTCCAAAGAAAAGGGCCCATCTGAAATTCCGCTCGAGTCTATGTTGTTAGTCAAAGAGCTCATGGGAATCGCAGAGAAGTAAACATGTATATTATTCTTTTCGAAATTCATGATATTATATAGTATGATGACTGATATTTGGTGCTGGTCTTGCAGTATATTTATTATATAATATAATATATAGCGTACATATGAGATTGTAGCGTTTAGTTGTAAATTATCCCATCTCATCCATATACATATATATGGCATATATGGCATATATACGCTGTCCTTGTCATGGCACTTGGTGTCACTTGATCAAGGATCAGATCTGATAGAAAATGCTCAAGGTCAGCATTTTCTTCATCGCCATGAATCGCCTTCATACTCTGTGAAATACTCCTTGATGGCATTAAATCAATTCATTATTGTATCATTCATGTACAACCAGTCTCTCTGGTAGCATACATTCTCTCACACTGAATATCGAGCATAGGCTGCAGAAAGCTCTGTCTACCTTTGCTAAAATCTTACACGATATACTGGTGCATTTGCGATACATAGTTTTCTTATCATATTTTTTGTACATTCTTTAGTTGAAATCAAAGAAAGTAGCACGATGAGGACCAGGTACGGATTGTTTCTCCCTTTGTCGCCATGCGAAACCCTCCCAACCATCATGAGCCAATTTGACGATTCTCAACATATTTACATGTATTATAGATTTCTTGGAAAGGCTAAGCAGCACTTCTTCATGGATGCTGACATGAGCGAAGTCATCGAGTCAAGCGAGCATGATCGCTCGACTCTCGGCGCTGGCACGAAAGTTGTCGTGACAATGGGACCTGCAAGTCACAGTGTTGAAATGATGACATCTTTGTTGGAGCATGGCATGTCATGCGCTCGATTAGACCTGACGTGGGGTTCTATGCAGTTTCACAAAGATACCCTGAAGAATCTTGCATCAGCAATGAAGGCGACGAAGAAACTCTGTGCCGTGTGGATTGATACATCTGGAAGGGAAATTGTCGTCACACGACCAGCAACTCTAGACTCTTCTGGATGGCAATGCGTCGACAAGACCCCCATTAACTTCACAAAGGGGTCTGATGTAGTGATCACAACAAAGGAGTTGGAGGATTGCACTTCTTCAGTCCTGCCAATTAAAATGAAGACACTTCCCAAGCTGGTTACCCCTGGTCAACACTTGCAAGTTGGTCGATACATGGCCACGGGAGCGGAAGGAGGCTCTCTCATGCTCGATGTGATGAGTGTCACCGATGACGAGATCAAGTGTGTTGCACAGAATGATGCAACGCTTGCAGGAACATTGACAATCATAGTGTCGCACAGAGAGACGTCTCTAGAGCATCACTCTGAAGATTTAAACAGAGAATTGCCTCTTTTTACTGATCATGATAAGGAATATTTGAGAGAGATGGGGAAAAATTATGAAATTGATTATGTCAGTCTGTCATACTGCAACAGTGCTGGTGATGTTCTTGAAGCAAGGAATCTTCTGAATGATCTTGGACTGGAGCAAACAAAGATTGTTGCTAAAATCGAGAGGAAGGCTGCCATTCACAACTTTGAGGATATTATTGCTCTTGCTGACGGCATCCTGTTCTCCCGCGGAAATTTGGGTCTTGACTTTGAACCAGAAGAAATGGCACATCTCCAGAAAAAGTGCATTTTACGTTGCAATGCCATTGCAAGACCTATTATCTTGACCAGATTCGTCGATACAATGGTGAATACACCACGTCCAACGAGAGCCGAGGCTACCGATGTTGCAAATGCTGTCTTGGATGGTGTCGATGGCGTCATGCTTGGTGCAGAAACGCTACGTGGTTTGTACCCTGTCGAGACAGTTGATACCGTGGCAAAGCTTTGTAGAGCATCAGAGCAATATTTTGATTACAGGGCACACCATGAACAACTGATGGGAGAAGCTTTTGATGATGAGACATCTTTGGAACGTTCTTTCTTCTCCTCCAACAGTTTGTCCAACCTCTCACGGAGTGAAATGTACAATTCCTTGAATCCTATTCAGATAGGAATTCCAAGAGATGCATCATTTGAGGATGAGTTGGGATCCCCCTCATTCCTGGAAGATACTGATGTCACAAAAGTGTCATCATTTGGTGTCTTGCCAGCCACTAATGGTTCTTCCCCAAAACTGACCCAACAGGAGAATTTGTACATGTCCAAGGTCGAATCTATTGCATCTTCTGCTGTTCGAAGTGCAGAGAAAATCAATGCTGGACTCATCGTCGTATTTGCTCAGAGTGGACGCACTGCCAGTCTCGTGTCCAAATACAGGCCACCAATGCCAGTCATATCTGTTGTGGTACCGACTCTCCATAGCAGCAAACTTGGTTGGAAATTGGAAGGTAAATATTTGGCAAGGCAATGTCTGATCATGAGAGGTATCACTCCGATGATGGCGGCCCCAATGACAGCAGGCCATGGTGGTCTCTTGGAAGAGGCCATCGCAGGCGGATGTGCTCAAAAACTCTGCAAGGCAAACGACTATGTTGTCGCAATCATGAGTGAGCAGCGTAACTTTGTTGTTAAAGTTGTGAAAGTAAATAAAGAAGGGAATGGAATCATGCCAATTGCAGATGATAACCTAAGTGCAGGAGCAGGCCCTAACATGGAGCCTTGTGCTGGTCTGGCATCCTACCCCAATTTCGCAACCCCACCAACGTCTCCAAAATTCTGTTAAACATACGTTATGATTACTTTTTGTATGATGAGACTTGATATGATTTCTATTTTGTAACGATCAGTGCTACAGATGTGACTTTGCCTGTTGGCGCAGCTCGCTTTTCTCCAGAGATTTTGAGGGGTCATCCCCCCGACTAGAAATGAAATCCTTCAACTCTCTCACAGACATGGAATCAATATCTTCAACTGTCAACTTTTTGTCAGGTATCACCTTTTCCAAAAACGCCTTCATATCTCTCATTTCTTCATAACATGTTGAGTGTTGCATTCCTGGATACATTTTGAATTTTAAATCTCCAAATCCCTGCTTTTGCATGGTATCAACGGACAACTGGGCTACCATTGGAGGTATAAGAGGGTCTGATGCTCCATGACCATAGAAAATTGGCGTTTTTCTCACATTATGGCTCAGCTCAACGTGTTGTGGCTCAAGCCATGTACTTAGGGCCATCAACCCTGCAACATTCAACTTTTTATGAACCAATGACTTGAGGGCTACATGTCCACCTTGGCTGAAACCCCCTACAACAATCCTCTCTGGAGGTATCCCCGCCTGGATTTCTTTCTCTATCAAACTACCAACATATTCCACACTCTCTGAGGTCCCTTCTGGGTCAAATCCGTGATGCCCCTTCATCATTTTTAGGAAAGAAGCTTCATCCAAGTGATCAATGTCAAACCAGCCAGGCATTGACATGCCCATATTCACTGTGATGGATCGGGTTGGGGCAGTTGGGAAAACCCAACGAACGTGGGCCAGATTGAGCTCTGGTGCAACAGGTGCCCAACCGTTCCCGGTATCTCCAAGGCCATGCAACATGATTACAGTCGCCGTATGTTTTGACAATGCAGGATAAGATATGATTGGACCGAATGTACGCCCGGCAGCTCCAACTAGCCCAGGTGTCGTTCCAAAACTCGCCATGGTTGCTTCTTGTCCTGACTTGGTTTTCCTCGAATACACAGGATACTGTGTCACAAACAGAGCAGATATTGAAAATAGTAATACAATGTAAACAATACTGGTAAAAGAACTCATGAAATTGATCATATACACCGCAAATACGTATGTACCCTACTTGTACAAGAAGAGAGCTGGTTGAAACTAACTACAGGTATGATATCGTAGGTATCGTTCGTGAGCATATCCGAGGTAATCAAACTGAGAGTTCAAACTATGAGGACTAGAGTCTGCATGCATCACTAGGGCCCATGCACAGTAGTAGACATGAGATGTGGCCATGTAATGTTCTGACAATTGGAGAAGCCTGTCTTCATCACAATCACAGAGCCTCTTACTAGAAGGAAATGTGTACATCTCCTTCATATACTCATGTATGAAAGCCTTCTTCTCTTTGTCACTTGGGAGAAGATCCCACCTAAAAAGGGCCCTGCTCGGATCACTCTGATAATCTGCAGCATATTCATTGAAATGATTCCCAATATCCCATGCCACATCACCATACCCACTGTAATCGTAATCTATTAGCCTAATCGATGCATCATCATCAGAACCTCGTAACATGATATTACCACACTGTAAATCCCCATGCAGAAGAGCTTTTTTTGACCATGGAGGAAACAATCCATCCATGCGTTCAAGGGTGTGAGTCAAAAACTCAGACACCCAGCCAAGTGAGGAAAACAAATCCAAGCTTCCCTGTACATAAACGCACCATGAACGCAAAGTTTTCTCTATTGTAGGTATATTTTCTGCGTTTCTAGTTGAAAGTATCGCTTGCGTTGCCTGTACATGGAAACGGGCCAGTGCTTTTGCTATGCAAGGCATCACCTGCTTCATCTTTTCTGCCCCTTGAATCGCCTTGTATCCACACAAGAACTCTTCTACCCTTCCATTGGCAAACTTTACTAACAGTTTAGGTCCTATACCGGCGTCAGATAAGGCAGAAAATACTGCATTCTCGACAAATCCATTGACAGCATGTCTACTGTAGCCACCACAGATTCGGATAATAACAGGCCACTGATCCTCTTTCCACACTTTAAACACACTGTTCGTCATTGAAGCATCGAACCGCATCGACTTGACTCCGCACACATCAGGCCATAGATATTTCATCACCCGCTCAAAGGGAGTTGGAGGGCCCTTGGTCTTTGTTGTTTGTTGACAAGTCTTGTCAAGAGCTCTTGAACAGCAGTCAACCTCTTCCTCAGTGACACTGACATGTACAAAATGACCAGGGTTTCTCGATTCCATAAGAATTCCGGTACCCTGCTACATCTATATGATATATAAGACATAGCAAATGGATAAACCCTCAGAGAGCTCATCTAAACAAGTTTATTTCTCTCCTCTTCGATCATCGAGGAGGTTGAAGAAAAAGAAAATTGCGTTTGAACAGCTGCTGAAACCAAATCATCTTGACTTTTGCGAGGCTTGGTGTACGTTAAAACAAGGACATGGTATCTTCTCTTTCTAAAATGATACGTAAAGTATGTGTGTTTGAATTGAAATCCACGTACAGGAATCATCTGTCAATTTGACCTGGAAGAACCTCGGATCACACGTTCACCTCTCGCTGGAAAGAATCAGACTTTTATTTGACAATTAGTTTCTGTCAGAGATCTCTCTTAAGAGGTAAATATACTTTGTTTAATCAGAATCGGAAGAGGGAATCCGTGATGCGTCTCTTCTTGTGGGGTTTTCTCCTAACGGCCCTCGTGTCACTTGCTGGAGCAGACGAGAATAAACACACATATCAGGTTGGTGAGAAGGTAGTTCTCTGGGTAAACAAAGTGGGACCGTATAACAACCCTCAAGAGACATATAATTACTACTACTTGCCATTCTGCAAACCTTCTGCTGAGAAAGCAAAACATAAATGGGGTGGTCTTGGGGAGGTACTCCAAGGTAATGAACTCATTGATGGCCAATTGGATATATTGTTCCGGACAGACAAGACGAAAACAAGCATCTGCTCTCAAACACTGGCACAGAAAGATGCAGATGATTTCAAGAATGCTGTGGCTCGTCACTATTGGTATGAATTCTTTGTTGACGAACTCCCTGTGTGGGGCTTTGTTGGTCCTCCTCCAGAACACACAGACGACTCTTCAACAAGATATATCTATACGCATAAAACGTTTGATATTGCCTATAATGGTAACAATATCATTCATGTGAATCTCACCAGTGAAAATCCGGCTGCGATCGAAACAGGTGCAGATATGGAGTTTACCTATTCTGTCAACTGGATTGAATCTGACATTCCATTTGCCAAGCGTTTCGAAAGATATTTGGACTACAGCTTCTTCGAACATCAAATTCACTGGTTCTCTGTGTTCAACTCATTTATGATGGTGATTTTCCTCATGGGACTCGTGTCCATGATTCTCTTGAGAACGCTCAGAAAGGATTATGCAAGGTACACTGTAAAGCCTGATGATTTGGAGTCTCTGGAACGGGATATGAATGAAGAAACTGGTTGGAAGCTTGTACATGGGGATGTATTCAGACCACCAGCTATGCTTGAGTTGCTTTCCGCAGTGGTTGGTACTGGGATTCAGCTGGCAGCTCTTGTTCTCACAGTAATCATCATCACCATTGCTGGAACACTCTTTGTGGAACGTGGTACTATAGTCACTGTCTTTATCGTCTGCTATGCCCTGACTTCCCTTCTTGGAGGGTACGTATCTGGCGGATTCTATTCTAGATACGATGGCAGGTCATGGATCCAAGCAATGTTGTTAACTGCCAACCTATTCCCGTTGACGGTTGCAGCTATTGCATTCACTCTGAATACAATTGCAATCTTTTACCACTCCCTTGCTGCAGTACCCTTTGGTACCATTGTCGTGGTTTTCTTGATTTGGATCTTTGTCTCATTCCCATTGTGCTTGTTAGGAACAGTTATTGGCAGGAACTGGGCCGGCGGTTCTGATAATCCATGCAGAGTGAAGAGAATCCCATCACCCATACCACAGAGACCTTGGTACCTGAGCCCACTCCCCATTGCTGTGTTGGGTGGCATCCTCCCATTCGGATCTATATTTATTGAAATGTACTTTGTGTTCACTTCATTCTGGAATTACAAGGTGTACTACGTGTATGGATTCTTTTTGCTGGTGTTCCTGATCCTGTTGGCTGTGACTGCATGCATCACTATTGTGGCGACATACTTTTTGCTGAATGCCGAAAACTACCACTGGCACTGGACTGCATTTGGAGCTGGAGCATCCACATCGATTTATGTGTTTTTATATAGTGTCCATTACTTCACAGCAAAGACCAAAATGACAGGATTCTTCCAAACATCCTTCTATTTTGGATACACCTCAATATTCTGCATTGGACTCGGCATCATGTGTGGTGCAGTAGGATACTTAGCAGCGGCAGCATTTGTCCGTAGAATCTACAGAAACATCAAGTGTGATTGATTTATTCTATTAAAGTAAAGAGTTTTAAATGCAATATGGTTTTTACAGAATGTAGACGAAATATATGATGGCCTTTGATCAACAGACACGGGCAGAAGATTTAGTAACTCTCACTCCACTCCTTCTCCACGTCTCCCTTTGAGAGATAGTACTGAAGCGTATTGATGGCAAGATCTTGCATTGCTTTTGGGAGTGGCTCTCCGTGATATGTCACATTGAAAATATCAACAGCATTTCTACCCACAGTATCAACCTCTGCAGAAACCACATTCAAGTTGATGTCCTTCAAAAGACGAACGATATCAGTCAAAAGCCCTGGTCGGTCGACAGTATTGACAAATAATTTCGTGTACATGCCAGTCTCTGAGTCTCTTACAGAAACCTGTGTGACCACCTTGCGTGCAGCCTTTCCAAGAGGATGCTCGTAATCCATGTCCTGAACTGCAGCATTTCCAATGGAAAGCATCTCTGTGCTCTCTGGGTGGAACTTCATGAGGCAGTTGAGAATCGTCAACCGAATCTCTTCAATTCTTGCAGATTTCAGAACTTTCTCACTGGTTCTAGCATCCGTAATATAGAACTTGTTGATGGCCATGCCATTCTTTGTTCTCAATTTTGCACGACGAATGTTCAGCCCAAGTGTCTTCAAGGCATTTGTCTGCATGCAACAGTCCGTACCATCAGAAGCACCACCACATCATCGACACCATACATGATAACATACCGTATCAACGAGCTCTCCAAGCAAGTTTCCGTATTCAAGTGAAACAATCGTTGCGAAAGGATCAGATTGGTTGTCAATCTTCACCACTGGCTCTGGCACTCCTTCAGTAGCCCCGTTTGCAGACTCTTGAGCAGCAGCTCTACATTGATCGAAATACAATCAGAATAACGACAGTTGGTGGTGATACGAGGAACAGGAACCCTCTGAGCTGGTCCACGTCAGGACCCTCCTACAACCCACGAACAAAATCAACATACCTGAGAACGATCGATGCCCGCATGGCAGTTACGTAATCATTCGATGATTTTACTATTCCATTCTGCACATGGACGGATCGTTTGACAACGACTGGCAAAGCCCTGCATCGAAACAACGACGATTCAGTCGACGGACTGGAAGCTCATATCGGACACGAACATCTTTGGAAATCAACCACATTGTACCATACCTGTTACTTGAAGCGCCAATCAATCGCCCAGGAGACTGGAGAGAAACGTTTGTGCAAGTCAACATGATTAGGGTTGAACCACGAGGTGCAGTACACAGAAACCCCGATGTTGTGTAAGATTGATTATACAATTGAAAATTTAAGAATATTATTATGTCGATGTTCATTTCCTGGCACCTAGTTTCAATGCAGGGAAAGACATGGCAAGTGTCACCTGTTCCTCTCCAGGAGTGTGATGCAAGAGAGACACAAGATATGATTGGTTTGATCTCTTGGTCTTGCATCCTAATTCACGGAAGATATTTGCAACATCGGCAGGTTTCATCTTTAATTCCTCTGCCAGCTTTTGGAATGCAAATGCAGGGAGAATAGACTCTGGTTCTGCCCTGATAGACAGTGTAAGGCACCAAGCCAGCAACAAGTTTCTCTTTCTCTTGTCCATCACGTACTTTGCCCCATCATCCATAGGTTCTCTAGTGTAAAATAGCTGTAATATTTCCTCGAGTGTCGACAAAGGTATCCGTAATCCTTCTGCTGCAGATTGTATACCTCCTGCATCTGTCTTGATGCGGATAAAGAGTCTTTTTGGATTGGTGATCAGCTGAAGCAGATGACCAAGAAAGGCAAGACACACGATTCTCTCAGAAAACGAGTCATCCGAGCCATGGAAACTAGTTGATCCATCAACCCGTGAGGCAACATACTTTCCAAAGGTTTGCCTGACGTCACCAAGAACGGATTCATCAGAGAGAGCCTGATGTAACAGGGTTGTATCAACAGAATCCCGGATATTCGCAGGGACAATAGACTCAAATGGATACGCCTCATCAGCTGAACATCCAGAAGGATTATGCGGTGGTATATTTTTATCCGCAAGATGTTTCTGTATGACATCTTCCTTTCTGACAGGATCCGATTCTGTTGCTCGAATGATGTTGAGCATGGCATCCCCAGCAGCAACTTGTGACGCGTCTACCCTACCTGCACGTGCATTCGCTAACTGTCTTTTACGTCTTTGACTACCAAACGCTTCAATTAATTTTGCATTCCTCTCTCGCCGCAAGGCAAGCAGGTCAACAGAATCATTCTCTTTCCTCGAGTCTGTCTCACCAGCCTCATACTTTACACCATGTATCCTTGGTTCCATTCGACAAACAGAGTCGCCTTGCACTCCAGATAATGTCAACTTCCCCTTGTCTTTATCAAAAAGACCCAGCATAAGTTTTCCCCTACAGCAGACACTAGGCACTATATGAAAAGGTATATGGTTCCAAACATTGCAGCAAAATCACAGGAAATATCATGCAGCCAGTACAGGATTCCATGCTCTTTTCTCTTGCAGTCATGTCAATCACAGTATAGTCATCCTTTATTCCTACTGCTACAAGAGAAGACTGCGTTTGTGGTAAAAACATGACACGTACGTTTCAACTGTTGAAGAGGGAATGGTCCCAACAAAGTCCACATGCTTGTCCTGCATCCACAAGCATGAATATCAGATCGAACGAACAATATATTCACTCGAATGTAGCAAAGTACGCGTCGTACCGTTGCAAGTATCACTGCACTACTCTTGTCCTCTGCATGGTCAAACGCATGCAGAGTCTCAGACCCTTTCCCTGGGACATATCCAGATGGAAATGTCACTATGATACTTTTAGTATCATCAGATGAGAATTTCATCTTGAATGTGTCTTCTGACTGACTGCTACTCTTTCTCTTCTTCCCCATGCTGCACGAACGTTTCCAGAATACAGCCTAAAGAGGGTTTTCTGTAGTTTACATGCAATCAAATGGATATTATAATTAGATTCATTACTTTTGATTCATAATCTGTTCGATTGAGGGGATATCTGTCGGAACACTGTTGGAGAGGACATCTGCACCATCCTCAGTGATGCAGACATCGTCTTCTATTCTCACACCTATTCCCCTGTAATGGCCATACTCTGCTTTGTCAGGGATATAGATACCAGGTTCTATCGTCAATGTAACATTGGGTTCCAAGGGTAGCTCGTGCGACACTGCTGGACAGTCATGGGTGTCCATACCAAGCCAGTGCCCAACAGAGTGTGGGTAGAATGTTCTGTAGGAATTGGCAACAAGAATAGATTCTAATACACTGGTACACGAGAGGGATCTCAGTCCTTGTTTCAGGAGATCTACTGACAGCATGTGAATTTCCCTTAGTGTTCTCCCAGGCTTGCACTGCTGTAAGAGATGTTGATGTGCTTCATGCACGGCTTGGTAGACATCCCTCATGGGACCTAGAAATCTGCCACCAACTGGCCATGTTCGTGTCACGTCTGAACAGTACCCGTAATATTCACATCCAGCATCCATGAGTATCATGGAGTTTTCATCCAACTCTTTATCGTTCCGAGAGTAGTGAATTGTACATGCATCTGGTCCTGATGCAACAACTGGGGGATATGCCATCCTCTGCGCTCCCTGAGAACGGCAAACATACTCAAACAATGCAGAGAGTTCATGCTCCGTTGTTCGCGCAGATGTTGCCTCGATACAACGAATCATAGCGTTTGAGGCAACCTGAGAAGATTGTCGCATCAGCTGTATCTCGGCTGGAGATTTTTTCCAACGCATGGAATGAAGGATGGCATTGTATGACAAGATTGTATGGGTATCTTTGACAGATTGTACAACCTGCATTGCATGCTGCCACTGTTCAGCCGTGAGTAACCTGCGACTGTCTTCATTCATATCAATATAAATAGTTTTGCGTATCTGCTCTGACGCGAGCTTCTGCAGGCGAAACGGCAGTTCAGATACATAGTGCACTTCATCTGCTCCAAATGCCTCTCTTCCAGCATCCTTGGATGCCAGTGCTCCCGTCCAAGTGTCTCGCATGTCACTAGGATTCGGGCAGTATAGCGTGAAATGACCGGTAGAGTCAATTGTCGCAATCATATCAGGCTGAATAATTCCTGTGAGGTATTGAAATCCTGCATTTGGACGGTAAGGATATGGAATAATTCCAGACATATACGTGGTTGGAGAAGACCCTATAATGGCAAAGCTTCCGGGGTCCATACGGTCTGCAAACCGTTTCCTACGATCTTCAAATTCTCGCATCGTTATTCCAGGCTGAATCTCTCCCTTCTGCAACAGGTTAGGGTGGGTTGCAGACGTGGGTTGACCAGCAGTCATCAGCAGACCTGTACCCTCCTTTGCATGGTCCACCTCTTGCATGAGTGGCAAAGAACGGGAGCTAAACAATCTCAGCAAGCCCTTCCATACCTCATTTTGAGAGGGTATAGCATAATCTACATCTTTACGGAAGATTGTCGCTACTGAGAGTGTCGGAGACCTACACCTCATTCTTGACTCAAAACCCAACCTCTATTTGTCTGACAAGTCAATTGACGTGGAACCTCCCTTTTCTTCGACAATCCTGGGATGTTCTCTATCTTTCAACTGAAGCAATTTATATATAGAATAGCAGGTCAACGGAAGAGTGATAAAACCGGCAACAAATGTGACTCGGGTTCCACGCTTTGTTTTGAACTGGACAGGCCCAAAAATCCCCCACACCATTCGATACCACCTGAGCACGTCAATCTGTTTCTGGATGTTTCTCGATATACAAAAAGTTTATTGTATCCAGTGTATCGACTGTCTTGGGGTAATATGGAGAATTTGTTTGCAAATCCTCCAATCCTCTAGTAGAAAAAATCCCATCTACAAAATTGTCTCTTTGAGAGGTGTCGGACTTTGCCTAATAACTACTCTGAATTGAAATGAAATGAATCATGGGGGACTTATTTTGCTATGTTAATGGTAAAAGGGTCGAATTACCCCCAGGTAGAGGGGAATGTACCTTGCTAGACTATTTACGAGGTTCGTTTATTGCCAAGGTCAAAATGAACCAAAACCCTGTCTCGTCCCTGTAGCGCTCCATTGATGTATATTCCTGGGTTAAAAACTTATCTATCAACTATTATCTTGATACTACATGCTGTTTTGTAGATGAGTTGCTCTTGACTGGAGCCAAACTAGGATGCGGAGAGGGTGGTTGTGGGGCTTGTACTGTGATGGTCTCTCGTGCAAGACCATGGCAACGAGGTATTGAACATCGATCCATCAACGCATGTCTCTGTCCACTTTACTCTGTTGTTGGATGTCATGTGATCACTGTAGAAGGTATTGGATCGACCAAATCAGGCTTGCATCCTGTGCAACAAAGGATTGCTCAAGCCCATGGGAGCCAATGTGGATTTTGTACCCCGGGATTTGTCATGAGTATGTATGCCTTGGTTCGCTCCAGAAATGGATCTTCTATATCGGAAGAAGAAATTGAAGAGACACTGGCAGGTAATCTGTGCCGTTGCACTGGATATAGGCCAATCCTGGATGCTTTTAGGCCATTTGCTTCCATGTACACAAACAGTTCACCTGAGGCAATTGAACCCGGTGCCTCGGTATGTCCGACTACGGGAAAGCCTTGTGATTGTACGAAAGGGCAATGTACTCCAGGGAATGGAATTGATCATAAGGAAATTGCCGGGGAACTGATTACACCTCCAGAGGTGATTAGGTATCAGCCAGAAGATTTATATGTGGAGGGAAATACTGTCAACTGGTATCGCCCGGTGTCGCTTCAATCCTTACTTGAGTTAAAACATCAAATGCCCGAGGCAAAGATTGTGGCTGGTAATACAGAGGTTGGTATCGAGGTCAAGTTTAAGCATGCACGGTACCCCAATATGATATCTGCAGGATGGATTGAAGAACTGGGAAGGGTTGAGATTGGAAATGAGTCTGTCATCTTTGGAGCTGGTGTGTCGCTTTCTGTTCTCATGGAGACGTGTCGATCGCTGGCACAGAAGGAGTTAGAACCATATCAAACCCAGTCATTCAGGGCTATTGCAGAACAATTGAAATGGTTTGCAGGACCTTCCATTCGCAATTGGGGAACCATTGGGGGTAATATCGTCACAGCGAGTCCAATATCAGATCTGAATCCGTTATGGATGGCTTTAAATTCTACATTTACTGTGGCGAGCCGAGCACGGGGCTGTAGAGACATCCCAGCAACAGACTTCTTTCTAGGGTACCGACAGGTTGCCCTGGAACCAGATGAAATACTTCAATCAGTCACTGTACCATGCACCAAAGAATTTGAGTATGTCAAAGAATTCAAGCAAGCCCAGAGAAGGGATGACGATATCGCAATTGTGAATTGTGGGTTGAGGGTTTCTTTTGAATGTGATCAGCATGGTTCATGGGTGATCAAAGATTGCTGTATTGCATACGGTGGAGTCGCCCCCGTCAGTATCAGAGCTAAAGAAACATCAAAATATTTGATAGGAAAGATACTGACAGGATCTGTAGTGCGCGAAGCCCTACGAGCTGCTGAGAAGGAAATAGTGATGAGAGATGATGCTCCTGGTGGTAGGGTAGCTTTCCGCAGAGCCCTGGTCCAGTCTTTCCTCCTCAAGGGTTTGGCACACGCATCTGTATGCCTTGAAAAGGATACAAAAGGCCTTAAGTCCCCATATATACCTTGTTGGGATGACGAATACACTCCTGATCTAGCAGAAGAGTTCACAAGGCCACCATCCAGAGGTATACAATATTTCTCTGAGACTGGTGATAATGATATTGTCGGTACGCCAGCCCAACACGCGTCAGCCGAGCTTCAGGCTTCTGGTGAAGCTAAATATGTGGATGATATTCGCAAGTCTGCAGGTACATTGCATGCGGCCCTCATTTTATCTGAGAAGCCTCATGCTGTCATCAAGGCAATTAACGTTTCAAAAGCTATCGCTATGCCAGGGGTCGTTGGAATTCATTTAGCTGAAGATATTCCGGGAAGTAATGTGATTGGTCCAGTATTACAAGATGAAGAGATATTGGCGACAAGTCTCGTGACATGCGTTGGTCAGCCAATAGGTGTTATCACAGCAAGGAGTAGAGCGCAGGCATTGGAAGCTGTGAGGGCTGTAGATATAGAATACAGTGAGTTAGAGCATATCCTCACCATTGAAGATGCTATACAGCATTCTTCGTTTTATGGCACAGAGAAAAAGGAAATATGCAGGGGTGATGTGGATAAGGTATTTGAAGATGAAATGTTGACTGTTGTTGAGGGTGCAATACGAATGGGTGGCCAGGAGCATTTTTATCTCGAACCAAACGCACATCTTGTAATGCCGACAGAATCGGGAGAAATTCTATCTTTAAGCTCGACGCAATGCCCTCAGAAGCACCAACACTATATTTCGTCTTGCCTTGGTATAGCATCACACAAAGTTGTTGTTAAGACCAAACGTATAGGTGGAGGATTTGGGGGGAAAGAGACCAGGGCTGCATTTTTGAATACAATTGCAGCAATCCCAGCATACATATTGGAACAACCTGTGTCCTTGGTAATTGATAGAGACGTTGATATGAGCATCACTGGCCACCGTCATCCATTCATGGCGACATACAAGGCCGCCTGCAGCAGTGAAGGGAAGCTTTGTGCAATCGACGTACAGCTTTACAGCAACGCCGGCAATTCTCTTGATCTATCTGCATCTGTAATGGATAGAGCGTTGTTGAGCATAGATAGCGTGTATTCAATTCCAAACGTCCGTGTTCAAGGAATTGTGTGCAAGACCAATCTTCCCAGCAATACTGCTTTCAGAGGCTTTGGTGCACCTCAATCAATGATGGTCATTGAGAGCATCATGGAAAAACTCGCTCGAAGTACCGGTATGAGCAAAGCAAAGCTGACCGAAATGAACATATATAGTGATGGAGAATCCACCCATTATGGACAGGAAATCAAGCATTGTCAAGCACGTCAATGTTGGAATGAAGCTCTTCAGTCTGCTGGTGGTTTTGATGCGAGACAACAAGCCGTCGATACATTCAACAGTACCCATCGTCATCGTAAAAGAGGTTTGGCGGCGATACCTACGAAATTTGGGATATCATTCACCCTCAAATTCTTGAATCAAGCAGGGGCCCTTGTCCACATTTACCAGAGCGATGGGTCTGTGTTGGTGTCTCATGGAGGTGTCGAGATGGGACAAGGACTGCACACAAAAGTCTGTCAAATTGTCGCACATGCTCTTCAAATTCCATTAGATAAGGTTCACATCAGCGAAACAGCCACAGACAAGATCCCTAATGCAACACCTACTGCTGCATCTGCATCAAGTGACTTGTACGGTGCTGCTGCTGCAGATGCCTGTGAACAATTGCAAGCTCGTCTGCAGCCATATCGAAAAGAAAATCCAAATGCTTCATTCGAAGAAATAGTGAAAAAAGCATACCTGGATCGAGTTGATTTGAGTGCTCATGGATTCTACAAGACACCAGACATCACAGACTTTCCAGGAGGAACCATGCCATTCAACTACTTTACGTATGGGACTGCAGTGACAGAGGTAGAATTAGACACTCTTACTGGAAATTGGCACGCCATCCGCTCAGATATTGTGATGGATGTGGGAAAGTCTCTGAACCCTGCAATTGATATTGGACAAATTGAAGGAGCTTTTATTCAAGGCATGGGGTGGTCTTGCCTCGAGGAGATTGTATGGGGAGATAAATCCCACCCATGGATTCGGAATAAAGGATCTCTCTTCTCTTGCGGCCCTGGAACATACAAGATTCCCACTGCAAATGACATTCCAATTGACTTCAGGGTCCACCTCCTCCGGGATGCCCCATGTGAGAGAACTCCCCTTGTACATAGCAGTAAAGCAGTCGGTGAACCACCATTTTTCCTCGGAACGTCCGTCTTTTGGGCTCTGAAGGAGGCCGTATATGCATCCAGGAGAGACTGTGGGATGAACGAATGGTTCCCATTAGACCTTCCCTGCACTCCAGAAAGATTGAGAGTTGCATGCAGGGGCATCCTATCTATACCAGACGATCAGCCAGCCTTGAGCTGTTAGAATACTTTAATGTTATCATTGTAATCCTCCAAGAATAATGAATCGTTCCAAGATTCTCGTTGCAGCCATCTTCGTGGCCCTCTTCTCCGTCCCAGCTTCTTTTGCTGCCACTGAGACGAGAGGTCCAAAGATCACCAACAAGGTATTCTTTGACATCAGTATTGATGGAAAAGAAGCAGGTATGTATCATTGGATGGTGATTGAGTCTGTCTGATCAACTCAGATCAAATTATTCAACGGTGCCTTTGTGAAGAACTTCTCTGCATATTTTCTCAAATTGCACGTTAATATCAATATAGGACGTATTGTCATGGGTCTCTACGGAAAAACAGTCCCAAAGACTGCAGAGAACTTCAGAGCCTTGTGCACTGGGGAGAAGGGAGATGGAAAGAAAGGAAAACCACTCCACTACGAAGGAAGCACCTTCCACAGGGTCATTCCTCAGTTCATGATTCAGGGAGGGGATTTCACTCATGGAACTGGTACTGGAGGAGAGTCTATTTATGGAGAGCGTTTCGCTGATGAAAACTTCAAACTCAGACACACCAAAGTTGGATTGCTGAGTATGGTATGTGATTGAATTGTTCAGTGAATCCTCGTGATTGATGTATTTTCATGTATTTTCATGTATTTCCATCGTTATATCTGTAGGCAAATGCTGGAGCTGATACAAACGGATCACAGTTCTTTATCACAACAGTGAAAACCCCATGGCTTGATGGAAAGCATGTTGTCTTTGGGGAGGTCCTTGAGGGAATGGATATCGTCTACAAGATTGAAGGTGTTGGTAGCCCATCTGGAGCTCCAATGAAGCCAGTTGTCATTGTCAAGTCCGGAGAGCTTCCTCTCAGTCAATCCGAACTCTAATTCGTGTGAAAGTGCTCATATCATATGAGTGAGAATGTGTCAAACAGCCAGAATCTCTCTTGTATAGCTTTCTACACGCCTGTCTTGAATAAAGGAAGTAATTTTTTAATAAAATAGGTTAAAAAAACCTGAAAGAAAAGACGGGAAAGAATCCCCGGAAATCTGAGGTCTGTCGATCCTATCTCCAACCAACGACAGCAGGAAAGGTGTCCTCCTGAAACAGATATCCTTTTTAATTGTAAATTAAATATATATATACAATAGTAGAGATAGCTTGTGGATGGAAGGTGTTGCCGTGGGACACTCGATGGCAACGTCCTGTCAACCGAATGAGGAGAAAGGAGGAGAGAACACACTATTTTTGCGTGGAACGATGTCATGGAAATCAGATCTTGGTAAATATATAGATGATACGGTGAAGAAAGATCGTCATGGCACTGAGGTGGATCTGGTCCGTGATCTCGTGGACAAGGTCATTGATGATTGCACGAGAGCACAGACGTGGTGGGATTTGCTATACCACGAAGAATGCCATTTCCAGAGTATTGATACTGACTGCAAGGAATATGTGAAGAGGAAATCAGCAGCACAGGTGATTTTGTTCGATATATACGACTGGGCGACTCGGTTGGTGCCACAAAAGGGTAACAAGTCCAAGCCAGCGTTTGTCAATATTTGGTTGGGGCACGCGCGTCAACAATGGCTGCGTGGCCGAGATGATGCTTTGGATGCCATTAAAGCTTTAAAAACGCAACAGATTGGACTGACATATGCCCCGATGTACATTGAATGGGCTAGTATTGAGGCTGCCTCTGGTAATGTGAGGAAAGCCCTGTCTGTTGTCAGCAAGGGTATCAGAGAGCAGGCACAGCCACGGGTTCATTTGGAAGGATTAGAAAAGAACATCCAAGAGGGGAGATTTGCGTACAAGCCTTTCTGGACATTTTCTGTCGATGCGTCTGCCCCCCTTGTGGTTGGGCCTGCTGTTTTGGAGAGCAAGACACCTGGTTTTGTCAGAGAATTGCAGCCAACTCCGCTATTTAGCCAGAGTCGCCCTACAAGCGGGAGTCAGTCGAAGAGTGGGAGCAGTCGTGGAATATCTGATGAAGATGCAACAGTTAGTAATAGCACACCCGGGGCATGTCATTCTGAGATGAAGGGCCACCAGCAGACAAAGGCACATGGAGATGTAGTGCACCACTCTAGATTTGCAACACCCATGTCACATACCGCAGGTCAGTCTCGGGGAGAGACAGGAACGTCGTTGAGTGCTCGAAGAGGAAGAATCATGTATAATAAGATTACTAGTTCTTGTGAGAAGCTAGCAAAACCTCTGCCAATAGAGGAGACGACATTGCATAAAAGTCTTCAGGCTATACCAGAAAACTCACATGGGGCGTTTGCCTCAGCTCGTAAGCCCTTGGTTATCGATAGTACAGTGGGATGCTCTGTTGATGAAGAGACTAAACCTATACAGAAAGCAGATTTGGTGAAACACGTGGACGTTGTCCCACCACGGGCATTGACGCCCGTGCCCCTCCCACAAGGAGGAGGTGCACGTGAAGCCACACACCCAATGGAGAAGGAGTTGATGCTGCCTCCATCAGCCATGCCAAAACCAGTGACACGAAAGATTGTGGAAAATGAAAATATGGTGATGGTGAGGGATATACAGTATACGAAGTTAGAATGCGTGGGAAAGGGTGGCAGCAGCAAAGTGTACAAGGTGATGGCCCCGAATAAGAAAATTTTTGCACTCAAGAGGATTCGGTTAAATGGCCGTGATCAGGAAGCAGCAACCGGATTTTTGGATGAAATCACTCTGCTTACTCGATTAAAAGGGAAATCAAATATTATACAGCTGATAGACTCTGAAGTGCACAAGAAGGATGGCATCATTTACATGGTGTTGGAGTGTGGTGACATTGATCTGGCCAAACTTCTCCATCGTCACGAGGCTGCACTCCAAGAGAGGAAATCATTGCAAGGAAGTGCCACATCATCTATGAATGTCGATGAAAACTTCGTGCGCATGTATTGGGAGCAAATGCTCCATGCTGTGGATACTATCCACAGGGAAAGGATTGTCCATTCTGATTTGAAGCCTGCCAACTTTTTAATGGTGGAAGGACAATTAAAACTCATCGACTTTGGCATTGCAAAGGCCATTCAGGCCGATACTACATCTATAGCCAGGGAATCGCAGGTTGGTACTTTGAATTATATGTCTCCAGAAGCAATCACAGGCGGCAGTGCACGTGGCGCAGAGCCACCAACCAAGGTTGGAAGAGCCTCTGACATTTGGTCCTTGGGATGCATTCTCTATCAAATGGTGTATGGGAAGACTCCATTTGCTCATCTTCCATTCATACAAAAGATGCATGCTATTATAGATGAAAATCACGCGATATCATTCCCTCCAATATCAAACCCGGATCTATTGGACGTGATTCAGAGATGCTTACAGAGGCATCCAAAATCAAGAATTACCATGCCAGAACTTTTGGAGCATCCTTTCCTCCATCCACATGCTCAGCATCCATCCATCAAGTCAAATAGTATAGAATTGAGCAAGGAACAGTTGAAAGATCTGTTACAAAAGGTTGCAACGACTGGTGCAGGGGCAGACGTCAATATGCTGAGTGAGCAACTGTTCAAACAACTCGTCGGTGGCCCGGACAAGGAGAATCCATCAAAACCTCTGAAACATGAGACTGGTCAGGAAAGAGAACGCAAACCCCTTGCAAACATCAATTACGAGTAATAACTGTACAATAGATTGTAATCAATTGATTCCAGCCCAGATGGACCAAGGGTCTTGAACCACGCCGTAACTTCCCATCAACGGTCCTTTTTGACCGGAGGTCTAGGAAGCGTCGGGATAGGATGAGATAGAGTGATAGATTTGGCAACAGGATCTCACGAATTCTGCCTCGGATGACTAAACCGATTCATCCATCGGAATCATGGTATATATTAATCAATAATCTAGTCTATCAGATAAAGACAGACATCAATATCATCATCATGCAGACCTCCGTTTCCACAATCAGAGCTACTCCGTTGGTGGCCAAGGTATGTCATTCTATGCACATAAAGAGAAATACAGACATGGATTTTGTATTGTTTGGGTCATAGTTGTTTAAGTAGACGTGGTAATGGCTGAATTAACGCTGGATGCTTGAGAGTAACACCAATCACATCCAGTCCAAGATTTCAGAAATGTTTTCCAGTCTCAACCAAACACCCCTTTGTCACATATCGAATAGCAACGATACATGTTGACTTTAGATCATTGTACATCTACCTATGGATGCCTGACTACTCGTTATTTTTCGTATGCAGACTGCCGTTACTAGAACTCAGGCTCGTAGAACCCACCATGTTGTCCGTGCAGAGTATCTCGGATCTGCCACCAACCAGATCATGATCCTCGCTACTACTCTTCCATTGGTTGCAGGACGATTCGGACTTGCCCCAACCGCCAACAAGCCAGCCTCTGCAGGACTCAAGCTCTCTGACAGAGCCTCTGGTCTCGTCTCCAACGATCCAGCTGGACTTACCGCTGCTGATGTCTTGGCATTGGGAGCCTTCGGACATGCCATGGGTGTTGGAATTGTCTTGGGACTCAAGGGAATTGGATCTTTGTAATTCTTTGCATAGAGTAATCCTTCTGTTTGATCAACAAGTAGCATGATCGTGTAACCATCTAGTTTGAATTTTTTTCCATTCCACCGTCGTCGACACTCGAGTGTCTTCTCTTATCCGCGCTGATATCTCTACGACACTCGTCGACACGCCTCAATCAATAATAAAACGTACATATTTTTGTATCGTAGACACCATTGAAAGAGATCGATACCACCGACACACTCGTATCTATCCTCATTGCACGTTTCTTTCAGGAGTGTTTCACCATGGTGTATGTTGCTATGAATACAATGCGCTATTCTATTAGCTCTCATAAAAGAGTAACAGAGAGAATGAGCCGTCGTGTCGTAAACAGTGGGCGCTTTGTATGCTCTACTGCGAAAGTGGCGGACATGTCCACTGTGCCAGCAAAGTCGAAGAAAGGTGCGCTTCTTTCTCTATGAATCAACATAAAATGTACAATGTAGGGATTCTGGCCAACTATGCCAGTGTGGTAGACTCGCTGGTGGCAATCAACGTCTTGCCCTCTTGCTTGTCGACCAATGTTCTTACCATGTTTTGTTCTGATTGTATCATGCAGAAAAGAAAGAAAAGGAGGACGAGATTGATGAAAATGGAGAGACTCTTTCCACCCAGCAGGTTGAAATGTTGTTGAATATTTTGTGTGAAGAGACTGACATAGCTGAGATTGAGTTGAAGCTTGATGGATTTAAAATGAAGGTTCGCCGTAGCCTGAATGGATTGGCCTCCACATCGCCTGCCCCAGCTGCTGAACCAGCCCCAGCCCCAGCTGCTGCACAGGCTGCAGCTTCTGCTCCAACTGTCCCACCGAGTTATGATTCCGACTCTGATGGAGAGGCTGATGACTATGGATCTCAAATTGCAGTCAAGGCTCCAAAGGTCGGAGTCATGAGACGTGGTCGCTACCTCAAGGGTAAACAAATTGGTAAGGCACCTGTTGTTGAGGAAGGAGCCACCGTGAAGAAAGGGCAGCCATTGTGCTACATAGAGCAACTGGGAACATTCTGGCCAGTGGAGAGTCCTCAGGCTGGAGAGGTGGGAGCTTTCCTTGTTGATGAAGGAGAAGCCGTCGAATATCTTGAAGAAATCGTAGACATGGCTCCATTCTTTGGAGGTCATATTATTGGAGATTCAAAGTATGCATAATTGTAACATGACACTATTCAATGTTTTTCTTTCATGCCTGGTGTGGCTTCACCCCATATGCAGTTGGAATATTCATTCGTTTCTTCACTCGTGGAGGTATTTTATTCTCTTTGATAACTAACAATATCGTTTCCATCACCATGCCACAAAACATTAACACGACACCACACAGGATTCGAAGAGATTCGGTGTGGAACACTCTATACGATGCTGCATATCCAAACATGAAAAATACCGCCATCATAGACATCACGTGAACACCAAACCTCATGTATTCTTTATATCCACTAAAGGAAAGTTCTTCTCGTTCACGAGCCAGCCTCTCACCAACCGTAACATCCTTCACCATGGCATCATACTGCTTCTGTTCCAACTGTCGTTGTAACATCTCCAAGTGTCTCACGAGCTCCGCAGACTTCCCATCAGTCCGCCTCACCTTTGCTTTAGGAAGGTCTATCGACGATCCCTGGCATACCGACTTCAGTGTGATACCCCGAGATGCATATCCCGACCGCATATACAGCTCCTTGAGCTCATCCCAAGAAACTGTCTCCTGCTGGCTCACTTCCTCTGAGCACCGTTCTTCCTTCTTCACATCATCAATTAACTTGGAAATAGATGCAGTTACTCGAAGTTTCATTGAGAAGTGAAGCACGCATATCCTTCAAGAATTGAAATTGAATTCTTTGGTGAGAATTCAAATCACTCGAGACAATTCTCGACGATACATTTCTGAATCTATTACGATATACATGTAGTTACAGAGAAATATAAATTTGCAGTGTCGATTGATTTGGCATTAACAGTCGTTTAAGCAAGCGCTTGCCCCTAGGTTCAAGATGAAAAAAGTTAAACTGGAAAGATAGAAAGTCATTCCTCGTCAGCTCGGTGTTGTGGATTATACTTTATATATTTTGTTCATCATTATAAATCGACAGACTATAGATAGGGAATAATGCATCAACTGGTGCACGCACCTATGCAGCCTTGAACTCGCTCTTGGCGATTCCTCCAGTGTCTCTGGTAGATAAGGATCTATGCAACGTACTCATTCATTACTAACTCATCAATATGGGATCTGAGGATGCAATTCCTGCGAGGAGGCATGCCTCAGTGGATGTAAATCAGGTTCTCTCGTCTCCAGTTCAGGAAGAAGAAAAGCCAAGAGCTTCGAGACATGTGCGATCGAAATCATTGACTCTTGGTCAAAAACTAGGGTTTCGTATGCGAAAGTCATCGTCGAAGGACCAGGGGACGGGAGATGTAGAGACATGGAAATCAAAAGATGTGTTCCAAGCAATCAAAGGGCTGGAGATTCTGGACCCTGATGTTGTAGGGCCAGAAGTGGGGATTGTGAATGAAGGGAATACGTGCTTTTTGGCGGCTTTATTGCAGTGTGTCTTGGCAACGCCGGGACTGGTGGAAGCAATTATGAAGAAAGATGTACCATGTTCTTCTGGAGAGGAGGGTGAGGGACAGTGTGTCCTTGTGGCCCTGAAAAAGGTGATACAGCAGTTATATACAAAATCAACTGACACGGCGTCTGTTAAGATTACAGAGCTTATGAATGCATTAAAACAAATTCCCTTGGCTGCGGAATATTTGAATAACCAGCAGCAGGATATACAAGAGGTGCTGCTGCTGATACTTGATGTCCTAGACTCGGAACTGAGTGAGAGGGAGACAAAGGTTGAAGAAGACGGAACGACAGTGATTAGCCAATGGAATGTAAAGACGTCATCAAGTTTAATTGCTGAAACATTCTTGGGTCAAATGAAAAGTTCAGTAGTTTGTGAAAAGTGTCAAAAGTGTTTTACAATGGATGAACCATTCCTGGAGCTTTCTCTGTCCATTGCACCCAGTACATCCAACAAGGGTTTGTTGAGTTGGCTGGGGTTTAATTCTTTATCTTTGAGGGATTCTCTATTTGAATATACATCTGGAGATGTCTTGGATGGCGATGAGTTGTTTTCTTGTGCATACTGTGATTGCAAAACCAAAGCAACAAAGCAGCTTGGCATTCACACCCTTCCTCGGGCACTCATCTTGCATTTGAAGCGATTCAAGTACACGTCCAGGCTGACAACAGAGAAGATTGACAAGCTTGTTACATTTCCTCTGAAAGGACTTGATTTACGACACCATCTATCCAAAGAATCTCAGCACAGGCCTGAGGAATGTATCTATGACCTGTATGCTGTTGCTGAGCATAAGGGTAATTTGACAACAGGTCACTATACAGCA
>PJEL010000221.1_pt1 | contig 69250 bp, 62 predicted proteins | sample 1853271 | NCBI WGS metagenome assembly PJEL01 (sample SAMN08108733, study PRJNA415343) | Invertebrate metagenome, whole genome shotgun sequencing project. | host: Globobulimina | place: Sweden: Gullmar Fjord | collected 2015-08
CCACCTCCTTCAATGAATTTATTATCATCTCTTGTACAGTCTGAAACTTGCCTTCTCTTGCTTGCCTAGTGTGTTCTTCCGCAAGGATCATATCTAACGTCATTAGATACGTTTTTTCCAGTTCGAAGTTTTCACGACTATCCATGACATACAAATGACAATTTTGATCTTGAGAAGAGCTTCAATAACTTGAAATTAATAGAAAAATGCAAGCAATTGATCTAAACCATATCATGACTAGGTATAATCGATAAAAACCGTAAGTCTATTAAGCATTTGATTCACGGTTTAAGTTGCATTTCAAACTATCAATGAACGGAGTTGGAAAATATATGTCGTTTCAAGCACCTATAACAATCGCAGAAGCTATTAGGAATGTCGAAAATCACCGATATCTATTACCATCAATTCAGCGTGAGTTCACATGGAAACACGAAAAAATTGAATGGTTGTTCGACTCGATCATGAGAAATTACCCTATCAGTTCATTTCTATTTTGGAGGGTTGAAGGTGAAACCAAAGATAGGTTTAAATTTTACAAGTTCATTCGTGATTTTCGTCAGAGATACCAAACGCATAACGAAGAGATCAATACATCTGGTCTTCATGACTTTACAGCGGTATTAGATGGCCAACAAAGGCTAACATCGCTATATATTGGTTTAAGAGGCAGCTATTCATATCGCACCCCTCGCTTAAAGGAAGAAAATAGTGAGCGTGTGTATCCCTCTAGGAAGCTTTACTTGAATTTAACTCGACCACTTGAGAATGAGGAAGATGGCAGAGTTTATGAGTTTAAGTTCCTTTCAGATAATGATGTTCAAAAATCAAGTTACGAGTGGTTTAAAGTCTCCGATATTTACGGGTTGTCTGACGATTTTGAATTCAACAAACATCTCGACAACAACAACCTAAAAGAAAATGAATTCTCTTACAGAACCTTATCCACATTAAAAAACGTAATTCACTCAAAGCCAATAATTAATTTCTTTGAGGAAAAAGAGCAAGATATCGATAAAGCCCTCAACATCTTTATTCGAATCAATAGCGGTGGTGAACCCTTGAATTTTTCTGATTTGATTATGTCGATTGCTGTAGCAAACTGGGAGGAAAAAAATGCTAGGCAAGAGATTCATGGCTTGGTCGATACCATTCGTGACAAAGGATTTTATGTATCGAAAGACTTTGTACTAAAGTGCTTTTTATATCTCCACAGCAAAGACATAAAGTTCAAAGTAACCAACTTTTCGAAAAACAATGCTGAAGACTTCGAGAAAGAGTGGGATAAGATTCGAAACACTATCCTAGCAACATTTGATCTAATCAGTTCGTTTGGTTTTACCGATGCTACACTAACTTCGAAAAATGCCATAATTCCTATTGTTTACTATCTATACCACAAAGGTATTTCTGAAGAGTATTCTTGTAAATCAAAATTTTCAGATGATCGGGACATTATCAAAAAATGGTTACATACAGCCTTGGTAAAACGATTATTCGGTGGCACATCAGACTCTGTTCTAAGTCAAATTAGAAAAGCTTTCACTTCAGATGTCACATCAAAGCCAATTTCAGGTGATATAACTATTTTTCCTGTTGAATTAATCAACAAAGAAATTCGAAAGGATACTGGGATTAGTGACGAATTTATAGAAGACTTGCTAAATACTCAAATCAACAACAAGTATGCATTTTCATTACTCGCTTTACTGTATCCAAATCTAGACTATAAAAATAACAACTTCCATAAAGACCATCTACACCCAGCAGCACGTTTCAATGAACTCAGTGAAGAAGATAAGAACAATCATGAGTGGTATACTTATAACTCGTTAAAAAATCTACAAATGTTAGATGCCAATCAAAATATGTCAAAGAGTGATAAAACATTATCAAAGTGGGTTGAATTAGAAACGAAAGAAAGGGATAGAACAGTCTTCTTAGTTAATCATCATATTCCCAATGTATGCTTGAACATTGAAAACTTCGATGAGTACATTACGAAACGAACTGAGCTTTTGTCTTCAAAGCTAAAAGAACTTTTAGTTTAATTAGAAATCTAGGTAGAGGAAACTACTCATTAGAGTCGCTTCCTTTTATGATACACATCAGATACTGCAAAATAAAGTCACTCTACTAGAGAGTGACTATTATCAATTATGATTTTTAAAGTGGTTTAATACACTTAAGTTTATTTTCAGGATCAATATCGATTAAATTAAAATTATTTTTTTCTACGTTTTCAGTTATCATTTCGATGTTATCTCTTTGGTTCGATTCTGACGACTCATCTTTATGGTTTTTATCTACAGATTTGGAGATAGCCAAAATAACTTGCTTATTGCTTCGTGTAGATACACTAACAAGCTCTTGCATTGAGCTAGTTTTCATCGCATGCTGGCCTGGTTCATCAAACACTAAGAATCCTGGGTGCTTACTAGACGAAGACATTAATGCAAAGTAATATGCCCATTCAGCTCTGATAAAATCACTCGCAGATGAATTTAATCGAATTGGTTGGACTTCATTTGATTGATCAAACTTAAATATTTCGATAAATGGCATTAACTTAGCAGGGTAATCATCCTTTATAATCACATTTGACATTGAATTACTAGAATATTCAAACTGTTCTAAATAACCTCTAAATTTATTACTAAACTTTGAAATTTGTTGGGCATCATCAAGCTTGTTTAATTTTAGGTCTTCTAAGTCCTCATCTATTCTATAGATTTTACTAAAAATATCATTCAACTTAGACTTTAATATAGATAGTTCTTTATTAGCTGCTTCATAATCAAGTATATCTTTATTCAGCTTTATCTCTTTATATATTTTATCTCTAGACAAGACATCACTATCAGATATATCTTTTTTAATAATACTCAATTGCAATTCTTTATCTTTAAGCTTATTCCTATAATACAATATTGCATTATCTAACTTCTCAAATAGAGCAACTGAACTCTTAATATAAGATTGATACAAATCTTGCTGAGATCTCAAGAATGCAATTGATTTTTCTAAATCTATTCTATCCTCCTTTATTTCCAATCGAGACTCTTGACTTAATTCAGAATTACACGCAGGACACTGGTTTATTATTTTTAGATCATTAATTCGCTTAACCTTTCTGATTCCAGAAATTTGATCTATGTTATATTTATTTTTTTCAACTAATTTTTTATAGTCTTCGACCTTATAGGATTCTGTTATCTTCTTGTTCTCAAGTTCACGTAACTGCTTATTTAAAACTCGAACATTCTTAATGATTTCGCTTTGCTTATTGGTATTATCAAGACTATTGTTACCGTTCAACTCTTTAGATAGGTCTAATAATTCTTTCTTTATATCCTTTATCAACTTATCTACAAGGATAGCATTACCATTATCTATAAAGTAAATTTTGGCACGGTTGATAGTATTAGTCGTAACTTTTGAATTATACTTATCTACTAAACCATCAATTTGAATCGAATATCTACTCATATATAAATTGAAACTTTCTATATATGATGTCCATTCACTTTTTAGTTCCTTCTTTTCTTGTTCAAGAATATCTTTCTTTATGTCATTCTCTAAACTATTTAAGTTCAATAAAAATTCAACTACTTTTGTCTTTGAGTCCTTAATACCGAAATATGGCATTTGACTGAACAAATCTGACCAGCCTTTTGTTTGCTCTACAAGAGCACAAGACATTATATTTTGTAAATATAATGATTTAACTTTTGAACCATCTTCCTGATAGATCAAAGGTAATTCAATGCCTGCAAACTGCTTTAACCAATAATAGAACCCATTTTCATTATCGTGATCGCCAACAGAGCGAACGTAGTAGGTTTTAGTGGATTCTTTAGAATTAATTTTCTCCTTTATTACTAATGAGTTAGGATTTTCTGTTGCTCTACCTTTTATTACCCGTTTAATGGTAGCCTTGTTTCCACTAGTGTTTTCTATCTCTAGAACTGCTTCAGAATAAACAACATTGTAGTCGATGGAATTAATAGAGAATGTGGTTCTTAAGCTCTTATCTAAAACCTTTTCCTTATTGCCACCTAATAACTGCTCCATCCCTAAGCAATAATATATACAAGATAGAATGGTACTTTTCCCACTTGAATTGTCACCACAAATTATATTTAAACCATCAGTTAATTTATGGTCAAAACCATACCTTCCAATTCGATTCTTAACATCAATATTTGATTTTATTCTTTTTATCTTTATCATTACCAAACCAACTTATATCTATTTAATTTAGCATTAGAGATTGAGTTGAGCTTTTCAATTTTCTCTCTTGAAATTACAAAAACATCATCTTTAACAATTTCATTATATATTTCTATTGTTGTATTATTTGGATGTAAGGATATTTTGCCATTCTTTACATCCATATCCCACAAGCCATTATTATTTCCATGCATTAATGATATTCTAATATCTTCAACATCCCACGAAGGAAGAAAATCCTTTAAGTTATCAGATATAGTTCTATCTTTATTTAGACATGAAAATATATAGCATACTTTTAGGTAAGAAACATATTTGTTATTTTTTGTACATATACAAATTATAAGTAAAATTAACGTAAGTCTGATTTCTGTTGAATTATCACTAGAACTAATAATGCTAGGTGAAGAAAATCTTATCTGGTACATAACTACTCGATTTTAAAGTCAAGGTCACAAATAGCTAACCATTGAGATAGATCTCTATTAGCAACCATAGCTGATTCTCTTAGAGGAACTTTAATACCATTTAGCCCTCCAAACGAATCTTTTAGAATATCTTTGTGGTCTTTTAATAAGCCTCTATACGCACTCTGAGCATTAGATTTACAATCCACTGTATATTTTAGATGCTCATTTTCCGTTACATATTTTGATTCCTCATATACTTTGTATATAGAGTTATTATTTTGTTTCCATTCTTCTACCAACCTATCACCATTCAACAAATTATTTACTACTTTATTAACCTCTTCCTTAACTTCATCTTCATTATAAAGTGCACTTAGTTTCCTTACTATATGTTTAGCTTCGTTACTGTTATCATTAATCCAATTACTTACTGACTCTTCCTGAGTCTCGTCTATGCAATCTTTTATAATCTGACTGATTACTGATCTATCTTTATCAAGTTGATTAATATCAAATATAGGTAGAGAATCTAAAACCCCCGAAACAAGATCAACATCTATAAAGGTGGCGTAACTGTTTATTTTAGATGTTTCTAATGATTTTATTATTCCTGATAGAATAATCTTGTTGCCATTATTATAAAATAGACCAGAGCCTGAAACACCTTTGAATGCATCAGATGCATATGCTGTAATATAATGATCTAAAAATGTGTTTTTCTCGAACTTAACAATAGAGTTAAATTTTTCTAGTACATCATTCTTCTCTATACTAAGAGATTGAACATCAGCCAAATATTCATCATCAAATTGTTTTGTGATGAGGACAAAACTATTCATCAATAACGGATTTACTGATAATGAACTGAATTCCAGTTCCAAGAACAAATCTAGGGTGTGTTCAGCACAAATTTTAACAATCGCTAGATCATACATCGTTGAAAACTGCTTGTGACTGATTATACTTGTGAACGAATATTTACCATATGCAGTTTCCACCTCCATCGTGTCGTCAGAAGAAATATCATCCTCTAGGTTGTATCCGTATAAGACGTGCCCACATGTAATAACATAGACACTATCATTTAGCCTAAATGGAACACAGCTACCAATTTTGTTACCATTCTTAAGTATAAAACCAAAAAGATGAGGTTTATTTTCAACTAACAAATTCATACAGGAAGCTTTACCTCTTTGGTGTAAACAAAATTTAAATTAGGCAATTCAATACCACATTTAGATTTTATAGTACCTTCGATATTATAATTTAAAAATACGTTGTAAATTTCTTTGTTGTTTTTTGCTTTTTCTTGTAACAACAATATAGTTTCAGCATCAGGGTGACCGTATCTCCCACCATTGGTAGATATATAGTAGTTTGAGCAGTTTATTATATTAAGTAATTCTTTAGACGTATTATGGTGACTTCCATGATGAGAAAGTTTAACCAAGTCAGCCTCTACTGGATTATCACTGTTATATTTTTTATCATTTAGCTGTGAAATAATAACCTCTGGATGTGAATCTGCTAGTAAGAGGACAGATATATTTCCACATTTAATAAGCTTTGCGATTGAAGAGCGGTTTATTATATCTCCATTGTTCTGTTGGCGTTCAGTATAAGACCGTTTTCCATCCAACATGACTCGGCTAGCATCCCAATTCTCATGTAACTCGACGACATCAACTTTTGTAGGCGATAAAACATCCACTATAAAATCACCAATAGTAAACGTCTTGTCAGCAGAAATAGGCTTGAGTTCAAGGTTTCGTGCGCTTATTAGACTTTGGAGAGTATCGCCATGGTGAAAGGCGACTAGGCCACTATCATCGAATGACAATAGATCAGGATGATTCATATAGAACGTACACTCTTTCAAGTCTACATCACAATCAGCCAGCAACTTCACTGCCCCACCTATATGATCTTGGTCTACGTGAGTAATAAACATAGCATCTAAGGCAATGTCTTTAATTTTCCGTTTGATTTCACCATAAGTACCAGGCATACCACCATCGACCAATATTGACGTCTTTTCACTTGAAACTAAAAAGGCATCTCCATGTAATGCTCCAAAAGCATAGAATTCGACTGACAAACAAACTACCTCAGTTAAGCCATATTAAACTAATTTCAATATTACTCTGTATGAGTTCGTAAAAGTATGATGTAGCAACACTTTTTAACTTACTTCTACCTTAACAGATCAACCTGCTCATTATTCAACCAGCGAATGACATATTTTTCAGAGTTGTCATATGTTGCCCTATGTATTTTTACTAAAATAGATAGTCGTTCCATTACACCTACCCTGCATTGATTCACAAAATGCGATCAAGAAGATATACAACTGATTGATAAGTAGTTATTTCTACATTTTAATAATGAAGACTTAGCATTTTTTAAACTCAATAATTTGTAAGATAAACTCTCTATTACACCCACCCTAGCAACTTCATTTAAAAACTAATTAATTAATATACTCTCATTGATATGCTAACATTAAGTTAGCTTTTAACTTGATAACACTAAGCTACTGACTAACAAAGACTTTAAAGGAAATAACCATGAAAAAGTTAGCTACAATCATTGGACTTTCAGTAGCATTATTAGGCTGCTCAGACAATGAGGTTGGTGATGTATCCTTGGGAATGTTCACCATGAAGGATATAAAAATTTCGAATTTGGATGACGATAAAATTCCAGGAATAACCTGTCACATCGCATCCGTTGAAGCCAATTTAAGCCTTTCTGATCCAAGTGATAGCTCAATTTCTTGCCGTCAAACCGGTGATATAACACCAGAAATGCTTGCCACTATCGACAAGAGCAAATCTGGGGAAGTCGTATTTAAGAAATCTAAAAGTATTTTCTTTAAAACGATGAAGGTTAGACGTATCTACGATGCTGATAATCAAACCCTGCTCTACTTGTCTTACACAACCAAAGAAACTGAGGGTAGCTTTAAACACAGCCTATCTACTGTGCCTTTGTGGGGAACTAAGGCATACCAAGCGCCTGTAGTACAACCATAAAATAGCATTCACAATTGATATACCCACCCCAGAATTTGATTCAGTCTCTTTTTCAACTAAACATAAGTGTGTTTACTGACGTTGAAAAAGAGACAATTTCAAACTAATTCGTATAATCAGCTTCGATGCTGTGAGCGATAAATACCCATAATAATCAGTCCGACGCCTAGCAGCTGTGCTATCGATGCCATCATAGACTGTTCACTAATATCAAATATCACCCCCGTAATCATTTGACCACTTATTACAAATAAAGCCGTTTTTAACGCCCCGATACGGGTAAGTACATGGCTGTTAATTGCTACATACAAAGCACCAATAATACCGCCTAAATAAGTAAATAACGGAGCTTCCTTCCATCCTGATGATGAAACCTCTAACCAAATATTAGATAAAGTGAGTGGAATAGTTGAAGCGGCGCTAAGTAAAATAACGATAAATGTAAGCAGTAAAACCCCACCAGCATGATTGTAAAATGAAGCTGTGAATGGTCCCTTATCTTGGCTTAAACGTCCATTAAGGGCTCGGCAAAAACCAATTAATAGGCCATTGCATAAAGCTAACAATATCATCCAGATCATACAGTGCCCCTAAAAAATATAATCAAAAAACTGCCAGCAAGAATAGGTAAGATAGTAAATAATTGTTCGCGTTTTAACTCTTTTTTCATCACACCAAACAGACCAAAATAATCACACGTCAGGCCAAAACAAACTTGACCTAATAAGCCCAAAACTAAAGTACCTGCTAAGCCTAATTCACTGTTTACGGTTACAGCTGCCAACATCACGACTAAAGCGCCTGGAATACCGCCAAAGTAGCTCCACAAAGGGGCTGAAACATTAGTAGTACCTTGGTTTATATTTACAGCTTTAGGCTGAATTGTCTTACTTACTATTGCCATCAATAAAAGCGCAATTATGGTACCCACTAGGTGTGCAGTCCAAGAGGCAGTGACTGGCGATGTAAAAAAGGCTAAAGCGCTATTCAATTTAATCATAAGGGCTAATAAGGCACCGCCAATAAGTGCAAGAACAATATTAAAATTAGGTACAGCCATCGGTTATTCACCATATAAATTACAATGGCTGCATTTTATATTGTTATTATTTTATTGATAATATATCGTTTGGAAAATCATAGTTGAGTATATATTGACAATATGGACGTTTTCTCTGCAATTCCAGTCTTTGTAGCAGTGGTAGAATGTGGTAGTTTTTCTCTAGCGGGAGAAAAGTTAGGAGTAACCAAGTCTGCAGTCAGTAAACGAATAAGCCAGCTCGAAGCTAAGCTTGGCATACAGCTATTACAACGCACGACAAGACGTTTAAGCTTAACCGAAGCTGGTGAAAAATACTTCGATTATGCTCGTAATGCCCTGACTATTGCGAATGAAGGCGAAGATGTAATATCAATGCTACAAGGGCAACCGCAAGGAATATTAAGGCTTAATGTACCGATGGTATTCGGACGATTACATATTGCGCCTATGATCCCAAAATTCTTGCAGGACAATCCGAAGATCAAAGTCGAGATGATGATGGATGACAAGGTCATCGATTTAATATCGGGCAGTTTCGATATCGCAATACGTATTGGGAAACTACCTGATTCAAGCCTTATCGCTAAGCGTATCGCTCCCTGCCATAGCGTGTTATGTGCATCCCCTGATTACCTTAAAAAACATGGCACACCAAGTACACCACTCGATCTTGCTCATCATAACTGTTTAAGCTATTCCTATTTTCAAGCAGGATCTGAATGGCGCTTTAATGGCCCAGAAGGACCAATTAGTGTCGTGCCAAAAGGTAACTATTGCGTTAATAATAGTGATGCTTTACTAGAAGGATTATTGGCTGGATTAGGCGTTTGTCAGATGCCAACCTTCATCGTTGGTTCTGCGATTGAACAAGGTAACTTGGTTTCGATAATGCCTGAATATGAACTACCCAAACATGCCATCTATGCGATGTTGCCGGAGAGAAAACATATTCCGGCAAAAATAAGTATCTTCTTAGCGTATCTAAAAACCTATATTGATGAAAAGTCAGCGTCTTGGGATTTAAATCAAAGCCTATAGCAACCATCGAAGATGCTGAACATCTAAAAAAATCCTGATGATTATCTCATCAGGATTTTCACTTTAGACTGTTATATACCGTGTTATAACAACTTCTGATTATTCCGATAGCACTTGTTTCACACTACCTTGTTCTTGATTTCGCTTAACAAGAAACACCGCGATACAACCGTATACGAGTGCTTGCAACCATAGTTGCCCCCACCAATTAATCACCTGTTCAAAGCTCGCGCCCATTTGATTCAACCGCAAAAAACCATTGATTGCAGGCGTTGATGGTACTAACTGAGCAAGTGCATTAATCGGAGCAGGAATTGCCGATACAGGCCAAATAAAACCTGCTACAAAAACTAAAGGCAATGAGCTTAACAAGATTATTAATGTTGCTAATTCACGACGAGGAATAAGCTGCCCAATGATTATTCCAACGAAAATAACCGCCAACAAAAATGGAATGGTCATTGCGACTAAATCAGATATCGAAGCTAAACGGCTTATATGATAACTAGAGAAACTATAACCAAAATAATAGGCAACAAGCGGGATATATATCAACATCAATAAGAGAGTACGAACCAGCACGATTTTCCATGCACTGTAACGTAACCAATACCCTGTACCACCTTTTAAGCGATATTCATTCTGACCACCACCCAGTATTCCCGCAGCAATCATCAATGTTTGATGCAAGATCAACACGAATACCGCAGGTACAACATAGTTGATGTACCCCATAGTAGGGTTAAATACTGGGCGCATATTCAGCTTCATTGCCGAATACTGTTCTGATGCCAACACGAGGTTATCACCTGACATCACCATACGAGAGACTTTAGCTTTAGCCCCCAATGTGCCACCAGCAGTTGCTAACCCTTCAACTATCGTACCGTACACTAAGAAATATGAAGCATCGCCCGCGTACGCAACCGTTGGGCTTTTTCCCAAGAGTACATCACGATAAAAGTGAGTCGGTATCACCATCAAACCATGCACATCACCTTTAATCAGTAATGACTTGGCTTCTTCAATACTATAAACATGCTTGGCAATATTCACTTGAGGCGTGGCATCAACCATGCGCTCTAGTTCTCTGCTCATTTGGCTATTATCCAAATTCACTACCGCGATAGTTTGCTCGCGTGGTAACTGCTGAGAATACGGCAAGGGATAAAGAAACGAATAAATTAGCACGCCACCAAATACAGTAAAAAGCAGTGATGGATTAGTGAAAATTGCCGTCAATTCAAACTTGAAAAGCGTACGCCAACTCATGCTTGCGTTCCTTTATTATCAGAATGTTTCGACACAGCATTCTTAGTCTCTGGATTTACAGAGCCATTATAAATGGTGGCAATTTTTTTCGCTTTCATCATCGCAACCAATAAAACAAACCCGAAACACGCTAGTGCAATCATATTGGGTATGGCGTCAGCTAATGAAGCACCATAATCAACCTGCTGGATTTGAATTTCTATATAATGACTAACAGGTAACATTGCTCGCCATAACTGTGCTAAGAACGGCATATCCGTCGCAGGAAAAGTAACCCCCATGAACGCAAAGGCAGGCGCAGTAAATCCAGCCACTAAGCTTATTGCGCGTGTTGAATTGAGCGTTAATAAAAAGAAAGCAGCCCCCATACTTTGGCAAGCCATAACCATAAGTAATTGCGACAAACTCAAAATAAACCAACTGCCGTGCATCGGCCATTCAAGCACACCGTACATTGCCCACAAGAAAATGAAGCCTTGTAACCAAAATAACATGGTATAGGGCAGTAGTTTCGCAATAACGTGGTTAATCGGACTATTTGCTAACCATGTCGATATACCTTTCTGACGAAATTCTGCCGATATAGCCAATACCGTAGTGGCGACTATCAATATCTGCCAGATAGCGGGAATTGCGGCAGAAACCAAGAATTGCCCGTAGTGACTATTACTATTAAATAATGGCGTAATCTGGCTTTGGATAGGAACAGCCTGACCCAATGCTTGCAATGGAACTGGTGAACCATCCGCCATGTTTTTTAGCGTGTCGATTCCTGCGGTATAAGTCCCTTGGGCTTGCACCATCGCAGAATTGATCAGCTTACCAATTAAGATGTATTGGCTATTATAAAAAGCCGTTACTTCAGGAGCACGCCCTAACAACGTATCTTTCTCTAATTGGGCTGGCAGTACAACCAACGCATATATATCTGCATTTTTAAGAGCATGACTCCCCTCAGTCGCAGATGTATAGACATTAGTGACAGCCAGTGTTGGGCTCGCGTCATAATAACGCACTAAACCACGAGACAGGCGGCTGTGGTCAAGGTCAACAACACCAATAGGCAGATCACGCGCTATACCCGCAGAGAAAATCAGCCACATACTAAAAAACAGTACAACAGGCAGCCAAAAAACCATGGCTTTCAGCCAACTGTCGGATACAAGTATTCGCCACTCACGGTAACATTGTGTAGAAAAAGCCATAAAATTACTGCTCTAAAATGACACTCATACCAACACGTAAGCCTTCTATGGCTTCCATTGGGCGTGCTTCAATCTCAAATGTACGCATATCAAACCCTTGTGAAGCATCTGTTGCACGCCATGTGGCAAAATCACCCATCACGGCAACATGTGTCACCTTAAAACTATATGCCTCATCACCCAATGCTGGAATCGTAGCATCGACAATCGTACCTTGGTTAAACTCACTTAAACGGTCTTCGCGTACATGAAATACCGCCCACGCATCATTCATGTCAATAACGCTAACCACAGGGAAACCTTGTGGGGCAAGCTCGCCACCGTGTAATAAAACCTGTGTCACTTCGCCATTATGCCAACTGGTAATTTTGGTATCAGCCGCATATGCTTCAACTTCTGCCACAGCACCCGCTGCCATTCTTTCTTTTTCTATCGCAGCACGTTTGGTTTCAACACGCGCACCTTCACTTGCCATACCAAACATTTGATAAGCAGCTTGTTCGGTATAACGCGAGGCTTGCCATTGAGTGTACGCCTCATCACGCTTTTGTTCTGCAATCACGCCGTCTTTATAGAGATTGTCGATACGCTTATAGGTTTTTTTCATTAAAGAAGACGCTGCTTTGGCTTTTTGCCACTGATCCCTTGCGGCGGCAATTTCTTGTACTCGAGCACCTTTCTCAGCTTGCTCGGCCATCGCACCCGCAGCTTGTTGGCCCGCTTTGGCTTGCATTAATTTTGCATCAATTTCAGGGCTAAGTAGCGTAAAAATTAACTGTCCACGCTCAACCTGATCACCTTTGCGCACTAATACTTCATCAACACGTCCCGGTACTTTTGATGAAATATTATATTGTTGTGCTTCAATCTGGCCTTGCATGCGGTCTGCTTGAGGCTGATAAGCCTGCCAGAAGGTGTAACCTAACCAACCGACTAATGCTACAGCAGGTATCACTACTGCTAATGGCTTTAACTTACTCATTGTTTAACCTCAAGACCTTGATATTGTTGATACTGATTGAAACTGTTCATTTCACCGCTTACTGCCAATAGACGCGATAACGAAATAACATACTGGTATGCCGCTGCCAATCGTTGAGTTTTCACTCCCGCTAAATACATTTCGGCATCAACAACATCAAGTGACGTTGATAACCCCTGACTAAATGCTTTTTCACGCAATCGTACATTTTCTTCGGCAAGTGCAAGGCTCGATTTCAATCCGTTGTATTCTTCTAATGATTGATTCGCTTCTCGGTACGTTTTTTCAACCAGTACAGAGAGATCTTGCTCTGCTTGCGCACGAAGATAGTTCACTTGTGTTACTGCACTGTGTGCTGCTTTTACTTTTCCTGAACGACCCGATGTATCAACAATAGGAATATTCACGCCAACCCCAACCGCCCAATCTGGTGCAGTCTTGCTGGCTAATGTATCGTCTTCATACAAGCTGTAGTTACCGTATAGGTACACTTCGGGGTAATACTTCCCTTTCTCGACATCAATAACGCCACTCGCTTGTTTTTTCTTTGCGTCTAAAATGCTCAAGCCTGGGTAGTCTGAAAGGGTTTTATCAATAAATGCATCCATAGGCGGTAGCGATTCATTGGTAAAAAGAGTCGTCGATGGCATAGCAGGAGAGTTTAATTTCAGAAGTTTGGTTAACGCCACCTGAGCGATTTCTAAATCACGCGCTGATTTTTGACGATCGACACGCGCCTTATCATAAGAGGCTTCAGCTTGAAGGCGTTCAACTTTGGCAATTTGCCCCTGTTGTTCCATTTTCTGTGCATGATCTAGGTGTTTTTTCAGGCCTTGCTCTACATCAATCCGAGTCTGCAGCACTTGCTCGGTTAACACGACACCAAAATAAAATTTTGTTAAATCTTCAAATTTTGCTTGCTGTTGCATAACGAGCATATATTTAGCTTCTTCGGTTTTACCCTTCGCGATTTCTTGTGCGGCATTAATACGCCCACCAGTAAAAATAGGCCAAATAGCACGAATTGAGCTGGTGAAAATATCACGATCGGTCAGTTGCGAGGTAAATAGCTGATCTAAATTGGTTGTATTAGGGAAAATACTGGCTAATAAGTCGCCCACGGGCATACTATCCAGTAAATCAGACGGTGAAATTTCGACAGGCTTATCAAGCCTAGTGTAGTTAGCAGATACACTTATATCAGGTAAATACAGATCGCTCGTTGCATCTTGTAAGTGCCTAGCTTTATCTACATTTGCTCGCTCTGCTGCTAGTGCATCACTGCTTGTTAAAACCGTTTGCCATGCATCATTGAAGCTAACAGATGCAGCTTGAACACTTGGTGATAAGACCAAAATAGCAACGGCCAATTGCTTTAATGCAAGTGGCTTTATTTTCATTTTCAAACCCTTTTAAGCCTTTGTATTTGGCTGATTCATGCTCATTTTAGAGTGTTGACTCTAAAATACAACTTACTATTGATAGAGCTAATAATCATTCAGTAAATAATTGATGCTTACCAAATGACTAGAACAGAGTACTTAAGAATTAAATCACGCAACCAACTATCGCTAGATCATTGATCGTAGCAGGTTTTATCCGTATTTCAGAAGCAGATAAGATAAAAAATCAAACAAAAAACGGCCTACTTATGTAGACCGTTTTTATTTTACATTATGCCGCTCTTAGGCTTGCTTAACCCGCGCTCATAGAAACTATGATTAACGAGCAAGGCTGATTAGCGATTTGCCCAGCAACCATTCCAATTCTTTAATGCTGCCATCTCCGTAGCGTTCTTTACACAGAGCATATAAACGCTCAATACCACGCAAAGCAAATTCGCTTGAGTTTTCAGCGGAAACAATATGGTGAAATAGTAAGCGTAAGATCGCACGAAACTTTTCATCTTCAAGCGCTTCAACCCAGCTTGCTACAAATGCTTCAAGACCATTTTCAAGATTCAATTTTTCAACAAATAGACGAAAGATCCGACCATCAAGTGCGTTAGCAAAATCTTGCTTTTTCGGAAAATGGTGGCTGATGCCAGTACGAGAAATCCCGGTTTGCTTACTCAATGTTGTATACGACATTTTGTCGTAACCTAATCGTAAAATTTGATCAACAACGGCATCCATAATTGTTTGGATAGTTATCTCAGTATCTTCTTTACTACGCTTTGGCATAATTAGTTGGCTCTGTATCTAGATGTTTTAATCAACAGCTTCTATTGAGTGCAGGCCCAAATAGCTAATGTGATGTTCTTTTAGTTAGTATCTTGGCTAGTATTACAAAATGATATTCCGTTAACTAGTATCATTATCATTTTTTATCAAAACCATAACTAAAAAGCAGTCAAAAATGAAAATCTTCGTAAAACATCACACTTTATAAACGGAAAATTGGGCATTCATGGTTAGCAGTTAGTATCAAAGAGCTATACCTATTAATATTTCAATAAACCCTAGCGTCCAAATTTTTGGGCTTCCTTTTCAATATTCCGGTATAGCTGCATTACCCAAAAGGGTTGTCCGTGTCTAGGAACAAGAGGCCCCTTACGAGGATCTGAAGGGCTAATCACAACTTGCACATTCTGAATTTGAGCTCGCTCAACCAAAAGAAATAGCTCTTCAATGGCAATATCCCCCATAGCTAAACAACCAACAGACTTCGCTTTACCATGAATGAAAATATTAGAACCAGGTCGATTACGCTTTTCTAACTGTGCATATTTTAAATCAAATTCATTGGGGTAATTTAATTGCATTGAAAGGTGGTACTTACTATTCGGGTTCAGGCCGATTACTTGATATATACCCTCAGGAACTTGATGATCACCCTCCCGTAGTTTAGGGCCGGATTTTCCACTGATTTTCGCAATATCATACCGCTTAATATAAACCCAGCTCTCTTCATTTTTTGCCCATAACTCAACTTGCATTTCTTCTTTTAAAGCAAACATTGCTATTTGTTCTGGTGGATATTGAACACCGACTTGTTCAAACATAAGTGAAATACGGGGCTCTAAAATAGGAGAATAATGCTGAACAACATCATTAATAGTTCGATAGCCCTTTTTAGGGGAATCGGGATAATCCCAGTTTGCTTGTACTAACGTGGTTACCATCGTTAGAAGCGCGGTAAATATAGCCTTATGCTTTAACACATCCATACCATCCATTATTCTTGCTATACAATACATTCACCAGTCGCCATTCATTCCTCTAGCGAATGCTTTATCAAGCAATAATCAACCAATTGCACTGAGCGTTAGATAACAAATAGCAATATAATAAGAATTTTAGTTATTTCAAAAACTTACTAAACACAAAAAAATCATACACTCGTTTAAAATTTATTGTTACTTTTCTTAAGGATAGCTAAAAGAATACAAAATAAATCACTAATAATTATGCTAACCATCAGAAACACGACTAGAATTTAGACTTGACGGACCAGTTAATAAAGCCTTAAATTTAACACAATAATAACATACACAAGGACGCGATGAATATGACATTACCTCTGCAGACCGAACGTTTAAGGGAAACGCTTATGGCTCAGCCTTTACCTAATGAAATGATCTTAAAGTGGGCGAGTGAACGCCCCAATGAGGTGTACCTACGACAAATAATCAACAGAGAATTCGTTGATTACACATTTGCAGAAGTCGCCGATAAAGCGCTACGTTTAGTCAGTGCTTTACGCGACATGGGTATTCAGCCCGGTGATAAAGTCGCCCTAATGTCTAAAAATTGTGCTGAATGGTTTATTACCGATTTAGCCTTAATGCTTGGCAGCTATATTAGCGTACCGGTATTTCCAACAGCAGGAGCCGATACTGTTGAGCACTGTGTAACACACAGCGAATCTAAAATCCTTATTGTGGGTAAATTGGATGATGCAAAAGCGGTTAATGCCGTGGTTAAAAAGTATCCTGACTTACCGACAATATCTTTTGCCTATCCAGGTACGCCTACTTGTACTCATGAGTTCAATACGGTGATAGAAAAAAGTTTACCAAGCGAAGAGCGTCCAAAGCATGCTCAAGACGCATTAATGTCAATTGTATACACATCTGGCACATCGGGTTTACCTAAGGGTGCGATGCTCACATACGGCTCTTTTTCATGGTCAGCCCAACGCATTGTCGATCACATTGGAATGCGTGATGGCGAGCGCTTGTTCTCTTACTTACCGCTTGCGCATATTACAGAGCGCGTTTACATTTTCGGTGCTTCTATCCTAGCGGGTATGCAGGTTGCCTTTCCTGAATCACTCGACACCTTTATCGATGATGTAAAAATGCATCGTCCAACGTTATTCATTTCTGTTCCGCGCTTATGGACGTTATTCCAGCAGCGAATTCTTGATAAATTGCCACAAGCGAAACTGAATATACTACTTAAAATTCCATTCATTTCAGGAGTTATCAAACGCAAGCTTGCTGATGGCTTAGGATTAGACAAAGCACGTATGCTTGGTTGTGGCTCAGCACCCGTATCACCAGCCCTACTTCGCTGGTATGAAAGCATTGGGCTTAATATTACCGAAGCATGGGGCATGACAGAATCTTTTGCCTACAGTACGATTAATCATCCGTTCCGTAGCGATAAGATTGGTACTGTCGGTAATGCAGGGCCAGGTGTCGAAATAAAAATTTCAGACGATGAAGAGATACTTGTTCGTGGTATGGGGATCTTCTCTGGTTATTACAAAAACGAAAAAGCAACACAAGAAAGTTTTGATAAAGATGGTTGGTTATACACAGGTGATAAAGGTTTTCTTGATGAAGATGGCTATTTGAGCATTCAAGGGCGCCTTAAAGACACCTTTAAAACAGCCAAAGGTAAATTTGTTTCACCAGTACCCATTGAGAAACGCTTATTCGAGCTGTGTAACATTGAAACCATGTGTGTTATTGGATCAGGAATGCCAGCACCGATTTTGTTAGCAATTCCTCATGAATTCCCTAACTTTGACCCTAAACGTTACGAACACAAAATTGAACGTACCATCGAAACAATCAATAAAGAGTTAGATTCACACGCTAAAATCAAAGGTGTACTCATGGTGAAAGAACCATGGACCATTGAAAACGGTATCCTGACACCAACACTAAAGATCAAACGACATATTTTAGAGAATAAATACCAAGGTCTTGGTGATGACTGGCCAAAAGACACGTTAATTCAGTGGGAGAAATAGCTATAATATTGTCAGCTAGTTCCACATTAAAGCTGCAAACTGCGTTCATCTAATGACAAAAGCCGAAGCACACTGAAAAAAGTGCTCCGGCTTTTTTATTTACCATGACATATAGCTATATATTGAATTGACCAATGAGTGTATCTAACCGCTTACAATCACCAGCTAATGCTGCAAATGCTTTTTCTGATGATTGAACTTTGAACACAACCTCTTGACTCTTATCTGCAATTTTCTGAATATTTTGATTAATATCTTCACTGACTTGGCTTTGTTGATTGGCCGCTGTCGCAATCTGCATATTCATTTCATTGATCACTTCAATCGACTGGCTAATTGCATCTAACGACTCATTAGCACTATTCGCCTGATCAACAGTTGCAGTACCACTTTCTTGGCTTCTTGCCATCGCTTGAACAGCATCATGCGCACCACGTTGTAAACGCTCAATCATCACTTGTATTTCGCCAGTACTATCTTGGGTTTTACTGGCTAAAGAACGCACCTCATCAGCAACAACCGCAAAACCACGCCCCTGCTCACCCGCTCGTGCTGCTTCAATGGCAGCGTTTAATGCCAATAAATTGGTTTGATCTGCAATGCCACGAATAACATCTAAAATAGAGGCTATGTTACTGACACCTAGCTCAAGATTCGTAATAACGCCGCTCGATGTTTCAATATCATCCGCTAATTGATGAATAGAAGTAACCGTATTACCAAGAATTCTTTTCGCTGCATTTGATTCATCGGCTGCAGATTGGCTCGCGCTAGCGGCCTCATTTGCATGTGAGCTCACGTTATCGCTTGTTGCACTCATTTCGTGCACAGCGGTGGCAACGTGCGCGCTTTCAGCTTGTTGTTCTGATGCGTTTAACACGACACCTTGTGTTTCTTTTTGAATCTGTTGCGTTTCTTCACGCACAGATTTCATTGTCACCGACACTTCAGTGATCGTAGCGTGGATTTTTGATACAAATTCATTAAACGCTGTGGCTAATTGCCCTATTTCATCACGACTTTCGACAGGCACTCGTTGCGTTAGGTCACCTTCACCCGAGGCAATATTTTCCATTGTTGTAGAAAGCCGCTGTAAAGGCGCAAGAATAATGCTAGATACGAACCATGTAATCACAATAGATAAAATAATGGCCACCAGCGCACCCACTTCTAACACAATAATGGTAAGACTAATCTCATCATTCATCTGCTCTTTAAGTTCAAGTTGTGCCTGCTCTATTTGAATACGAATATCTTTATATGCTGCTTGCAACTGATTAAATTCTTTCTGGATCTGTTTCTGATTGTTTTGATAATAATCAGCAGCACTATCAGGATTTTCGGCAATATAGGAGTAATGCGTTAACCATTGACTGTAAAGGGTAGGTAAAGTTTGTACCGATACACGACCCGACGAATTAATAAAACCATTATCAAGCAATAATGTAGGTGATTTAAAACGAGTTAATGTTTTACTGCTGTCATCGTAAAATTCTTGCTGATTATATTTTATCCTATCTTGATCTCCTGCAGCTAAGATCACCCCTTGCCCTGCAGTTATAACCTGGTAAAGATCACGATAACCTTCTTCCATTTCATTTAGCACAGGTTGCACTTCATCACTTTGCAATGCATCTGTTCGTGCTAAATCGTTGAACACAGATAAAACCATACTCAAAATAGCCATGAATACAACAACAACAAGCCCAGTAGGCAACGCAAGCTTCCAACGAAAACTAAGATTATAGAACCACGACATATATTTCCTTTGATTATTGTTTTATCACCAGTGCTTAATATCAGAAATGCACAGGTATGAAACAAGCTGCATCTAATATTCTCGATATGCGATCACTTTATTTCTGTCGTAAAATATTCATTGTGATAATACTGACACATTTAATATTCCCCTTGCTGATAATGTAAGCAAAAATAAACTTGTTATTTTTATTATTTTACCGCCCGCACCCGCAACAAACAGAAACATCCCATTAATCTATTGATATTTAATGCAATAATGTGGTTTCATTGACACACAATAATAACATACTAAAAATAAGGTCATTCCGTGTCAGCCACCCTCATAAATAAAGAATCTACCTTTTCTGATAACGAACAATTAGTTTCTACGACAGATACAAAAGGTGTTATTACTTACTGTAATCCGCTTTTTTGTCGGGTGGCTGGTTATAGTCCCGAAGAGCTCATAGGTCAAAACCACAACATTATCCGCCACCCTGACATGCCTAAAGCTGCATTTGCTGATTTATGGCAATGCTTGAGAGATGGCAAAGCATGGAGAGGAATTGTAAAAAATAAAACCAAAGAAGGCGGTTTCTATTGGGTAGATGCATACGTCACACCGATTCACGAACATGGAAAAGTCATTGGTTTCCAATCTGTTCGTGTTAAACCCAAAGCACAATGGGTTAACGTTGCAACATCAGCTTATAAGCAATTACTAAATGCCGAGAAAAAAGGGCGACAGATAGCTTTCTCTTTACCCGATGGCATCAAATACGCGGCATTAGCAATATCATGTGCACTCCCCGTTACAGCAAGCATAATACACACAGGCATGAGCCTACAAAGCGTATTAAGCATTGCCCCTGCTGCCGTTATTGGTTTGTTTTTCCGCCAAGAACTCATTAATACGCCACGTCAGCTGAAGCAGCTTCAATCACGCTATGACAGTGTCAGTCGATTGATTTTTTCTGGTAATGACCAATTTTCTATTGCAGATTTCCATTTAAAATTGATGTCGGCACGTATTCGAACTGTACTTGGTCGAATGACAGATTCAGCAGAGCCTTTGCATGATTTAGCCGATCAACTCAGCGATACCGCCAGCCGAGTAACACATGCTATTAGCTCACAAAATGACAATATTCATCATGTTGCGAATGCAGTGAATGATATGTCTGACTCTGCTCGAACAGTCTCAAATCATGCAAGCGAAACCCATTCACTATTAGATGAAACCCGTTTTCACTGCGATCTAACCCGTGTGCAACTTGATTCAACACAAGAAAGCTTACAGCAACTCTCAGCGCAAGCCGAACAAGCAACCTCCGCAACGCACCAACTTAGTAGCGAAGCCGGTAAAGTCAGTACTGTCATGTCTGAAATAAGCGGTATTGCCGCACAAACCAACTTACTGGCTTTGAATGCTGCCATAGAAGCTGCACGAGCAGGCGAACACGGCCGGGGGTTTGCGGTTGTTGCCGATGAAGTGCGCGCTCTTTCTTCTCGAACGCAAAATGCGACAGAACAAATCCAAACCAGCATTGAGCAAATGCTAACCACAATTGAAAATTGGCAAAACCTGATCGAAAGCAATCGTGATAAGACGAACGAATGTGTGAATATCGCAGAGAAAGGTGCTGATTGTTTGCAAAAAGTAGAAACCAATATGCTGACGATTAACCAGCTAATCTCTCAAGTTTCTTCTTCTGCTACCCAACAAGAAAGCTTGTCTAGTGAAATTGGTCAACATATCCATTCCATTGCCGATGCTTCTGAACAGAATCTTCAAGATGTTGACGACGTAGAAAAAACAGGCTCAACACTAAAAGATAAAGTGGATGATTTTCATCATTTAGCACAGCAATTCGAAGATAAGTAATACCGTTATTAATCATAAAACGGTCAAACATTGAGTACAAAGAAAAATGCCAATACTTGTATATCCAAGTTACCTCTGGTGCAGATTGGCATTTTTACCGATTGATTATCTTGCAAGAAAACTCGCTTTAGCTCTAAAAGTTCCACCTATCGGCTTACAACGCTTACTATCTTATTGTCAGTTAGGCTATTATTGCCGTTCATTTGTAAAGTGAGCGCGCACTCTGTATGTATCATCAAACACTTAAAGATTACTTTGGCTTCGATAGTTTACGTAAAGGACAAGAAGACGTTATTACTCGTGTTCTTAACGGGCAATCTGCTGCTGCTATTTTTCCGACTGGGTCAGGTAAATCTTTATGCTATCAATTACCTGCAGTTCAGCTACCTCACTTAACACTTGTGATCTCCCCTCTTTTAGCATTAATGAAAGATCAACTCGATTTCTTGCGATCCAAAAAGATCCCAGCGGCATCTATTGACTCAAGCCAAACATGGGACGAGAGCCAACAAGTCATGCAAGGCGTTAGAAACGGAGAAACCAAGGTATTAATGATTTCTGTAGAGCGCCTGAAAAACGAACGTTTTCGCCAGTTTATTTCTCAAGTACAAGTTTCCCTATTAGTGGTTGATGAAGCACACTGTATTTCAGAATGGGGACATAACTTCCGCCCCGATTACCTAAAACTGCCATATTACCGTCAGCTACTTAACATTCCTCAAGTATTGCTACTAACAGCAACAGCAACACCGAATGTCATTCAAGATATGAGTACAAAATTCGGCATTGCAGAGCAAGATATCATTGTAACTGGCTTCTACCGCCCGAACTTAGACCTTACAATTTTGGCTTCCGAAGATGATAATAAGCTAGCAACGCTTTATAAAGTACTTGGGCATCACAATGATCAACCAACCATTATCTATGTCACGCTTCAACAAACCGCAGAAGCCGTTGCCGTTGCGCTAAATCAACAGGGCTATCAAGCACAGGCTTATCACGCAGGAATGGATAGCGACCGACGCCAAGCAATTCAACATGAGTTCATGAACGGCAATATCAACTGTATTGTTGCCACCATCGCATTCGGCATGGGTATAGATAAGTCCAACATTCGTAAAGTGGTCCACTTTGATCTTCCTAAGTCGATAGAAAATTACAGCCAAGAAATTGGCCGTGCAGGACGCGACGGTGAAAATTCTGAATGTACCGTTATAGCCAATAAAGCAGGGCTGAATGTTTTAGAGAATTTCGTTTATGGTGACACACCCGATCTAGATGCCATTGCCTATATATTAGATGAAATTAAAAACCAGCCTGGCGCATGGGAAGTCATGCTGACTCGTCTCTCTAAAGACAGTAATGTGCGTTTATTACCCCTTAAAACACTACTCGTTTATCTAGAGATTCATAAAATCATCGAGCCAAAGTTTACGTATTTTGCTGATTATAAATTCAAATGTAATCTAACACCTCACGAGATATTTGCGCATTTCCAAGGTGAGCGACGCCAATTTGTTGAAAATATTTTCGCTTGCTCGCCTAAAGCTCGCACTTGGTACTCGGTTGATTTTGAAGCACTTTGGAATAGCTGCCATGCAGATCGTAAACGAGTCATAACGGCTATCGACTATTTTAGTGAAAAAGGCTGGATTACATTAGAAAGCAAACAAATGACCGATGTTTATCGCGTTGTTAACAATCAATATGATGTGAATGAAGAAGCGAAGAAGCTGTTTGATTTATTCCGTCAAAAAGAAAGCAGTGAAATCAAACGTATTAATAAGATGATCAATTTCTTTGAAAATACGCACTGTTTAAGTCATGACCTTGCGAGTTACTTCGCCGATAATAATGCACCCAAGCAATGCGGACATTGCTCGGTATGCCGCGGTAATATTGCTGTTCTTCCACCAGCACTTCCGCTACCAGAAACATCTGACAATGTACTTAAAGCTTGGTGTGACCCATTTTTAGCTGCATGTACAACTACGCCATCAGCCGCCGCAATTACTCGCTTTTTAAATGGTATGACATCACCATTAAACACGAAAGTAAAAGCGAGACAAATGAATGGATTTGGGCAGCTAGAAGCCTACCCGTTTGGCGAGACTCGTGCGCTAGTTTGCAAGGTTTATTCACTTCAAGAATAAACATCCATTGTAACAACCAACCCATCTTTACAGACAACGCCAGCGATTATGCTGGCGTTTTTCTTTGCGGTATTCAACGTTTATCTTTTGCACGGCAATTGTTCAACAGAAAAAGCGTATTTCATGAAATAAATGCAATGTAAGCAGGTCTTTTAGATTAGGTACCCAATCATTTTATGGCTAGAAATGGTCAATAACTATGTTATCTAATTTGAGGAATGAACGATGAAAAAGTTAGCTTTGCTATTCATAGCACTTATATTCAGTTCAAGTACTTTTGCCTTCTCTTGGGACTCAAAAGAAGAAACCCGAAACCTAACTGCAGGGATCAGTGATTCAAAAGAAGGGGCGTACAATTTAGGTCATAATTTTGCCTCAAACATTCAGAAAGAATCACCTAATAAATTAAAAAGAACGTTAGGAATATATGAATATGGGCTAGAAACTAATTCGATAAAAGTTGAAAGTTCACATGTGGAGGTTGACGAAATTTCAACAGCAAAAGGACAAGTTAAATACCGTGCAATGGTCAATATAAATTATAGCTATGATGTAAGTGGTCCAAATAGTCGTTAGTGTCGATAAAAAACACAACAACAAGAAGACCACAAGAATAATATCAAGTTATTAACCTAACTTTAACGCTAGCACGAACAGGAAGCCCACGCATTGGCTTCCTGTTTTTCTATTTCATCCCTTCCATTTCTTCACTAGATTGAATTACTGAGATTTTTACGTATTTTCAATATGCTGAACTGGAAGAAGTACGCCTATTCAATAATCTACTTCGGTGATGTCTCATTTCTGCCGCTTCAATATTGACCATTTACAATAACAAGCCCATAACATTCAGAGTGTAAAAAACTCAGCACCTACATACTCATATTCGCTATATAGCAATTATGCGTTATTGGGTTAGCTGTCTAACTAGATAAATACATTTCAATTTAAAAAGGAGTTTACGCACAATGTATCAATCTCTCAAAACAGGGCTTCTTGCATTAACATTGGCAGTGTCGCTACCTGCTGCTGCTGAAAATTACACAATTGGCACTGGAAGCCAAAGCGGTACTTATTACCCGTTAGGCGGCATTCTTGCAAAGGTGTGGAGTGACAGTATCGATGACTTCAACATGCGTGCTGAAGTAACAGCGGCATCGGTAGAAAATGTTATTAAAGTATCAAGCAATAAGCAGTTAGCGGGTATTGCTATGGGTAATGTAGTTTTACAAGCCTATGAAGGAACAAAACCTTTCCCACGAAAAATGGATGTATCGGTACTCTTTGCCCTTTATCCAAATGTGGTTCAATTCTTGGTACCTGCCGACTCAGACATCACGTCAATTGAGCAGCTAAAAGGTAAACGTGTATCACTGGGCGCACCGGGGTCAGGTACACGAGTGAGTGCCATTAATATTTTAAAAACATTAGGCATTGAAGAAAGTGATGTGAATGGCCAAGCCCTGAATTACACTGCAACAACCAATGCATTAGCGAATGGTCAGATTGATGCTGGTGTTATTGTTGGTAGCCTAGGTGTGGGCGCGATTACTGAATTAGCTTTAACCCGTAATATCCGTATTCTGTCATTCACTGATGCTGAACTTGCGAAGATCGTTGAAGCAAATCCTTCATACCAAGGCCTTGATGTACCGGCTGATACGTATAAAAACGTGCCTGACTTTAAAGCACCAGCGGTATGGAACGTACTTGTTGCAAACAACAAGATGGACGAAGAGCTAGCTTACGATATGACAAAGGCCGCTTTCGATAATATCGATAAAATTCGACAAGTGATTGGTGTGACTAAATTCACGACAATTGAAAATATGGGGCAACTAAAGGGAATTCCTCTTCACCCTGGTGCTCAAAAATATCTAAACGAACAAACCAAGTAAATCCTTTTAATTATGTTAGCTCAGGCTAGCTGAATTCAGGTCATGAGTTCGATAAAATAAGAGCACTTGTTAATCACACAGGTGCTCTATTCGTTCTGCATTTTCGGTTCACTCGTTTAATTGCACGGAGTAAGCGATGACGACAACCTCTTCATTCCGCCAAGTATTGGCAGACAAAATCATGTTCGTTGCAACAATCGCAGCGATTATTCTATCTGCATTTCAAGTATGGCAAGGTATTACAGCAGAGCTTTCTGCCCCTATTTTCCGACCGATTCATCTTAGTTGGGTACTTATTTTAGTCTTTCTTGTAAAGCCTTTAGTTCATATAAACAAACACCCTCACCTCTATTTACCCGCTCGTTTAATTGATATTACTTTTGCAGGCCTCACTATTTGGGCTGCACTTCGAGTTATCCAATTTGATTACGATGATATTAGCTTTTTGCTTGATGGGCTAAGCAATGCAGATCAACTAGCAGGGGTGATTATTATCGCTTTGCTACTGGAGGCAACCCGTCGAACCGTTGGGCTTGTGATGGTCGCTATCGCGGTATTTTTTCTTGGGTATGCTCTATTTGGCGACGTGTTACCTGACGTGGTCGCAAGTAAAGGGTTCTCGGTAGAAGAAATTATTCGTTTTCATATTTTTTCAACCAATGGCGTTTTCGGTGCCCCTCTGGCTATTGCGGCCGGGGTTGTTTTCATTTTTGTGTTATTTGGTGCATTTTTACAAGTCAGTGGTGCGGGTCAGTTCTTCATTGATGGTGCATTTTCGGTGGCAGGAAAGTATCGCGGGGGCCCTGCAAAAGCAAGTGTCATTGCATCTGCTGCATTGGGGTCAATATCTGGTTCAGCCATTGCGAACACCGTCACCACAGGTGCACTAACGATTCCTATGATGAAGAAGCTTGGGTATAAACCTGAGCAAGCGGCAGGTATTGAGGCAGCAGCATCTACCGGTGGTCAAATTATGCCACCTGTTATGGGAGCTGGTGCTTTTGTTATGGCACAATTTACAGGCATTCCATACAGTGAGATCTTACTCGTTTCAATTGCACCTGCCATTTTGTATTTTGGCTGTACACTGCTTTATGTGCATTTAATGGCGTGTAAACTCGGTTTGCAAGGCATGGATACCGTTGAAAAATTAAGTGTGGTACTTAAACAAGGTTGGCACTTTTTAGTCCCGTTACTTTTTATAACGACGTTACTGTTAATGAGCTACTCCCCTGTTTTAGTTGGTGTCGCAGGGTGTGCAGCTATTCTTACCGCAGCGATGTGCCGAAAACACAGTCGACTGACTTTTCGGGTTTTCTTACAGGGTATGAAAGAAGGCGCTCTTTTAGCACTACCTATTTCGGTTGCATGTGCAACGGCTGGTATTGTGGTTGGTGTGGTTGGCCAAACGGGTATTGGTTTGCAGTTCACCCAATTTTTGATTGCTCTTTCTGGCGGTCATTTATGGTCTGTTTTAGGCTTGATAGCCATCGCTGCCGTTATTCTTGGTATGGGGTTACCTGTAACAGCCGCGTACATCGTTTTATCCATAATGGCCGTACCAGCCTTAACTGATCTTGGTTTGGGTTTACTTACCGCTCATATGATTGTTTTTTGGTTGTCACAAACATCAAATGTTACTCCCCCTATCGCTCTCGCAGCATTTGCGGGGGCAGGTATTGCCAATGCTTCCCCTATGAAATCAGCGATTCAAGCCTTTAAGCTCGCGCAAGGTTTCTTCCTCATTCCAGCCATGATGGCTTTTTCAGGGCTCATTTACAGTGGTGATAACATGTCTGGATTTGTCTTTGCCATTATAACCACTATCGGGCTAATTCTAGCCTTTGCAGGAAGTATTGAAGGACGCCTCATTAATCCACTATCATTGATAGAACGGAGCATTTTATTCATGTTAGCCGGCGGAATTATTTTTGCAGATAGCTGGATACGTCTAGTCGGTGTTGCCATTATTGCCGCCATAGTGTTGTTTAATATGCGATCTCAAAGTAGCAAACTTGCTACTTCAAACGATTAGAAAAGCACTTGTAAGTACCTAAGGCGATGCTTTAGGTACTTTTTTATGAATGAATAAACATGTATTTAATGAACTAGCACGTAATCCTCAGGAATAGGCATCCTATGATTAAAAACAGTAAAACTTACTTTTCACAATTTATGAATAGCGATCTAGGTCACGACGTTTTAGAATAAGCCCATAAAACCAATAGGGATTAAAGTCATGACAAACGAAGAACAAGAATTCCAAGCCTGCGACGCTTGCGGCGTTTCTGCAGAAATGGGCTTTATTATCAAAGAAGGTGACGATGTAGCTGAAGTATCAATCTTCGCTCAGAGCAAAGTTGCTTTAGAAAATGAATTCAACAACTACCTTGCACTAGCCAAGGAAGTGAATGCTAACTTCGAGTATCAAGCATCAGAGCTAACAGAAGAAAGCACAGAATTAACAGCACGCATCAAATTTGAATGCAGTGCTGAAAAACTGATTTTTGAATTAAAGAGCCGTTCTTTAGCTAAATAATCAACGCTATGTTTTGAATGAAAAGCCGACTTCTATCTGAAGTCGGCTTTTTTATTGATAATCTAAACTATATTTAATACGACATGCTTTATAGCCATGCACTGTGGTCTTTTCATTTTGAGTTGTTATGCAAAATTGTGCTAGGTATTACAATAAGCATTCAAATACTTTATACGAATTTTCTCTGGTAATGCACTTAGTTTTGTATGAGAATGATCGCATATAAAAATTTTGTAAAAAAATCATTTAATACGCACTGTCGCGAGTATTGAAAAGGAGATATTCAATGAAAGACAACAAAGCGAAAATAATTTCTAGCTGGAAGCCAACTAATCCACGTGAGTCAGCAGCAATGAAAGAGCTGTTAATGACTGAAATGGGCGTAACAACAGAGCATCACCAAGGTGGTACAGGTAAAATCGCGCCTAACTCTGGACGTGTTATTCGATAAATCTCTCTCTTCCCCCTATGAGAGATATAAAACGCAGTGGTCTACACTGCGTTTTTGTTTTCTATTTTGATGACCACTTATCATAATGAATAACAGATTCTAAATTTTGTCTTGGCAGCCACCCAATTTTCTCTAACTCAGGCTTTTCATTAAAATGTGAAACATAACCGACACACAGATAAGCGACAATATCGATATTGTCAGGAATACCCAACGTATCTCGAAATACAGAATCATGCACAATGCTAACCCAGCCGACACCTAAATTTTCAGCTCTAGCCGCCAACCACAAGTTTTGTATCGCGCAAACTACACTGTATAAATCCATTTCTGGTTTAATTGTTCGACCAAGTACAACTGGTCCATTTCGACTACGGTCACAGGTCACGCAAATTCCAAGTGGTGATTCAGTGATACCTTCTAATTTTAAACGTTTATATTGTTGTTTTTTATTCTCATCAAACATCTCTGCTGATTCAGCATGTGCCTTTTCAAATCCTTTTTTTATAGCAGATTTAGTACCGTCACTTTGAACTAAGATAAAGTCCCATGGCTGCATAAACCCCACACTCGGCGCATGATGGGCAGCAGTTAAAATCCGTTCAAGAACATCTTGCGGTATTGGATCGGGCTTAAATTCACTTCGAACATCCCTTCTCGAAAATATTGTCTTGTAGACGGCATCACGTTCGTTGTCGGTAATATTCATACTGCAGTACTATTGATAGAATTATTTTCAGATTATCTTACAGAATACGACTTAGTGCTATATCTGCATTACCAGCGAACACCTTGAGGTAACTTGGGTATAATTTGAAGATACAAAAAATCCGAGTATATAAATACACTCGGATTCAACATTCTCTATAGACCTTCGGGATTACTGCATTGCTGGTCTTTTTGTTACATCTTCAAATTCACCATCAATAGTCGATCCTGATTGCTGCTGGGTTTGATACCCTTGCTGCTTTAAAGCTTCTTCATAAGCAGCTGTCATTCGCTTTTTAATAAACGGTTTAGCAATCAGTGCTGCGATACCAATAAATAGCCCCATTACCGCAGCGAAGGTAATGGTAAAAAATCCGATCACAAGAGCAACAACGCTAGCTATAAAATTTTTCATGACTTAGCCCTTTTCTTTATTTCTCTTCAATAGAATGCAGTCTATAACATCTTAAATGAATCAATCCTGAACAAAAAAGACAGAAAGGGGAAAAGCCTGAAGACGAATAGTATAAAAAATGCCAATCAGGTTTGCTAACTGGCATTCACGTAAAGACTCTTTAATTATTTTAAGGTCTTATATACTAATCAAACTTGCTCGCTCGACTAAGGCTCTTCTGAAACCACTTTTGGCAAATAATGCTCTGGTTTCAAACCAAACAATTCAGGTAACATTGTACCCACAGAAATGGATGACCATGTACCTGTAATAATACCGATAAACATAGCAATCGCGAATCCTTCTAGCGGGCCACCACCCAGTAACCATAGTGCGCCCACAGTCATTAACGTTGTACCTGAAGTCACCATGGTGCGTGAGAATGTTGCAGCAATCGCTTCATTATTAATTTTTTGAATCGACCATTTCGGTTTCGCAATCAATAATTCACGAATACGGTCGGCGATAATAATCGAGTCATTCAATGAATAACCTAAAATCGCCAACACTGCAGCTAGTACCGTTAAGTTGAATTCCATTTGAGTTAATGCGAAGAAACCCAACACAAAAACCACATCATGTAGCAACGCAAACAAAGACCCTGATGCGAGGCGCCATTCAAAGCGGTAACTTAAATAACCAAGAATACACAGCATACACACGAGTAATGCTAATCCACCTTGGTCTGCCAGCTCTTGTCCTACCTGAGGCCCAACAATACTGGTGTTAAGAACCGTAATATCGGTTGAAATAGGTGCCAACATGTCAGTTATTGATGGCAATTCTTGGCCTGCTTCTGGTATTGCATAGCGTAATACCCAACGCCCCGGCTCACCCGATGCGATAACAGCTACATCTTGATGAAGGCCCGCCTTCAATAATGGTTCAATTTCGCTACTGGTAATCTTACTGCTTAATTGCACTTCACTTACAACACCACCAGTGAAGTCTAAACCCCAATTTAACCCTTTCGTCGCCACTAAAAGAATAGAGACAAGCATCAATGTAATAGACACGGCACTCGTAAAGTAACGCCACTTTGTTGCATTTTTCATATTAATAATCATGGCACTACACTCTTATATTACGACGAGAATCACGACCCCACACCAAATTAATGATGGCGCGAGAAGCAAAAATACCAGTAAACATACTGGTTAAAAGACCTAAACCTAGTGTTAATGCAAAGCCCTGAATAGGACCATTACCAATGGCGTATAACACAACTGCGGTGATCATTGTGGTGAAGTTAGCATCAAAGATTGTACCGATAGCACTGCTAAAGCCGCGATCAATCGCTTGAGCCATACTGCGCCCTTCTTTTAGCTTATCTTTAATTCGTTCAAATATAAGTACGTTTGTATCAACAGCCATACCGACAGTAAGTACTAACCCAGCAATACCCGGCAGGGTTAAAACAGCACCAGGAATTAACGCTAATAAACCAAATAACATGATCATATTGGCAATCAAAGCTACATTCGCAACCCAACCTAAACGGCGATACCACACTGCCATAAATAACAATGTAACGCCCAAGCCTAAGCCTAGCGCAGCAAAGCCATTTTCAATATTTTCTGCCCCTAATGTAGGACCAATAGTACGCTCTTCAACAATGGTTACAGGAGCCGTTAATGAACCCGCACGCAGTAACAACGCCAGCTGTTGTGCTTCGTCCATCGAACCGGTACCTGTTATACGAAAACGCATACCAAGCTGAGATTGAATGGTTGCAACACTGATGATTTCATTGGTTTGAGTTGTTTTACCTTCGCTATCACGTCCGTACTCACTGTATGAGGTAGCCATTGGCTTACCAACGTTATCACGAGAGAAATCAGACATAATCTTACCACCCGATGAATCGAGGGTAATATTCACTTCAGCCATACCCATTTCGCCAAAACTAGCACGGGCATCAACAATATGGTCACCACCTAAAATAGGATTACGACCTACTCGCACAGGCTGGCCTTGTTTGTCCTTCAGCTCCATCGTACTGCCAGTGCCCTGCTCTTTCACGGCATAAAAAGCCAAACTCGCAGTTGCACCAATAACATTCTTCGCCGCAGCAGGATCTTGCACACCAGGTAGCTCAATACGAATACGGTTTTCACCTTGACGCTGAACCAATGCTTCAGTAATACCTAACTCTTCAATACGGCTACGCATTGTTTGTAAGTTCTGTTGAACTGTTAGGTTACGTAATTCTGTTTTTTCTGCATCTTTCATAGCTAACAGGACGCTGTTACCGTCGCCATTGGTTGCTTGCCATTGTGGATACTGTGTTTTAACAAATTTGCGAACAGCACTATTTGCAGCAGAATTATTCACTTTCACTATTAGATGATCAGCATCAGACTGCTCAACACGTGCGCCTCGAATACCGTCTTTACGAAATAACTGACGAAGTTCATCTGCTAAACTTGCACCCTGCGCCTTATAGACTTGGTCTATATCAACATCAAGCAAAAATTGCACACCACCACGAAGATCAAGACCAAGCTTAATTGGTTCGAAGCCCATATTTTGTAGCCACAGTGGCGCAGCAGGTTCAAGCGCTAATGTTAACGTTGATTTGTCTTTTACAACATTTGATAACACTGTTTTAGCTTGTGTCTGTTGGTTGTCATTTTCTAACACGATAACTGTTTTATCTGCTTGCTGATCAATGCGTTTTACCGTTATACCACTCGCTTCTAACTGACGTTGAATAGCTAAAGCAGAAGGTGCTGGTGAGTTTTTAGCGCTAATCTGAACAGCTGCATCTTCGCCATACCAAGTTGGAATCGCACTTAGCAGCATTACCAGTACCGTCACTACCAGCACGATATACTTCCATGCCGAATAATGATTAAAAATTTGTTTTTGTTTAATTTGTTTTTTCATTCTCAAGTCGCCATACAATTCACTCTGACACGATTATTGTTCAACAATCGACACCAAGTGATTTGAGGTTTAAATCGTGACATCATGAATAAGAATATAAAACCAATAGCGTGATCGCTAAGTATTGGCTTGCTCAGAAATATTCATCCCATAAGGGAGCATTCTGTTTGTTTACATTCATGCGTCATTACGTACAACATCGATGAAGATTAAGTTGTTTTTCGACCGATATTGAATTGCAATTGGATCATGCTCTTAATAAGCAATCACAAATTAGGCATGAGAAAGTTGTTGCTGATATCGCGTATGGGTGAGATTACTCTCTTTCCAACCGGATATACGAGAAGAGGGAGGATTGGTGTTTAACATCCAGTTTAATGCATCACTAAATTGTATTGTGTAGCCAATGACCAAGCTAGGTGCTGGTGGAACGGGAAGTTCTATTGCTAATTGGTAATACGGCTGAACTTCTTCGGGATCATGACGAATAACATTCGCCTGACGTGAAGAATTAGCTAAACCAAGATGATAGGTACGACCTTCTGACGAATGTTCACGCTGTGTTTTTTCAATCGGTTGAGAGAAGTTCCAAACCAATAACGTGTCATGCGTTTTTAGTGCGATATCATTTTCTGTCACGCCATGTGCATTAGCAAACAAAGGCTCAATATTTGGTGATTCATCAACCTTTTCAGTCACAAGATGGAAAGTGTTTACAGCTGATAAACCATTACTGATGATTTGCTGACTTGAGGTGCGACTGTCATTTTGACTTAAAACCGTCACTGCATTTATTTCATCATTTGATAGACGAGCGTCAGCTTGAGCGACAAAAGAAGCTCCTAGACATATCACCATCATTAATACACGAAATAAATTTATGAACATATTTTACAAATCAAGACAAGGTTAGTCATTAAAAACTGAGACAAGCGCATAATAATGTTCAATTACAACTGATACAAGTGATAATTAAAATAACCTCATTTTAACTGCGTTGAATCAATCATAATTGCCCGTTATATTGCAGCATTCCGTTACAAATAATACAGAGCAGAAAGCCTATTAATGGTAGGCTTTCATTTCTAATGTATAGAACGAGTTTTATGTTCAATTATGCTTATCACCAAGTCATACGCCTATTGGCCTGATGCTGACTAAATTCTTCAGCATCGACCAAACCATCTTGATTTAGATCGATAACATCGAACATGTTAGTTTGATTCATATTTTTCATCTGACGCCCTTCAGCTTTATGTTCGCTAATCCTTTGTTGACGGAATTGTTCAAACTCTACAGGGCTAATGGTTTCATCATTATTGAGATCTATTTGGTTGAACTCAGGCATATCCCATTGCATCCTTTCACTCATCCCAGCCATACTTGCACCAGCTATACTTGCACCAGATATCAGGCTAACACCGATAACTGCAATAGTAGCCAGTTTTGTGTTTATCATAATAGTACCCTCCTTAGTAAGTCTCTTAAATAATAACACTTTAGGGGGGTATGGATGTCAGGTTAAATCATGTTTTGTTAAATCACCTGTATACCCAAGTGGTTAATAGGCTGATTACCTGTGATTTTGGCCGTTCTACCACAATCTTCCTATATGCATGATGGATATGATAAAGTTTAGTCAGACAATAAATTAGCCATGATTTGATGGCTTCTTCTACCCAGTATTGATAGCAGAAATACTGGAACATTTTAAAAACGTAACTTTTTCAAATTACATAGAATCGATATTTTATGTATTAGTTACATGTAACGAGGTGACAATAACAATGACAACACACAATATCGCATTCATCGGACTTGGCACTATGGGCTTCCCGATGGCGGGTCACTTAGCCAATGCAGGCCACAACGTTACCGTTTTTAACCGCACAACAGCCACAGCCGAAAAATGGGTTAATAGCTACAAAGGTCAACTGGTTTTAACACCCGCTGAAGCGGCAAAAAATGCCGACATCATTTTTACTTGTGTAGGTAATGATGATGACGTTCGCCATGTTTACACTGGTGAAAATGGCATTCTTTCTTCAGTAAAATCGGGCGCTATTTTAGTCGATAACACCACAGCTTCTGCTGAAGTGGCACGTGAAATCGCAGCGGCTGCACATGCCGTACACGCCGAGTTCTTAGACGCCCCCGTTTCTGGTGGCGAAGCTGGTGCTATAAATGGTTGCCTAACTGTTATGGTAGGTGGTGATCCAGCAGTGTTTGAGAAAGCAAAACCGATTATTGATTGCTTTGCTAAAGCCACGACATTAATGGGTGATGTGGGCTATGGTCAGGTAACAAAAATGGCCAATCAAATCTGTATTGCCGGTATTTTACAAGGCTTATCTGAAGCCATTACTTTGGCTAAATCATCGGGCTTAGACATTGAAAAAATGACGGATGTGTTAAAGCACGGTGCTGCTGGCTCTTGGCAGTTAGAAAACCGAGCAGCAACAATGGCTGAAGACAAATTTGATTTTGGTTTTGCTATCGATTGGATGCGCAAAGATTTAGGTATTTGTTTTGATGCAGCAGACAAGCTAGGTGTAGAGCTACCCTTAGCTAAGCAAGTTGATGAAAAATATGCTGATTTACAGCAGCGCGGGCACAACCGTTCAGATACTTCAGTCTTGATTAAACAATTCGATAAGCCCGATTTCAGTTAATAACTGCGACACACGCTATATTCAATCTGAAGGCATGGTTAATATCATGCCTTTTTTAGCTTGATTTTTTTGCTGCTGGCTACTGGTTATTGGTTAACATAAAATCAAGTGCCATCAATGCGACAGGTATAGCACACCCCTCTCCTTCACACTCAACACTGTCATAAAAGTTGTTTTCAGTATTACGCGTATATATAGATGGCATGCTCTGTAATGAACCTGTGGTCTGCGAGCTATTGAAGTCAAAACCACCTGCCCGACCATCGACCGATATAGTCTCTGTAGAGAACACTGCAGATTCAGGTAAAAGTTGCATTGGTTCATTCAATGTATGCAAAAACAGAACATCTGCCGACACTTCCTCTGCAGCAGCCCTGCTTGTCACTACGCTGAAAAATACCATCATAATAAACGTTGCAATATCTCTTGAGTACATACTATCTCAATTCAAGTTTAAAACACTGTTCAATTTTTATCATAAAAAAAGCCACACCGAAAGTACTGTGTGGCATTTTTATGCTTCTATCGCTTATCGCGAATCAAGCATCATTCTTATAGCGAGATAAAAATGCCCGCTAAAGCTGCACTCATTAAGTTCGCGAGTGTTGCAGCAAGTACCGCTTTAAAGCCTAACTTAGCCACATCTCCACGACGCTCTGGTGCCATGATACCAATTGAACCAATCTGAATTGCAATAGAACCAATATTTGCAAAACCACATAGTGCAAACGTAATGATAACTTGGCTCTGAGACGACAAAGTTTCTTTTATGCTGACGAAATCAAGGAAAGCAACAAACTCATTTAGAATCATCTTCTGACCAATGAATGAACCCGCTTGCAGCATCTCATTTGCCGGTACACCAATGATGAATGCTAATGGTGAGAAAATGTAGCCCAAAATACCTTGCATTGTTAAGCCAGCGAAGCCGAACCACTCACCTACCATGCCCAGTCCTGCGTTTGCCATTGCAATAACACTGACAAAAGCAATAAGCATAGTACCAATAGCGACAGCCACTTTCATACCGTTCATCGCACCAGCCGCTAATGCATCAATCGCATTACTGTGTTCACTGGTCGCCATTTCGATATCTGTTTGCTCAACAGGCGTGCTTTGTTCTGGTACTAAAATTTTAGCCATTAACAAACTACCAGGAGCAGCCATGAAACTTGCAGCAATTAGGTACTTTAATTCAACACCTAAACCCGCATAGCCACCTAATACACTACCCGCAACTGATGCCATACCACCTGTCATTACGGCAAATAGTTCAGAACGCGTCATCTTAGGAAGGAAAGGTCTAACAAGAAGTGGGGATTCACCTTGAGAAAGAAAAATATTACCTGTAGCCACTAATGATTCAGCACGACTTGTACCTAGGAATTTCTGGATGCCACCACCGATCACTTTAATGACCCACTGCATCACACCAAGATAATAAAGAAGAGAAATAAGAGAACTAATGAAGATAACGAGAGGAAGAACACGAACTGCGAAGATAAAACCTGTTGTTGCTAAATCACCAAATAAAAACTTTATCCCTTCATCAGCAAAACCCAATATACTCGCAACGCCACTACTCATTGCCCCCAACATCATCTGCCCCACGGGTATATACAATACCAATGCAGCGAAGCTTGCTTGTAAAAACAATGCCCCACCGACTGTACGCCAGTTGATTGCTTTACGATTTTCAGAAATTGCGCATGCGCACAAAACCAGTACCAAAATACCGGCTAAACTAATTAACAACTGCATTATTTCGTCCTGCTGCTTTTTTTAAAATAGATGTCGAAAAATGAAGGTGTTACTGAATGTTGCCATTGGGGATCATTAGCCTTCAGGAAGAAAGCAAAATAGGTAGGAACTAAGCTGAAGAGCTTAGAAAATAAAAGATTATCCGTCAATAAAAACAACATACAAGTCACCTTGATAACAAGCTAAAATCATGCCGGTCCAACTCCGTGGGTCGTTCACATTTCCGTGGTGACAGCTTGTAACTAAGGTGGCTGGAACTCAATGGTTCTGACCGGATGCGGAGTATATAGAGATATAGATCACATTAACAACCCAATTGCCGCTTTTTTTTGTGATCTTGATTTGTTTGGGTAAAATATAAGCGAATATAGTGGTAGATGGTGATTTTCTATAGGTGAGAGGTATTGGCAGAGGTGTAGAAAGCAATGTGGGCGAAAGATTATTACTCTAAGAAAAAAGTAAGAAGGGAAAAGCCCATTTTCCCTTCTTAACAACGTCAAATTTTTAGTTAATCAGACACAATTAGTCGTTGGTTTAGAATTTGTAGTCAACAGACCATACAACCTGCTGAGAGTAATCAAGCTTTGTTGCTTGCTCGCTGTAGTCTTGATCAAGGTAACGGTAAGTCAAATCAGTAGACCAGCTATCATTAATTTCGTACATCGCGCCTACTTGGCCACCCCATACAAAATCTGTAGAACTTTCATTACTGATCTTGTTATCAGCTAAACCAGCAGATACACCTGCAAATAAATTCACTTTCTGAGCGACAGGAATCAGGTAATCATAAGAAGCGAGAAACAGATTTTGAGATGATTTATCCATGTAGCTGTATGTACCCATTACACGGTGATGGTCATTAATGATTGCACCGCCACGTAATTGGTAAGTTGCATCTTCACCATTCTGTGCATTGTCACCTTTAATGGTGTCTTGCTGGTAACCAACACCACCACCAACAAACCAATCAGTATCAGCAGCGAACGCTGGAAGAGCCACTGAAGAAGCCAAAATTAGAGTTGAGATTACTGTAAATTTATTCATGGGAAACTCCTAAGTATTATTATTGTAAGTTAAAGCAATATGTAAATTGCTGTGCTCCGTTTCAATAACAACTACTCTACACCTTAAAACTGAACCAAACCTTAATATAAAAAACAATGTTTTATAGCTGAATTAACGCTGAATGCAATGTCGAAACTTGAAGAATAACGAACAAATTAATTAATCACTCCCCCCCGAAATGATTAAAAAAACACTATTTCTTTAATTGCGAAGTAATAATCAACTCGTATTTTTACTTATACCAAACCCATTAATTATCTGCTCAGTTCAGCAAGAGTTAAAACACAACTAAAAATGACAAAAAAAGAAGAGCCTTTGTATCGACAAAAGGCTCTTCTTTCTCATACTACTTTCTAAAATAATGTACTGTTACGGGCTTTTCCATCTAGCCGTGCTAATCAGGTAGTTAACTAAAAACAGATCTTAGTTACTTAATAAATTCTGCATCAAACATATGGCCTAGTTTGGCTGATTTTGTTTTAAGATAACCTTCATTAAAAGGGTTATTACCTTCTTGCAAGGTGACACGTTCAACAACATTAATACCGTTATCAGTCAGTGCATTAATCTTACGTGGATTATTTGTCATTAAACTAACTGATTCAATATTAAGAAAACTTAGCATTCCTCTACAGAAGGCATAATCACGCATATCAGCTGCAAAGCCTAACCTTTCGTTAGCTTCTACTGTATCTGCTCCTTCGTCTTGCAGGTGATAAGCGCGAATCTTATTAATTAAACCGATGCCTCGCCCTTCTTGCTTCAAATATAATAGGACCCCAGATCCTTTCTTAACGATATTCTCCATTGCGCGAGCTAGTTGAAAACCACAATCACAACGTTGACTAAATAATGCATCGCCTGTTAGACATTCAGAATGTAAGCGGATAAGAGTAGGCTCACCTGAGGTTGGTTGACCATAAACAAGGGCAAGATGTTCTTTCCCCGTCTTCACCTCAATGAAGCCATACATTTGAAATGTGCCCCACTGAGTAGGCAGCTTTGCACTATCAACAAAATGAACAAGGTTAAAAGGTTCTTTTTTAGCAAAATACTCTCGAACATCCATGAGAATTTTACCTAACTCATTTCTGCCACTTCCGTCGCCACCGTCTCCCCAGTAATCATCTTTATGCGAGTGCTCTTTAAGAACATGATCACCAGTACTGACTAATAAGTGCGTAAAATATGTATTCTGACGAAATTTTTCGAATACAATAAATCGCATTACAGCACCACGAACTTCCATCCAATCATCTTTTTCTTGTTCAGCAAAATCACGACTAATTTTAAAAGCCTCATCCGGTGTTTTTGCATTTAATATTTTATTTTGAATACTTAGATCTGTAAATTTTTGAGCTTGATAATAATGTTCACTACTCGGCCATACCACATCACTCAGTGTTATAGGACTTAAAGCAAAGTTGGATAAAAAACCGTGATTATCTTCTGGCTCATAAAATTTTATGTCTTCAACCATTTATTATACTCCATGATGCTAAATGGGTTTATCCACATTTGTGTGTATTTTTTCTTGTCTTTCATTTCCTACACTGAAGTATAGTTACTTTAACAAAAAAACAACATTTAACAGCAAGAAATTACCACTGACTCATAATAAGTAGATTGTTAATATCCATATTCCTTAAATAACCTCTAGATGCAGAACTCATGGTAAACTCGCGAGCACTTAAGGTAACTTGGGTATATATGTAAAAATTGCCTAATGGAGAGATAAATGAAGTACAAATGGATCCTGTTCGATGCGGATGAAACATTATTCCACTTTGATGCCTTCAAAGGCTTGCAACTGATGTTTTCACGCTTTAGTGTCGATTTCACTTCACATGATTACGGCGTTTACCAAACAACAAACAAACCGCTTTGGGTTGACTATCAAGATGGAATAATTTCGGCAGAACAACTTCAGAATATCCGCTTTGAAGGCTGGGCTAAAAAACTAGAGGTGACGACTCAAACATTAAACAGTGCTTTTTTAATGGCTATGGCAGATATTTGTGCCCCACTACCTGGTGCTAAAGAACTACTTGCATCACTACACGGTAAAGTGGGTATGGGCATAATCACTAATGGCTTTACTGAACTACAAGAAATACGCCTTGAACGCACTGGGTTCAAAGAGTACTTCTCGCCACTTATTATCTCTGAGCAAGTCGGTATTGCTAAGCCACATGTTGGGATTTTTGAACATGCGTTAGAGCATATGGGGCAACCTGATAAACAGCATGTGCTTATGGTGGGTGATAACCCGCATTCTGATATTTTAGGGGGGTTAAATGCAGGCTTTGATACGTGTTGGCTAAATGTTGATGGGCACGAAACACCAGAGAACATTACACCTCATTATCAAGTTAGTTCTTTAGGTGAATTACAAGCACTGCTTCACAAACAAGCAGCCTAAGTTTGATACTCCCCTTCAAGGTAAGTCAATGCTCTGTGACTTATCTATAGAGAGATAATCAGGCAGAAATATTGACTGTCTGATTCATTGTATCCATATAAAAAACCACATGAAGTGCCCATTCATAATTAAAAACCCCAAATTAAGACTTTACAATGGCGGAATATCCCATTAGTTTAAAGTCTATCAACTTTCACACAGAAATGAATAATGCCGTATTCTCTTAAACATACAATTTGTACGCGCAACATGGAAAGATACTTACCTTCAGTATCTCATTCCATTCTTTCTGTCGTCTCTGTCGTCGTAGTCACACACTTACGCTGACAGATAATGTATTTCGTCAGCTTAGCTGGCGGATACCGATTACCTCTTTTCCATATCCTCTAGCTCAGCTGACAACAACCATAAAGGTTTAGTCAATTGAATAAAAAAGATCTTATCGCCATCGGGTTTATGACCTTTGCACTTTTTCTTGGTGCTGGAAATCTCATTTTCCCGCCACTAATGGCACAACAAGCCGGTGAATATTGGTTACTTGCCATAGCAGGCTTCCTGTTAACCGCTGTTGGATTACCAGCTCTTACAATTATTGTACTTGGCCGTTTATCATCAGCAGATAAACTTACCTCTAGCTTACCCAAGTGGATGGATCGTTCATTTTGGATTTTAGTTCTGACAACGTTAGGGCCTGCTTTCGTATTGCCTAGAGCTGTTACTGTCGCCTATGAGATGGGGATAAAACCTTTTGTAAATGATAACTATCTCTTTATTTTCTCTATTAGCTTCTGCGCACTTACATTGCTATTAGCATTAAAACCGGGCCGTTTAGTCGATTACATTGGAAAAGTGATGACACCAGCACTCATTAGCATGCTGGCATTACTCATTATTGCTGCCATTATTAACCCCCTTGGCTCAACAAGCCCTGCAACAGATATATATAAACAAGCCCCAACCGTTAATGGACTAATTCAAGGTTACATGACATTAGATGCTATCGCTGCGGTTGCATTTGGCTGGGTGATCATTCAAGCCATTAAAAGTAAAGGGGTTACATCGACTAAGGCCATTGCAAAATACAGCAGATGGATTGCGGGGATCTATGCAATACTGATGTCTAGTTGTTACCTTGCTATGGGCTATTTAGGGGCTACATCTTCAAATATTGCACCCAATGCATTAAACGGCGGTGAAATATTAACCCGTTACGCAGCAGGTGAATTTGGACAAGCAGGACAAGTATTACTTGCCGCCATTACGTTAATGGCATGTTTAACAACCACGATTGGTTTAACCAATGCAAATGCCCAGTATTATAAAAACACTTACCGTACACCTTTTAAAATCAGTGCGACGCTTATTTTAGGATTAACTGCAATTGTTTCTAACTTCGGCTTAGAAACAATTATCGAGGTAAGTTTGCCTGCTATTTTGATCTTATGTCCTATTGCTATCGCTTTAATATTAGCAACGGTTTCTTTGCCGCTCACCAATAAACCATCAACGACTCACACTGTGATTGTGCTGATAGCAACCCTTTTTGGTACAATTGATGCCCTAAGTATTTTAGACAAATTGCCACTTACTGTTATTGAGCCGCTCACTAAATGGTTACCATTTTACTCAGCACACATGAGCTGGTTAGTACCAGTATTCATTACAATCGTTATTTCTAAATTGCTATCATTTCGCACTGAAAAAATGATTCCCGCATAAAGCTCATCTAGACACATCGCATAACAAGATGGCAGCCAGTTTACTCATAAGCTAGCTGCCATCTTCTTCAACTTAACTTACGTTCTGCGCATCATCAAACACATTGGTACTTAGTATTTAAGCAGCATGTAGGCCTGCATGAGTAGTACTTAATACTAACAATTATTCTAAAATAGTATTAATACGTTAAAAAGCATTTACATTGCAGCTTAAAACTTATAAGTTGAATGCGTTGCCAATATAAACGACTAGGTTTAATTATGCTTTCTCATACAGCCCAACAATTTATGACTTCAATGAAAGTACTAAATCGTGCTGTATTGCGTGCAACGAACATTATCATCGCCATTATTCTGGTTATTATTAACTAGGCTGGCGGTTACTTCCGTCAGCCTGGCTGACGGAGGATACAGTTTTCCCTTCATCTTTTTTCAGCCTATCTGACGGTCCTAATAGAAACAATACAGGACATGTCCATTGAAAACACACGACTTACTTGCCATTGGTTTAATGACGTTCGCCCTTTTTCTTGGCGCTGGAAATCTCATTTTCCCACCTTCTTTAGGTCTAGAAGCTGGCACAAACCTTCTTCCTGCGATGGTTGGATTTCTTATTACAGCTGTTGGTTTACCCGCTCTAACACTGGTTGTTTTAGGGCGACTCAGTAGCACTCAGAACTTAACCAATCCGCTACCTAAATGGTTAGCCCGTGCATTTTGGATATTGCTGTTTACGGCAATAGGTCCGGCTTTTGGTATGCCTCGTGCTATTACTGTCGCATATGAAATCGGAATAAAGCCTTTTGTTAATAGTGACCATCTATTACTTTTCTCAATCATATTTTCTGCTGTAACCTTACTGCTTGCTTTTAAACCCGGTCATTTAGTTGATTACATTGGAAAGGTAATGACACCGTTGCTCATTCTTATGTTAGTCGCACTTGCATGTGCCGCTATATTCTCGCCTTTAGCCGTACCACAATCTCCTTCTTTCGATTACCAACAAGATGCCATTACTCATGGATTGATCCAAGGTTATATGACCATGGATGCTATTGCTGCGGTCGGATTTGGTTGGGTAATTATTCAAGCAATAAATGCAAAAGGAATTACCGAGCCTAGAGCTGTCGCTAATACTGCATGTAAAGTCGCCATTATTTATGCAGTGCTAATGACAGGATGTTATGTCGCAATGGGTTATGTTGGCGCAACCTCTGCATCTGTTGCAGCTAATGCAACAAATGGAGGCGAAATTTTAGCTAAATATGTTGCGGGGCAATTTGGTATTTATGGTCAATGGCTACTGGCTACAATCATTGTAATGGCTTGCTTAACAACAACCGTAGGATTAACCAATGCTTGTGCTGAATATTACAAGCAAACCTTCAAAACACGTTTTCCAGTAACCGCAATAATCGTCGTAACGCTTACTGGTATCATTGCAAATTTAGGTTTAGAACAAATCTTAGCCGTTAGTCTTCCTGCTATTTTAGTTCTGTGCCCTGTTGCCATTGCGCTTGTTCTATCTTCTTTTGTATTGCCTTCTCTTACATTATCGAATAAAAAAGAAAAATCATTTACTCATGTTATAGTTTTATTTACCGCTTTATTCTTTGGTGGAATTGATGCACTCAATATTCTAGAAAAGATGCCAAATAACATGCACTCGCTACTCCTACAAGTGTTGCCATTGTATAACGCACACGCAAGCTGGTTGTTACCTTGTTTACTTATATTAGGGGTAAGCTATCTAAAAACGATTAAAAAACCTCTTCCTGTTAATATGATTAATTAATATTAACTTAAGCATTACAGGCTCAACTTAAAAATAGTATTTATAATTTTCATTTAGGACGAGACAATGTAAATATTCTTGCTGGTTGTTATCTCTAGAGTTGCGTTCTATAGAAAAACACCTTTAGAGGTAACAACATAGCGGTTAGTTGCCATGACATAAACCGAAAAAAACATGAAGCCTATATTAGCCCTATCTTTCATAGGGGATATAAGAAACAGCTTCTGAACGTGACTGATAGCCAATACCATTAGTTACCCACAGGAAGTAGAACTTTCGAACATATAAATAATAACACTCGCTTTGTTTTACAACTTTAAATTTCTTATTAAAGCTTGTTATCGCTATTTGAGGTCTCATAGTAAGATCGTAATAAATAATTGAATACGTTTAGGATGCCTATGTTTTAGCTGTATTTTAATAACAAACAATGACCATGCGGTCAAGTTAACGATTTAAAAATCATTGTTGCATCGGGATGGCTTAACTATTTGAAGTGTTACCAATTAGATCTTTTAAATAGCATAGCAATTTGTGTTAACACTATCATTAAAAAAGAAAGGCTAAATGATTAAACAGACCTCCAATAAGGTCTGTTTAAATAAGACAAAAAAAGAGGCTTACTCTGGCTTGCGCTTACCTGTCATGAACTCTTCAAGAATCTCTGGTGTTAGTTCACCAGCTTCTTCTAAACGCTTTAGCTCTGCCACAATTAGTTTTTGTTCATCAAGAGAAGGAATCGGTAACTCAGGCTCTTGCGTAAGGTTTTCAGGTACACTTAGGTTTAGATCATCTTGCATGTTTATTCTCTTTATTAGATTCAATCACTGTAACCAGTATACAACAAACCCTAGGCAGAAAACTTGATCATAACCGCCGTTGTTTTTTTTCCTATAAAAAGTCCATGCTTTCATTCTTTTTACTCAATTAAGAAACTCACCATGTATTTTGGCTATCGATCATCACTTCATAATCATGTTCTTCTTTATGAATAAGATACAATTCAATTTCACCTAGCTTAGGATGCTTAAAATGGTAGTGTCCATCAGGGAAGTGAGTACTACCATCACCTTGAAAATCGATCGTGAAATGTTCTATCGAACGCCCTAAATCATCCATACCATGACGCTCTAATTGCGTAACCGATTTCACGCTAAACGTGCCTAATACATCAGATTTATCAAACAAAAATACATTTTCACCAATCAGCTTTTCAATATTCTTCATTGATAATGGATTCATAGATCCCCCGCCGTATATGCCGAATACCCTTACCATCAGGTACGTTTAGTTCATCACCTTCCAATAATTATAGCTTGACCTACAACTATCAATAATATGTATTGATTGGTTATTTATTTCATATAATGAATAGAACTAAATATTAGTCTAATCATACCAACGTATCAAATTTAGGATCTTTTAGTTTTTATCGATATTAATAATAACTTTTCAATAGACATCATCTGGCTATCTTCTTAAAATTCTTCGAAATAAACCCTATCCCCATAGTAGACGCCTGTCATCATGACTCTCTTTCGTTCTTTATTCTTTATAGCTATCGTTTTTCTTGTTTCTTCTTGCTCTTTGCTTGAAATTAAACTCGACTCACAAACAACTCCGCTTACCACCCAAGAGCTTAACATTAGGCTGTTATCTCGTGATTACAGCATCACTTTCTTTAAGACGATTGAAGAAGCGGCAGATGAAATTGCCCAAGCTAACCTCGACGATAACACGCAATATTCCTATACCTTGCTTTGGACAATTCACAGTGAAGAAGGGCTTCAGCAGTCAGTATATCAGGCATCTCCGTTAGCAAGCTTAATCGACAGTTGGGTATTTACCTACCAGATGAATGATTATTTTACGACTGGTGCGGGTAAAAATATATTTTTAGAACAACAATATATAGCAACAACAGCCAGCCAGAAATTGGTTAAAGACGCAGATGCACTCGCGTTTAACTTATTAAAAAAAGCCGACTATGTAACAGCTCAAAAGTTTGTCGCACAATTTAGTCAACAACACCCTTTTGAAAACTTGGCTTTTAATAGAACACCCGCATTTAAAGATTGGCTAACCTTCAACGGTATTGATGAATCAGAAGCAGTAGCAACATTAGGTACAATGCCTGAAGCGTTAAGCGATCTATCAGATAGGCTAAGCTTAATGTCAAATCAGACACCTAAGCTGTTGGCGTGGAAAGCAGAGTTAGTTGCGCGTAACAGTAGAGTGAATGGTGAACAGTTAAGCCAAACACTTTCAAATATTAACAATACATCCTTAAAATTCCAAGAGTTTATCGATAACAACCCTGAATATATGCGTCTGTTAGCCTCTGAAATGGGGAAAGAGCTACAACCATTACTGAATGATTTCGATAAAAAAGCAGGAGAGAAATTAGCTGTTATTACGCAAGAACGTATCGCGTTAGAAATAATGGTTGAGCGTGAACGTATTGCTATTGGTCAAATGGTAACGAAAGAGCGTGCAAATATAACCACAGATTTAGATGGTATCGCACAAAATGTTGTCAAAAAAGCCATCGAACAATTAACAGTAATGCTGTCAGACATTCTGATTTACCTAATACTGTTTGTTCTGGTTATTTTCTTTGCACCCTTTGGATTAGGTTTTATTGTTGGGCGTAAAACCCATAAAACAAAAGCATAATACGATTATTGATACGCAGATAGGTTGACCTTATCTAACAACTAAAAAGGCGTACTCGCGATTAACGATGTACGCCTTTTCTTTATCAATAATCGAACTCACTATGCTCAGGGCTGTCGTAACGTTGCTTAACTATACGACGTTTCTTTTTACGATCATCTTGAATATAATCTTGAGAGTCGTCACCAAAATCTAACTTTGATTTAGCTTTAGAATTTTTATGAAATTTTTGATCTAACTTAGCCATGTTATTTCCTGAAATACATCCAGTGTGAGTGATTAATAATAGAACACTGGCAATATTAATGCTCTATTATGACAAAATTACGAATATTCTATGTCGAAATTACGACAGATGATGAGACTGTGAAATCCATCATTATGACAATGTAAATATTCGTTTCCTAAGACTAATCGAATCACAGAAGCTGTGTACAACAAGATTTTCTTATCGTCACCATTGTTATTTTTCATTAAAAACAAAAAATAGACCAATGTCTCGATACGCTGTGAACTCGTTAACATTTATGAGCAACATGCACTAAAATCGACAACTCTTTATATTAGACAGATTCAATAACATTATTAAAAGGCACGGCTAACATCGCTTCAATCATTTCTGCTTTTTCATTATCTTCACGAGAAATCAAATACAGTGACTGCTCCATCACTGGTGCGCCTTCTACTACATGCAATAGACCTTCATCAACACTTTGTGCAACCACTGGTGACGGTAAATACCCCACACCACCGCTACCCAAAATATAATCTAACGCCATACGGCTTGAGTGAGTATGCAGAATTGGCGTACGTTGCAGCTCATGGATCCGGCTATGTTCAACGGAAAAACGCGTCCCCCAATCAAGATATACCAATGGAATATCTCGTACCTTTTCCATCGTGCAGTTTGCTTTATGCACAACCAATTGTAATTGATAGTCACGCACTTTTGTTACTTGCAGGCTTTCAATTCTAGGCGCTTCACTGGTAATCGCAACATCAATGGTTTTATCTAGCAATCGCTTCGACATACTTTGACGGGGCACCGACTCTAAACGTAATGCTAAGCCGGGTATTGAACCGTATATGCGGTTTATCCAATCTGAAATACCATCAAACTCCCAAAAAAGTGCAGATGCACCTATCGCTATCTGAGTGTTTAACGTTTCAGATAATGCGACATCTTGCTTCGCTCGTCCCCACGTTTGCAATATGGCTTCAGCATACGGCTGTAAACGTTCCCCCGCTGCCGTTAAATGCACATTACCGCGCTGCCTTGAAAATAAAGGGTTGCCTAGCTGCGATTCTAGCTGTCGTATTCGAAAGCTAACCGCTGATTGCGTTAGAAATAAATTATCTGCCGCACGGCCGAAATGACGTGTTTTGGTCACCTCTAAAAACGTTTTGAGTAATTCTGTATCCACAAGGCTTGCTCTCATAAAGAACGACATTAATTAGTTTGGATATTACACCGAATCACTCAAAAAGGATCGATAAATAATTTTAATCGTTATGGCGAAAATTACTTGTTTTACAAGTTTGACTCTCTGAATGATTATCTGCGAAAACCTCAGCAGGAATATAAATTAATGAGAATTTTAGGCAAATTTTACGACGATAAAAATTTCCCTCGAGGCTTTAATCGTTCAGGTGTATTCACCATCAATGAAGCCAGCATGTTAGAAAATTATGGTCGCACTATGTGCGGCTTACAAGATGGATCAGTTGCTCCCATTGATGAATCTGAAGGTCAATTTCTAGCTGAGGTTAATGGACAACAAGATGTCATATCTGAATTTGGACGTTGTTGGACTAAGTATTTAAATCGAACAACGACAAAAGAACGCCGCTATACATTGTGTGATTCACCTCGACGAAAGCCTAAAGGTTTATACGACTACGATGATAACGGCTCAGATGACAATAGCCTTGATTATTAGACCGCTTTAACGCCACTCGTCACTCTCTAATTTAATGATAACGACAAGCCATCGTCTAAAGAACGATGGCTTATTTCTTTTTGCGCTTAGAAAAAAGCTAAGCGATGTAACTTGGTAATATGTATGAAAATTTGTTTTGTTATGTACCCGTGGGATAAAGTAGAACCAGAATCTGACTCTACCTTACGTATGATTCACGAAGTCGCTAGTAGAGGGCACACGGTAGCCATTACAACGCCAAATAATTTGACAATGCGTGATAGCATGGCAATCGCATTCTGTAGCGTTTTAAAAAAGTCAGACATTTCTAACAATATACCAAGCTTTTACCGTAAAGCTGAATTTCGTAAAGCGCAGTTACCTTTAGCGGGTTTTGACGCAATCATTATGCGAGCCAACCCACCGCTAGACACAATGGCATTGAATTTCCTTGATTCAGTTCGTGATGACACCTTCATCATGAATGATATTAACGGACTGCGCGTTGCAAATAATAAGCTGTATACCGCGTCTTTGCCTGATCCAAATAACGAATTTATTCCTGTTACTCACGTTTCTAAAAATCGTGAATACCTAGAACGTGTACTGGAAGAAAGTCCTAACGATCGTATGATCATGAAACCGCTAGACGGTTACGGTGGTAGTGGCGTTATTTTGGTCGAGAAAAGCGCAAAGTCGAGCGTTAAATCCTTGCTTGATTTCTATATCGGTGCCGACCAAAACTACGTGATCTTACAAGATTATATTGAAGGCGCTGAAAAAGGTGATGTACGTATCATGATGCTAAACGGCGAGCCTATTGGGGCTATGCGTCGTGTACCAGCAGATGGAGATGTTCGCTCGAATATTCACGCAGGTGGAAAAGAAGTAAAACACACATTAACCAAGCAAGAGCTGCGTTTATGTAAGCACATTGGTCCGAAATTAGTCCGTGATGGTTTATTCTTTGTCGGGCTTGATGTAATCAGTGGCAAGTTAGTTGAAGTTAACGTACTCAGCCCTGGCGGCATCACACGTATTAACCGTTTAAATCGCACCAAACTTCAGTCTGAAGTGATTGATTTTGTTGAAACGGTAGTAAAAGCAAAACACTCTAGCATCGCGCGTAAAAATGCATTCAGTAAAGTAATTGAAGATGCTACAGCTAACTGAACAGGAGGTGCTGGATAAGATCCAGCACCTCGTCCCTTTTGAAGGACAACTAAACGACGGTAGTTTAACTATTCGTATCAGTGAATATCAACCGTACATTGCAACCGCGATACATAACGGCAGCCGCCTACGTGGCGAGTTAATGACAAAGTGCGAATTAACAGAAGAAGAACGATACTTCGAAGAAGATCCGTTTACTGGTGATTTCATTTCATCTTTACCTATCGTGTTACAAGGTGATGACTCACGCTATGAATATGACTTAAACCGTGCACCTGAACACTGTATTTATCAGGATGCATGGGGCAAAAATGTTTGGTCTACACCGTTAACAGATGCTGAAAACGCAACATCTCATGATAAACATGCATGTTATTACCGTATTCTTAAATGCTTAGTGACTACACTAGAAAACAAGTTTGGCTTGTGCTTATTGTACGACATTCATTCATACAACTATCAGCGTGTTGAGAACGTAACACCTACATTCAATGTAGGTACAAAACAAGTCAATGCACGTCGTTGGCGTAAAGAAATTAACGAACTATTGAGTGGTTTAAGCAACATTGAACTGCCCAATATTGCCGTAACAGCTAAAGAAAATGACATTTTCAAAGGCATGGGATATCAAGCAACGTTTATTAATCAGCATTTCAACAATACATTGATTTTACCGATTGAAATCAAGAAAGTGTACATGAGCGAATTGGGCGGTGAAAGCTTCCCTCTTGTGATTGAAAAAATGAATGAATCGATGAAAACGGTTATCACGGAGCACGCAGCTTCTACCATTTTACGTCGAACAAAAGTAAAGCGTTTAACAGGTAGCCATATATTGGCCTCTAAGCTACCGCGTGAAGTGATCAAGCTTGATCGCCAACTTTATGCGATATCTCGCGGTATCAATACATTAAGCTATATAAACCCAACGAACTTAAAACAAGAAAAGCGCCGTTTCTTGCATAACCCGTATTCATACCAGCCGCAATTTACCTATCGCCAACTGGATTTGGATCCGTACAAATTTCGTGAACAATTATACCGCTTACCTGTTGAAGATATTCGCGATGCGGATATCCAGAAAATGTATCGCAAAGTGATTGATCAGTTAGCCATTCGTATCGACTTGCTAACCAACATTGGTACTGATGAGTTCTTATATAACTCTTTACGCTACTATGGTCAGCCAGATGAGCGAGATATTGCGAATGCAAATTTCATTCTTCATGCTTGCGAATACCAAGAGCCACCAGAAGCAACAATTAGCGCAGCAGAAGCCATTCAAGCATTTAAAGATGCCGCAGATGATTACGGCTTAACCTGTAAAGTGGTTGGTTCAAAGCAGCTAATTGCAAGAGCAATGGTGAGTGGACGCAGTATAAAGGTAAACACAGGCTGTATGTTCTCACAAAGAGACTTAGACGCATTAATTCACCACGAATTAGGCGTTCATTTGGTCACTTCGATGAATGCAGACGCGCAGCCACTTAAAGTATTGAAACTGGGCTTACCGGGTAATACACACACACAAGAAGGCTTAGCCATCTTGTGTGAGTTTTTATCGGGTAGTTTCCCATTACATCGCCTTAAAACACTCGCATTACGTGTTATTGCTGTTGATATGATGGTAAATGGTGAAAGTTTTAGTGCGACATTCAATACGTTAAAACATGTTCACAAACTATCGGATGATGACGCATTTACCATTACAACACGTGCGTATCGTGGTGGCGGTTTCACTAAAGATTTCTTATATTTGCGCGGCTTAAAAGATGCTATTCATGCCTATAAGCAAGGGGATTTAACCTCGCTATTTGTCGGTAAAACAGGCTTCGAATCGAAGGCTTTACTAGATGAGCTGATTGCACGAGAAATCTTGAAAAAGCCAACATACATACCTAAAGCGCTTAGCATCAAGAAAGAACCAGATCCGGTAATGGATTTCTTAATAAATTCCATCAAGTAATACCAATTTAAAGCGACTTCGGTCGCTTTTTTTTATTCATAGAAATCAAACCTGCATCAAGAAATAAAATCAATCCTTACAAACACATACCTCTAACATATGCACTTAGAAAGTATTAACTCGTTCCACTTGGCCCTATATGTACATCGACAAGTTAGAGTTTATGCCCTAACTTGAACATTTCACAAAGTATGACTTTTCAGTACAGTCCCTGTTATGCCTATTTCTCAATACGCCAAGGTGGATTCAATCGATTCTCACCAGCCCAATACAATTTGATCTTATTTCCAGATGGGTCATTCACAACAGCTTCACGCCATAAATAGCTCTGATCTGTCGGCTCTTGCTCAAATATGATGCCTTTTGACTTTAACTCTGTAACCCATTCATCAAGTTTTTCATGCTCAAAATATATCACACTGCTATTTTTAAATTCTGCACGCTCTAAATACAATGAAAATGTTCCATCCCCTTCAGGACACCCAAAGCGAGCATAGTGCTCCGTTTCTACAATTTGAGTGAACCCCAATACTCGATAAAATTCTGTGGCTTTATCCATATCATTTACTGCTAATGTGACCTGATTAAGGTTCATATGATGTCCTTATATTTGAAAGAGTCTAATGCTTGTGATTTAGCCCCCCCTGCGGGGAACTTCTTTGTATTGAATTACCAAACATTGTAGTGGTCAAGTAAAACTGGCCACCGTTTTATATTTTAACCAATATTGTTGTTCAGCAAGATTCGTTCATATTAGTGACTAAATTCTTTAACCACATTTTTTTTCTTAGTCTAAAATATACAAGAATTGCTTTCACAATATCTTCACTTAAGATCGCAATAACTACAAAACGGATATCGAGTCCAAGTGTTTTGATGCAAAAAAGAGCTAGAGGAAGGCTAATTCCCCATAGGCACACAATATTTACGACCATGGTGTACTTTACATCACCGCCGCTGTTTAACACGCCGTTGATCACAACCATGTTAAATACCCTAATACAAAGGCAAGCAGCAATACTCATTGTAGCAACAAGGGAATAATCAATCCTTGTAATGTCAGCGTGTGCATAAACGTTGGCGATAACAGGAGTTAACGCCCATATAATCAATCCAAAGATAGCGGAAAACACAACTGGCACTACGATCAGCGGAACGGACTGTCGATAAGCAAGGTCAAAGTTACTGGCACCAAGTTTCTGCCCTAGCAGAGTTGCCGAGGCCATGGCGAACCCGTAGAAGAATGCCATTAACAAACTTTCCATCGGGTTGATCAATCCGAACAGGGCTAATTCCTCCACACCCATTTGCCCAAGAAGCACATTGTACATAACCAAACCAAGGCTCCACCCTACATTTTGCAAGAGAATAGGAAGAGTCAGAGATAGGTAATTTTTCAGCTCTTTCAGTTTATCAAACTGCAAAAATTGTTTTAAATTTGGAAAAACGCCTTCTTTGTTAGGAGTAATTATAATCAGGAGAATTATGGTGTGTAAAAATCTGGCGAATACTGTACCGAGTGCTGCACCCATAACGCCCAATTCAGGCAAGCCAAATTTGCCAAAAATGAGCACATAGTTAAATAGCATATTCAGAAGCACAGAAACTAAGCTCATAACACTAGTTAGTCTGGTTTTACCGAGAGCTCGGAGATTGATTTCTATTGGTAATATGATAGCAGTGAAAATAAGGCTGAACGACGCAATACTAATATACTGAGATGTTACGCTGACAAATTCAGGTGAAGTATTAGCGATTTCTGCTAACCATTCGGAATAAAATATGAACAGCGTTATAAGCAAGGAAAGCATTGACCCAAGGACATAAAATGCCATCACGGTTGTTTTCCTCAGCTCTTTTAGTTTATTCGCCCCAATAAACTGTGGAGCCAGGATCGCTAGCCCCCCACACCAACCAACAGCAAAGAAAAAGGCAAAAAACATAAGCCTTGCGCCGTAGCTCACCGCCGCTAGATCGTTTTGCCCAAGGCTTGAAACCATAGCAACATCCACAACACCAAGCATAGCAATAGCCATTGAACTAAGAGAGATCGGCAATCCGATATTTATCACTTTTCGCCAAAAATGAATATCGAAAAAATGATAACTGTTAAGGGTCTGTATAAGCAACAATTAAATCCTTATGAATATTTAAGTCCAATAAAAATAGTTCAAAGTCCGTTATGGAGATTAATTATATTGGTTTACAAAATGACACACGAAGATAATTATCGAATTTCGGCCTATATATAAAAATATTATTAATAATCGTAAAATCATACTTAAACATTATTTCGTCTAATTCATTATCGCTTAAATAGTGGTGTATACGGTTATTTTCATCCTGATAAGTTAATGTATTTTCATCTGCGAATGTCGAAACAACAAAGTCACCATCATCAGCAATGATTTTTCTTATTTTATTTAGGTACGATTGCCAATTAGAATGGTGTTGATGGTGAAAGCAACCATTATCTACAATCAAATTGTAGGTAGAAAGTAAATTAATTGAGAGAAAGTCGCCATAATGGAAATTTACGTTACTAAATTCATTCGAAACCGAATCCCAATAATTGTGACGAAAAAGATCGACACCATCAACTCGATTCACTATCGGAGAGTAAACCTCTAAATCGTTGCCTTGTCCACAGCCGATATCTAATACATTTGATTGAGAATTAAACCTAATCTGCCCTTTTATTAAGAATGGAATAATCCTAGCTTCAATATGGTCAGTCCAAACATCGCTATCATCCTTATAATGTTTGCTGAATGCTTTCGATAATACTTGCTGATATTCTTTATTTACAATATTCATATTAACTCCATTTAATGTTTTTATAATTAGTGCTTGTGACTAATTCAATTGTGACCATATTTACTATTTATCACGACATTTCCCATTGCCATTAATTACATTAGTATTTTTTTACAAATAAGAAATGCTAAATTTTCAAGTAGGTATTACACTGAAATCAAACGGGATAAATCAGTCACCATTTAGGTTGAGATTAAATCCCCTTACAACAGAAAAATCATCGACATCGAATGTCAACTCCCACATTGAAACCCCTGCTAAACCAGCTTTTTTGACATATTCTGCTTTATATGAAAAAGAACGTTCATCATTAAATATGAGCAAATCATTACTTATTTTAGCGTAAGGTGCCATAGCACTCGCATCCCAATACCAACGTACAGCACTATCTCGCTTTAACTGCGCAAGTTCTCGATAGGTGTAAACCCAATCTTCCAGAACATCCTCATCTCTTGGCTGTCGATACGGCTGACCGATGCCAGTACAATCGGGTAACAATCTACCATAAAGCGGCATGCCCACCACTAGCTTCTCTGCGGAGATACCCCGCTCTAGATAGAAACCAACACTCGTCGACATACTGGCCTTTTTCTTCTCCAAGCCTGAGGCTGCTTGGATAAAGGACTCACCACGGTCAAACAATGGTGAGTGATGCCAAGCCGCTGTTCCCCAATAGGATGGATAAGCGCTGAAATACTCATAAGCCATCACTTGGATGAAATCACAGCAGTTATTTAATGTCTCATAGCAATATTCAGTACCATTCGAAGGCAAGGATTGCACCACTGTTGTTAATGTCAATTCTCGATTGAGATCATTCATCGCCAATTTCAATTTTTTCAACAAACCAGCATGGGCTCTGGCTTCAATCGTGCTAACTTCGGCACAGCCTTTATTCCAACCAGGAAACTCCCAGTCGATAAGCACCCCGTCGAATTGGTGTTTGATAACCAGATCTATACACTGAGTAATAAATACATCGCTCTTTACCCCAGATAATGCGATTGAAGAAAAGTGCTGAGTACCGTTTGCACCACCGATACCCACAATCAACCTCACACCATACTGCTGAGATTTTTCCATCAATGTTGACAAGTAGCGATCATCAGCTTCTGGGTTTGATGAAAACAGCTCCCCAGTATTATCCGGCTCGAAAAAGCACCAAATGATGTCAGTCAACGAGTCAAAAGGAAGTGAAGTGATGGTATCAATGCTTTTGACATTACCGTTGTAGATGTAACCAGAAGTAATCATAATTTAGGCTTCTTCTAATAGAGCTCGTATATTTTGTCGAATACAGTCTTCAACCTTTCCTTGTTTTTCTGGCGAGCCTGTTCATTTAGCTTCAAAAAACGTGTTGGAAAGGAATCAAATGTCTTAACGGGTAATTTCAGTTGTGCGAGCGCATATTTAATAAATGCTTCCTCTCTGAAATTAGGTAAACCGATTGAAACGGCTAAGCTAGGTCCCTGCGAGCTTACCCTATGATAAGTAAAGGCTGGCACATAGAGACAATCACCAGCCTCGAGAATGATACGTTCACTCTCATTTTTCCCTTGTAGATCAGAAAGGGTTAATTCACCTGCTGCATTAAGCTCTCGTGCTCGTTCCAAATTTGGTGTTTTTTCTACCTCCCACTCCTTTTGTCCTTCAAGTACAAAATAGAAGACATCGCCGCTATCATAGTGTCCGCCGACAGAAGAACCAGTCATATTCAAAAACATATCTGGGCCCGAGCACAGCCAAGAAAAGTGGTTTCGTACGGGAAAATCAGGCAGCGCATATCGAGTCATTACATCATAAAAGGCTAAAAACCAGCGCCATTGCTTAGGCAATTCACCTTCGCTTTCAGGAATGTTTAATGGCTGTACCACCATCGAATAATTACGTGCTAACAGCTCACGGATCACGTCATGGTTGATAGACTCCCTGTATAACGTTTTTCTATCACCACCCTCTATTCCAGTCAGTAATGTTTGTTGGTGATAATCCAGTTTATTATAATCATTCATGAACTGGGATATGGAATAATAGTTAATGAGCTCCGGTAAGCATCCTTTGAAAATAGCGGTCTTCTGCTGCCAAATCTCGTTAAAGAAGTGACTGTGATCACCTCCCAATATCGAATCAATGGTTTTTTCATGATCAAAACCAAAAGAAGAAAAATTCATTCTTAACCTTCTACTCTGCGTTATTAAACTCTTTTATCAATTTACTGTAACGGCTGAATTTCTCAGATAACCCGACGATACGATCTCGGCACTCCTCAGAAGCTATTCCGTCATTATTAATATCTTCACCAGTCAGTTGCACAGTCTGCGGATAAACAAACGTCTCACATTCGAATACCAAATCCTGCATGATGGATCCAGCTGCGAGGTGGCTGCGTAATGTGCCAGCAGCAGTGATAAAGCACACTGGTTTCTTTTTCAACTGACCCGTATACAGTTCAGATACCAGCTTCATGGTACTTGCAACGTTATAGCCATAAATAGGTGTTAAGAAATAAACACCTGTACTCTCAGCAATTTTTTTCGCCAGTTGCCTATACTCTTCCGGTGCCGAGTCTAGTGCTCCTGAATTCATCCAAAATGGTTGAAATTCTCTAATATCAACCACTTCACATTGGTCACCGTTGGCCAAAATAGCCCCTTCCAGCATGGGCATTGCCTTGCGGCTAACTGACGTTTCACTCGCCGATAAAGTCACAACAATAAACTTATTCATAGTACTACCACCTAAAATTAATTAACGCTTACACTCACCAAAAACCTCTCATCATTTGGAGGTCTATCAACTTAAGTTATTCATAATAACCTTTGTAAAAACAAAATCTTCACTATCTAAAGGCAAGCTCCAAGTAGCAACACCGCCCAAATTTCTCTCATTCACATACTTAACTTTTTCTAGTATTGAAGCTTCATCATCGAAAGAAAGGAGATGGTCTCCAGTCAAGACGTATGGAGCTTCAGCTTCATCATCGCGACAAAATACACCGTTACCATTCTTACGAATTTCTTCTATCGTTTTATAAGTACATACATAATCTGGATAGCCAATAGATTCAGCATCAACGCCTTTTTCAAATGGCAGGCCAATCCCTTTACAAAAAGGAAACACCCGCCCATAGAAGGGTATTGAAATTACAATTTTATTCTCTTCAACACCCATACCAAGGTAATAATTCACACTACTTTCCACACTTCCCATAGGGGCTGGCATCGCATTTTCAGAGCATATAAAGCTTTCACCGTTATCATAGAGCGGGCAATGATGCCACGCGTCACTCCCCCAAAAGTGAATATAAGGGTTCGAGTATTCCAGTGTCATTACATTAAAAAAGTCACAACACTCAACAAGAGTGTCGAAATCATAATTGGTTCCATGACAGGGGATGTTATGGACCGCAACCGCTAACTCAACGTCATATTCTAAGCTATCGATACCATGTCGCAGCGCTTGTACAAACTGACTATGCAATGACACTTCATCTTCAACGACCTCATGCCGTTGTGATACCCAATAGAACCCAGGGAACTCCCAATCGACCACCACTCCGGAAAAACCGTCATTCAATAAAGCTAAACTAGAATCAACTACGTTCTTAAACTTTTGCTCATCTCGCATGGCCTTAATAAGATAAGGCGTGTGTTTTATTCCGCCAATACAAAACAGTACGTTGACGCCTTTCTGCTTAGCCTTCGACTTGATAGCTTCTAGAATTAATGACTCTTCATCCGTAAAAGTGGAAACGATCCGCCCGTCTTCATCAGGAAAGTAAAAGCACAAAATAATATGGGTAAGGCGGTGATTAAACATCTCCTGCCAGTTAAACTGCCCATTCAAGTGACCACTAAATAGATATGCTGCATTTATTTTTACCATTTCACACCAATACCTTGAGTGCTTTTAAACAAGATAACCAGATTTGTATATGCTGTATCTCATCACGTTTCACTTGATCTAAAAACCCTTGTAATTCTTTCCCTGACACACCAAGTTCAAGTTTTTTCTCGATGGTATACCAGTTATTTGACGACTTGATCATGGCTTGCTTGCAAAGGTTTAACTGATGTCTAGTTAGACCATTATTTTTGGCCACATAATTCAACCACCGTAAAGTTAGAAGTTTTTCATTTGTCAGTTGCCAATTATTGGGAACAGCGACACCTTTATCACCAGCTAAGATAAAGGTGAATAAACGGGAAATATTATCTTCATATTGCTCCACAGTTTGTTGCTGTTCCAAGGTATTTAGCAGTAATGGATCATAACAATACGAATTGCCTGTAGATCCCAGACCATAAGTAACAAATGTTCCATAAACATCGATCAGTCGTTCTCCCCCACGAATAAAAACGTCCAACGGAATATCAAAAATCGGGGAGTGAGAGTGATCGATACAGTGAAGAAGACGCTTTTTTTCATTGTAACCACGAATAATGATCACATGCCTGAGATTCGTCTTCCCATACGAGGGGGAGTGATTCATAAAACCTTGTGAAAAACTCACCACAACTGGAATTTGTGCTGCTAAGCTATCGGCAATATAAGCACTAACCTCTGCCATGTTTTGCCAATTTTCCCTCGTAATGGCTACACCATATTGAGTCGCCAAATTATCTATTAACGTTGGTCTTGCTGCTTGGCTACCGGAGAAGCTATTAACTTCGGTTAATATAGAAACCGTTGCATCAGTCTCTTCCGGCTCCTCGAAAAACAGTGAAAAACCAGTATGAATATTAAAAAAATCAAACTCACCTTTCATCAGGCAAATAGATTCGAGTGAGGCTACAAGGCAATTAGTCCAGTATGTTTCTGGTATAGGTACATCGACAACGCTGTTTTTAAACGACGATATCATGACGTCCCTCTCTGGCGACATACGCCAATAGTTCAGAAAACTTACTGTTTAGATTTAAGCCAGAGGAATTTAGCCGGCAAGCAAACTCTGTTTGTGTTTCCATATCGAGAATAATAAACTTTAGTGAATCAACGCCAGCGTCTAATAAAGTGTCATTTTCTTCGATTGAATGGTCAAGAATAGTGGTATAGAAATCGATTAAATCAGCACATTTGTTCATAATGCATCCTATCAACTTTCCCATTAGAGAGCCGTTTAATACTGTCCACTTTGCTAATTTTCTTTGGTATAAAAACAGCGGGGAGCGCGCGTGTGAGTTCATGCTTCATTTCTTCAGTAGATAGTGGCATGAGCCCTGAACAAAAACATTGAATACCCTTATCAAATATTGCCACACAATCATCAACGCCATATAACGCACTGACTGTTCGCTCAATCTCTTCAAGTTCAATACGAACGCCACCTATCTTTATCTGATTATCCAGTCGACCTTTAAAATAAATATCACCATCATCGATGCGAACAACGTCACCAGAGTTATAAAACCGGATCTTATCTCCCTGAACAATTTCAGAATAAAAGTTATCACTGTTTACATTTGTGTAGCCTTTAGCGACAGCAGCACCACCAATATGCAGTAGCCCCGTTCCTTGCTGAATGGGTTCACCGGTATCGATATCTATAATTTTCAAAATCACATTGTCAATCGGCTTACCCAAAGGTAGCCGCTTTTCATGACCAGTTACACGGTGAAATAACACACTGATTGTGGTTTCCGAAGGTCCATAGCCGTTATACAATGCCGCATCGGTTTTTTTCAGCACACGCCGCGCAAGCTCCATATCCCATTTTTCTCCTCCACACAGCAAGTAACGTAAATGTGGCAACGCTGCCAGAACGGTATACTTATCAAATAGGTGTAGCATGGTAGGTGTAAAATGAACGATGGTGACCCCATTTTTTTTCAACTGGTTGTGCAGGCTCAATAAATCGCTGTCCATATTATTTGGCAATACTGTTAGCCTTGCACCCAAGAAAAAGGGCGTCAGCATTTCCCAAATGCAAGGGTCAAAGCTATAACGGGTCTTGTGAATAAAAACATCATTTTCAGTTAACGAAAATTCGTTGATCATCCAACGAATACGGTTAACCAAAGAGGCCCTGTAAGCAGCAATGCATTTAGGCACGCCAGTTGTGCCTGAAGTAAAGAAGTAATAGCCCGTTTCAGCGCCGATGTGTTTCACTGGTTTATTTGCCGAATAGGTTAATAACGATGCCAAAGGGACAACCGCTTCACCCGATAAATCAGGGCAATCAGTAACGATCAAATCACAATGAACGCTAGCTAACATCCGCTCTATCTTATCTGGAGGAAGGTTTTTATCTATCAGTAAAAATGGCTTCCCTATTTTGAATAGAGAAAATACCATTACTGGCACATATACATTGCGATCAAGAAAAAGTACTACGGCGTTCTCGGAAGACTGCGAGCAATTAGAAAAAAAACTACAAAATTTATCCACATAATCCAATACCTGATTGGCTTCTAACCGAGTTTCTTGACTATCTACCACAGTTCGCTTGTCAGCAACAATATCCAACGTGTCATCAAACATGACTTGCCTACCTTCTATTTTTTAACGTTACTCTACAGCCAGATCAAGATGGCCCATTTTGGCAGCTTTGATTTTAAGGTAATTAATTGAGTGGACATTAGATTCGTGAATAGAAGGTATGCGTCGAGTGATCTTTACATCTTTATCTTCTAATGCTTGGATCTTAAGAGGATTATTGGTAATCAGCTGAACGGATTTAATACCGTAATAATTAAGCACCTCACCCACGTCATCGTACTTACGTAAATCCTGTTCAAGCCCCAATGCTTCATTGGCCTCTACGGTATCTAAGCCGTCCTCCTGCAATTTATAGGCTTTCACTTTATTCGTGATACCAATTCCACGTCCCTCTTGCGGTAAATAAACGACAATACCACCATGCTCTGCGATATAAGAGAGAGTCGAATTTAGCTGCTCTGAACAGTCACATTTCAATGAACCAAATAGTTCCGACGTCGCGCAAGCTGAGTGCATTCTAAGGTTAATATCAACCGTTCCATGAAGGTTAGTAACAACCATTAATTCATCAAAGGTGCTTGTTTTAAATATATTAAGGGTAAGCTTGCCATATTTAGTCGGCAACTCTGTGTGTGCCAGTAATTCTGTCATTGAATGCTTCCTTTCAAATAAGACTACAACTAGAAAATATTATCTATAACGGGTAGTGTCGATTTTATTTAAACGAATTAGACACTGCCTTAATGCTAAATTTCTAACTACGTATCTTCTTTCGATACATTGTCTTTATGCCATTACCCAGCGCCATCACATCAATGAGCTCAAATTCATAGCAACTCGATAGATCAACTAACGTTTCACAATGAAACATGCTTTTCGCTGCTTGTCCCAATAGTTTTGGTGCCTGATAGATCAGCAATTCATCGGCCAGTTCTAATCTAATTATTTCACTGGCCAGCTGAGCACCGGACTCGACCCAAATAGAGTTGATACCCTGTTCAGCAAGTTTCTGCCACAATTGTACTAAGTCGGCCTTACCATTTTCGAAGGGGATGGCAAGCATGGATATGTGATTGGGCAAATCCCATTCTTGCTGATCGGTATTACTTGTTACAATGATGACCTTACTCTCTTGCTGAAAAAAAATGTTGAGGTCAGGTTGTTCTTTTAGTGCAAGAGTACGATCCAATATCACCCTCACCGGTTGACGTAACAACTCTGATTGTAATTCAAGCCTTATTAATTCCGGCAATTCATCATGTCTGACCGTTAAGCTGGCGTTATCGGCTATCACCGTTGCGGCGGTCGATAATATAGCGCAAGAAACGGCCCTTCGGCTCTGAACATCTGCACGAGCGGCGGTATCGGTTATCCATTTACTTTTACCGTTTTCCAACCCAATTTTACCATCTAGACTGATAGCCAGCTTAACTGTGCACCAAGGTATCTTTCGCTCCTGACGACAAAAATAATCTTTGTTAAGGGCTTTCGCCGCTACAGTTTCAACCCCCGAGATGACCGTAATGCCAGCTTGCTCTAACCGAGTAACCCCTTGCCCTGCGACTAAAGGATTCGGATCCAACGTGGCGATCACCACTCTCGCGATACCGTTGTTAATCAACGAATTAACACACGGCGAGGTTTTGCCAAAGTGGGAGCAAGGTTCCAAAGTTACATAAGCCGTCGCTCCTTTTGTACAAGTGTGAGCGTCACTAATCGCATTTACTTCAGCATGTGCTTCACCATAACGCTGGTGCCAGCCCTGACCAATAATTTGATCCTCTTTAACAATAACGCAACCGACATTTGGGTTTGAGCCTGTTAAAAAACGTCCTTTCTTGGCCAAGTCAATGGCTAAACGCATATATTGACTGTCTTTATCTCCGACCTTGTCCATGACTATATATATTTCCTAACCATAAATTTGAAACAAGCATTAGTTCATTAACGAATGTTGAATACGCTAGCCCTTGGTTAAAATAGTTCAACCTACAGGTAGTGAGAGCAACAAATTACACCGCGATATCGTAGACATTTCCATCGTAAGAACTAGCAACAAAAACTTTCTTTTTGTCATTCCAATCTATCGATGAAATCCCCCACGTCGTAGGCCGATTTATCGCACCAACCCATTGCTTCATTTCAACATTGTAAATATCGATAGTTCCGGCATAACTACCGGTTGCAATCAAGTTTCCGTCTTCATTTGCTGCAATGCATTTAATTGAATTAACATGGCGAGACTTTATTTTGGCTTCCATGCCAGCCAAGGACCATAATCCCAAATGTAGATCTCTTGAAATAGTCGCGAATCCTTTGTTATAGGGACTACAGTCATTCAGAATACATCCATGGGCGCCATCAATTTTCTTAATTTCAACAAGTGTTTTGGGATCAACAATGCTAAGTTCACCATCGGCACAGCCGCTGAATAAATACTCTCCATTATAAGAGAGCCCTTTAATAGCATTCTGATGAAGCTTGATGATTTTCTTAAGAGAGAGTCCATCTTTATCATTAAAGATATACACATTCCCCGAATAGGTACCGATAGCTAATAGCTCCTCAAAGACAACCCCACAGTTGATGGGTGAATCGAGTTCGGCCAGCACCTCACCAGAAACCGCATTGAAGATTTGCGCTGACTGCCCACCACTAACCAGCAGTTCACCGTACTTAACGACAAAATTGCACAATGAGCGGGGACCACCTATTTCATCGTTATTTTTATACAAAATGCCAGCATCGCCGATGGTATAGATATCGCCATTATTGACATGAACAGAGTTAATACTTACGGATGGCGATATGCCATTATTGAGCCATTCATTTCGCTCGATATCCCAAGTGAGATAGGTCGATCCGAATGTGCCTACAACAACCTGATTGTCATCGAGAAAGGCAACAGAGCGAGGCCAAGCAATGTTAGGAAGTTTTGTTTCATGTACCTTGCTGAAGTGACCATTAGGAGCTAGTTGCCAAAGTATCATTCGACCATCGTAAGCGGTGGTGACAAATTTGTCTTGCGAAGCATTCAGTACGATTCGCTTAACGGAACTGTTGTGAACTTTTACCTTTTTGCTGGTTGTGTCAGAGATATACTTAATGTAGCCATCGTTATCACCGACAATCTTTTCATTACTAGAGATATAAACCACGGCATCTACATCTACATCCTTATTCTCAATTAGGTTCAACATCTCGCCACTGGTCGCATCCCAAGTTCGGATTGTTCCATCGGTGCCAACCGAAGTGATTTTCGAACCGTCATCACTCCAGTCAAAACTCTCAACCAAACCTTTATGACCAACCATCTTACACAGGAAAGTGCCATCTACTTTGTGAATAGAAAGAGATCCATCATATGAGCAAGCGCCAATCTTCTCAGACTTGGGACAAAAATCGGCTTTAAGAACATCATCATCGTGAGTAGTATAAATATTAAGTAACCGCATATCAGGAACAGACCACAGTCTAATGCTGTAATCGCTACTCGCGGTCACGACCATATTGCCACACCTTGAAAACGAGCAAGAGTTTACTAAATGGTCATGTACACCCATCGCAATCGCGCTAGGGCTTCCCTTCAGATGTTCCCATAAGATCACATTATTATCGTAGCCACTTGTCGCTACCAAGCCATTTCTTGATGCTGAAATACCGCTTATTGGTGCAATATGTTTCATGATTTCCCTTTCTATCTTATAGTGTTAATTGCTAGCAAGATTTAGCAAGCCTGAATCCCATAGCAAAAATTTCTCGTTCAAACTTTGGAAAACGTCCGTGTCTTCTGCTATTCCTTGCTAAATCTTCGAACCGGGCGAAGCTGCCACCGCGAGCAACTCGATAGCTATCTGCCGATTCATTAAGATGATCTATTTGCTTCAAACCATTTGGATAAACGTAATAGTCGTTAGCGACATATTCTTCAACATTCCCAGCCAAGTCTTGGATACCTAATTCAGAGGCGCCAGTTTTGAACATTCCAACAGGGGTTGTTCGATATATGCCTAACTCTACTGTATTAGCATGTGACGAATCGAAAAAGTCTCCCCAAGGAAATTCTTTTTGTTCATAACCTGAAGCCGCGACCTCCCATTCTTGCTCCGTAGGTAAACGATAGTTTTCACCTGTTTTTTTATTTAACCATTGGATATACTTATCAATGGAGGCAAGTGAGATTGAATAAACTGGATGGTTTGCCTTCTCAACAGGGAAAACACCTAAACTCCAGGAAGTTGGCAGCTCATCATGTTGAGTATTCAACAAAAACTCTCTGTATTCCAAATTAGTAACGGGATACTTAGCCATGCTGAATGTATTAACGTTGACTTTGTGTCTAGGCGCTTCTTTAAGAATCCATTTCTCTTCAACACCGACGTCTTGATATCGAGCTACCACATCAGCCACTTCTTTGATATCAATGCCGATGTAGAAATCACCACCAGATATTTTTATCATTTCAGGCGACAATACCTTTATTCTGGGGTCGCCAATCAGCCCCAGTATCAGCCCTGCTGCATATCGCAGTTTAATAGAGTCAGATGTATCAATAATCGTTACTAAGTCATTAACGCTTAAAGCTCTGACCTGTTCAATTTCATCATTGATGTCTATAACAGCGCTATCAATATAGTGAGAAGGGAGACACATTGCTTCGCGGTCAGTCATCTCCGTTTGACATACTGGCATTTTCTTCACTACTATTACTCCAATTCATTATTTTTTCACTATTCAACAAATACAACTCATCAGGCTATGTATTTATTCAACCACACAACTGTACAATCGTAGCTTTATTTAATCCGACTCACATTATCCAATGAATTAATAACATTCATATTATAAAGCAGATTAATAAAAACAAATAAGCGGACAAAACGTCTCTGAGATAATTTGAATATTAATTAAACACACTTATAATATACTTATATTATAAGTGTGATTTTTATTTAGCACATGGCACAAAATCATTCTCATTGAGAATAAAACCGTATCCATCCGTTAGCCTTTATTTATCGTAAGTTCAGATAAAAACATATCTACACACACCAAATGTAAATCAACCCCCTTACGTATTTCCTTGATGTAAATGAAGATACCCACATGTGAACACTTCGTAAATGATTATAATTCAACGCGTGCGTTTTTTAGAAACACAACACATATTTTAAGTGTGCCGACGAATTAACTTGACTACCATTAAAGTCAACACTAACCCTAATTTACTGAATTAAAGCCACTTAGCTTGGCACTCGTGAGCTTATCATTACTGATTCATTGCCATTACCCACCTAGTGTCATACTACATAGCGGGATCGCATTTTGTTAACAAAACGTGATTAATTGCACTAACATCGCCCCTTAACAGTGGAACTCCTCGTTATCACACCATCGCTCGTATCCTGCGTAGTGTTTTTGCTAAATCGTTACGCCTCTAATTTTTGATATATTAAAAATGAGTGTGTCGCTTATTTCTGTTCTCTAGGATTAATAGAAGCATTTAATATGTAATTTTTTCAAAAAACATGCCGACAGTAACAATAAAGACATTACTAATTTCTTCGGTATTAGCATTTAAGCCTTAACTAGTACATGGCTTAAAATTTCTTGGCTACCACCGATGGTGTTAGTATTTTCTACATTTAACAAGATAATGATTGTTGTATAAAAATATCTAAAGTAACTCACATTGATAAATATGAACTATATGAAAATGTTGTTGTGATATGGCGGTAAGAAAGTGCAGGTGGCTGGAGTACTAAAATCGCAAATTCAAAAATAATATCTCCCCCCCCCTAATATATATCCAATGAACTTAAAGATGCAGACTTGGTCGCCTTAAAGTTATCATTAAGTCGAGACGTCAAGGAGTACCGCTTTTATACGGTCACGCATCATTAATGACCACGGGAATATACCTAAAGGCGACGCAACTTCAGCACCGTTTCCCCTCATTCAAGCTTGCACCATTGCAATAAGCAAGGTTAATCACGAAGGCTTTTGTCAATAAAGATCAACAGGCAATTGTTCAACATCTTAAATCACTAACCCGCCAAATAATTAGAACACAAAACATTAAGCCACATACTACAAAATATATTTTAACCATAAAAATCAATAGAATAAGATGGATAGGTAGAATATTATTCATGTATACACTTGATATATTCAGTGCGGAGTGTAATGATTGTGCCATTATTGTTTAGACCACTAAGGATTATGGGTACAAAATGATTACGACAGCACCTTGGATTGTATGCCCGACAATATTAGCCAAGGATGAAAACAAATGGGTATTTAGAACACCAAGTATTGGCGATGGTGACCAAGCGCATAAGCTTATCGCGTCATGCCCTCCTCTAGATGTGAACTCGTCTTACTGTAACTTTCTGCAATCTACTCACTTCAAACAAACCTGCATCATCGCAGAATGCAATGATGAAATAGCAGGTTTTATATCTAGCTACCTCAAGCCAGAAAATAATAATGAATTGTTTATTTGGCAAGTTGCCGTAGCCCCCAAGCACAGAGGGAAAGGGCTTGCATTTCATATGCTAAAAGAGCTTTTAATGCGCGACAACCTAGAACACATTAAGGCGATTGAAACAACAATTACCAAAGACAATCAAGGCTCTTGGAACCTATTCAAGAAACTGGACGAGGAAAATAATAGCCATGGTTCAGTGACAACTTTTCTAGACGAGCACAAACACTTTAAAGGTAAACACGATACCGAATACCTGTATCACATCCCTCTTACCAAAAATCATTAATTCATTGAAAAAACGGTCCCAATATGGATATCTTCAAAAAACAAGAATCAAATGTGCAATCATATGCAAATAACTTTCCTGTTATTTTTTCATCTGCAAAAGGGTGTTGGCTACACACCAATAATGGTAAACGTTACCTCGACTTCCTTGCTGGCGCTGGTTCGTTGAACTACGGCCATAACAATGACGTACTAAAACAAGCACTACTTGATTACATCGATTGTGATGGTATTACCCACGGCCTAGATATGCACTCAAAAGCCAAAGCGGAATTTTTAACCGCACTTCGTAATCACATATTCTCCCCCCGAAATCTTGATTACAAAGTGCAGTTCACTGGTCCTACTGGCACAAATGCCGTAGAAGCAGCAATGAAGCTCGCACGAAAAGTAACTGGCCGCATTAATATCGTCACTTTCACCAACGGCTTTCACGGTTGTACCATCGGTGCACTGTCTGCAACAGGGAACCAGCACCACCGCGGCGGTGCTGGTATGCCTCTGATAGGCACTTCACGTCTTCCGTACGAAGGCTACGCTGGCGTTGATGGTCTGGCTTTATTCGAAACAATGCTGAACGATAACTCAAGTGGTTTAGACAAACCCGCAGCAGTATTACTTGAAACGGTACAAGGTGAAGGTGGGCTGAATGTTGCTTCCACTCAATGGCTGAAACGACTGAGCACCATTTGTAAGCAGCACAAAATCCTACTGATTGTCGACGATATTCAAGCTGGCTGTGGCCGCACCGGCACCTTTTTTAGCTTTGAACCTTCAGGTATCAAACCAGACATAGTTACTTTGTCCAAATCAATCAGTGGATATGGATTACCAATGGCATTGGTTCTACTTAAGCCTGAACTCGACATATGGCAACCAGGTGAACATAACGGTACTTTCCGTGGTAATAACCA
>PJEL010000222.1_pt1 | contig 69193 bp, 53 predicted proteins | sample 1853271 | NCBI WGS metagenome assembly PJEL01 (sample SAMN08108733, study PRJNA415343) | Invertebrate metagenome, whole genome shotgun sequencing project. | host: Globobulimina | place: Sweden: Gullmar Fjord | collected 2015-08
TACTATACCTGTTTTTGGTTGGGCCGCTGCACTGGCACTACAGGTTGCCAGCGCAACTAGAGGTTGTGATGGGCAGATAATAGATAAAGAAAATATCGAAGAATTCACAGATGATCTTGCTCCTGGCACAACTGAGGCGGTACAGTCAGCTATTGCAAGTGTTGAGGTTGCCGCGGAATGGCTCACTAAAGCTTATGATAGCAGTTCATATTTTTCCGGTTTTAACTTGGAGATGTATGAAGATCTGGGAGTAGATATTCCCGAAGAGATGCACGCGGAATTTGAACTTGCCCAAACTGTTCTTGACGCTAGCAACCCATTTAGAGCGGCGCAATATTTTCAGAATCTGGATGAATTAACCCTGTCTGATATATGGGACAGTACCTATATCACCCAAACGATCGCTGCAACTCTTAAGCATTGGGAAAATCATCCTGATTTTGTAAAAAGCTCCTTTACTGACGTGCCGGGTGTAGTTGCCGATATGGTATTATCTATGGCCAATCCAGATAATCTGGGTGAGATGGTTAAAAATTTATTTGGTAATGGTGATCCACCTGAAGCGAGTGCAAATTTTACCATTGATGAGAATGGCAATGTGGTGATGACCACCGATGGTGATAGCTCCATGCTGGAAATTACTGAGGCCTATGGCAATCCGATGATTGCCATGATGCAATATTACCAGGATAATGGAGGTCGACTTGAGATTGATGGGACTTTGCCCTCCCTTAAGGTTATCCAGGGCGAGGATTCCCAGATAAATTACCAGAGTAATTCCGGTGGGAAAATCACGGTTTTGCTTGATGATATGTCTCACGCTAACATCAAGATACAAGGGATTCTTTCTGCCAGAGATCATGGGGAGAGGTTGGACAGCGCAGTACAGGTGGCTGGAGATATTCATGGCAATATTGATCTTGCCAAGGTCGATGCGATCATGGCGGGCCATGGTTTTGTGAAAAAGGGCATAACCTATACCTATGGGGAAACGCGGCAGAGGACTGGTTACTCTGTGGGCAGCGGGGTCATTCACGGTGGTGGTAATGTTGGCCCTAAGGGCAAACATTTTACAGCCAAGGATACGGATATCACGTCCTTACCTCTTCGAACAGATCAGCATCCAACTCAAAAAATGGGAGACATCACAAAGATTGTCAGCTTGAGTAATAAGTTTACCAGCCCCGGTTCTGAATTGTTGGCAATGTCTCTGGGGATTACCAGCGGAGTTGTTGGTTTGGCATCGAACGCTCAGGGGCAGGATCTTATACCGAAAGTGAATACTCCTACTATCAAAGCTCTTGATAGTGATGAACTTGAGAAGTATCTGCAGGGCTTGAACGATGGCGGTCTGCCACAAATACAAAATAATGAGAAAGAAGTTCCTGGTATTTCCTGGCAGCCTTCAATTCCTGAACTCTCAGATCCGGAGCAGCTGGAAGATTTTTTGAATAATCACTGGTCGGATATGGTGCGCGGATACGGGCCAATGCCGAATATGCCTGCTGATTCGACCTACCATTATCGAGAACCAATTGGAAATTCCAACTTATTTGGTGGTGGCAGCAACGGGCCGTGGTTAACCAGGACCCCAAAAGACATATTTCTTGAGCAGCAGCAACAGCAACAATAAGTTGTTCAGAATGTATCTGACACCGGTTTAATTAATGCAGGCCAAAGTTTTTCCGGCTACAGGGTCAACTCAAGATCAGTTCTTGAAAATACTGATATTGCGCCGTTACCTTCGGAGGTAAATCAGGGACCTGTTTTTAATATGGCAGAGGATTCCTCTCTTCGTTTTCTAATGGCTGAATTGGTTGATAATACCCAGCCAGGTTTGTATGCCAATAATTTAGAGAGTTCTACATTTGTGTCTTTTAACAAGGTTGAAAACGGCAGGGTCTGGCAGGAGAGCAATGGAGACATCCGTTTTGAACCAGCTCCCGGTTTTGTCGGTACCGGATATTTTTCTTATACGGTCATGAATTCCGCCGGAGAAATAGTAGAAAGTCGCGCTACAGTGATGGTGCAAAACGTTAATGACTTACCAGTTTTGGCAGATGACAACTTTATTTTGCAGGAAGGAGATGTTTTTTCTCTGGATAGATTGCTTGATAACGATATCGATCCGGAAGGTGACACCCTGATTATTGATCATTTACGGGGGCTGGAGCATGGTGAGGTGTCTCTTGTAAATGGCAGCCTGGTCTATGTTCCGGAAGATGGATATCATGGTGATGTGGAATTTTCTTACTGGGTTCGCGATCACGCTACTTCCTACCCGGTTATGGCCAATGTGAATCTTACCTATCTTGATGTTAACAAGGGGGCAACCACAGCTGATGACCGTTTTATTATTGTAGAGGACAATGTTCTGACTACAAGTGTGGATAAACTGCTGGCTAATGATGTCGAGTATGATAGTGAAAGCATCACCTTTACAGGGCTTGGCACCGCTATTCATGGTTCTGTCAGCCTGCAGCAAAATGGGGTCATCTCTTTTGCTCCGGACAATGATTACACCGGTAATGAGGCTGGATTTTATTATACAGTGGAAGATGATACCGGCCACACTACTTCCGGGTGGGTGGCAGTGGAAGTGCTCGATAGTCGGGAAGCTCCAATATTGAGAACCACAACAAGAGAAAGAATCTGGGAGGATGAAACACTCACCTTCACCCCGGAAGAGATTGCCAAATTTGTTTATGACGCAGATGGTGATGCCCTGCATCTTGATATTATCAGCAATGTGTCAGGTGGAACAATCGTTACCGAAAATGGATACTATTCTTTTAAACCTGATACTGATTTTTTTGGCCGGGCCTCTTTTGATTACCGGGCAAACGACAATCATCGGGGAACGGTTGAGGGCCACCTGGAATTTGATGTTGCGGCTGTGAACGATCCCATTGATACAGGGGATGATCAGCTGGCCACTAATGAAGAACAGGCAGTATCAACCACCGTCAATGCGCTTCTTGCCAATGACACTGATGTGGATGGTTCTGACTTTATTTTTATTTCCTTGGGTGCCTCCGCCTATGGCATGGTGACTATCGATGGAAGTGATGTCATCACGTTTGTTCCTGATGCAGACTATTTCGGTGATGAGGCAGGATTTGAATATATTGTTAAGGACAGTAAGGGCTTGGACTCTGTTGGCTGGGTGCAGGTGCAAGTTGCCAATGTAAATGACGCACCGGAAATAATCAGCAACAGTCTTACGCTGCAGGAAGATCAGGCGATAACATTTGATGCTGCAACACTTGCCGGTTTTGTCAAAGACGTGGATGATGACAACTTAAGTGTTACCAGTGTTGAAGCAGTCAGTGGCGGGACTGTTTCAGAAGATAATGGAGTCTACACCTTTACACCGATTACTGACTATAACGGCTCTGGATCTGTTCGTGTAACCTTGATTGATGGCCGAGGGGAAACAATCTCCACAATTCTGGCACTGGATATTCTGGCCCAAAATGACGCGACTCAATTTGGCGCGGATGTATTTACTACCCTGGAAGAGAAATCAGTGTTGACTACCGTTGCCGACTTGCTGGCAAATGATACGGATGTAGATGGTCCACTTGAATTTGTTGCTCTGGGAAACGCGTTTCACGGAAGTGTCAGCATCACATCTCTGGGTGAAATAACTTTTATTCCTGATACAGACTATTTCGGCACTGATGCCGGATTTGAATATCTGGTCAAAGATCCCGGCGGCAGTGAATCGACCGGACAGGTGAGCATACGGGTTGATAATATCAATGATCAGCCATACATCATTGCCAATACACTTGTCAGCTCCGAAGATCAGATAATTGTTTTCGACACTGCCACAATCGAAAAATTTATCAGTGATCAGGATGGTGATACTATCACCCTGGATTCAGTTGATTCAGTTACCGGAGGAACAATCAGTGAAGTGGGTGGCGTCTATACCTTTACACCTGATCAAAATTATCATGGCCCGGCTTCACTAACGTACAGCGCCAATGATGGTCAGGGGGCAACACTGTCCGGGACCTTGAATATCGATATTCTTTCTCAGGATGATCCGACCTCTTTTGGTGTGGATAGCTTTGTCACTCGGGAAGAACAAGCTCTTGTCGTCACTGTTGCAGATCTAATGGCTAATGATCTAGATCCAGATGGTGCAGGCGGGCTTGAATTTACAGGTCTTGGTCAGGTCAAGCATGGTCAGGTGAGTATGGCTCCTGGTGGTATTATTGAGTTTCTACCTTCAGCTGATTATTTCGGTGTTGAGGCCGGGTTTGCTTATTTCGTCCGCGATGATGAAGGTTCAGAGGCAACCGGTTGGGTAACGATTAAGGTAGAAAATGAAAATGATGTACCCCATATAATCGCTAATCGTCTCCGCTTATATGAAGATCAGTCTCTGGCATTTACCTCTGATGAGGTTGCTAAGTTTATAACCGATCCAGATGGAGAGCTTTTGCATCTGGACATGGTGAGCAATGTAAAGGGAGGCAGGATTGAGTTAAATAACGGAGTGTATTCTTTTATCCCGGACAATAATTTTTACGGTAAAGCCTCTCTGGATTATCTGGCAAAGAACAATGGTGGTGAAGAGATAACTGGGCAGCTCAATATTGATGTCATCCCTGTAAATGATTTGCCGGAAACAACTTATTTTTCAGCCAGTGGTGTTGAGGATCACGAGATTACTTTGGATCTTAATACTTTGATGGCTGGCGTCAATGATGTCGAGGATGGCACACAGCTGGTGTTTGACGGCATAGAAAGCTCTTTGCACGGCGATATCTCTAGGGATCAGCAAGGAATGGTTCATTTCCTGCCAGACAAGGATTTTTTCGGTACCGGCTTTTTTCGCTACAACATTCTGGACAGCGAGGGTGGTGTCGGAACAGGATATGTAGGGATTGAGGTTGTTGGTGAAAATGATGTTCCCGTTGCCATGGATGATGAGAAGATTCTGGCCTGGAGCAACAATTCCTATGAAAATATATTTTCTGCCGCTACCTTTTTGGCAAACGATTACGATGTGGATCATGATCCCCTTGCGATTGTTTCTTCTGGGTCTGCCGAGTTTGGAACAGTTACGCTGGATGGCGCAGGAAACATCCGCTATATTGCCCTATCCGTCGACTGGGTAGGTGTTGACAGGTTTAGCTATTTAATTTCTGATGGCAACGGAGGTTTTTCCGAGGCCACTGCAACAATTGATGTCAAAATTAATACTTCTCCTGATGTGTATTCAGAACTCCTTTTCACCCAGGAAGATATTATTTCTCTTATCTCTCAAAGAGATTTGTTGAGCAATGATTCTGATATTGATGGCGACAGCTTACAGATAACAGCAGTTGATCAGGCTGAACACTGCAGTGTCGGGTTGCTTGGTGACGGCTCGATCAGCTTTACGCCTGAGTTAAATTATAATAACCGTTATCCGGGTCAGGCGAGTTTTCGATACACAGTAAGTGATGGAATCAGTGATCCTGTAACAGGTGTTGCTTTTTTTGATATTGATCCGGTCAATGATAAGCCAATTTTGCGTGGTGAACGCATTTCCGGTGCCGTGGAAGATAACTCATTTTCCTTTCAGATGTCCCAATTGATGGCCAACGACACAGATGTGGAAATGGCTTCCGCTTATGAAACAGATTCCATAACCTTTGCAGGAGTCCGGGGTGCCAGTCATGGTACCATCTCCTTTGAAGAAAATTCGGGCTCAATCAATTATGTCCCCAATGAGAACTTCTATGGTGTTGAGACTTTTAATTACAGGGTGATTGATTCCTTTGGCGCTGAATCTGTTGTGCAGTCTGAAATTTATGTGAAACCGGTGAATGACGCTCCTGTCGTGGAGGAGGACATCGGTCATGGCGCAGAAGACACTATTTGGAATTCTTATAGTATCAGTGGATTGTTAAAAAATGATTTTGATGTTGATGGAGATTCTCTGTCTATCAAAAATCCTTATGTGATGCAGGGCAGTGCCCAGGTGTCAATATCGGGAGGCAATCTTAATGTAAAACCCGCCACTGGTGAAAATCGGCTAGTGATCGGCTATACCGTCACGGACGGTCATGGAGGGAACGTTGGCAGCAGGTTGACTATTAATGATATCCGGGAGCATAATTTCGCACCGGAATTTTCCGGTCTTTATCGAATTACCAAGAATTATTCTTATACAGATTATTACTCCTCATATAATACCACCTATCATGATGTTATTTTCAGTTTCAATGTTGAGGACAGAAATGGTGGTAACAGCTGGGGCAATATGGGAGATATTGCCTCAATTTCAGCCGCGCAACTTCACACAGATTATCAGAGTGCTAATTTTAAGGATTATGGCCAGGGCCATTATGGTCTGTCCTGGATAAGCTCGACAGGACCTTATGGCAGCGGAAACTCTTATGCGACCTTCACTCTTTCAGCCAGAGACAGTGCCGGTGCGACCGGGACTATTTATGTTGATTTTGAGCGAATGCATAAAGGAGTGGGCCCTGTGTATCATTACAGCCCTGTGGTTTTTGATCTTGATGGCGACGGTGTAGAACTGCTAGATATGGATGCAGGTGTGAAATTTGACTGGAACAGTGATGGAGAGCTTGACCCCACTGGCTGGGTGGGTGAAGACGATGGTTTTCTGGTCTATGATTATGATGGGGATGGTCTTGTCACCAAGGGAAATGAGCTTGCGCTGAAAGAGTATGATCCACAGGCAACCACCGACCTTGAGGGTTTACGTGCTTTTGATACAAATGATGACGGAATTTTCTCTTTTGAAGATGCACAGTGGAGTAAATTTGGTGTCTGGCAGGACAAAAACGGTAATGGTCAAACCGATGAAAATGAGTTTTTAACTCTGGATGAGATGAACATCACTTCTGTTGAATTAAAGAGTGATGAGAACTACCGTGAAGTTGAGGGGAATATTGTATACGGGGAGACCATCTATCACAAATTAGACGGAAGCACCGGTGAGGTGGCTGATGTAGGGCTCAATGGTGAAACCATAGAAATGAAACAGGAAGAAACTGTTCAAAATGTTGATTTATCGGAGACAGAGAAGGTGCTGGATAATGCTGCCGAGACTCAAGAAGGCGGGCAGGAGAATGATACATCTTTAGAAATAATTGCTGAAGGCGAAACCTTATCAAGTTTGGATATCTCTTTTGATGATGCTGAGATCAATCGACAGGTCAGTCAATTGCTGTCAGATATCGCCGTATGTGATGAAGATGAAGAACTGACAGGGTATGTCATTGCTGCTTCTGATTCAGAGAATTATGTTGATTATCCTGGACTCAATATTGACACTGAAGAAGCTCCGCTGTCGGTGGCGTAACTGTTTTTATTTTATAAGAAATTTTCAAATGTAAGTTCAAATGGATCTTCAATGGATATGAAATTAGAACAACCCTAGCAGAACCAACAGCCGAGCTGTGCTAGAGGTCAAGTGGAGCTTTTGGTGATTTTTCTCTCTAGGAAAGAATAGTTTTAAGCTTTTTCTTTCCTTTAATTCGATATATTGAAAAATCTCGATCAATTGTTGCTATTGTATTTATGTTTGTTTTTTCGGCTAAAAGCACTAAGCAGGAATCAGCAAAGTCCATTGGTAAATCACAATATTTTTCAGTAAGTTCTTTTAGTCTTTTGAAGTCAACATTTTCAATATTATGAATTTCGACAGCTCCTCTATTCACCCATTCAAGAAAATCAATTTGGGCATTTCGATTAAAGTCTATCAAATGAAGAGTTTCAGTTATTGAGGCAATGGTTGTAATGAGAGGGTATTTGTTGTTTTTGATAAACTCTATTGCTTCCTTATGATATCGATCTGATGAGTCGAACAAGGCAATTAATGGACCTGAATCAATTAGGACCTTTTTCATTTTCCCTTAGCCTTTGTTCTAAGTTTTTCCTTCAGTATTTCTTTTCTGTTGGAAGAAAGATTGCTTTTTCCACTTGCATATTTGCCAAATAAATCTTGACCTGCTTCCCAGGCATTTTGCTTGTCAAGTTTGCCTATATATTGAACCAAGCTTTTTCGAACTAATTCAGACTTGCTTAGACCAAGATGTTTAGCTGTACTATTAATTTTTTCTTCTAATGTGGGGTCTAATCTTAAAGTAATCATATCTCCACCTCCGTATTACTAAGTGTAATACATCTTGAAGTGAGATGCAATTTTCTTTTTCTACACACAGCGTTTTAATCAGTGGTGCGGCTTTTTGCGTCCACTGAATTTATTGGTTGAGCATCCAAGCCATTATCCTTGGATAATGCAAATGACAATGCCACTGCCCCTATCGAAATAAGAAAAAAACAAATCCTATAAACTGTGTTTTCATCGGGCGTCATACCTATCGTGCTTCCCTTGTAATCACTGAATGTTATATCAAAACTGTGCGTATCATTTACTTGAGCTAAACTTTTTAAAATGGAACTGAATCTATAGAATTGCGTATTGTTGCTTATACCGCAAAGGTCATTTCTATCGTATGCCTCTTCAAGAGAATATTCGAACGGGTTCTCGCAGGGTCCTCGGCTTCGATCGAGTATGCGAATCTCTGGTTTAAGTTTGTAATTCAAAGAGGGCACATTTTTGTAATCTCCGTTCACGGAGATGTTTGTGTATCCAGAGTTTAATTGAAAATTCCCCCAACTCCCTTTTCCATGGGCAGTTATTGTAAACTTATAAAGCTCATTGCCCTTATACTCATCTTTAACAACTGCAAATGCACGATTAAGGCTGGTATAATTATTAACAAAGCTACTTACAGGGCTCTCTGTGATAGGGAAAGATATTGTGGCAATAAAAAGCAAAAAAAAAGCTAACGTTGAAGTCGAACAAAAGTTTTTAGTCTTAATTAAGAATATGAAAAACAAAATGATAATTATAGCAAGGAACCCAAAATAATACCCGAATACTGCTAAATATAGCCTGTTGAGTGTGCCTGCCAAATCAACTGCCAGAACTGAAGAAATCACTATCGTTGGAATTGCAGGTATGATTTTTTTCATATTTTTCAGCATATATTGATCCGCCTAAACGCCGTATTATAATACGTCATTATTTTGTACGAAATTGATTTCGGCGGCTGTTATGCGTGATAAACCTAGATAAAGGGTTTTATCATGCGTTTATGCAGTTTAAATTATAAATTGTAATTCTAACCAGTTAAGGAAAACATCAACTTTAGACTATTCCTGAACATTTACTTGCGCAACGATTGAGATTATGCAATCTTCATGGCTTCAGACCATATAAAATATGCACCGAAACGTTTACTATATTTGAATTCACCACCCACATCTTTTCCTTTTTCAGTCAAAGATGTTTTTCCATCAGCCTCAGACAAATATCCTAAATCTGAAAACTTTTGTAACAGATCTGCTGTTTTCATCTTATGTTTTTTTGCAAGCTTGGAAGAGGTTAGTTTTGCAGATTCCTTTTCAACAGATTTTTCCTTATGCGGTGTTTGCTCACTCGTGCTATCAATTTTTTCTAGAGAAATGCGTATTTCATCACTAATTCGAATTATTCTTTGCGCTTCTTCATAAGTATCTTTATAGACTTCAGCATCCTCACTACGAGATATGTGTACTCCCATTTCATTATTATTTACTTGGCTAAACTCATAGAGATTCAGACTTGTTATAATACATGATTCTTCGTTGATATAACATTTAGCGTGTAAATTTTTACAGAAACTTGTTCGAACGAAAGTAAGCTCTTTTAACCAATTAATTTCTTCTGGCTGAAGCTCACTTTTTCCATAAACAATACGCACATCAATTTTTAATCGATTTTTATCCTCTAAAAGCTCTTTGATCCTGTCATTCAATTTCAAGAATGGACTGATAAGAATTAACCGATCAGAAGCACGCTTGATTAATTCTTCCAGATAGTAATTAGTAGCACTTGTGTTTAGGAATTTTGCCATTTTAAAATATTTCCTTCATATCTATAATTTTTCATTAAAAAGTAATATTACTAAGCAATGTGTAACTCTAAAATATCATGTGCCACAGTATGTGTCTGTTATTACAGCAAGTATCGACAAACCCAGAGCATGCGTGCCAACCAGCTGCATTAAGGTTGTTTTTCCACGGTCATGATTAGAGCAATACATTTCTCCCAATTGCTAACAAGCTGGAATAACAAATTATTTTATACCATATTTACGTTACAGGATGAAGCCGAAAGTATCATTTCTTGTTTCTTGCTCTACTGCAGGGAATTTAGACGACGCAACAATTATTATCCATTGCCAGCATTAGAATACTACACGAAGAATCGTTTTCAAATTGTCTATCAAGTACACCTTTCTAGACACTTCAAATTCCTATCAAAACACTGTCCATCTAAGTTGAATTTGTATTTTTTTTACAATCGTCTATGTGACCGTGTCAGGAGAAATCATATACGAATGTGTCGTTTACCAGAGCCGGAACATTAAGAAATAAACATAAAACAAACGACAAACCTACTTACCCCATAAACTACCTGACTGTTTCAATTCAAAACAGACAGATTCTGTGCTATAATTTAAAACCACACAGAGCCTTTGACTATTTTGCTCAAAAACACCCCAATTATCAAAGACTAACCGCCCGATTAAAATAAATACATGGATAAAGAAACCAAGGGCATAATTCTTCTTGTTGACGATGAAGAAAACATCCTTAAGGCTATTCAACGCTTACTACAGGAAAGCTCCTACGAAGTTCAGACTGCAACAAATGCTGCAGAGGCTCTCAAGATCATCAAGCATAACACTATCAGTGTTATCATCTCTGACAACATGATGCCAGGCACACTCGGAGTCGACTTGCTAGCTCAGGTTAAAATCTTATCACCCGATACCATACGAATACTATTAACCGGATATGCTGATCTCAACACAGCAATTACTGCAATAAATCAAGGAGAAGTCTTCAGGTTTATCAAGAAACCCTGGGAAAACAATGAACTGTTACACACAATCAACACTGCACAACAGCGATACGATCTTATTCTTTCATTAAAACGCTCAGACAGAAACACCCTGCTATCACTTGCCCAGACAATAGAACTTAAAGATGCTTACACTAAAAACCACTGTGACAATGTTGCCCGCTATGCAGGCTTGATAGTACGAAACCTGGACCTGGACGTCTCTATGCACGAGCAGATCCAGTTCGGAAGCTGGCTCCACGACTGCGGCAAAATCGGCGTTCCTGAAAAAATACTGAATAAAAAAGAGGCGTTAACCAATGAAGAGTTTGAAATAATCAAAAATCATCCAACCTGGGGGGTCGAAGTGGCCAAACAGGCAAATTTACATCAGGTTGTCATCAACATCATTTATCACCATCACGAAAAATATGGCGGCAATGGCTATCCGACCGGCATCCAGGGTGATGACATACCAATTGAAGCACGTATAGTAGCAGTGGCTGATGTATTTGATGCCCTGAGTACAGATCGTCCTTATCGCAAAGCCTATAGCTTCCAAAAATCTGCGGAAATGGTTACAGCCATGAAGGGAGAACACCTTGATCCTGAACTGGTTGACATTTTCTTAGGCAATCTTCCGCAACGACATAAAATCAACGAATCATGAAACAAGCTTTCATGACTCATCCTGCTCTTGCACACGCATTAATAAAATCCCCCCAATTACCAACAATATCAATATAGATAATACGCCATACTTACTCTCGCCCATCATCCTGCCGATAATTCCCATCATTAAAGGACCCAATATTGCTGCGAACTTTCCACAGATATTATAAAACCCAAAAAATTCTGCACTGCGTTCAGCAGGAATTATCTTACCAAAATAGGACCGACTCAATGCCTGAATACCACCCATAGAGGTTGCAACCAGAAAAGCTAGAATCCAAAATAAAGAAGTTTTTGCCTGCAAAGAGGCAAGAGATGGCAACAAAAAAGCCAGAAAGGTTATTACTACATATACTCCGATCCCCACTAGCAACATTGAGCGGGTATTGAACCTGCCAGCCATTTTTCCATAGAGAAGAGCACAAGGAAAGGCAACAATCTGAATCATAAGAATAGCGAGAATCAACATGGTTGAACTCAGACCAATTTCAACACCATAAGCTGTAGCCATGGTGATAATGGTGACGACACCATCAATGTAGAAGAAATAAGCAATGAGGAATAAAAAAGGATGCTTGTAACGACGAATTTCTCGGAATGTATCCATTAATCGCTTCAAACTTTCGCGCACAGGATTTTTAGAACCGGGAATATAATGCTTCTGCTGTACGTTTCTGATAAAAGGCAGAGCAAGCAAAAACCACCAAATCCCTACAATCACAAAACCTGCTTTCGTCTGAAAAGGGGGCAAAGCAGAAGATCCGTTACTTTTCATACCTGTTAAAACAAGCACCATAACAAGTACAAATGGAATAACGCTGCCAATATAACCCCAGGCAAAGCCATGGGAGGACACATGGTCCATCCGATCTTTTTCACTAATATCGGGCAAAAACGAATCATAAAAAAGATTGGCTCCGGCAAAACCGATTTTAGCAATAATGAAAATCACCAGACAGTAAAGCCAAGCTCCTTCATTGACAGAAGCAAGCATAAAGGTAGCAATTACTCCCAGGATGAAAAATACCAAAAAAAACTTCTTTTTAAATCCCTGGTAATCAGCAAGCGTGCCAAGAAGAGGTGCCAAAAAAGCAAGCACCAGAGACGCTATGGAGTTAGCGAAAGCCCAGTTGGAAGTGGAAACTGCAGAAGCTACTGAGCTTGACGCATACTCTTTAAAAAAGATTGGCATAATGGTGGTAATAACCACCAACACAAATGCCGAATTTGCAACATCGTAGATAATCCAACTTGTTTCCGACTTACTGAAGCGTCCCATCCCCCCTCCTGTTTCACTAAATAGAAGCACCAGGGACCTTTTCTAACGCATTTAAACGGAAAAACAAGTGAAAATATAATTCATAAGAACCTGCTGACTACCGATATCATACTCCAGAAGCTATCAGGCACTCTCTAAAACCAATTTCTTCTGCTCAAGCAATGGTCCTATCTGCTCTGTCAAATCCTTTTTACCGACGGCTCCACATTGATACTGTTCCAGCAGTTTGTCTATCTTTGCCTCAATTGTCTCTATAACCGGATCAGCCACTTCAAGTACTGCATCGCGCCTGGCTTGCGTTGAACCAAGCCTGATAAAACCCTTAAAGGAAAGATCATAATGATCGCTTTTGTAAAAATTGCATTGATTGCAACCTTCAATTTTGTTGGCCATCATGACCTGCTCCTTACCCTGACACAAAGTACCTGCAACTCTGGCACAATACTTACCATGATCAGGATAGGCAGGACACTTTTCTTTAACCTGACAATCAAACATTTCCCAGCAATTCATATTTACTCCTCTGTTAGAATCACAATGTTTTACGAAAAAAACTACTCTGCTAAGCAGACAAATGGCAACTTAACAAAAATATTATGCTTTTTCTATGAGAACCATCCAAGAACCATCTTCCTGCTGATTTTTCTCTAATATCTTATGCCCCTCTTTTAAAACAGAACCAGGCACATTATTGATAGGTGGACCATCATCTAAAATAAGCTCCAGTGTCTGCCCTGCCCCTATCTTTGCTAATTCCACTTTTGCATAAACAAGATTCATAGGACAACCAATGCCCCGGCAATCTTTTTTAATATCAGCTTCTTTTTCAGCACTCATAACTACCCTCTTTTATAAGATTATTCGGATTCAGTATCATCAACCACCTCCAGTACTTCTTCACTGACCTCCCCCTTGACGATACGAAAGGATTTAACAACGTTCTCCCCGCCAAACAATGATATGATGACATAGCTCACATGCGGATCAAATGCCAGCCTGATATCTTCTTCAGAAGGACGAGCAGGAGTTTCCGGATGACTATGATAAACAGCATAAAGCTTCAGGGATTTTTCACGCATATCCTTAATTGCTGCAAACTGTTCTTTAGGATCCATGGTGAAATGATCAGCCGCTTTATCAGTATTTGTTAATTCATAATGCAACAGAACCTCTCCATCTTTCTGGGCAAGATAGCCACATGATTCATATGGTAGCTCTCTTTCTGAATGTGAAATAATTGCAGACAGAACATTTTTTCTAATTTTCAACTTTAAAGCCTCTGGTTAAATGGAACATACAGCCTGAGGAGCATCAACCAGTTCAGTAATGGTCGGATTATCTCCACACAGGGGACAATTTGATTGCTTTTTAAGAGCAACCTTTCTGAAATTCATAGTTTTGGCATCAAAGGAAAGCAAAGTATCTGTCAATAACTCACCGGTATTGGTGATAAATTTTAAAGCTTCAGCAGCCTGAATTGTACCTAACATACCGGCAATAGCACCAAGCACCCCAGCCTGAGAACAGGTTGGTACAGCATCAGGAGGAGGAGGATTACGAAAAGTACAACGATAACATGATGACTTACCTGGCATAATTGTCATTGTCTGGCCGTCAAAGCGCAATATTCCACCATGTGACAATGGAATATTTTCCATCACACAAGCGTCATTTACCAGAAATTTTGTTGGAAAGTTGTCAGTACCATCAATGACAAAATCATATTCTTTGATGATATCTTTAATATTATCAGCACATAGATATTCCTGATAGGCCCTGACCGTTACATCAGGATTAATTGCCTCCATTTTCTCTTTAGCAGACTCTACCTTTGACCGGTTAATGTCTTTAGTGAAATGGACAACCTGTCGCTGTAAATTTGATATTTCAACATGATCATTGTCCAGAATCCCAACCGTTCCCACACCAGCCGCTGCAAGATATAAAGAAACAGGCGCGCCCAGGCCTCCTGCACCTACTATCAACACTTTTGCCTCAAGCAATTTTATCTGACCTTCGACACCAACATCCTGCAGCAAAATATGTCGGCTGTAACGTTCGAGTTGTTCTGTAGTAAAATCTATCATAATGATTGGAGCCCCCTGCTCATGTCCTCATAAAGATCATCGATATCCTCAATACCCACTGATAAGCGCAGCATAGTTGGCAAAACGCCCATTGCCTCTTTTTCCCCGTCAGAATATTCAGCAAATATTGTTGAGAAAGGATGTAAAATCAAAGTTTTATTATCATTAATATTTGTAGCCCGCCGAACAAGTTGCAAACTGTCCATAAACTTGAAGCATGTCTCCTGATCTTCCAGTTCAAAAGTCATTAAACCACCACACTTGCCATTAAAAAGATCTTGAGAAAGTGTATAAAAAGGTGAACTTGGCAAGCCGGGATAGTGCACAGATCTGACGTTTTCATGAAGTTGTAAGAATTCGGCCAGCCGTTGACTATTGCTGCAACTCTTTTCAATTCGCAGGCTCATTGTCTCCAAACCAAGTGATTGTAAATACGCATTATGCGGCGACATACAGGCACCAACATTTCGATACACTTCCTGTCTCAGAGAAGCAATAAATGCCATCCGACCCATTTTTTTAGCGGCCTCAGACAACCTTGGTGATTTTTTCCAATCAAAGTTACCATTATCAATGATCACTCCGCCCACGGATGTTGCTCCACCAGAAATATACTTTGTACTTGAAAGAACTTCAATATTGACTCCGGCATTGCGTGTATTAAACAGATAAGGGGTCATCATGGTGTTATCCATAACCAGCGGCACATCATGTGACTGTGTTATCTTGCCAAGCTGAACACAATCTGCCACTTCAAGCTGTGGATTTGTAACACTTTCAATATATACAGCGCAGGTCTTATCATCTATCGCTTTATCCACACTAGCCAAATCCGTCATGGAAACATATCTTACTTCCATGCCCCAGGGCTTGAGAGTTTTTTCAAAGAGTGACAATGTGTTGCCAAACAAATTTTTAGTGGTCACGATGTTATAGCCAGACCCACCAAGTGCCAGAATAGTATTACTGATAGCGGCCATACCAGAGGATACTGCTAACACTGCAATGCCACCTGATACCAGGCGTAAACGCTGTTCAAAATCCTCCACCGTTGGATTGGAGATTCTTGAATATGTATGGGCTGGTTTTTTCCCTTCAAATGCCAATTGAATTGAACGAGCTGATTCATGCTCAAAAGCAACACTGTCATAAACTGGCATCCGCAAAGCACCATGTACATCTTTTTTAAGCCGAACACCGTGAATAGCTTTTGTTGCAAATCCTTTCATGATCCTCCGCCCATAAAATACAGAAAATCCACTTCATCGTTTTCAGCCAAAGTTACTGTTTCATACTGCTCCCGCTCAATAACCTCACCGTTAAGTTGTACAGAAACCATGTCTGGCGACTCAACTTCTTTTACAACCAACAAAGCTGCCACCGTAATATTCTCATCAGCTAATTGACAGCTTTCTCCATTTACTTTGATTTGCATCGTTCATCCTCCAAATATTGATTCTCAAAACTTAACTTGACTAAGTTGATCATGTTAGTCAAGTTAAACAGCAAAACTAGTCCTCGTGTCAAGCAAAAAACATATATTTTACATAAAATCAACAAAATATCTTTTTTAATCCGGTCTAATTATCCTTTATACATAGATCACAAAAAACAAGATTATATTTTGTCATATTTTATGTCAATCTACCGGGGATAGGAAAAGGTTTTCTCAAAAAAGGCTCAATTAATGACCCAGTGAACCTAAAATACTTACTGTAAATGTGGAAAGAAAAATTTTGCTCAAAGAAGCTCACAAACTAAATATCACCATTATTTAAACAAACAAGGATAGATGATAACAGAAATGAGTCTAACATCTGCTGCAAAAACGGGAAATTAAAGAGAGGAAAAAAATTCAGATATCGTAGGAAATAACGTTTTTAAAACGTTGTTGCTGAAAAACCAAATCTGCTAAAGAAACATTAAAGATGTCCAACAGTTTTTTTTCAGCCAGATAGAAAAGATTTGTGATGGCATCAGTATGATCATTGAACTCAGGGGCAAACTCAATCCCCCCTTCAAGCAATAAAATAATCTCTGCAACCACTATATCATCGGGAGAACGGGCGAGCTTATAGCCACCATGCTTACCACGAACACTTTTTATTATATTTGCCTTACCCAGTTGATTGAAAATCTGATCCAGATACTGCTTGGGTATTTCGCGACTGGAGGCAATCTCCTTTATGGAAAGCAATCCCTGGCCATAGAATTCAGCCAATGCCAGAACCGCCCGCAGGCCATATTTACTTTTTGAGCTAATTGAAAGCATTTGTCAGGCTACTGTAAATATTAACTACCCACCAGTATGGCAAGCAAACTTTCCAGGCCACACCGAAGCAAGCAGTTTGCAACAAATTTTCATCAATATAGCCTGTGGATATATTGTATCAACAAAGACCACTAAAATGAAACCTATAAACTACCACAGGAATGGAAAACAATGATCAAGACCCAGTGAATCACAGCTCTGGCAATTTATATATAAAAACCCGCATTTCCCCTGGCTATTCACAGAAAAATGCGGGTATAAAAAACCTTTTAGAAATCAAGCAGTTCCACATCAAACACCAACCAGGCGTTCGGAGGAATAACTCCACCAGCTCCTTGAGAGCCATAAGCTAGTTCCGGAGGAATAATCAAAGTTCGCTTCTCCCCCTTCTTCATTGCCAGAAGAGCTTCATCCCAGGCAGGGATTACCTTACCTACTCCAACTGGAAAACGAATCGGGTCTTTACGATCATAAGAACTGTCGAACTTCAAATCGTTAGCCAGAAGACGCCCTGTGTAATGAGCAGTTACAGTGGCACCAGATTTTGGCGAACCACCTTCCCCTTCATTGTCAACGACATACATCAAACCAGAAGCAGTTTTAACGGCTCCGGGCCATCTTTTGGTTATAGTGGCAATAATCTGTTTTTCATCAGCCTCTTGTTCTTTATTGGCAGCACCTGCAATATTTTCAACAGCAGCATCAAATGCGGCTTGGTCAGTTTTAAAAGACTCAGCTGCTGTACCAACACGAATAATCTCAACCTTATCAATGGTATCATCCTGAACAACAGAATTTACCACGTCAAGACCCTCAATCACTTTGCCAAACACAGTATGTTTTCCATTAAGATGAGGTGTGGCAACATGAGTAATAAAAAACTGACTACCATTTGTCCCAGGCCCTGCGTTGGCCATGGAAAGAATACCAGGTCCACTGTGTGTCAATGATGAATCGAACTCATCAGGAAAAGTGTAACCAGGTCCTCCAGTGCCTGTACCAAGAGGACAACCACCTTGAATCATAAAATCATTAATGACCCGGTGAAATTTAAGTCCATCGTAAAACGGAGTGCCAGATGCCTTACTTCCGCCACCTAGAGCAAGTGAACCTTCAGCAAGACCGGCAAAATTAATAACAGTCAAAGGCGTTTTATCATAGAAAAGTTCTAAAAGAATATCGCCTTTGCTCGTCTGTAATTTTGCATATAAACCATCTTTCATTTTAATTTCCTCAGCAAGAACAAAAGTTCCGGAAAAAAAGAACAGCGCTATGACAATGAGGGTTGAAAAAATTTTGAACATACTACCTCCAGCGTAATATTCTGATTCCGTTAATTAGGGGGTTAAATAAAAATTAAACTTAGTTACAATCTCGCTTGCTTACAAACAAGGAACATCATTGTCAAGAAAAACGTGTGTGTTTTTATCAAAAAGCCCTCTGTTACCTATTGACTCAAGGCATCAATCCTGTTTTAATGGGGAAGTTTTTGTTCTCTTTAGATTGAGCTGATAAGATCAAGGAAAAATCATTGCCATACACATTATATCGTGTCTTTATCACGATCTTTTTTTTTCTTGTACTACTCCCGGTACTGCCGCTTATTTTATTGTTTTGCAGCAAGTACCGCTACGAATTCAGTCAACGACTGGCATGGTATCCACTTGTTTTCCCTCCTGCTGATTTGAGCAAGAAAGCTGTGTGGATCCACGCTGCATCGGTTGGTGAAATACAGGCGACAAAGGTTCTCATATCAGAACTGACAAACAGAAATCTAAATCTTGAGTTCATTGTCACAACCATGACCGAGCAAGGTCATAAAGTAGCAAGTGATCACTTACCAGATGATACGATTTGCCTGTTGGCCCCACTGGACGTACCTGTTTTTGTAAAAAGAGCATTAAAAAGAATTGGGCCTGATATCTATATATGTATGGAAACAGAACTCTGGCCTGTGATGTTGAATGAAACGAAAAAGTTTGGTGTTAAAATGATCCTTCTCAATGGTAGAATGTCTCAACGTTCTTTCCTGCGATACTCCAAAATACAAAGTTTCATGGAGGAGATGCTGAGCGGTTTTTCTGCACTGGGTGTAATTAGTGAAAAAGATGAGCATCGCTTCAAGAATCTAGGCTTTTCAGATGCCTACACACAAGTTACTGGAAATATTAAATACGACCTGCAAATCGAAGACAAACTTGCTATCCGTGAAAAATATCGCTCAGCACTAGACATCAAAGAAGAGACAGTCTTTATCTGCGGTTCTACCCGTACGGGTGAAGAAAAACTCCTGAGCAAAGTTTATTCCCGGCTAATGCAGGAATCGAACAAAAAAGTTATCTGGATAATCGCTCCTCGACATCTTGAACGAATAAATAATATTGTAGAGCTTTTTAAAGAGCTGAAGATTGAGATAGACCTTTACTCAGAACTTAGAAATAGACCAAGATTACATAACGTTGTCCTGGTTGACTGTATGGGCATACTGGCTGAGTTATACGCTGCAGGTGATTACAATTTCTGTGGTGGAAGCCTGGTTAACAAAGGAGGACATAATATAATGGAAGCTGCACGGTTTGGCAGACCCGTTTATTTTGGCCCCAGTATGAAAGATTTCCAGGATGCGGTTGATATAGTTAAACCTGTGAGTGCTGGTTTTCAAGTAACTGATGAAAACGCATTAGGTGCTCTTATACTCAACCACATGCACAATAAAATTTTATATAACAATGCCTGCCGGGCTGCTTCCCGGATAGCTGCGCAACATCACGGTGCAGCCGAACGACAGGCTGACATGGTTGTTCAACTACTCGCGGCTTGACCCCAGGTAAAACAATCAGCATGACTGGAAATGTTGTGATTCCAATCATTAGCGAAGCATGAAAATAGCTGTTTTTTAGTCTTTGCTGTTTTCATAAAACTATAAGTTAAAACATTTAAAGAAAATCATTTTAATGAAAGCATTAATCGGGCTTGAGGACGGCACCGTCCTAACAGGCACCTCTTTTACAGGTCCTGGCGAAGCAACAGGTGAAATAGTTTTTAATACCAGCATGAGTGGCTATCAAGAGGTACTGACAGACCCCTCTTATACTGGACAGCTCGTCACTATGACCTATCCGCTTATTGGTAACTACGGTATCAACGATGAAGATATGGAATCTGCAGGTATTCATCCCAGGGCCTTGATTACCCGTGAATACCAAGCTAATCCCAGTAATTACCGTTCCACAATGACCCTTGCAAAATTCCTGCAGGACTCCAATATTCTCGGAATTGAGGGTGTCGACACCAGAATGCTTACCCGTATTATCAGAAACAGTGGCGCCATGAAAGCTATGATTTCCACCACTGATCTTGATCCGGAATCACTTGTTGAACGCGCTAGAGAATGGCCTGGACTGGTTGGCAGAGATATGGTGCAACGAGTTACCTGCAAACACACCTATAGCTGGACAGCTGATGGTCCGGTTGAAGGTACTCTCTTTCCCGATGCTTCAAAAAAACAACACAAGGTTGTAGCTGTTGATTTTGGCATCAAGTATAATCAGCTTCGCCTTCTCTCCGAGAAAGGATGCAGCGTTCAGGTTGTACCTGCCACTACTTCTGCAGAAAAGATATTGTCAATGAACCCGGATGGTATTTTCCTTTCCAATGGCCCAGGTGATCCTGCCGGCGTTGAGGGTGTAGTTGACAACGTAAAAAAACTTCTCGGCCAGAAACCGATTTTTGGTATCTGCCTGGGTCATCAGATTTTAGGCCTTGCTTTTGGCTGCACAACCTACAAGCTGAAATTTGGTCACCGTGGCGGCAATCAACCAGTTAAAGATCTCACAACGGGAAAAGTTGAAATTTCCTCCCAAAATCATGGCTTCTGTATAGACCCCAAAAGCCTTCCTCAAGAAATTGAAATCACCCATATCAACCTGAATGATGACAGCCTTGAAGGAATGAGGCACAAAGAAATAGATGCCTTTTCAGTACAACATCATCCTGAATATGCTCCAGGACCACATGATTCTGAATATCTTTTTGACCGATTCATCGCCATGATGAAGAAATAACATATACCAGATAATTTTCTGCTCCCCAATATAACGACTGACAAACGACAATGCCTAATCGTACAGACATAAAAAAGATCCTCATTATCGGCTCCGGACCTATTATCATTAGTCAAGCATGTGAATTCGACTATTCCGGTGCTCAGGCCGTAAAAGCCCTCAAGGAAGAAGGATATGAAGTTGTATTAATAAACTCAAATCCTGCAACCATTATGACAGACCCGGGGCTTGCCGACCGCACCTACATCGAGCCCATTACTCCGGAATTTGTGGCCAGAGTTATTGAACGAGAAAGACCAGATGCACTTCTACCAACACTTGGTGGACAGACCGGCCTTAACACAGCAATTAAAGTAGCCGAGGCAGGAGTATTAGAAAAATACGGTGTCGAACTCCTGGCTGCTGATATTGATGTCATTAAAAAGGCTGAAGGTCGTGAAGAATTCCGAGCGGCCATGCAAAAGATCGGACTCAACGTCCCTGAATCATCTATCGTCCATACCATTGAAGATGCATTAAAAGCTGCTGATGAGATTGGCTACCCAATTATTGTCCGTCCAAGCTTTACCTTGGGTGGAACTGGCGGTGGCGTTGCATACAACCGAACAGAGCTCAAAGAGCTTTCAACGGCCGGACTTGATCTTTCCATGAACACCGAAATCATGCTGGAACGCAGTCTTCTAGGCTGGAAAGAATACGAGCTGGAAGTCATGCGGGACAAAAAAGACAATGTTGTCATCATCTGCTCCATTGAGAATATGGATGCAATGGGTGTCCATACAGGTGACTCCATCACTGTTGCCCCTGCCCAGACACTGTCCGATCGTGAATACCAGATAATGCGTGATGCAGCCATTGATATCATCCGCGAAATCGGCGTTGAAACAGGCGGTTCCAATGTTCAGTTTGCAGTCAACCCTGTTGACGGCGAAATGATGATCATTGAAATGAATCCCCGTGTTTCGCGATCCTCTGCCCTGGCCTCAAAAGCAACTGGCTTTCCAATTGCTAAAATCGCCGCAAAATTGGCAGTTGGCTATACACTTGATGAAATCAAAAATGACATCACCAGAGAGACATACGCATCTTTTGAGCCCACTATAGATTACTGTGTAGTCAAAATTCCTCGATGGACCTTTGAAAAATTTCCAGAAGCTGAAGATACGCTGACCACAGCCATGAAATCAGTCGGTGAGACCATGGCCATTGGTCGAACCTTCAAAGAAGCCTTCCAGAAAGGCATGCGATCGCTTGAGACTGGCCGTATGGGATTTGGATTTGATGGTCAGGAGATTTTTACAGAAATGGAACAGCCTGATCTGGACCAAGGCCTGACCAGACCTAACTCTAGACGTGTTGCCTATGTTTTTGAAGCCCTTCGCAGAGACATGTCAATTGATCAAATCTACAAACTTACAGCTATTGATCCTTGGTTCCTCCATAATCTCAAAGAGATTGTAACAACAGGTGAAGAAATTTCGCAAAGGGGATTCTCTGGGCTGGATAAAGATTTTCTTTATAAAATCAAGCAATTGGGATTTTCTGACATTCAACTGGCACACCTAACCGGCACTTCGGAAGATGATATCAGGAAGCTACGTTTAGACAATGAACTCAGTCCTGTTTACAAATTGGTAGACACCTGTGCTGCAGAATTTGAATCATACACGCCTTACTACTATTCCACTTACGAACAGGAAGATGAAGCTCGCATCAGTGAAAATAAAAAAATCATGATTCTTGGTGGTGGCCCCAATCGTATTGGTCAGGGCATTGAGTTTGATTATTGTTGTGTCCATGCCGCATTTGCACTCAATGAAATCGGTATAGAATCTATCATGGTTAACTCAAATCCAGAAACGGTTTCAACTGACTACGATACATCAGACAAACTCTATTTTGAACCACTAACCAGAGAAGATGTCCTTAATATCATTGAAAGGGAGAAACCTGATGGTGTCATTGTCCAGTTTGGCGGCCAAACTCCCTTAAACCTTGCTGTACCGCTTGCCAAGGCAGGAGTAACAATTGTTGGTACATCACCCGATGCTATCGATCGCGCTGAAGACAGAAAACGCTTCCAGCAACTTCTACAAAAACTTGGTCTCAGACAACCTGAAAACAACACAGCCTTTACCTTAGATGAAGCCCTTAACGCTGCAAACGAAATAGGCTATCCAGTTGTTATGCGTCCTTCTTATGTGCTTGGTGGACGAGATATGCGGATTGTTTACAATGACCAGGGAATCAAAGAGTTCATGAAACTACCAAGCATTGCAGGCTCTGAACATCCTGTTCTGCTAGACAAATTCCTCAAAGATGCCATTGAAGTTGATGTGGATGCAGTTTCAGATGGTAAAATGACCGTAATTGGTGGCATCATGGAACATATAGAGGAAGCCGGAATTCACTCTGGTGATTCTGCCTGTGTACTCCCTCCACATACTCTTTGCCAAGAGATGATTGAAGAAATTACCCGTGCTACTCAGGCTATGGCCTTAGAACTTGGAGTAATTGGCCTCATGAACGTCCAGTATGCTGTAAAAGAAGATACTCTTTATATACTGGAAGTAAATCCACGAGCCTCACGGACTGCACCTTTTGTCTCAAAAGCTACTGGAGTTCCTCTTGCAAAAATTGCCACCAAGGTTATGTTGGGGCATACTCTTACTGACCTTGGATTTACGACTGAAAAAATTGTTAACCACTGGGCAGTAAAAGAAGCCGTTTTTCCCTTTGATCGCTTTGAAAACGTTGACACCCTGCTAGGACCAGAAATGAAATCCACAGGTGAAGTCATGGGGATAGATGATGACTTAGGGCTTGCAATGGCCAAATCACAACTAGCTGCAGGACAGACAGTTCCACTTTCGGGAAATATTTTTATCAGCGTCCGGGAGGGTGACAAAGCATCCAGCATACCTGTTGCCCGTAAACTTCAGGAAATGGGTTTCAAAATCTTTGCAACTCGTGGTACAGCTGCTGCATTGCAGGAAAATAACATTGACTGCGAAATGGTTAATAAAATATCCCAAGGCAGACCAAATGTGCTGGACAAGGTGGAAAACGATCAGATTCAATGGATAATTAACACTTCATCTGGTAACAGGACTACTGAGGATTCATACTTTATCCGCAGAAGCGCATTGAAATTCCATATCCCTTATACAACAACAATTTCAGGGGCCTCAATGATGTGCCACGCTATTTCCGCTTTAAAAAAGGTGAATGTGGGAGTTAAAACTGTTCAGGAATTTTCTAAGAACGTAACAAGCAAATAATAGTTATTTACATATAACAGGTTGACCATATAAAATATTCACCTTCAAGGATTGCCTTTTTAGAATGTATACCTATAGTAAATTCTCAAGGGAAATAATATTGATTCCTGCCAGATGGATTGAATTCAGAAAATGGTAAATAACCTGAAAAGATAACAAACAAATGAGATCTTTGTGTTAACCAGCCCTGGCTGATTTTTCAACCAAGCCATAGGTAAAGCCTGAAGATATCTAATCAATTATAATTAAAATGATACTAAATTCATACAAACAGTATATTGACGGAGAAATTTCTTGAATACATTTTACAAAAACCTGTCAATGTGGCTTGTCATAGGACTTACTATGATATTGCTATTCAATCTCTTTAACAAACAGCCCGGTCTTAGCAACACCATGACCTATAGTGAATTCTGGGCTAGTGTCGAGAGTGGAGCCATTAGCCGGGTAGACATACAGGATAAAAAAATTACAGGAAGAGGTCAGGACGGTACTCCATTTATAACCGTTACTCCAAACGACACAGAACTCATACCTATGTTGCGTAAGTCAGGTGTGGACATATCAGTTGCTACTCCTGAGGAAACACCACTCTATCAGACTATTTTTATTTCATGGTTCCCCATGTTGCTTCTCATTGGCGTATGGATATTTTTCATGAAACAGATGCAAATGGGTGGTAAAGGCGGTGCTCTTTCTTTTGGCAAAAACAAAGCCAAACTCAGAGAAGAAGGTGAGATGAAAGTTACCTTCAAAGATGTCGCTGGCATAGACGAGGCAAAAGAGGAACTTGAAGAAATAGTTGATTTCTTGCGAGATCCACAAAAATTCACCAAGCTCGGTGGACGAATCCCCAGAGGTGTCCTCTTAGCTGGTGCACCAGGAACAGGCAAGACCTTGCTGGCAAAAGCTATAGCAGGTGAAGCAGAAGTTCCTTTTTTCACCATCAGTGGTTCTGATTTTGTCGAAATGTTTGTAGGCGTTGGCGCTTCTCGTGTCCGTGACCTCTTCGCCCAAGGCAAAAAAAATGCTCCCTGTATAATCTTTATTGATGAGATCGATGCTGTCGGCCGTCATCGTGGCGCAGGGCTCGGCGGTGGACATGATGAACGTGAACAGACACTGAATCAGTTACTGGTCGAAATGGATGGTTTTGAAGAAAATGAAGGAGTTATTATCATTGCAGCCACCAACCGTCCAGATGTTCTTGATCCGGCTTTACTGAGGCCAGGGCGTTTTGACAGACAGGTAATTGTTCCCGTACCTGACATTAAAGGACGAGAGCTCATCCTTGGAATCTATGGGAAACGTACCAAGCTTGCAGATAATGTTGATCTAGCTGTCATTGCCAGAGGAACCCCTGGTTTCACTGGTGCTGATCTGGAAAACCTGGTAAACGAAGCAGCCCTGATGGCAGCTCGATCCGGAAAAGAAGTGGTTGACAATGAGCAGCTTGAGCGCGCCAAGGACAAAATAATGATGGGCGCAGAGCGTAAATCTATGATCATCAACGATAAAGAGAAAGAAATCACGGCCTACCATGAAGCTGGCCATGCAATAGTTGCACGCTTACTGCCAGATACTGACCCCATCCATAAGGTTACAATTATACCCCGTGGAAGAGCATTGGGACTTACCATGCAGTTGCCTACTGACGAAAAACACACCCACTCAAAAAAATATTTACTAAATACGATTAATATTCTTTTTGGCGGGAGAATCGCTGAAAAAATTGTATTTGATGAAATAACCACAGGAGCTGGGAACGATCTGGAAAGAGCTACTAACCTTGCCAGGAAAATGGTATGTGAATGGGGTATGAGTGATGAACTCGGACCTTTGACATTTGGCAAAAAAGAAGAACAGATATTTTTAGGCCGCGAAATAAATCAACATCGTGATTACAGTGAAGACACAGCTCGACAAATTGATGATGCTGTAAAAACTATCATTCTCAATGCTCGTGACAAAGTTTCAGAGCTTTTAACTGACAATATTGAAATTCTTAAAGCAGTAGCTCAGGAGCTGCTCGATAAAGAAACTATCATGCTTAAAGATATTGATACAATTATCGACAATATCAACGGTGTTGAACAGGATGAGCCAGAACCAGCAACAGCTTAATTTTATTTGATAATGCGTAAATCTAACATTTAAAGGCACAGGAAACATTCCCTGTGCCTTTTGTGTTTTAACCCTTTAGCTATATTTGAAATTCTATGGTGATTTTTGGAGAAAAACCCCTGGTGATGGGTATCCTGAATGTCACTCCTGATTCCTTTTCCGATGGTGGCAAATTTACTTCAGAAAAAACCATCACCTGTCAAATTAATCACATGCTTGCAAATAATGTGGATATTATTGACATTGGAGGAGAATCCACTCGTCCCTTTGCCACACCAGTTAATGAAGCCGAAGAAATAAGTAGAGTCATTCCTGCCATTGAATCAGTCAGAAGTATCAGTGACATCCCTATCTCCATCGATACCACCAAATCCGCAGTTGCCAGTGCAGCACTACAGGCCGGAGCAAATATCATTAATGATATAAGTGCTTTAAGGATGGATGAGCAGATGATTAATGTTGCCTGCAGCTACCAGGGTCCCCTGATAATCATGCATATGCAGGGAACACCTGAAGATATGCAGTTAAGGCCGCACTATGATAATATTATTGATGATATAACCAATTTCTTCCATGAAAGAATTCAATGGCTCATTCAAAACGGAATTAATAAAGATCGTATCATTATTGACCCGGGTATTGGATTTGGTAAAACCCTGGAACATAACCTGCAAATACTAAAAAATCTTGATCAATTCCAGCAATGTGGATGTCCAGTTCTGATAGGACACTCCCGAAAATCTTTTCTGCAAAAACTATTCTCCCTTGAAATGGACCAACGTGATTCCCCCACAGCTGTTATTTCTGCATTAATGTCCTTAAAAAAAGCAGACATCATCAGAGTTCATGACGTTTCCATCACTAAACAGGCTATTCAATTGGCTAAGCTTCTCATGGAATAAGTTTCCAGCATTATATCTGGATCGTTACTACATCAAACAGACAATAAACTTATGAACAACATCCAGCAAATAATTGAACAGATAAAGGAGCTTGAAAAAAAACTCATTTTTGAAATCCAAAAGAAGGAAGAAGAATTTTATTATCAGATAAAAGGAAAAAAGATTCTTTTTGAAGCTACAACCAAATCTTATCACAAAACACTGGTAACAAATGTTTACAAATATCTGTTCAATGCCAGAGTTCTCAATATCCTAACAGTCCCGATAATATGGTTTTGTATTTTTCCTGCACTTTTCATGGATTTGTTTGTCACCACCTATCAGGCAACCTGCTTTCCTGTTTATAAAATTCCAAAAGTACGACGGGTTGACTATATTGTCATAGATCGACATTCCCTGAGTTATCTCAATATCATTGAAAAAATTAACTGTATCTATTGCGGATATTTTAATGGTCTAATAGCTTATGTTCAGGAAATAGCTGCCAGGACTGAGCAATACTGGTGTCCTATAAAACATGCTAGAAAAGTCAATTATATCCATAGCCGTTATAAAAACTTTCTGGAATACGGAGACAGTCAAGGATATAAAAACAAGCTTGATAAAATCAGAAATACTTATAATGATATTGATTAGTATTACATCAAAGTGTTCTTATATCATCGATAACATATTTATATTACTGATCATTACTGACAATACTCTCTGAAATTCGTTTAACCAGACAACTTGAATTGAGATTATAATTCTATGGATTCAACACCCTGTAACTGTAAGCTTCTGCTATGTTTCCTTTCCCTGTATGTGCTACTTTGGAATACTCCTGTTTTTTCCCATGAAATTCATTTGAAAAATGGAAAAATCATAAAAACTGACTCTATCCACAAAACCAAAAATAGTATCAAATATGAATTATATGGAGGAACCATATCTCTTAAGCCCTCTGAAGTTAAAAAAATTATTTATAGCCAGACGAAAAAAAGTGTTACCAAAACGCCTCAACCAAAAAAGGACACATCAAACAATCAAAACCTTGAATTGCTTCTTACAGATAAACTGCGCCCAAAAACGCCAATCGAAAAAGCAAACATGGCGACCTTGTCAATTAAAACCCATGCCGGATCAGGGTCAGGATTTTTCATTAACAATCAGGGCTTTATCATTACCAATCGTCATGTTATCAGAGGAAGCAAACAACAAAAAGACGATGTTAACCAACAGGTCCAGGAAGCTGGCAAGAATATTCAGGCAGTTAAAGAACAATTTGCTCAAGAAAAGAGAAATATTGACAATTACGCAGATAAAATTATTGCAAGAGAACAGGAATTAAAAAGGTCTAAAAAACGGTCCAGAACAAGAAATCAAAGAAAAGAAATTAAGCAGGCGATTGAAGAGCTTGATATAAACAGGCAGTCACTTAATGAATGGCAAAGTGATTACAATAAAAGAAAAAGAAAATTTGAACAAAAGAGAAACGAGTTCAAGCAAAAGCATTCGACTTACAAATCACAAATTTCAAAACTATCCAGGCAAAGCAGTTTCACTATCATTCTTGCCGATGGAAGCAAAAAAAACGCGTCATTATATAAAATCAGCAACTCTTATGATCTTGCATTACTTAAGCTTCATGGCTACAAAACACCTTATCTCAAACCAGCAAAGCGTAGTCAGCAAGCACTTGGACAACCTGTCTATGCAATTGGTTCCCCGCTAAACCTTGCCAACTCAGTGACGTCAGGTGTTCTTTCAAGTTACCGGGATGACTTTGTCCAGACAAATGCAGAAATCTATCCTGGAAATTCAGGAGGTCCTCTGGTTAATAAAGATGGGGAAGTTCTTGGTGTGAACACCATGAAACTCATTACTGAAAAATTTGAAGGCCTTGGATTTGCCATTCAAATAGAGAAGGTATTGAGCGAATTTAACAGTTATCTTTAGGAATAATTATGAGCAAAGAAGACGTTACATTTTTCACCCCCTACCCTTTTCAAATCGGACAAAAAATCAGAATTGAAGGTTCCAGACGCAGTGGTGACTGGGAAGTTGTTGGACTGTCTGAAAACAAGGTCACGCTTCGCTGTCCTATTTCAAACAAGGAATTTCAATGGACGAACTTCTGTTATCACGTTGAGGACAAAAAAGATATTACCTGGCCATCCTGACAACAATTAGGCTCCACACTTGCACTGAAAATCGAAATACACAAATACTCTCAAGAGTATTCGCTTAGTTCAAACCAAATGCGAAATATTCTTTTTTTTCACATCTTTCTTATTGCCACAATCCGCTTTCCCATTTGCAGAGAAAAACTCCATTTTTTTTCTCTGCTACCAGCCTTTCTATATGTGGGATTTCACAAGACTGTTTAGAACGAAGTAAAGGATCAAAGCTGTCAAGCGGCAGCAAGCTTTGATTAATTATCCAGGCATGTACGCCAATCCCAGCCCTATCCAGATCAAGTTCCAGTTGTTTAGCCTCTGCAACCGGTGTCAATTCCGGCAACGTCACAATAATTATTTTTGTGTACTCAGGATCACGCATTCTGGGCAATAAATTCTCTACCTCTTTATCAACTTTGTAACTTGTTCGTTCAACTTCCCGGTGATAAGATCTGGCAGCATCCAGCAGGAGAAGAGTATGGCCAGTGGGTGCAGTATCCAAAATTACAAACCCTTCTTCACCCTTATAAACAAGCCTGGCAAATGCTTGAAAAACTGCAATTTCTTCAGTGCATGGTGAAAGCAGGTCCTCGGCAAGCATTCTTTTTCCCTGCTCATCCAAGTGTTCTCCAGCCTGGCTCATGATTTTTTGCGAATAGTTTTTTATTTCCTCTTTAGGATCAATTCTTGTAACAGTCAAGTTCTGAGTACTGCTGTTGAGAGAAAAGTCTAAGTGAGCAGCAGGATCAGTAGTTGCCAGAAGTACCTTGTGCCCACTATCAGCAAGAAACTTAGCCAATTCTGTGGCCATGGTGGTTTTCCCTACCCCACCCTTGCCCATTGTCATGATCACACCTTTCTCCTGTTTCTCTAGATCATGAAAAAGACTGGTATGAAGTGAAACCACTTTTTCAGACCTCAGTGGATGTACAAGAGGAATTTCTACTTTCTTCCCAAGCACTGCCTGAAAAAGAGTTCGTAATTTCTCTACCCCCAAAGGCGCAAAAGCAAGTAATGGTACAGATAATGATTCAATATCTGTAAAAATATCTGGTTTTAAAGCAAGTGTATCAGAACTGCGCTTCTGCCAAGCAAGAGCCAATGGATCTTCAGAATGAGCTCTAAACACTCCATTTACTATAAGTTTCTGATTAATAATTCCTATTTTTTTTAGTTCCCCACTGGTCCTTCCAGCCTCATTCATACTGGCTTTATCTGCACGGCATACAAGTACAATAGTCGTTTTGCTTGAATCCTTGAGAGTTTCAATGGTATTTCGGTACATCTGGTGTTGCTGTGTCAAACCTGCAAGAGGTCCCAGGCAAGAAGTGCCAGAAGTATTTGTTTCAATAAAACCATCCCAGGCAGCAGGCAATTGCAACAAACGCAGAGTATGACCAGTTGGAGCAGTATCAAAGACTACATAATCAACATCTTGTAATATTTTATCATTTCCCAGAAGACCAGCAAATTCATCAAAAGCTGCAATTTCCATCGTGCATGCTCCTGATAGTTGTTCTTCCATAGATTTTAAAACCGAATCAGGCAACTTACCTCGATATGGTCCAACAACCTTTTCCCTGTAATTCCTGGCTGCAACGTGAGGATCAATATTGATTGCCTGAAGACCTGGCAATTCAGGTTGACTTGAAACCAAAGCATTGACAGAAAAACCAAGTACATCAGAAAGATTTGAGGCGGGATCCGTACAAACCAGAAAAACCTTGTGACCCTGATCGACAAGGTTAATTGCAGTTGCACAGGAAAGAGATGTCTTACCAACACCACCTTTGCCAGTAAAAAAAATATATCGCGTTGGTTTTAATAAAAAATTTGCCATTTCAACTAAAATTTTTATCCAGGCCCACCAGCTTCTGCAATTGTTTCCTGGTTGGATAATCACCTGTGCTGACAACCTTGTCATTAATAACAATCAATGGCAGACAAAGATCGCCTGAAAGAGCCATAGCATCAGTTACAACTTTGCAAGTAACAAACTTATCCGGTTGCTGGGCAAGATTATAGCGCTCAACAAAAATCCCCTGATCCTTTAACCATTGAATATCAGCTGCAAAAGCAACAAGTTTTGGGTCAACGCCAGGCCCACAAATTCCGGTTGGACAACACATGGCCGGATCATAAATTTCAACTTTCATTCTCTCATTATCCTAAATTACAAGGGAGCAGAGTAATAATTCTTTAATATATTATATCGTTTCTCATCAGATTTAGTATCAACCGTGAGATAAGAAAAGTCATCTAAGCCTTTTATTATTTTACCCAGAAACAAGGAACAAATTTCATTGATAACCACCAAGTGGGACAACATAATCAAAATATTGAACAAAAAGTGCTCTGAGAAGAATAAAACTTATTGCTCACTTACAAAACTTGTCATCTTTTTGTTGGAGAAACAATTTGAGCTTAGTGGCATCGGATCGCCCCTCTTCGGTATTCAAAAGATGCTCGCCAAGAAATTGTTGCAACTCCCCAAAAAACGGCTCACTTCTTTCGCTGAGTCGATAAAACATCCATACTCCACGCCTCTCTCCTTCAATCCAACCAGAATTCTTCAAATATGACAGGTGACGTGAAACAGTTGACTGAGGCAATTCAAGGACCACCATTAAATCACAGACACATAATTCCCCATTAGAAAGCAAGGCAATAATCCGAAGCCGGATTTCTTCTGATAACGCTTTGAATAAATGAATAAATTTTTCCATAAATAACCATATCCGCATATACGGATATGGTAAACATAAAAATGTGTCTTTCACTTTAATAGTGGCCTATTCAAAAAAAAAAATTCTTAATATACACTGGGTTGGACTTTTTTATTCAACTTATGCCATAATAGCAGTAAGCAAAACTACACAAGCTAGAAAAACATTTTCGTTAAGTCTTTAAATTATTGCTGAAGACAAGCCTATTACAAAAAATCTGGATCAATCTTTATTCACTTAACCAAGAGATGAGAATGACCAATTACTCTCGTATCCACCCGTTGTTCAGGCAAAACAAAGGAAAATTTTTATTATTATTCCTTTGTTTTTTCCAATTCTCCTGCTCTGAGCAACCATCAGTTCACCTTGGCTTTGTTGGCGGACTAACCGGAAGAGTGGCTGATCTAGGAATAGCTGGACGTGATGGTGTAATACTGGCGGTTGAAAAAACTAACAAATCAGGAGGTATTCAAGGCAGATCCATCAAACTTCACATAAAGGATGACCAACAAAATCCAGACACTGCCAATGCTGCAATCATGGAGTTGGCCACCCTTGATGTTGACGCTATCATCGGCCATATGACCAGTTCAATGTCCATAATTGGAGCTCCTGTCGCCAGCAAGCAGCAAATACTCATGATCAGTCCCACCACCAGTACCAATGAACTAACAGCTATAGATGATTATTTTTACAGAGTTTATCCTGCCAGCGGTAATATTGCAGGCAAGCTTGCCGAGCATGCCTTTTCCACACGAAATTACAAAACAGTTTCAGTTGTTTATGATCAGCGTAATCGGTCCCACACAGAAGGTTGGTATTTTTCGTTTAAAAAAGCATATGAAAAGCTTGGTGGAAAAATCCTAAACGTGGAAACCTTTGTTTCCGGATCAAATGTAAACTTTCTTAATATCGCTGATAAATTAAAAAATATACCTTCCGATACCATTTTTATCATTGCCAATGCAATGGACACTGCCATGCTCTGCCAACAATTGGCCAAACTAGGCTCGACCATACCAATTCTTACCAGTGAATGGTCAGCCACAGATGTCATCTTAAAATTTGGCGGGAAGACGGTTGAAGGGATGGAATTTTTCCGCAGTTTTGATAATGACAACACAAATCCTACCTACCTGATATTCAAACAAGCCTTTATTAAAAGGTTTGGCCGAGAACCGGGATTTGCCTCTGCGCATGGTTACGATGCAGCTATGATTATCATCGCCGCTCTTCAAAAAAATGACGATTCTACACAATTGAAACAAACCATTGCCAAAATAAATACATTTACAGGTTTACAGGGCAACATCTCATTTGATAAATTTGGTGACGTTCATCGTTCGTTTGTATTAAAGACTGTCAGACAGGGGAAGTTCAAAACTTCTTTAATAAAATGAAATATGCGTCAATTTAAATCCTTAAAATTTTTTCTACTCATTCGTTTCGTTCTGGCTGTCCTCATCCCGTCACTATGCATCGGTCTCTTTTCTTACGCTTATCTATACTCAACAATCACCCAAAACCTTCATGATAAAAATGAACTTCTTGCAAGAACCCTTGTCAGCGAAATGCATGAATTTTTCCATGACCCTATGACATTATTGGAACTAACCCAGGTCTACTTGGAGACAACTGGGCTAAACGAACAACACAAAAATGATTTTTTAGACCGCTTAACAGCATCTAACAATAATTTTGAATTTCTTTATTTTCTCGATAAAAACAAGAAAATAAAACTAGTTGGTGTCCCCCAATATCTTCTTAATCTAAAAGATCAGTATATAGGGATGGATCTTTCAGGACTTGATACCTTTATCGAAAACAAACATTTTCACGATTTTAAATGGTCGAACACTTTTCTCAGCCCTGTATCAGGAAAGAAGAGCCTATTGCTACAATTATCCATAGGTGAAAATTTTCTCATTGGCAGCCTGTCCATTGATCACATCTTTGAAACATTAAAAAAAGTAGCTGAAAAAAATATTGATACTATCTTTATCACCGACACCAATGGAAACCTCATCTATCATCCAGAAGAAAAACTAGTTCGTGAACAACAAAATTTTTCCAATATCACCCCAGTTAAAAATGCATTGCAGGGTAACTTCGGAACCCATACATATTCAATTAATGGTTCCAACTTCATCAGCAGCACTGCACTTATGAAAGAAACAGGCTGGCACATCACAGTAGTACAACTGGAGGAAGTTGCCTATCAAACCCTCACCAGAGTAAAACAACTTTTTTTAACAGGTCTGCTTTTTTCTACTCTGATAATTGCTTTTCTGGCATTGCGTTTTGCAAAAAACGTGCTCCACCCGTTACAGCATTTACAAGGAAACATTACTTTAGTTGCAGACGGTCATTATGAAATCCAGTTACCGCAGCAGGAATACAATGAAATCGAAGATCTTGCCTTGGTATTCCGCTCCATGACCAAAGAAATCCAAGAAAGAGAAATACAACTCCAAATCAATGAAGAGAAATACAAAAAGATCTTTAACTCCCCTTCAGAAGCTATTTTTATCCATGGCCCAGACGGTATCATCACTGAATATAACCAGGCAGTACTGGACATGTATGGCTACAATATTGATGAAATAGACAAAATGTCAATTGGAGATTTCAGCGCTGGAGAATACCCTTACACACAGCAGGAAGCTGAAAAGTTAGTAACTATGGTTCTGCATCGTGGACCCCAGGTATTCCAATGGCATGCAAAACGAAAAAATGGCGAACTCTTCTGGGTTGAAGTCGCTCTTAATGCAACAGAAATCAATAAACAACAGTGTATCCTTGCGGTTGTAAGAGATATTACTGAAAAAAAATCTGCAGAAGCGGAAAAAAAGAAAATGTCCGAGCAGCTCCGTCAGGCTCAAAAAATGGAAGCCATTGGAACACTCGCCGGAGGAATTGCTCACGATTTCAACAACATATTGACACCTGTCATCGGCTATGCAGAATTAGTACTATTGAGCTTACCTCAAGACAGTGAACTTAGAGAATGCCAACAGGAATTACTCAATGCTGGAAATCGCGCCAAAGATCTGGTGAAACAAATCCTGGCTTTCAGCCGACAGATGGATCATGAAAAAATTCCATTAAAGATGCAGATTATTGTTAAAGAGGCATTGAAACTACTTAGAGCTTCCCTGCCTTCTACCATTGAGATTAAACGATATATTGACGACCATACAGGCTCCGTTCTCGCAGACCCCACCCAGATTCACCAACTGACAATGAACCTGTGTACTAACGCTTTTCATGCCATGGAAACTACAGGAGGAATCCTTGGCGTCTCAATAAATAGAGCGGAAATTGCAATTGATGAAGTTCAAACAGGAAGACTTCTTCCTCCGGGTAAATACATCACTCTTGAAGTAAGCGACACCGGTTCGGGAATGTCAAAAGAAGTTCAGGAAAGAATTTTTGAACCTTATTTCACGACCAAGGAGAAAGGACGTGGTACAGGCCTGGGACTCTCTGTTGTTCATGGAATTGTACACAGTCATGAAGGTTTCATCTTTGTTTACAGCGAAAAGGAAAGAGGAACCACCTTTAAGCTATATCTCCCTGAAATCAATGCCATACATCAGGAAGAGCAGGTATCGTCTCATGAAAACCAGCTCCAACCTTTTCATGGTAAAGAACAGATCCTGCTTGTTGATGACGAAAAGCAGATAGTAATGGTTGAAAAAAAGATTCTTGAATACTTAGGATATTCAGTAAACTTTTATACTGACAGTACCCTGGCACGAGACGAGTTTTTAAAAAGACCTGAAAAATATGATCTTGTGATTACCGATATGACTATGCCAAAATTGACAGGTTTGCAGCTGGCTGATGAAATATTCGTAGTCCGTCCAGATATTCCAGTAATACTCTGTACTGGATTCAGTGAATTAATAGATGCTGAAATTGCCAAGGAAGCAGGTATCAGAGAATATATCACCAAGCCAATTTCAAATTTAACCTTTGCAAAATCAATTAGACGGGCTTTGGATTCTTGAGTTACGAATAATTTGAATTCCTTTGAATAACGTTTTTGCATTGTGTCATCATCTCAATTCGCCCTGTAAATTATAAAAAATCCAGGCAAAAACTATCCTGACACATACGGATATTTAATTAATCAAAACTAAAAGAGTTAGACATTGAACTAAGTGATAAAATCAGACACCTACCGCACCTGCCATAAAGCTAATCAGCCGAGATAATCTCTACTTACCCTAACCCCGACATAGACGCCGAGCAAACTACCTATACAACTAACCACATAGGCTGTCATCACTCCTATATGAGCACCAACCCACCAGCCAACCCAACCAAAAAATGTGATACTAAGCAGAAGAATAATTTTTTTCATTGTGGATCATTATTACGAAAGATTCAAAATAATCTCCTCAGCAAGTAACTTCAGACAACAGACATTTTCTAAAAAAATGCAAATTCATACAGACTGTTTGTTTTATCAGACATTCGGCATTAGAGATCACAAATTTTAGCTACAGTGTAAATCAAGTAAATTAATTTTTTGGTAATTTTTACACTTCTAATTAGCCTATCATAAGCTACAAAAAATTATCAATATTATTTCGTCCTACAACCATATTGTGATAAAGTTTTAATATTACATTGACAACCTTGTAACCTCTTACCTCTTTTTCTCATGGGAGGACAGTGTTCAATGTTGGTTGTTCGTGAAGCAAAATGAAGTGCTTAATCGACTAAAGGGGAGACCATAATGACAATCAACAAGCTGTTTATCATGATTTACGTGACCCTTATCCTACTCCTCTGTATTCTCGGATTTATTTCCGCAGAGATGCTCAGTAACCAAAGTGCACTCAATCATGCACAACAAGTTCGCTATCAGTCCTATTTAGCAGGTGATGAACTGCGCCAGAGTTCTCAGGATCTAACACGTCTCGCCAGAACTTATGTTTCCACCGCTGACAGTAAGTATGAAAATCTTTATTGGGAAGTAATTGCCATCCGCAATGGTGAGAAAGTTCGTCCTGACGGACGAAATATTTCCCTAAACAAAATTATGGAAGATCTTGGCTTCACCGAAGCCGAGTTTGCAAAATTAAAACAGGCAGCAGCTAACTCCGATGGTCTGATTTGGACCGAGACCGTTGCAATGAATGCAGTGAAAGGGAAATTTCATGATGAAAACAAAAAGTTTACCAAAAGCGGCCCACCAGATTTAGACTTAGCTAGAAAATTGATGTTTGACGATCAATACCACCAATATGTGGTGAAAATCATGACCCCCATAAATGATTTTTTTAACATGCTTAATCAGCGTACTCAGACAACGGTTGACGAATATGTACTGAAAAACAATCAACTGATGAAATGGTGTGTGTCATTGATAGTGGTGCTCATTGCTATTTGTGTAATATCTTATCTGGTAATTTACCGGAAGGTGAATGTGCCCGTTGCCAAGCTGGTTGTTGAGGTGAAAAAAATAGGGGACGGTGATCTTACAAGAATATTTGAAGGAGAATCAAATGATGAAATAGGTCAGCTTACCAGTGCTATGAAGAAAATGACTCTCAACCTCAGGGAAATGTTTCAAGGGGTATCCAACAGAATGGAAACACTCACATTATCCTCTAATGATCTTTCCGGGGTTGCAGATGCGATGTTACAAGGAACTCAAGAAACCTCCTCCAAAGCCCATTCCGTAGCTACTGCCGCTGAGGAGATGACTACCAATATGGATTCTGTTGCTTCAGCTTCGGAAGAAACTGCAGCAAATGTAAACATTGTTGCTGCTGCAACCGAGGAAATGACGTCCACTATTAATGAGATTACCGAAAATACAACCAGAAGCAGTTCAATGACGGCAGAAGCCGCTGCCCAGGCGATGAGTGCATCGGAGAAAGTCAATGAATTAGGGGTAGCTGCCTATGAAATCAGCAAAGTGACAGAAACCATCACCGAGATTTCAGAACAGACTAATTTACTTGCTCTAAATGCCACTATCGAGGCAGCAAGGGCCGGTGAGGCTGGAAAAGGCTTTGCGGTTGTCGCAAATGAAATTAAAGATCTGGCTAAACAAACAGCAGAGGCGACTCAGGAAATCAAGAACAAAATCGATAACGTTCAACAGTCAACACAGGTCACAGTCGATGAAATAGGCAAGGTAAACGAAGTCATTAAAGGAGTCAATGATATGGCGATTACCGTTGCCACTGCTATCGAAGAGCAGAGCGTAACAACCCAGGAAATTGCCAATAATGTTAATCAGGCATCAATAGGTATTCAGGAAGTAACCGAAAACGTCTCGCAGAGTTCGATAACCTCAAGGCAGGTTACAACTGACATTGCCGAGATAAACACTGCTTCCAATGCATTACGTGAAAGCAGTCTAAAAGTCAGTGGTAGTTCAAAGACCCTTAATGAAATTGCCAAGGATATCTATACAATGATGGGTCATTTCAAAGTGTAGGCTACTGTTATCTACCTACTCTTTCAACTCTCATCCACACACAGAGAATCCACTTAAATACTGTTTATAAACAGGGCGTTAAGCCCAAAGCCCTGTTTATATTCATCTCGAATTCCTGCGCTTTTACAAATTCAGGAGCAATATATAATGCTACTACCAGTAGTCCCACGTATTCAATTTGTGAGTAAATAAAAGAACCTTATTTCAAAAATAAATGCTACCTGATTATCTTTTTATTCCATCTTTAATCATTATCAAAATTAACAGACCATTTTTCAATGATAATTTATGAATTAATATAGCGTAAATGCTCATTTAAACGCCAAAAATACACCATTTGAATCATTATTGTAAATATTGATATTGACCATTCCAAAAATGCAGCAGGTAATGATGATAATTCTCCAGCGATACCTAGCATTACCCCCACCAAAAGAGACAATAGAAAAATTTTCACAAGAAGAGGAAACGATAGAGCCGTAATTCTAGCAACATAGTTACTACTTCCACCTTCTTGATTTGTATCAAAAGTAATATTAATTCCAAAAATTAACACTCCAACTGTTGCAATTGCCTCAACTAGTAAAATACTAGTATCGGATCTTGGAGTAAGTGTTACTAAATACATTGATATAGAAACGAAAATAGAACCTGCCAAATAATATTGCTTCCAATCATTTTCTGTTAAAGCATCATTTTTTATATCATCTGATAATGCTAGAGTTTTCCAAAAATACATGCATTCTCCTAGATTGTGATAATTTACAAAAGGAAACAATCAAAAATCAAACAATCCCAAAAACTGCTCGCTTTTTGTTCAATTAACGTCTGGGCCTTTTTCTTTTGTATTCTTGATGATCAGCTGACATTGATTTTCAGCATCCATATCATCCTTAGCCACAATCGGCAGAACTGTTAAATCATCTTTTCGAATCAATTCATACTTGTCATTACCTATGAAATCTAGAAGCCAATTTCTCCACTGATGTATGTTTCTTCTTCTATTCATATTTTTTCCTTAACAGAGGCCTAGCCCTGTAATAATATTATTTTAAATGTACTTGTTCTTCAGTTTCAATATACGATAGACTGCCCTGACAATAAAAAAGGACACAAAGCATAACCATATCTAATAATATGGGATAAAGTTTCCTGCCTATTTCATTACCGTTAATAATTTAAGGACAGGTAATTTGTTAAGTATGAAGGTAAGGACGATAATGAAAAGAGCAACGGCAAACTGAGTTATACTTGCATTAAATCAGGCAATCTCAATGTAAATAATAATAGATGTAACGACATAAAAAGTTAGAAGGGTAAGTATTGCAAAATATATATTTGCGATATTCAAAAATTCAGCCAAGATAAGACTGTCAGTTAAAACCAGACAAATCTAAAATAGATGACTCTTATATTTTTATATACCTCTGTTAAACAAATGCGTAAATCAAAAAAGAGCCAAAAGCAGAAGCAAGCACGCCACCAACACGACCCAACATTTTTACTTGCGATAATGCCCAACCCATTAACCGGCAGAAATTATTTCGTCCCATCACAGCTAAAAATACAGCCGCAACTATTGATAGCCAACCAATAATTTCAATCACAAAAGGATGTCTCGAAACGCCCGATTGGAATATAAGGAAGGTTCCAAGGACGAATCTTACGAATATTGCAAATAGCTGTAACTCAATCTTATCACTATTTTTTCTTAAAAAACCAACTACTAACTCAGGATTAACTAAAATTACAACTCCAGCCAAACAAGTCAACGTGCCAAAGATAATTATAAATGCGGTCATAATCATATTCCCTTAAACAACTTAAAGCCTGGCACAATAATCATTTTAACCAGTCACAATTATTTTTATTTTTCAATTAAAGTTTGTACCCAAATTGAATAAACTCAGGAACGTGAATCAAATGTAGACTTCAAGCTTGAAACTTATTTTTACCTTCAATATGTTAAGAGCAAAGCCAACTTAATGCTTCCCTTAAATCATCAAAGTGCTTGAGGTTAAACCCTTCTGCGTTGGCAGCCTTTTCTAAATGTAAACGGTGCTCTCCACCACTAGTATATAAAGCAGCTAACCTTATAGACTTCTTAATACCTGCTTTCTTAAAAGCGTTCACAAACATAAACATTCCTGTCATTGTTTGATTAGGGTCAACTTCAGTGTTAGCAAGATCAAAAAAGCACCTTTTATATTCACTATTATCAAGTGCTAAACCGGCAGCTAATACCATCTCTTCTGCAACCCTGGTATTAATCATACCTTTGGCTACTATTACAATTGCCTGAAGATCCGAATCCTCTTTTACCAAGTATTCCATTTATTGCATTTATTGCATTTCACATATTCATATTTTGTGACAACACAGAATCAATAAAATTTGCAAAAACCTATTTATTATTAATATCAGGCCGCCACCCCATACCAGACTCTTCCACCAGGCGTTCGTAAACCCCCTCGACATTCAATGGTAGCCAACTGTTATAGTTGCCAAAATCATTGTAGTTATCTAACCTGGTACTTTCTTTGAGCTGCGCCAAAGTTTTTCCTGAGTGAATACCGTCGATAACAGCTGTATATAATTCCTCTAAATAGGAGAGATACCTCTGAACATCTGATTTATTGCCAATACCAGCATGGCCTCCGACAAATATCTCGAAGTCTAAATTAAGTGTTTCTTTTGTGGAATTAATCATACCTTGAATGTCATAGCTCCACAGTTTTCGCCAAGGCATGCGACCCACGACAATCCAATCGACGACAAATAAAATCTTTTCAGGTTGAAATAACATACTGATAGAACCACGGCCATCATTTTTACCATGATATTGAAGAGATACTGTATTGTCCCCAAGGGTTATGACCATGTTTTGTTTAAAAGTGACATTTGGAATTATAGTATCAGCTTTGGTGATCTCAATATCCTTCTGGGCTAACTGGTGAGAGACAAAGGTAGTTTCAATAGCTTTAAATACCTTTGCTCCATATATATGATCACTGTGATTATGGCTGAACACGACATACCTAATCGGCAAATTAAAACGCTTTTCAATCTCTTTTTTCAACCAGTTAGCCGCGTTCTCATTTAATGGATCAGTAATTAAAACACCTTCGCCTGTGACTAAAAACACAGAGCGATGCCGATCATCTACAAAACGGTAAATATTTCCCGCTATTTTTTCAATCCGATAATCGTTTGCTAGGGCAGTAGTGCTTGAGAATAATGAAAGAATAAGCAAAGTTAACAAAATAAAGCTCGTTTTATATTTTTCCATATAAACTCCGAAGTACAGGATTCATAGGTTAAAGGGAAAAATGTTGGTACCTAAAAAAAGAGTCAAATACTTCAAGCTAAACAAAGCTTTTACTTGGCAACATCAGATAGTTAAGCGAAGCACTAATTTCACCTTCTCCAAATAATCTTGTCTGTAATTATAACCTAGCAGACACAAATAATTCTTCTATTATTATGCATATAGTATCATAACATAGGCCAAAATCAAAATGATCCCAAAACTACAGCAAATTCGTCAATGAAAGCAGGTATGCTCGCAGATAATAATTTGCGTCCTCATGATCCTAGATAATATGCTGCACAATCAGATACTCAATTAAAATTATTATCAAAATGGGTTTTACGAGATGCTGACTTATCGATAATTCAAAGATCTCTTGGCAAGGTGGGTGAATGATTCAAAAGCAATCAGAGGGTATTAGGACACTTCACGGATAATACAGATAATAAAGGTGAATTCAACAACTCTCCACCCTTTGCCTGCTGAAATCAAAACAAACAAGTGTAACATCAACAAACACCAGGTTTATTTTTTTTCAGACATATTATTTGGTAATCTTACAACTTACAGTCTTGACATATAAACCATTATGCAAACAAAGGATTGAAACTATGCAGGGGCTGTAATTTCTTACAACCCCTGCAGAAACAACCTATTCTAAATAAGATATTACCATCTGCTGTCTTACTGAAACTTCAACTCAAGAGTTTCTGTATGAAAAAGATGATTGACCTGTGAATTATCGAAAACAGCGATTCCAAATGGAAAACTCTTGGTCAAGTCTGTAAATTGTACATCCTGGAACAATACCACCAGATTTAAAATTATCTGCAAATGGTACCTTCTTACTTGGAATAACATAGTACATTTCATCTGCTATGTGACAATCTCAAATCGTGCTTCACGGCATATCGGTGAATACTGTTTTTATCTGAAATCCTTAACATTTTCTATTTTACTTTTCACAAAGCCATATGCATCTTTATATATTTTTTCAGACAAAAATCCTGTCACCGGCATCCAATAATAGGAAGATGTTGTTAAGTGAAGAAAAATTCCTTCTTTAATTATTACAGATTTTACTATGTCATCCCAGCTTATGTCTGTACTCGTAAAACCATCAACTTTAAAAACTATTCGATCATTTCCAAGTTCAATATGAATGACCTTATTTGCATCCTTTCGTTGTTTAAAGTTCAATTTATGTTTATTTGAAATGTCTTTTTTGAACATATAAGATGAATACAGGACAATCAATAAGGTAAGAGTGGGAGTTAGAGCTATGAAATTTTTATCCACTGACAAAAAAAAACTATACAAAAAATAAAGTGCCAGAGGGATCGAAAACAGCAGAAAAATAAACAGGACTCGTTTCTTTTTCTTTTGATTCGTGCGGTAGTAACCCAATGTGGCAATTAAGTCTTCTTCCTCTGTCAATTTATAAGAAATACTAAACATTTTTAGTAACCAATTAAGTTAAATTGCAACTATAAACTCTTCCTTAAACATACACTGGAAAGTAGATGTGCTCCTAACGAGGCTAAATTGCTTAGGGGAGGTACGTCTCCCCTGCGGCCTGCAGTGTTCCCTGTGTACGCTTCACGACTTTTGTTCACCATCTTACAGGTTCCGCGAGTCGCTCAACATTCGTAACGGGCTGTTGGTTAGACTTTACCAGAAGGAGACTGCTTGTTTTTGATACTTGGGGTAAGGCAGGCTTGGCACCCCTACAAGAAGCGTCAAGTACACCGCCTGGTCCTGCGATCTCAATTATTGAAGATAATCTCTGGGATGGCTAAATATTTTCACATTCAAAATATTGAAGCCTTTGGCAAAAAATCGTTAGCCAGCTTTTTAAATTTTTCTATTTAAGATATCCAAAATTATCGAGGTGAAAGGTGGCTGTAGCAATAACGAAAAATCCCTTCATTCGTCGTATAACAGCTATACCACTACTGTGGTGCTATGTAATTTGCCCTTCATAAACGTTTTGGGAACTCTAAGCAAAAAAAAATGCTTCCTTGTCCCAATTGGTTCTCAACGGATACTGTGCCTCCCAGCACCTCGATTCCAGTTTTGGAGTCAGATATTCCTATTATTTACGGCCAAACACAAACGTAGCCTGTCCAACATCTCTCCTCAATTCTTCGCGCTGTTCAAGGTAGGCTGTCATCGCCTCTTGTTCATTCATTGCCCGCACCCGTTCAAATACTGCATTCAACTGTTCCTCGCTTACTAAAGACCATGTTGAATCGCCATCACGATACGTTTTCTTCAGAGGCCCTTCCGGATCTAAATAGCCTTGGCCTTGCAAAACTTCATGTAAAGGGACTATTTTTCCGATAGAGCGAAAACCTGTTTCCTGGAGTACCTCTTCGATCTTCTCAATGGGAGCGAATCGTTGAGCGATACCTTCCACAGCTTCTGGGATAAGATCCGCCCACCAAAAACCATCCCGAAGTTGTCGTTGACTACTTGTATGCAGTATAACAACCCCATCCGGACGAAGCACACGATGGGATTCCTGTATCAGTTTGCGTAACTGATCATATTCATTACGTGAATTATCATCCCCAAGATGATGAATCACTTGATGAAACATCAGTCCATCGAAACTCTTTTCATCATAAGGGATATCCGGCAATTCTCCCGGACCTAAGCGAACATTGGGAGTATCCTTTAGTTTTTTTTGCGCCTCACCCAACATGTTTTCATTGAATTCCAGGCCATGAAGATTGCCGATTTTGTCGCTCAACGCCTTGATATAGCTTCCTGTTCCACAGCCAGCGTCTAAGATGGTTTGGTCGGATAAGGGTTGGGGCGCCGCAGCAAAACATCCCAGAACAATTTCAAGCCCGACAGGGGTTCGAGTCTGGTCATAATTTGCCGCTGTCTCGTTATATTTTTCATACTCATTATTATCCATAACTCTTTATTCTTTCCTTCTATTTATAGTTGGTAGGCGATTACAGGGTCAAGACGCCGAAATATCGGTTAGCCCCTTGACCCGAGAAGCGATTGCAGGTGCCAGAGATGTACGCGATCAGGGTGGCCACCCTGATCGCGTGCAGATTTGGTGCCTGTGCTCGCTTACGGTAGTTGTATGTTCAATTCAATCAAAACATCTTGTAAAGATTGCAGAAAATCATGAATATCATCTTCTGCAATAGCGCCCATGTTTGCTAAACGAAAGGTATCCTTCTTCCCAATTTTGCCGGGATAGATGGTGAAGCCTCGTTCGTAAAGCTTATCGTGCATCATATCAAAATCGAATCCTGGCGTGTCAGGCTCTTCAATTGTGATCAAAATATGGGACTCCTGCTCCGGTTGCGTTAAAATCCGAAAACCAAGACGCTGCATCCCTTCTCGCAAAACACGCCAGTTTTGCGTATAGCGGTCATATCGCTGTTGCTGGCCTTCTTCAAGAAATTCATCAACCGCCTGCCGCAAGGCATACATGGTTTGCACCGGAGGTGTAAAACGCATTTGGGAGCTTTTTTCAAAATAGGCATATTGATCGTACAAACTTAAATAATATGAACGCCGGGGATACGATTGAACACGTTTCAATTCCGAGGTGTTGCAAATTACAAAGCTGATGCCTGCCATTCCTTGAAGACATTTATTGGAGGAGGACATCATGAAATCGATCTGACAGGTTTTAATATCTAATGGAACTCCGGCAAAACTTGAGATGGTATCCGCCACAAATATTTTTTGATATTGCTTCGCCAATGCCCCTATTTCCTGAACCGGGTTTAATAATCCTGTCGTTGTCTCATGATGCACCATGCCGACAACAGCGATATCCGGATCTCGTTGTAACGCAGCCTCAATCACCTCAAGATCGGGGAGAGCATCCCAGGCGCATTGTATTTCAACACACTCAATCCTGTAAGCGTTAGCAATCTTGACCATCCTTTCACCATAAGCGCCGTTATTGATGATCAAAATTTTTTTCTCGGGCGGCGTTACGGAATTAATGACGGTATCCATCGAGGCTGTTCCCGATCCTCCGAACAGGACTGTTGTATACTCCTCATCCCCTCCGGCAATTGCAGTCAAATCCTCAGTTATTGACTGCATTAACTCTCCGAATTCGTGTTCCCGAGGACAAATATCGGGAACGACCTGAGCCATCTTCACTGTGTCGGTCGTCGTTGCAGGACCTGGATTCAATAAAATATTCCGTTTGATTTTCATTGTTCGCTCCACTGATCCATAAATGCCAATTTATTTTCAATCGGCGACGTTGTCGGACGCCCCAGATCCGATCTTGCCCCACTGTTAACATTGATGACAAGCATTGATGGGCAGGATTGATGCTGCGTCCTGCTTAAGACATCCTGCAATTCGCTGGCAGAAGACACTTCAACCGCCTCTTTATAATTATTCGCCAACGCCATCTGGACAAGATCTACCGTCGAAGATGTCGTTGGCTGCCCACCGGTGGAATCATATGCCTGATTATCAATTACAACGTGAAAAAGATTTGAGGGAGCATAATACCCAATCGTTGATAAAACGCCTGCGTTCATAAGCAGCGCTCCGTCTCCATCCAAAATATAGACCTTATGGTCTGGTTTCTGTAGAGCAATTTCTGCGGCGAATGAGGAAGCCAGTCCCATTGAACCAACCATTAAAAAGTCATTCTGATGCCCGAATGCTGCAGCTTCACGATGCTCAAACACCTCTCTGGATGCTTTTCCGGTCGTTGCTATGACAATATCTTCTTCATGCAAGTTGTCGAGAAGAATCTTGAGAGCGTCTTCGCGCGTCATGTCAAACGACTTTTGCGGTTTCATCTGTTTGGTATATTTCTCAAAGGTCTTTTTTTGAACAATCAGCGCATAGGGTTTACGGGTTGTCGTCATATACTCGTTCGCCTCCGCAATTATTCGCTCTGCGTCCTGAAGTGAATCAGGCAATATGCTGAACCTAATATCTAGCATCTGTAACAGCTCTTGCGTGACCGTTCCCATTTTCTTGTGTTGAGGCTCATCAGGCTGGTCGGGCTGACCACGCCATCCTACCATCAGCAGCGCGGGAATATTGTAGATTGCCGCATCAAGCAGGGATGTGACCGGATTAACAATATTGCCTAACCCGGAATTTTGCATATATACAACTCCGGGTTTTCCAGTGGCGGCATAATATCCCGCGGCCCAGCCGATAGCATCCCGCTCGCCAGTCACAATTCTATTAGTCAAACCCTCGCCGTGCCTGTCATCAAGAAAACTCATCCAATCTTTAAAGGTGCTGTCGGGTACTCCACAAAAATAGGTCAATTCATGTTGTTGAAAAATTTTATAAAGATCATGACATGCTAACATTGCAGACTCTCCAAAGCGTGTTTGTAATCATGCTTATTATGAATTTCCTGCCAACCTTGATTCACCTCATAGACTTTGATAGGATATCCCATGTAAATGATCTCCTGAATAATGTCAGTAAACGAAGCAGTCTCAAAGGTGTCAGCTTCATGAAATTGTTTGCCGGCATATTTTTGTTTTGCTTCATGATAGACTTTTTTCAAAATATCAGCCCCCTGTTCGGAGAAATATGCAATCCCCGCGAATTCATGAGTGGCGCGTTCCGGAGAAACTCTCTGGCCAATCATTTTGATTTCCAAATCCGTCAAGGGGGTCAGCATACGGTAATGCTCATTACTTACCTGATTCTTTGCGATAACCAGTTCCATGCGGGTTTTTTGCGGTTTATGTTTATCCAGATGGGAATGATATGTACTATCAACGACCAGGACAATATCCTCCTGGCTTTTGAGAACCTCGCCGACAACCTTTTCATAAAATAAAACATCCGAATAGATCATAACAAATCCTTCCTGCATCTGTTCTTCAGCGCAAAACAAGTTGTGCAACACAGAATTGAGATCATAATCAGGATTATTAATTTTCTCGATCTGTTGATAGGTGATTTTTTCAAATCCTGGGCCCATCACCAAAAAAATGTTTAAAATTCCGACATTGTTCAGGCATTCCGCCTGTCGCTGGATAATCGATTTATCCAAGAGTGGAACCGCACTGACAGGTATTTCACCGAATTCATCAATTAAAGCAGGATCCAATAATTGGTGTGTATCAGGAATAATGGCACAGGTTTTCATCGTACTATATTCTTTATCTTTCTCTTTCACGTCCATAAAACCGACGGTCTTGAAGACATCCCTGACAGGTGCGCAGAGGGGGTCTGCTTCAAAGCTCCTTCCGGATAGCAGAATTTTTTTACATACCTTTTGCATTGCCGCATACGATGCACGCATCAGATGGTTGGCATGGATGATAATGTTAAATCCTCGATCAATCAGCTCCTGTTCAGTAATCAGGTTATAGGTGGTGGGTACACACACTAATGGTTTTCTTAAGCCCAATTCATCGCACAGCTTCGTATATTCTTCGGCAAAGCGAAAAAGATCACGAGGTTCACGTTCTTTCGAGTGGATCATGATCCCGTCCGCCCCGGCTTTCAGATATATTCTTGCCCGATTGACAGCATCCTCAACCCCTTTATTGGCAATTAAACTTTCCAGACGGGCAAAAATCATAAAATCTCTGGATAAGAGTACTTGCTTGCCCCGGTAAATTTTTGTCGCGACCACATCCGGATCTTCCAAATCTTGCTTTGCCCCAGCTTCAAGGCTGTTACGTTTAGGAAAGACTTTGTCTTCAATGATCACTGCCGAGACACCAAGGCGTTCCAACTTGGAGCAAAAATATTCAAAATGCGTCGCCTCGGCGCCAGTATCGCCATCAACAATCATAGGCTTATTTGTGACGTTCAAAATTTCTTCAATAGTGTGCAGGCGCGAATCGGGTCCTATTATTTCAGCATCAGGATGTCCTTTCGATGCTGAATCAGTAAAACTGCTTTCCCACAAACCGTCGAATTCCAGGCAATCTCCGCTTTCCAGATTAATACAGGCGTCATTCCCAATCAATCCACTTAAACCATTATGGGTTTCAATAATTCGCGCAAAACCATTTTTTGATAAAATTGCTTTTAATTTCTTTCGGCGTTGTTCAGGGCTAATTAGATTTTTAAGAGACATAATATTTCCTCCGAATTTATAACCGGACCATGACAGTTACAACAACACGGTGCAGTTTAGGGTGTTAACTATTATTTTCTACCGATGGGCTCAGCGAACAAGCTGAAGACAAAAAGAACCGATAGTAGGGATCATGCAAGAAGTAGGCGGCAAAAAGACATTCAATTACCAGAAAACCGAATCGCCAATTCACGAAAATGGTAGAAGACATGTTAGGATGACATCCTCAGTAAGTCAAGGTATATCCATTAATTTTTAAAACGTTAATATATCCTAATGGAGCTAAAGTTAGCGCTATAATTGTTCAATTCATGTGGAAAACTTGGGGTGAACGTGACGGTTTTGTCATTAATTTACCGCATGACATCAGGTGACATATTGTGGAGATTCTTCAGGTATAGATCAGCTTGTCACAAATTAAATTTGAGGTTCATCGTGAAAATCTCTGAGATTAATCTTGCCTGATTCTGTAAGATCGCCAGGAAACATCACCCTTATCTCATCTGGCATCAAGATCCATTCCAGCATGGCTGGCAGCATCTGCAATATGATTTACAAAAATATCTGCAAAACTATCCTGTTCTCCCAGACCTGTTAAAACCGATTTTACATCTATTTCCTGTTGCTCAAAAAGTGTCTGCCAGGAATCTTTTGATCCAGCCATATCCCTTATTGCATGCATCCCTGCAGTGAGCATAAAGGGCTTAAGTAGTATTTTTGAAATGCCACGAGATTTAAGCTGTTGTAAAACATCCTTATATGAAGGAAAACCTTCCATTGCCCCAAAAAACACTGGGACATCTTTATACAACTCTTTTAACCTTGCAGCCAACTCCAGGTAATAACCACTGGTTGATATTGTTTCATTTCCATGTGCCAAATAGACAAGCGCTCGATTTTCTTGAGCAGCCATGTCCACATCTCCAGCCAAAACAGTGGCTAATCTTCTGATATCATTACTATATGAATACTGATCACTTACCAGTGCCCCAAGTGCTGGACGACCAAGAATTAATTCATGAAAGGGCCGATTTTTAAATTTTACAGTCCTGATGAACTGCAAAGCCTCGATATAACTGACCAGATCAAGATATTCCTCAGCAGGTGCAATATGTACCGCCTGCACAACTATTTTTCGGTACCCTTGTTCCTGCAGACCAGCAATAACAGCCAGAGGCCCTTTAATGGCGAGAATTTCCTCTGGAACATGACCATGATCAAGCAAGTAGGAAGGATTTACAGAACGCTTTTGCCACATATTACAAAGAAAAGCAGAGGTAAAGGAAAGCATCACTTTACAAAATGGATAAGTTTTCGTTGTTTTATCATAGACATTCATTATTCCCTTGAGTCCAGATTCAACAGAAGTGCCAAACATGGCAAGAACGATAGCATTTTTAGAGTCCAAAAAATTCTCCAGATAAGGTGTTAAAACAATAAGAACTGGTAGCTAAAAAAAAAAGCGAGTTCTAAAATTTTCTCTTTCTTTGAAAGCCTCAAGCTAGCCAGGAAAACCAAGGATCACTAGTCTCAGCGTTCCTCTTATTTAACGCCAAAGTCCTCCACCATTCTAATAATATTAAAATGATTCAGAAATGCTGTTCTGACTACTGCCACATAATTGTATTGCGCTCTCGACAAGCTGGTAATTGCGTCCAGCAAATCAGATTCTCTTTGCAAGCCTTCATCATATTTCAACTGGGTTATCCTGAGATTTTCTTTTGCATGAACTATGTTTTCTTCCGCAACACCAATATTTTCAAGACTTACCTCAAAATCAATAAACAGATTCTTTAAATCAGTTTTCAAACTATCCACAAATTCTGCCATGTCATAACGCAGGCCATTCACTTCAAGTTTTGCCTTACCAATGACTGCCTCTCTGGAAAAGCCATTAAACAAATTCAAGGATAAAAGCAATTGGCCACGAAACTCATCTTCACTCACATCACCGCTGCCATTAACATAGGAATCATCATAATTTCGATAACTGCCGACAAGGTCCAAGCGCGGATAGTAACCACTGTACTCAGTTTTCACCTGAGCTCCGGCAGCCTCAATCATTTTCTGAAACGCTTTTATATCGCTGCGTCCGGCAAGCATCCTGGATTCACTATCCTCAAGGCTTCCAGCTTGCGGCGTTGTCAGAAACTCTTGAAAATCAAGATCTGCAAGAGCTATTTCTGTGTCAATCTCTCTTGCCAGCAGATGAATACTTTTTTTCAAATCAGCCTTGGACTTTTTTACAGTGATATCAGCATTGTCAAAATCCACTTTGAACTTCAACAGCTCATTTCTGCCAATGAGTCCAACATCAAGGCGATTCCTGCTATCCTGATAGATCTTTTCTAGCGTGCTATGAGCATCCAGTGCAACCTTAAGCCGAGCTCTTCTTTCATACACTTCCAAATAGCGCAATGCCACATTAAGCTGTATGGCCTGTCTGAGAGCAATAAGACGATAGACCGCCACTGCCTGTTGTAATTGCGCAGATTCTAAAGTGTACTTGTCGTGAAACCCGGAAAAGAGGTTCCAACTCACAGAACTGGTCATAATACTGTTTTGGGAATGCTCTGTCGCACTGTCCTCGTTCAAGGAGTTAAGCTGATAGAAGAAATCCACTGATGGATAGTACTGTCCTTTTACCCTGGTGATATCTTCAGCACTTTTATCCAGATCGATCTGATATCTTTTAACAACATTACGATTATCAAGAGCTGCCTCTTGCATCTGTTGCAGATTCATGGCAAATCCAAGCCGGGATATGAACAGTAAGCTAATACCCATGACCATGCTCATGGTCCACAGCTTTCTACCAACAGACCATATCCATAATGCTAAAATTGACTTTTCTCTCAATGAGAACTCTCCAGGATTAGTTGAAATTTTATGGAGTTTCATTAACTCTGCTCCTTTCAAAACCGATAACAAATGCCAACAATGAGGGAACCACAAACAATGTAAAAACCGTGGATAAAGCCAGACCGCCCAGCAAAATAGAACCAAGTCCACGATACAGTTCACTCCCGGAACCAGTTGACATCACCAGTGGCGTCATTGCAAGAATACTTGTTGTTGCACTCATAAATATTGGTCTGATTCTGGTTTTGACTGCATTACTGACAGCATCAAGACCTGCATAACCATGATAACGAACATTATTTAAAGATTGATGAACAATTAAAATTGCATTGTTGACCACTGTGCCGATAAGAATAATAAAACCCAACATAGCCAGGATATCAAAACCTTGTGGTGCAACAAATTCATTGACCAATCGTAAACCAACAAAACCGCCGGCAGCAGCTAATGGTACTGAGAAAAGAATGATCAAGGGGTAAAGAAAATTTTCAAAAAGTGCTGCCAATAACAGGTAGGTAATAAGCAAAGCCAGCAACAGGTTCCATTGCAAGGCTTTTCCTGTCTCTTCAAGTTTATCGGCATTTCCACCAATACTTATCTGCACATCCTTGAGTTGCCCAGACTCTTGCAAAGAGGCAATAACATCATTTTCAATTACTGACATTGCCGTCTGCAAAGCCAGATCTTTTGGCGGAGTCACCTGCAGGGTGATATTTCTTTTTCGCTCCAGATGATTAATCTGCGGCATCCCCTGACTATAGACAAGACTTGCCACGTCTCCCACCTGAATTAACGCTCCGTGACCATTAACAATAGTGGCCTTCAATATATTTTCCGGATCGCGAAAACTCTCATCATTTCCCTTCAAGATAAGATCTATCTGTTTGCTACCTTCAGGTCGGTATTCATCAATTTTTCTGCCATCCATCAAAATATCCACATAAAGCCCCAGATCAGCTTCAGACAAACCATTAGCAGCAAGACTCTCCTTATTGGGTATCACCTGAATTTCAGGATAACTGGTTTCAAGCGATGGAATCGGTCGTATCTGACCACCTTGTATTTTTTGACTGATACTTCCCCACAATATTTGACCTGCACTAACTATCGAATCAATATCTTCTCCTGAAATATTGACCTCCACTGTCCTGCCTTTACCGATACCGCTTTCAAAAATCCCTGCCTGAATACTGACACCAAAGAACCCTGGTATGGAATTCATTATCCGGTTAAACAAGGGCATCATCTCCTTTGCCCTGGTTTCATGCATGGATATCCCACCAAAAATGGTGAAACGATCCGCCCCCACAAAAAACATCTGTTTTATTTGTGGGATGTTATCTTTCTCATCCTCCTGATAATATGGTTCTGCCTCCTTATAAATATATTTGCCAATTTCCTTCATTTTGGCAACAGAGTAACCCGGCGGAGGAATCAATATATTGAGAATCAGGTTTCTATTACCCTGTGGCAAATATTCTGCACTTGGCAGAAGCAGCACTACAAGCCCAACAGAAAAAGCGGTGAACAACACCACTGTAGCAAGCCGGGAAAATACATTTTTCAAACATAGACCTGCAACGCTCATTAAACCATTTTCCAGCAAAGGCCCGATTTTGCTTTGCTGCAACCAACCTTTTTTTTTCACAGATCCTTTTTTAAACAACAAATTCATGAGGGTGGGAATAACGGAAATGGAAACAAGCAAACTAAGCAGTATAGAAAAAGTAATCGCTATAGCAATATCACGAAAAAGCTGTCCCGCCTCCTCCTGCATAAAAATAACCGGTAAGAATACAGCTACAGTGGTAGTCGTAGATGCAAAAACAGCGCCCCAAACCTCTTTTGCTCCCTCCAACGCAGCATCATAGGCAGTCTTACCCATTTGGCGGTGTCGATCAATATTTTCCAGAACCACAATGGAGTTATCAACCAACATGCCCACAGCAAAAGAAATACCAGCAAGACTAACAACATTGAGACTGCGTCCAGTCATTTTGAGAAAAATAAAAGAACCAATAACAGAAATGGGAATAGCTATGGCAGTAGTCACCGTAGAACGAACACTGCGCAAAAAAATCAGCAACACGATTATTGCCAGGACACCACCTACCAATACATTTTGTTTGACCAGATTCACAGCTCTTTGGATATAAGGCCGCTGGTCATATACCATATCAATATACAAACCTTCTCCGGCTAAAATCGAGCTGTTGAGTCTTTCCACTTCCAGCTCAACTTTCCTGGTCATATCAAGAACATTGGTTCCAGGCTCCTTTCGTACGCCAATAACGACTACCTGAATACCATTATGCAAAACAGAAACATTTTCTTTGTCATACCCCCTTTCCACCTCAACAATATCACGAAGGTAAACCCGCTTAACACCATCGTCAAAGGCCACAACATCAAGCACTTCCTCTGGATTCTGAAACTGCCCCACCGTCCTGACCCGGTAATTTTTCCTGCCAATACCCAACACTCCGGCAGAAGTTGTGGTGTTAGCTTTTACGATGGAACCAGACAATTGATTTATTGAGACATTATGCTGCGCCATTTTTTCCACATCAAGAGTGACATGGAGTTCATTTTCTGTGCCGCCAAAAATAAATAAAGACCCAACCCCTTTAATTCGATCCAGATGTTGACGAATATTGTCCTCAAAGAAGGTCCGAAAATGATTGATATGCTCCTTATTTTCCGACTTGGTTTTCAACATCATCCAAATAACCGGAGAAGAGTTAGCACCTGCTGATTCAATAACAGGATTGTTAGCATTTTCAGGATATAGAGAAACCTCATTCATTTTATTGGAAACTCTGAGCAGAGCATCATCAAGATCGGTATCCAGCACAAACGACAGGGTAATCTCCCCAAATCCATTATAACTGGCGCTCTCCATCTTAGTCAGCCCCTGAAGACCCTTTAGAGCTTCCTCCTGTTTCTCAATTATATCCTTTTCAATTTCATAAGGAGTTGCCCCTCCCCAGTTGGTTTTTACTGTTATCTGTGGAGTCTCAACATCTGGGGTCAACTGTATCGGTAGCTGGTTCAAACCGATAAGTCCAAACATGACCACTAAAATCACTGCCACCATTACAGACACAGGCTTTTCCAGAGAATATTTTACAATATCCATCACTTAGCTCCAGATACAACAACCGCTTGTTCAGGACGCAGGCGCTCATTACCTTCTACAACCACTGACATTCCAGGCTGAACTGCAGGGTGATCAATACCTACCCGTTCACCCATAAAACTGACAATCTTGACCGGTAAAATTGCAGCTTTACCATCTTTGACTGTATAGACAAAATCTTTGCCCTGAAATTTAATTAATGCTGCCCGTTTAATAATACTGAGCATACGCTTGGGGCCAGCAGGAACAAAAACAGTAGCAGACATGTTTTGTGCAATCAGGGGTAAAGGATCAATCTTAATTTTCAAAAACACATTCTTGGTTTTCACATCTGCCAGCGGATCAATATCTTCGACAACACCTTTAATCTCTTTATTAAAACCGTTGAGAACAACAGGTACGGTTTCACCCATATTTATAAACTGCAACAACTTCTCTGCTATGGGAGCCCTGACAAAAAGATCATTAATGGAGCCCACTGACAGTAATTTTTTTCCCTGTTGAACCCAGGCACCTGAATCAACATCCTTACTGAGTATTATTCCGTCAAAGGGTGCCTTGATCAAACTCCGTTTTTTCTGGATTAACAGTTTCTGTAATTGCTGCATGGTCGCCTGTTTTTCCATACCGGCATCCTGATAATTATACAGAGAATCATCATAATCCTTTTCACTGACACCAGATTCTTTGTATAATTTTTCAAGACGGTTGAAATGCTTCTTACTGTTTTCTATCCGCAGATCAATCTGTTCTATCCTGGTTCTGGCCAGGGCGATCTCCTGATCAAGAATTTCAGTGTTAAGACTAACCAACAACTCCCCCTTCTTAACTCTGTCTCCCTGGGAAACAGCAACCTTCTCTACTAACCCGGCCACTTCGGTAGACACTTCACTTACACGTTCATAGTAAATCACACCGATTACAGATTGATTCTCGGCCACTTCTTCCTGAACCACTTGTGCAAGTACAACTTTAGCAGGAGGAGGCCCTTGTGCAAAAACAAGGGCTACATCCAACAATATGTATATAAATAAAAATACGTGATATCTCACAATGCTCCTCACTGACTCAAATTAAATTTGGATTACAGACATATTTAGGGTCCTTAATAAGTTACAAGTCAAAGATCAAGCCATTTGACTTTTGCAATACTTGGTATTTCCGGATCAAGAGTGTTGTACTCAGAAAAGCTGATATGATAAAATAATTACAAGAAAAGATAGTTCATTGTTCATATTTATAAGCAATTAAAACAATTATTTCCTGCAAAGAATGTCATGAAAAAAGAATCACTCCAACAAAAACACTGCAGCCCAACCCTTTCCTATAAAAAAATTACCGCATGCCTGCTTCTCTATTCGACAATCTGGTTCATTTTCACAGGTACTGATTATTCCAGCTGGATTTTAGGTGCCCCAGCAATCATTTTGGCAACTGCCTTGAATATGTATTTTACAAGCTCATCAAAATGGTCCTTTAGCCTATCAGGGTTTGTTATTTTTATTATTTTCTTTTTCAAGCAGTCATTTCTCAGCGGCTTTGATGTCATGCGCAGAACCCTGTCTCCCAGGTTAAACATCAACCCCGGCTTGATATCTTACACCACCTTTCTACCCAAAGGCCCGGCAATGATATTTTTAATCAATACTATCAGCTTATTACCTGGAACTATCAGTGCTGACCTTAACCGTAATATCATAACTGTACATACCATAGACAAGGAATTACCCGTATGGGACAATATACTAAATCTGGAAGCAAAAATAGCCTGTTTATTCAGGCTTACATCTTTTGGAAAACAATCATGAGCAATATTCATTTATGCTTCAGCATCGTTTTGCTGCTTACGATCACAGCCGGTATGATCCGTATTCTCATTGGACCAACCACCGCAGACCGAATGTTGTCTGCCCAACTCTTTGGTACCTGTGGTGTGGCAATTTTATTATTGCTTGCAAAAGGAATGCAACAGGACATTCTAATTGACGTGGCTTTGGTGTTCGCACTTTTCTCAACACTGGCGACCATGACATTTGTTCGCCGTACCTGGTATCCTAAAAATAGACTTAACAAATGACCTTATGAATATTCTCTATAACATAGGTACAGTCAGCATTTTCCTGGGACTGCCGTTTTTTATTTCAGGAACAATTGGCCTGCTTCGTTTCCCTGATATTTACACCCGGCTTCACGCACTTACCAAAGCTGACAATGTTGGACTTGGACTGGTTATTTTTGGACTTTGCCTTCAGGCTGAATCTTTCCAGACAATAGCACGTCTACTTCTCATCTGGCTCCTGGTACTAGTAGCAAGCTCAGCATCATGTCACCTTGTTGCCCGCAACAGCATCCAGAAAAATATCCCTCTCTGGACAAAGCCATGACTTTCTATATCCTCACAACTTTTGACCTGATCCTGATAGCAACACTTATCTGGCTTGCCTGGATGCTGTTGTCCAGTGAGGATATATTCAAAGCAGTTGTACTCTTTATTTCCTTTGGCTTATTGATGGCTCTTGCCTGGGCCAGGATGAATGCCCCCGATGTAGCTCTGGCAGAGGCTATTCTCGGAGCCGGACTGACAGGGCCTCTCTTTCTCGCAGCCTTGCGTAGAATTGAAAGCAGCAACAAATCCGAACGAAGAGTGAACACTGATGAAAACCGAAAAAAAGATTCCCCAGTCAAAGTCGAATCAACAAAGAGAAAATGATCCTGTACTTTTTGTAATTCTCTTACTGATTATCGGCTTTACCATTTACCTGACTGTAACCTTACTTAAAATTCCCCTTGGCCAAAATATACTCATAGAAAAAGTTAATAACAATTTACTGCAAAGTGGCGTTAACAGTCAAATCACATCAGTTCTTCTCAGCTTCAGAAGTTACGATACTCTCCTGGAAATGTTTGCCCTGCTCCTTTCTGCCATAGGAATATGGTCCTGTACCAAAGCTCCTATTCCAACCCCAACCATAGAAATCAGCCCGATACATATTTCAGTTCTGCGGCTCCTCTCACCACTTATGTGCATCACGGCTGCATACCTGGTTTGGCAAGGAGGCCATGCCGCAGGTGGGGCATTTCAGAGTGGCGCTGTTCTGGGAGGTTCTGTGGTGTTACTGCTGATAACAGACCTCCCCGGACTACGCACGCTGCCAGCCCTACCGCTAAGGATTATTCTGATAACTGGTCCGGCAACTTTTTTAACAATTGGACTGCTCTGCCTCAAAGACGGCCTTTTTCTCCAATATCCACAAAATCTTATCTCCCCATTGATTTTAACTATCGAAATAACATGTGCCCTGTCTATCGGCATAACCATTGGCTGTCTTTTTGCAGGAGGAAGGCCGCGCAAATCAATTAAAAACATAAAAAACGAAAAAAAATGATCATCAATCTTCTCTACAGTATTTGTGGCATTATACTTTTCGCCATGGGTCTTTTTGCTCTCATAGCCTGTGCTCATCCTTTGCGAAAAATCCTGGCGGTCAACATCATGTCTTCTGGTGTTTTCCTTGTTTTTATTGCCACTGCCTACCGATTAGGCAATCTGGAAACAGCTGATCCTGTTCCGCAAGCAATGGTACTCACCGGAATAGTTGTCTCTGTAAGTGTTACAGCACTTGCTCTCATCCTGGCCTGTAAAATTCAAGAAACATCAAACTTGACCGAGAAATACTCTCAGAAAATTACAGAGGGAAAATCCAGGCAATGACCTTACCTGATGCCGAAATATTAATACTCTGCCCCATAATTTTTCCATTTGCAGGGGGAATTCTTTGTTTTTTACTGAAGAAAAACTCCTATTTGCTGGCTCTTTCAATCACAGTTTCAACCCTTGTAAGCTGCTTTTTCCTACTTGCAAGTTACCTGATTTCAGGACAAATAATATACCATATCGGAGGCTGGTCTCCACCACTGGGAATTGCATTGAGGGCTGATGGCCCAGCAGTTTTGATGCTTTGCCTAAGTACAGTATCGGGGCTTGGCATTACAATATATGCTCGAGGTTATTTTTTATTTCGAATCAGATCAAAAAAGCACAGACAACGTCACCAACAGCAACAGCAATTTTTCTGGCCACTCTGGATGCTACTTTTAGCATCTCTCAATAGTCTGTTTCTAGCTAACGATATCTTCAATCTATACGTTGCTCTCGAGCTTATCTCTATTTCAGCCACTGTCCTGACAGCACTTTCAGGAAAACCTGCTTCCCTGATTGCTGCCTTTCGCTATCTCCTTGTCAGTCTCTTAGGATCACTAACATACCTGCTCGGTGTTCTTTTTTTATATAAAACATATGGAGTCCTGGACCTACATCTACTGGCAAATGCTGCATCGGCTGGTCCTGGATTACAAGCTGGTCTAGTTCTGATGAGTATTGGCCTGTTAATAAAAAGCGCCTTATTCCCCCTTCACTTCTGGCTCCCTCCTGCACATGCCAATGCCCTGGCTCCAGTTAGCGCAATCTTATCAGGATTGGTAGTCAAAGGATCTATTTACCTGATGTTTCGTTTGTGGCTAGATTTATTCCAACCAGTAGTAAATCCAAACATTCTTGAACTGATTGGCATTCTTGGCGCAAGTGCCATTCTCTGGGGAGGCATTCAGGCAATCAGACAGCAACGGCTGAAGCTTATGATTGCCTACTCAACAGTGTCACAACTTGGATATCTATTCATAGCCTTTCCCCTGGTTTATTATCAGGAAAATCATCTTGCCTGGACAACTGTTATCACAACTGCCCTTGCTCATGGGTTTGCCAAGTCAGCCATGTTCATGGTTGCTGGATCTATTTTCCTCCAGGCAGGACACGATCGAATCAAAGACCTGACAGGCTTCCGATCAACCATGCCGATCACAGTGTTTGCCTTTGCAATTGCAGGGGTCAACCTTATGGGATTACCTCCCTCTGGAGGTTTTATCGGAAAATGGCTCATGCTGTCCCTGGCCATCTCCACTGCAAAATACTATTTGGTTATCATCATTTTTGCAGGCAGCATTGCTGCATCGATTTATATATATCGAGTCATTTCCAGACTCTTTGTTGAACCTGAAGGCTATAGTTTACAAAGAGAAAAAATTCACTCGCCCCTTCTGGAATGGCCAGCTCTGATCATGGCTATTTTCTCTTTAATCATCGGTATAAGTGCTTCAGCAATCCATCATATACTTGCAGGTAATGGTTCAGAATTCATAGCTGCAATTATGGAGATGTTGGCATGATCATGCAAAACTGGCTACTGATATGTATACTGCTCAGTTCTTTTTTACCAGCCATCATCATCTTTTCCCTACCTGAAGAAAAATCCTCTCTCCGTATCTTTCTCAACCTCCTTGGAGCAATTATCAAAGTCGCTCTGGTCCTTGTCATGAATGTTTCCATCTACTTTGGTTCCTTTTATGAACTTCGCATACCGATTGTGCCAGGACTGGAAATATTGCTCAATGCAGATCCACTCTCATCACTATTTACAACTCTTTCCAGTGTGCTCTGGCTTCTGACAACCATTTATGCCATAGGGTATCTGGAGAATTCACCCAACAGAAGCCATTTCTTTGGATATTTCAGCCTTTGCGTAACCGTCACCATTGGCATAGCACTTGCTGGTAATCTCTTCACTTTTCTACTTTTTTTTGAACTTCTGACCCTTACCACCTACCCACTGATTATTCATCGCGGAACGGCCAAAGCTATTCATGCTGGAAGAAATTATCTAATCTATGCTCTTGGAGGAGGCATACTTTTAATGCTTGGTACTATATGGCTGCAAAGTTTTACGGGTTCAGTTGATTTTAATGCCACTGGATTCTATCCCTCCCTGATTGAAAACCATGAGAGAAGCTTAAAAATAATATTTCTACTCTTGATAACTGGTGTCGGGGTCAAAGCAGCTTTGATACCTTTACACGGCTGGCTGCCACAAGCCATGATTGCCCCTGCTCCCGTTAGCGCTCTGCTGCATGCTGTTGCAGTAGTCAAAGCCGGTGCCTTTGGTATTATTCGTATTGTTTTAGATGTTTATGGAATCGATAATTGTCTAAGACTCAACCTCTTATATTTTCTTGGACTGGCAGCATCATTAACTATCATATGGGGATCAATCAGGGCCTTGCAACAGGACAACCTGAAAAAACGACTGGCTTTTTCTACTGTAAGCCAGGTGTCTTATATTACCTTGGGAATCAGTATGGCTGACCAACCACTTATGCTCATAGGAGGACTTGTCCATCTCGTCCATCAAGGTCTCATGAAAATCACCCTGTTTTTCTGTGCCGGCAACCTGGCAGAAACATTAGAAATTCATCAAATACAGGATATGAAAGGAGTTGGCAGACGTATGCCTCTGACCATGACAGCATTTACTATTAGCGCCCTGGCAATGATAGGAATTCCCCCTATGGTTGGTTTTATCAGTAAATGGTACCTGGCTCTTGGAAGTTACAACGAAAACAATTGGTGGGTGCTAACAGTACTGGTTATCAGCAGTAGTCTCAATGCACTTTATTTCCTGCCTATACTTACCTCTGTATGGTTTGAACAACAAAATAAGTCCTGGCCCAAAAACAACAGCTACGCCAGATACGAGACAAGTCTCATGTTGTTGGTCCCTCCATTGATTACTGCATTCCTGGTTATTTGCCTTGGACTTATCGCTAACGCGAAATTCAGCCCATTAGCCTGGGTTCAATTTATAGTCAGGGGGTATGGTCAGTGATCTTAAGTGAACCAGTTAACATCCTCTATACTATTCTCCTGATGACTGTAACAGCAACTCCCATGATTCTTGCTTTTTACAGTTTCCTTTCTATAAACGCCTTCAAAAAGCTGCTCCCTATTGCCGCATTTCCAGCCCTGATCACATCTTTTATCATCCCACCAGATCTGAAAGTTACAATACCCTGGTTTTTTCTAGGTGGCCATATGGGACTCGATCAGACAGGCAGTATTTTCCTGTGTCTTTCTGCCTTTATCTGGAGTTTGGCCGGTTTAGCAGCAGCAGATAAACATTTTATCCTGCCTGGCCACAAACGTTTTCACTGTTTCTTTCTAATCTCCATGTCAGGAAATTTTGGCCTTATAATCGCGCAGGACATGTTAGGTTTTTACCTTTTTTTCGCCATGATGAGTTTTGCAACCTATGGTCTCGTCATAGCAGATAATTCCAGCCAATCTCGCAAGGCTGGCCGAATCTACCTTACTTTGGTGATGATCAGTGAGATAACCCTGTTCGTGGCTCTTATCCTGCTAGCACAGGATTTTACCAGCTTTACCTTTAAGGATATGAACTCAGCAAAACTTCACCCTTTAATCATTTTGTTTCTCTATACAGCTTTTGGGGTGAAAATCGGTGCTTTGCCTTTCCATATATGGATGACTCCATCCTATCAAAATACACCTTCACCGGCTGCAAGCGCACTTGCTGGTTCAATGATCAATGCCGGAATACTTGGCTGGCTCCGCTTTATGCCACTTGGAGAAATAAGCAATTTTGATGGAGCACATTTTTTTATTGCCATTGGAACGCTAGCCACCTTCTACGGGGTCATCGCCGGACTCTTGACAAAGCATACTAAATCCATCCTTGCCTGCTCAACCATCAGCCAAATGGGTCTTATGACAATCATCTTCGGCCTGGGACTTCTCAACACTTTTACCGGAAAACAGGCTGCAACGGTTCTTATACTTTTTGCCGTACATCATTCCCTGATAAAATCTAGTCTCTTCCTGGGAATTCACACTCTTGCACCAAATAAAGCCAAAAGATTTTTACCTTCATGGCAGATTATGGGATTAATTCTTCCTGGAATAGCACTGGCTGGCCTGCCATTTACAAGTGGTGCTATCGTAAAAACAGGGTTTAAGAATCTGACTATTTTATCCTCTGAACCATGGGATATATTCTGCATTTGGTTTCTGCCCCTTAGCTCTGCAGCAAGCACATTACTGGCCCTTCATTTCATCAAAACATTCTTACAGAATAAAACATCACAATCAGTCAATTTAACAAACGATCATTCTCCATCAAAAATTCCCTGGCTACTTAGTCTTGTTGCGGTAATTTTAACTCTCTGGTTATGGCCAACTGCAAATCCTTACCATGTAAAATCATTACAATTATTAATAACATGGCACTCCTTCTGGCCAGTAGCCATAGGTTTTTTGCTATTTTTCACCTGCTTCAATGAAAACAAACCAAAGAACTTATTTCACTCAAAAAAACTCTTTAAAGTCATCACAGATACAAAACACACTTTCACGCAGCTCATATCCTATTTCCATACAAAATTACAATCAGTACCAAAAACAACACATCGTCATTCCTATCACCTTATGTGGCTGCACAAATCTGCCAGGATACTACGTATTATGGAAAAAATATCAGGAAGATGGACTGTTACAGGTCTGTCCTACCTTCTTCTTTGTATGCTCATGATCTATTTACTTTTATAGATTTCTTTGAAACAATAGAAATCGTTAACTATTTATACTCAAAAATCATTACAGGGTGTCTTGCCCTGGATTCCGGCTAAAAACATGCCAGAATGACGGCAGCAGAACAATAATTGGTGTTATGCAGTGGCTATTTGATATAAAATAACCACTACTATTCTCTAACCGGACACTGCTGAAAATTACCCGTTAAATTTTCCAATTCATTCTTCACAACTAAGACTGTGAAAAAGTAAATTAAACCTATTAAAACTTTGCCATATACATAACTTCCTATATGATGAATTATGCTTTTAGGCATCATAAGCTCAAAAAAAATAGACCGAAGTTATGAGATTATGGGTAGCAAAAAAATATCTCAGCTTGATTAACAGAAATTATACTGATGATTTCGAATATGTAAGAGGGGTTGAATATGCGAAAGTTATTGCTCATTCTTGTATTACTCTGCCACAGCGTGATCGCTCAAGCCAGCGTGGCGAATAAGGCCGGTGGTATTCAATGGGTGGATTGGACTGATGAATTATTCTCTATTGCACAACATGAAAATAAATATGTAATACTGGATTTAGAGGCAAGTTGGTGTCATTGGTGTTTCATGATGGAAGATAAAACCTATTCTAATCCAACCGTCATAAATCTAATTAAAAAACATTATATTGCAGTTCGTGCTGATCAGGATTTACGGCCCGATTTATATCGTCGTTATCAAAAATACGGCTGGCCCGCAACAATATTTTTTGCCCCTGATGGCAAGGAAATAGCTAAGCGTTCTGGTTATATTCCCCATGTGGACATGGCGGTTTTATTACAAGCTATAGTTGATGATCCTACACCAGAACCCTCAACCATTGAGCGTAAAATAACATTCAACGAAAGTGCGGTCTTAAATGACAAAATTCGTTCTGCACTGGTTCGTAATCATTTAAAATCATATGATCCGAAATACGGCAGTCTAAAAATAAAAAATAAATTTATAGACTTTAATACCTTAGAGTACGCCATGCTCAAATCACTGAGTGGTGATCAGCAAAATAAACGCATGGCAAAACACACATTGGATGAAGCGCTTGCTTTAATAGATCCGGCTTGGGGTGGTGCCTACCGATATTCATCTGGCGGCAAGTGGGATGCCCCGCATTTTGAAAAAATAATGAAAGTGCAAGGTGGTTATCTGCGTATATACTCATTGGCCTATATGCAATACAAAGATCAAAAGTACCTTGAAGCTGCGAAAAATATCGAACGTTATTTGCATAATTTCCTTACCGGACCAAACGGAGCCTTCTATACAAGTCAGGGTGCTGAACTTGTTAAAGGTAAACAAATGCAGGAATATTTTGACCTGAATGCTAAAAAACGTCTAAAGCTTGGTGTACCACCAATCGATAAACATCAGTACGCCCGTGAGAATGGCTGGGCCATTCGAAGTTTGGCAGCATTATATGCAGCATCAGGTGAAAAGAAATATCTTGATCGTGCCAATAAAGCACTCAAATGGGTATTGAATAACCGCAGTCTGGAGGATGGCGGTTTTAGTCATGGTGCAAATGATAAAGCCGGTCCCTACCTCGCTGATACTTTAGCGATTGGCCGAGCACTTATAAGTATATATAGTGTAACAGGGGATCGAGATTTACTGAAGCGTTCAGAAGAGGCATTGCAATTTATCGATAAAAAATTCCGTAATCAAGTGGATGGTAAAGATAGTGGTGGCTTTGCTGCTTCTTATGCCCCATTAAATGCCTTGATTTTACCAAGGCCCCAAATCGATGAAAATATAGCCCTTGCACGTTATGCTATGCTCGTTATGCATTACTCAGGCAAAAAAGAATACCGCGGTATAGCTGAGCGCGTAATGCAATATATTGCATCGCCGGACATTGCTTTATCACGTATCACTGATGCTGGAATTTTATTAGTTGATTATGAGATGGCCAATGATCCAACTCACATTACAATTGTAGGTGAAAAAGATGATGTTAAAGCACAAGCTCTTTTTAACAAAGCCGTATCATACCCAGGAGGATATAAACGCATAGAATGGTGGGATAGACGTGAAGGTCCTATGCCAAACCCGGATGTCCAGTACCCAAAACTGGAGACAGCTGCAGCATTTGTCTGCTCCAATAAACGATGTTCAATGCCAGTATTTAAACCTGAGGGTATTCATAAAGTTGCTAATATGTTGAATGGCATTGATAATTCTTCGATGAAATAGAAGTTCTCTCAAATTTAGCTTTATTCACGAGTATGAACTTTGGTTTTGTAAACAATCAATGAATCCTTTCTTAAAATTCCTGTTAAAGGATGTGGACAAGTAAAAACGGACACTTTTCCCAGACTGCTTTTTTTTAATAATCAGAAAGCGGAAAGAGGGTCAGATTACAATTTTATTCCAATGTTATGACTATTTTTCCGGTGAAACAGCCTTTACCAAAATACCGAAACGCATCAGCTGTTTTTTCAAGAGGAAAACATTTATCGATAACAGGCCTCAGCTTACCCTCTTCAAAAAGCTCTACTAAATATTTCAAATCCTTGTTTGCTTTGTAACCGACCATCTCCATTTTACATTTTCCAACCAGTTTCTTAAATAACAATAGCTGAAGGATTCGCAATGTTTTGCCTCCAACTGTCACATAGCTCCCACCTGGACATAATGCGCGTTTATAATCAAAAATAGAACGTGTTGTTTTAACATCAAAGATCAAATCATATTTGCGCCCATTTTTTGTGAAATCTTCTTTTGTATAATCAATTAGATGGTCAGCACCAAGTGTACGCATCATGTCTAATTTTTCTGTGCGATCAACTGCTGTTACTTCAACATTAAATAATTTTGCTAATTGAACAGCCAAAGTACCCGTACTCCCTCCTCCGCCATTAATCAAAACCGTTTGTCCCGATTTAATCTTCCCAAAATCTACAAGGCCCTGGACAGCGAGGTTTCCTCCATGAGATAAGCATGCAGCTTCCTCAAATGTCATACTCGAAGGTTTAAGAATCAATTCGTTTTCACAGGCACAGATATATTCAGCAAAAGCGCCCCAGCCACCCTCTGACAAGTCGCCAAACACTTCATCCCCAACTTGAAGATGTTTCACGCTATTCCCGACAGATACGACGTTTCCAGCTATGTCACACCCATGAACCATCGTACTTTTTGGTTTTAAAATACCACTGAAAAAACGATACTCAAACGGCTTACCTGTTAACATGTCCCAGTCCCATGAATTTATAGATACGGCATGAACTCTTACTAAGACTTCATCATCGCCTGGGATAGGTTTTGGGATATCTTCAAATTTAAGAACATCGGGTGAACCATAATTGTGATAGACAATTGCTTTCATAATGATTCTTTCAAGATTACCTTAGCGAGGTGCAACAGATTTCGAGTAACTGGCGAGTTTTGCGATCAGGTTTATTGGTTTGTACAGCGATTTTTCACCGTTTGGATTTCTATATTTTCAATTTTGGCCCAAAAATCAAGCTCTGAAAACAGCTATTAATGGAACATTTAAGTTAAAAATACATTGAGTTATCGTGGCCCGACTAGAATTATAGTGTCCTGAATGAGGTTGTGATTTCAAGTTGCTATTTTCTCCAACTCTTCCTTTATTGCAGTGCCAATTGTTTCTAGTGTGACAGGCTTCTTTACATATTTGCCTGCACCTAATTTTTGAATTGCCTTAACTTCTTTTGTTTTTGCGAATCCGCTGACAATGACAGCTTTTTGGCCAGGATGAAATTCTATTATTTTTTCGTATGTCTCACGGCCATCTATCCCCGGGTCCATAATCATATCAAGCAATAATAAGTCTACGCTATGCTCTTTCATATATTCAACAGCTTCCTCTCCACTGGAAACGGATTTAGCCTTGTAACAAAGTGTATTCAACATATCACAAGATATTTCTCGTTGATTTTCCTCATCATCAATAACCAAAATAGTCTCTTGGTTTCCTATGTATTCTTTGATGGGTATCAACGATTCATTACCAGATATTTCCTTTCTTGTTATCGGAAAGTACAACTCAAAGGTAGTACCGCTTTCACCTGATGTCACATCTATGTAACCATTGTGATCCTGTATAGTGTTCCATACCACAGTCAAGCCTAAGCCTGTGCCGCTTCTGCCAATAACCTTTTTCGTATAGAACGGCTCAAATATTCTTTCGAGATCACTTGGTGATATTCCAAAACCATCGTCCGATATACTCAGAATGATGTATTCACCAATATGGACATCATCATATCTCTTCAGTGGTTTGTCTACATAACGGTTCATCGTTGATATTATAACATTACCTGTATTATCAGTCGCTTCGAAGGCATTTAATGTCAGGTTCATTATTATCTTTCTAATATGAATATGAGAACCATTTAGGTTTAACAAATCTTTATCGAAGTTGGTCTTGATCGTAACTGCAGGAAATAACTCTTTGAGTTTAAATAATTCAGGAGAAACTAAATAGTCCTCAACCAGATCATTTAAGTTTATAGGTTTTTTGGGGGTGGCTACTCCTCTTGCTATGGTTAATAAATCCTCGACAATAGCAGCAGCCCTATGTCCAGACTTCTTGATTTTCTCAATAGGTTTTCTGTATGGGCTGTCTTCCGGCATGTTCAGTAATAGTAATTCCGGATAGTTAATAATTCCAGACAGGATATTGTTTAAATCATGGGCGACACCACCAGCCAAAATCCCTAAAGATTCCATCGTCTTGGATCTTGCGAGTTTTTCCTGACTCTCCAAAGCTTCCTGTTCAGCATGTTTGCGCTCTTTGATTTCTTGGAAAATCCTTGTATTTGTGATTGTAAGTTCGGCAGTACGATTAGTTACTTCAAGCTCGAGATCTGTCTGGGTTTTTTGTAACTGTTCCAACATAATGCTAAATTCGATCTCGAGAATACCGAGTTCATCTTTTCTCTCTGTGGGAATATTCGTTGAAAGATCGTTGTTCTTTTTTAATAACACAATACGATTAGTCAAAGATGTTATCGGTTTAACAATAAATAAACGTAAAAGACTGTAGATCACAACGAGCACGATAAATCCTGTAATAAAAAGAATTATCATTGCGTAACGTATAGTAATATTACCTTTTTTTGATATCTTTCTTTGGGTGTTCGACTTTATAAGAAAAGTTACATCTCCTGTAATATCAGAAAATATTGTGTATGAATTGATATAATCATTATTACTTATCTCCGTCAGATATCGAGATTCATCTGTTATCCGGTTCACAATGTTTTTTAGGGGTCCAGAAAATCCTTGGCCGACGTTAGAAAAAACTTCAAAATCAACTTGAGTTTGCTCAATCAATGTTTTGATAATCTCATTATTTAGAAGTCCTCCAAAAATTAAAAATCCTCGGGCAGGTCCCCCAAAACTG
>PJEL010000223.1_pt1 | contig 69006 bp, 64 predicted proteins | sample 1853271 | NCBI WGS metagenome assembly PJEL01 (sample SAMN08108733, study PRJNA415343) | Invertebrate metagenome, whole genome shotgun sequencing project. | host: Globobulimina | place: Sweden: Gullmar Fjord | collected 2015-08
GACCAACTCCACCCATACGACCTGCTTCACCCACAGAATATGGAGGGAAGTTGTACTGGAACATAAATGGATCTTCAACACGGCCGAATAAAGTATCAACCATCTGAGCATCACGACCAGAACCTAGAGTAGCAGCAACGATTGCTTGAGTTTCACCACGAGTGAACAAAGCAGAACCGTGAACGTTATCTAGAACGCCTGTTTCAACAGTAATCGCACGAACAGTATCGTTATCACGACCATCGATGCGAGGCTCACCAGCAACACTGCGCTGACGAACGATATTCTTTTGAATCTTAGCGATCATACCAGCAACGTCATCCGCAGATGGCTTGCCTTCTTCTTCGCCACATAATGCTTCAATCGCTGCTTGCTTAGCGGCATCGATCTTGCCATAACGTTCCATCTTATCAGTCGTAAGATATGCGTCACCGATCGCTGCGCCGGCTTGAGCATTAACAGCATCAAACAAAGCCGTATCAACTTCAGGAGCAGTCCATTCCCAAACTGGCGTATTAACCGTTGCAGCAAAATCAGCAACCGCATCAACAACACACTGGAATTCTTGATGAGCGAACAAAACAGCGCCCAACATTTCATCTTCAGTCAGCTCATCAGCTTCAGATTCAACCATCAATACAGCGTCCTTAGTACCAGCAACAACCATATCCAATAGTGAAGTTTCTAAAACTTCATAGCTTGGGTTTAATACGTAGCCTTTCTCTTCGTCAAAAGCAACGCGTGCTGCGCCGATTGGACCACTGAAAGGAATACCAGAAATAGAGATAGCAGCAGAAGTACCAATCATGGCTGCGATATCTGGATCAACGTTCTTGTCTGCAGAAATAACAGTACAAACAACCTGTACTTCGTTCATGAAACCCTTAGGGAATAATGGACGAATTGGACGGTCGATAAGACGAGACGTTAGAGTTTCTTTTTCAGAAGGACGGCCTTCACGCTTCAGATAACCACCAGGGATACGACCTGCTGCATAGGTTTTTTCCATGTAGTGAACAGACAATGGGAAAAAGTCTTGTCCTGGCTTCATAGATTTAGCACCAACCACTGTGGTCAATACTTGAGTTTTACCAATAGTAACTAAAACAGCACCAGAAGCCTGACGTGCGATACGACCAGTTTCTAGGGTTACAGTATCTTCACCAAACTGGAACGTTTTGGTAATCGCTGTAGGGATATTGCTCATTCTTTCAATCCTTAAATGACTGCTCTGTTAGCACTTCTAAGCATTGGCCCTTTTCGCATAGTTTTCCTTCATAAATAAGGAAGCTGAAAGGCAAATGGTTAGAAGTAGCTAAGAACTGACAGTACAGTGTTAATAATAAAATTTTCTATATAAAAAAATAGAAGCCCCGAAGGACTTCTATCGAGGACTACATCTTAACGACGTAGACCTAAACGCTTGATCAAAGAAGTGTAACGAGTTGCGTCTTTACCCTTCAAGTAATCCAACAATTTACGACGCTGGTTTACCATGCGAATCAAACCACGACGAGAGTGGTGATCTTTATGATTCACTTTAAAGTGATCCTGTAAACCAACAATGTTGTGAGTCAACAAAGCAACTTGGACTTCTGGTGAACCAGTATCGCCTTCAGCAGTTTGGTATTCAGCAACGATTGCCGCTTTATTTTCAGCAGTTAATGACATGATCATTTCTCCATAATATGCGGTTAAGTTGGCCACACATCGCTACCGTGCATATTAACAGTAGGATGCTGCACTCATTTCAATCGAAATCAAAACAAACGCTAGCCAGAAATCATAAGACACTTAAAATTCCTAAAAGCTCTAACCGCTATTCAGGCAGAGTCACTTGGAAGACGCGTCTTGGTATCAATGTGCCGTTGTCAGTTATATCACCAACGCCTACAAAGACCAGCCCATCAGGGCTATTAACCCATAATTGTACTTGAGGCGTGAGCGGGAAGCTAGTTTTGACTCTCTGCCCATGTAAAATTTTGTGACCTTCATGCAAGGTTAGCTCAACTTTTGGCCAATCAGGAATGGCTTCAGAAGAGTGAATTAACATCGTATCCATGATCCTGTGACGCTCAGAGACTTGAGGATAATCATCCTCAAGATCTAAAAGTGTTTGGTAATCAATCATTTGCGCTTCCGAGAATGGCCCAGCCTGATTGCGATGTAACATACTCACGTACGCACCACAGCCAACTTCATTACCAATATCTTCTACCAAGCTACGAATATAAGTACCTTTAGAACAAATCACTTCTAAATCGATTTCACCCAAGTCTTGGCGTATCGCTAAGAGTTTTAAAGAATGAATCGTCACTTCACGCTGCTTTAACGTCTTTAAATCTAACTCAATCCCTTTGCGTGCTAACTCATACAAAGGACGACCTTCGTGCTTAAGAGCAGAATACATAGGAGGCACTTGAGTAATTAAACCACGGAAATTTTTCAGAATTATTTCAATCGAATCAGTATCAAATTCAGGAATCGGTGCTGTCGCAACAACTTCGCCATCTTGATCGCCGGTAGAACGTATCTCACCCAGCTTACACGTGGTGATATAACCCTTGGTAGAATCGAGCAGGATTTGCGAAAACTTTGTCGCGTCACCAAAGCATAAAGGCAGAACACCTGACGCCATAGGATCCAAGGCACCGGTATGACCCGCCTTCTTAGCACCTAATAGCCATTTGATTTTTTGCAGAACTTGATTTGAAGATAGGCCCAATGGTTTATTGAGCACTATGATACCGCTAATATCACGGCCTTTTTTAATACGAGCCATATTTTTTGTATCTACTGCTCGCCATCTTCAGAAGTATTGCCAGAACGGGCATTATCTTCAGCAACCACTTTATTGATCAAGTTCGTCATGTGATGGCCACGTAACAAGGACTCATCATAATGAAAGCGTAATAACGGCGTAATGCGCGTTGTCATCTGGCGTGATAATTCACCCCGTAAAAAACCCGCTGCATCGTTCAAAATTTTGCTGGCTTGCTTTTGAATTTCAGTTTCATCTGTTTGATCGCTATCACCTTTCGCACCCATGACGGTGAAATAGATGTCAGCATAACCTAGGTCTTTAGCAACCTTAACAGCGTTTAATGTCACCATGCCTAAGCGTGGATCTTTCATATCGAATTGAATTAATTGCGCTAGATCTCGTTGAATCTGCTCAGCCAAGCGCGTTGTACGGCTAAAATCTTTTGGCATTATCTCGCCCCTAAATATCTTGTCGCTAACTTTATAGTTAGCATAGCGAAAAAACGCCGCATAAAGCGGCGTTTTTCGGTTTAACTAATCAACTAACGTAATAGTCAGTCAATTAAAGCGTACGTGCGATTTCATTCACAATATACACTTCGATCTGGTCACCAGCACGAACATCTTGATAGTTCTTAACGCCGATACCACATTCCATACCTTGGCGAACTTCTTGAACGTCATCTTTAAAGCGACGTAGAGATTCTAATTCGCCTTCATAGATTACAACGCTCTCACGAAGAACACGGATTCTCTTATTACGATGAATAACACCATCGGTAACCATAGAACCAGCGATCAAGCCAAACTTAGGCGAGGTAAATACTTCACGTACTTCCGCAACACCCAAGATCTCTTCGCGCAATTCAGGAGCAAGCAAGCCAGACATCGCTGCTTTAATATCATCAATAAGGTCATAGATAATGCTGTAGTAGCGTAAATCTAGGCCGTTATCTTCGATAACTCGTTTTGCCGAAGCATCAGCACGTACGTTGAAACCAAATACCACCGCTTCAGAAGCCAAAGCCAATGTCGCGTCAGTTTCACTAATACCACCAACACCAGAAGATACGATGTTAACTTTCACTTCGTCAGTCGCAAGACCATGAAGAGAAGCGGTTAACGCTTCTAGAGAACCACGAACGTCGGTCTTAAGAACGATGTTCAAGTTAGATTGCTCACTGCCACCCATGTTATTAAACAAGGCATCCAGTTTTGCTTTCTGTTGACGCTGTTGAATCTGCTCTTTACGGGTAGATTCACGATGCTCTGCTACTTCACGTGCTTTCTTCTCGTTTTCGACAACGATGAAAGCCGCACCCGCATCAGGCGTACCATTAATACCTAAGATCTCAACAGGAATAGAAGGACCTGCTGATTCTGTTGGCTTGCCATTCTCATCCAATAATGCACGAGCTCGGCCATAGAAAGTACCTGCAAGAACGATATCGCCCTTCTTCAACGTACCATTCTGAACAAGCAAGGTTGCAACTGGACCACGGCCTTTATCAAGACGAGATTCAACAACAACACCCTGACCAGGGCCTTCAATAACCGCTTTAAGTTCAAGCAATTCAGCTTGCAACAATACAGCGTCTAATAATTCAGTAACACCTTCACCGGTATGCGCCGATACTGGAATGAAAGGAACGTCGCCGCCCCAATCTTCAGGAATAACGTCACATGCACCCAATTCGTTCTTAACACGATCTGGATCGGCTGATTCTTTATCCATTTTGTTAATCGCAACTACGATAGGAACACCAGCCGCTTTCGCGTGCTGTACTGCTTCTTTCGTCTGAGGCATTACACCATCATCAGCGGCAACAACTAAGATAACAACATCAGTACACTGAGCACCACGAGAACGCATAGAGGTAAACGCGGCGTGTCCAGGTGTATCTAAGAAAGAGATCATGCCATGATCTGTATCTACGTGATAAGCACCGATATGCTGTGTAATACCACCGGCTTCGCCCGTCGCTACACGACTTGAACGAATGTAATCTAGTAGAGAAGTTTTACCGTGATCAACGTGGCCCATTACGGTCACAACTGGCGCACGAGGCTCTTCATCAGCATCGTAAACAACCGATTCGAATACGTCTTCTTCAAGCGCGTTATCAGAAATCAGCTTGGTTACTTTATGGCCCATTTCTTCAACCACTAGGGTTGCAGTATCTTGGTCTAAAGTCTGGTTAATGGTGGCCATTACGCCCATACCCATTAATGCCTTAATAACATCACCAGCTTTAATAGCCATCTTCGCAGCAAGATCACCTGCCGTAATTGCTTCAGGTAATTCAACTTCATGAATTACAGGCGCGGTAGGCTTAGTAAATGCATGCTCGTTATCTGCTTGTGCTTGTGCAGTACGTGCCGCTTTACCTTTCAACTTCTTACGGCGACCACGTTGGTTAGCTGAACCATCTTCAGTACGGAACTGACGAGGAGCACCGGCACCGCGTGGAGCGCCTGCTGGAGCACCACCGGGAGCGCGCTTCTTATTACGATCAGCGCCTTCGCGTTGAGACGCCGCTTCTGCAGTTGCTTGTTTTTGAGCCATTTCTTCTTTAGAAGGTGCTGGCTTTTTAACAGCTGCGGTCGCAGTAGGCTTTTTATTACGCGTATCACGCTGTAAAGGCTTAGTCGCGGCTTTTGGCTTAGCGGCAGCCTTTGGCTTAGCTTCAGCTTTTGGTTTTGCTTCAGCTTTTGGCTTAGCAGCTACCTTAGCTTTGGCGGCAACACGAGCGGTAGAACTTACACCACCACGCGCTTTTGCTTCAGACTGAGATTTCTGAGAAATCTTATGCTTAGCCGCTGGCTTAATTTTTTTAGCTTCAGCAACTTCTTTAGCCTTTTTAGCGGCTTCCGCTGCTGCTTTTGCTTCTAGTGCTGCTGCGGCTTTCTTTGCTTCAAGAGTCGCGGCTTCTTCAGCTTTTTTAGCTTCTGCTAATTCTACTTTAGTTGCTTTAACAGCTGTTACTTTTTCTTCAACAGCAGCGGCGACTTCTTCAGCATCCGGCTTAACAAAAGTACGCTTCTTACGCACTTCAACGGCAACATCTTTCTTGCCGCCTTGGCCTGTTTTTAGCGTACTTGTCGTTTTACGCTTAAGACTAATCTTTTTCGGCTCTGCATCTGTTGCTTCACCGTGATTTTTCTTTAAGTGACCTAATAAGGTCTCTTTCTGTTCAGCACTAACCGCATCGTTTGCGTTAGTCTGAGGCAAGCCCGCTTCTTTCATTTGTGATAGTAGACGATCGGAATCGGTACCCACCACGTCGGCGAACTCTTGTACTGTTGTATCGGTCATGCATCTCTCCTAGGCCGAGTGAATCTATTACTCAGCGTCTTCGAACCAAGGCTTACGAGCAGTCATAATAAGCTCTGACGCTTTTTCTTCTGTCATGCCTTCAACGTCAATAATGTCGTCGATGGCTTGCTCTGCTAGATCTTCCATTGTGCAAATGCCTTGGCTTGCTAATACAAGAGCAAGGTGTTTATCCATGCCTTCCATTGTTAGCAAGTCTTCAGCAGGCTCTGCTTCTTCTAATTTTTCTTCAGAAGCAATCGCTCGGGTCAATAGCACATCTTTAGCGCGATTTTGAAGTTCTGTTGCAATACCTTCATCAAGGCCTTCTATAGCAATGATTTCAGCAATTGGAACATAAGCAACTTCTTCCAGTGTTGTGAAACCTTCTTCAACCAACACTTCTGCAAAGTCTTCATCAATATCAAGTTGTTCGGTAAATTCATCAATGATGCTACCGGCTTCTTGATTTTGTTTTTCAGCTGCTGCGGCTTCCGTCATTACGTTGATTTCCCAGCCAGTAAGCTCAGAAGCCAAACGTACGTTTTGTCCACCACGGCCAATCGCTTGCGCTAAATTGTCTGCCGCTACGGCAACATCCATCGAGTTAGAATCTTCATCAACGATGATAGAGCTAACTTCGGCAGGTGCCATGGCATTGATAACAAGCTGCGCTGGGTTATCATCCCAAAGCACGATATCAATGCGCTCGTTACCACCCAATTCATTCGTTACAGCTTGCACACGAGAACCACGCATACCCACACAAGCCCCAACAGGGTCCATGCGGCCATCATTAGTTTTCACAGCAATCTTGGCACGAGAACCAGGATCACGAGCAGCGCCTTTAATTTCAATCACTTCTTCGGCGATTTCTGGCACTTCAATGCGGAACAACTCAATCATCATTTCTGGCACAGTTCGGCTCAGCATCAATTGAGGTCCACGATTTTCTGGACGAATGCAATCTAATACAGCACGTACACGATCGCCCATACGAACAATTTCACGTCCGATTAACTGATCTTTAGGTAATAAGCCTTCAGCGTTATTACCTAAATCAACAATCACGTTATCACGAGTTACTTTTTTAACGCTGCCGCTAACTAACTCGCCTACGCGATTTTCGTATTGTTCAACCACCATAGCACGCTCAGCTTCACGTACTTTTTGTACAATGATCTGCTTCGCGGCTTGTGCGCCAATACGACCAAAACCGATATTATCGACTTCAGTCTCATATACATCACCTGGCTTAAGGTTTTCATCGATTTCTAACGCTTCTTCTAGCGTTAGCTCATCACCTAAGCCTGGTACTACATCATTACTTACTACTAACCAGCTACGGAAAGTTACATAATCACCACTGCGGCGATCAATATTTACAGTAATAGTTGCATCTTCGTCTTCGTAACGTTTTTTCGTCGCCGTTGCTAATGCGGATTCAATCGCATCGAAAATAATTTCTTTATCAACGCCTTTTTCGTTTGAAACCGCTTCCGCGACCAGAAGTATTTCTTTACTCATTTCTAGCCTCGCTCTCTGTCTAGTCCTTGAATTGGGGGATAACGTGTGCTTTTTCAATCATGTCGATAGGCAGTAGGTATTCGTGCTGATCAACTCGCACAACCACATCCTGATCTTCAACATTAGTGATGACACCCTTAAATTTACGACGACCATCAAATGGCATACGCAAACGGATCTCAGCCCACTCGTTAATGTATTGGGTAAACTGTTCTAGAGTAAACAACGGGCGGTCCATACCCGGTGATGACACTTCCAGGGTATATTCCTGGCTAATAGGATCTTCTACGTCCATGATTGCGCTCACTTGTCGACTGACAGATGCGCAATCATCAACGTTTACACCGTTCTCATGATCGATGTAGATGCGTAAAACTGAATGCTTGCCCTGAGCTGAATATTCGAGCCCCCAAAGGGTCAAGTCCATAGCCTCGATAGCCGGAGCAATCATTTCACGTAATAGTTCTTCTTTACTAGCCAAGCTTAGTAACCTTTAAATTCTGTACATTTCATAAAAAAATCTGCGACTTTCAAACGCCAGAAACAAAAACTGGGCAATATATGCCCAGTCCGCGTAACCCATTGCAGACAAGAGAGTAAAATCGCACAACGCGGTCATTAACTCTCTCTATTCGGCGCAAATTTATAAAAAATGACGCCTAACAAAAAGCCCCAAATGTGGGGCTTCTTGCTTTGCTTTTCTAATCTGCGGCAATTATATGCCTGATCGACTAAAAAAGCGAATTGGTACGGATGGGGAGATTCGAACTCCCACGGGCGTAAGCCCACCACCCCCTCAAGGTGGCGTGTCTACCAGTTTCACCACATCCGCAAATTCTTACTGCTTGCCACTGCTATTGTGCCGGAGTTTCTAGCACAGTCACATCATCAATCGATACATCCACATCAGGCGCATCGGTAGCAGGTGCATATTCTTCCACAATCGGTGCATCTTGCTCAAGAATTTCTATCGTTTCTTGTGCTGGAATACCCAAATCGTTAATACTTTTAGCCTTGTCGCTTGCAACAACAGCCAAAATCATACTTGTAACAAAAAAGATGGCTGCGCCAATCGCTGTCATACGGCTCAAGAAATTACCAGAACCTTGACCACCAAAAACAGTTTGTGAAGCACCGCCGCCAAAAGAAGCGCCTGCATCAGCACCCTTGCCTTGCTGAATCATAACAAGACCGATAACACCAAAGGCCAGCAATATATGTACTACTAGGGTAATCTTTTCCATTATTCTCTACCTATTGCGATCACCAGCACTACGCTGGATTACAGATTCCTAAAAACTCTTCAGCTTGAAGCGATGCACCGCCAACCAAACCACCATCAATATCTTGCTGCGCAAACAATTCTTTCGCATTACTTGCTTTTACACTGCCACCATACAGAACATGGCTATTCAGTGCTAATTCTTCATCTTTCGCCGCTAATAAGCTACGAATAAATGCATGTACTTGCTGCGCTTGCTCGGGTGAAGCTGTTTCACCCGTACCAATCGCCCAAACAGGCTCATAAGCAAATACACATTTTGCTAATTGTTGAACCGTTAAACCGTTCAACACCGCATTAATTTGTTGTTCAATAACCGTTTCGGTTTTATCCGCTTCGCGTTCTGCTAGGGTTTCACCAATACAGACATAAGGTATCAAACCTGCCGCTAAAGCCGCTTCAGTTTTAGCAAGCACATCGGCATCAGTTTCTCCGAACAATGTGCGGCGTTCTGAATGTCCAACCAATACCGCTTCGCATCCACAATCTACTAACATACTGGCTGAAATTTCGCCGGTATAAGCGCCACTTTCGTGAGCATTTAAATTCTGGCCACCAAACTTAACTGAACTGCCCTGTAATTTATCAGCAGCCATCAACAAATAAGGAGCCGGTGGGAATACAACGACGTCAGTATGCTGTGGAATATTTGCAGTAATTCCAGACAACAACTCATTTAACATGACCTTACTGGCATTCATTTTCCAGTTACCAGCCACCAATAGACGACGCATAATCACCTCACGATATAAAACAGGGCGAGATAGTAGCGAAGTTAGCCATCTGACTCAAGTAGTAGATGGCTAAAAACGAAATTAAGATAGGATTTCGGCTACAATTTTGGCTAATTGCTGTGCTTTTTCAGCAACTAAGGCACCATTTTCACCTTCAACCATCACTCGAACCACAGGCTCTGTACCTGACGCACGCAATAAAACACGTCCACGACCTGCAAGTTCAGCTTCGACTTCTGCCGCAGCTTCCTGAATTGTTTTATCTTTATTAACATCGACATTTTTATTACGGCGAACATTAATCATGGTCTGAGGGCACTTGGTCATTCCAGACTTAAGCTCAAACAAGCTTTTTCCTGAATCTTGCAGTGCCATCATGATTTGCAGCGCTGCCACAACGCCATCACCCGTAGAAGTTGAATCTAAGCATAAAAGATGGCCAGATGATTCACCACCAAAGCGCCAGTTATGCTCTTTTAATTGCTGCATAACATAGCGGTCACCCACATTGGCACGCACAAAATCGATTTTTTCTTTCTTTAGGGCAAGCTCTAGACCTAGATTGCTCATCAAGGTACCTACAACGCCGCCCCCCAAACGCTTCCGACTACGAGCATGCATGGCCATGATGTAAAGCAACTCGTCACCATCAACCACCTCACCCTTCTCATCGACCATCACTACACGGTCGCCATCACCATCAAAGCCAATCCCAAGATCTGCGCGCGTTTCGATCACTTTCTGCTGCAGCTGCTTAGGTGACGTTGAGCCAATATCTTTATTGATGTTGAGTCCATCAGGACTTACCCCAATTGCAATCACTTCAGCGCCTAGCTCTTCAAAAACTGCCGGAGCAATCTGATACGTTGCGCCATGAGCACAATCTAAAACGATACGCTTACCTTTTAGTTTTAAGCGACGCACCGTACTTTTACAAAATTCAATATAACGGCCAGCCGCATCATTAATTCGAAATGCTTTACCAAGCTGATCGGATTTGACGGTCGTCATTGGCTCATCAAGATACTTCTCAATTTCAAGCTCAATATCATCATCAAGTTTGGTGCCATCACCTGAGAAAAATTTAATACCATTATCTTGGAACGGGTTATGAGAAGCACTAATTACGATGCCAGCATCGGCATGAAAAGTACGCGTCAAATAAGCAATACCTGGCGTTGGCATTGGACCCAGCATACCACTACTAACGCCTGCAGCCGTCAAACCCGCTTCAAGAGCAGACTCAAACATGTAGCCTGAAATTCGTGTATCTTTACCAATTAATATCTTACTTTTACCTTGCTTCGCAAATACCTTGCCGGCCGCCCAGCCTAGCTTCATGACAAATTCAGGGGTAATTGGGTACGTACCTACTTCACCACGAATACCATCGGTACCAAAATATTTTCTACTCATTATCTAATCATTCCTTGGACATTATTATTTATCATCTCGGCCAATAGCGTAATAAAAGCGCCGGATATCACTAATGATATTAACCTAACGTCGCTTCTACAATCTTTACAGCATCATAAGTCTCAGCAACATCATGAACTCGTAAAATAGACGCGCCTTTCATTGCAGCAATAACAGCCGCAGCGATACTGCCTATCAAGCGTTGATCGGCAGGCCGGTCATTTAGAATTTTACCAATCATGGTCTTGCGAGAAATCCCCACCAATAACGGCAAACCTAATTTATGAAATGTTTCTAATTGATTTAATAGCTGGTAATTATGCTCTAAAGCTTTACCAAAGCCAAAACCTGGATCAAGAATCAGGCGCTCTCTTCTAATACCAACCGCAGCACAAGCATCCATTCTTTCAGCCAAAAATGCATGGATATCGCTAACGACATCGTCATAACTTGGAGCTTGCTGCATCGTATCGGGCTGCCCCTGCATATGCATCAAGCAAATAGGTAGATCCGTTGAGGCCGCAGCGGCTAAAGCGCCTTCACGCTGCAAAGCCCTTACATCATTAATCAGACCTGCTCCTACCGCCGCAGATTGGAGAATCACCTCTGGAGTACTGGTATCAACAGAAATAATGGTATCTAAGTTTTTATGAATGGCCTCAACCACAGGAATAACTCGATCAAGCTCTTCTTGCAATGAAACTTTATCGGCACCTGGCCGTGTTGATTCTCCACCCACATCAATCAAGGTAGCACCTTGATTGATCATCTTTTCTGCATGAAATAAGGCTTTATCAAGATGATTATACGAACCACCATCAGAAAAGGAATCTGGCGTCACATTCAAAATCCCCATGACATTGCAGCGATCTAAATCCAACTGCTGAACCTTACCGCCGCGAACACCACATGCTAATAGCTTATCTTTCATACCGTTCAAATTCATTCAATACACTTAAAAATTTGCCATAAAAAAACGGGCCGCAGCCCGTTATTTTAGAGATCAATTACTCTCACTACTAAACGTCAACTTTGTCGCCAGTAGTATCATCAGCATCATTATCTTTGGCTAAATCTGCTTCTTCAACCTCTTTTTCTTTATTAGAAGAGGCTGGAGAACCACCATTTTTGTCATCCCAAGATGCTGGTAAACGCACAGGCTGACGATTCATCAAATCCTTTACCTGCTCAGAATCAATCGTTTCATATTCCATCAATGCGACTTTCATTGATTCTAAAATATCGCGATTTTCATCTAAGATTTTTTCAGCGCGAGCATAACACTCTTCGGTAATGCGCTTGATTTCTTGGTCAATCAAACGCGACGTTTCATTAGATACATGGCGAGAACCAATACCATCGGAATCACGAGAATCATAATCTAACGGCCCCAAAGTCTCTGACAAACCGTAGTTAACAACCATCGCTCGAGCAAAGTGCGTCGCCATCTTAATATCTTGCGAAGCTCCCGTACTTACGCCTTCTTTTCCATAAAGCATTTCTTCTGCAATTCGACCACCATAAGCCGTCGCAATATCACCCATAATCTTACGGCGACTTTCGCTAATGCGATCCGCTTCGGGCAAGAAGAAAGTAACACCCAGCGCACGACCACGAGGAATAATCGTCACCTTGTGCACAGGATCATGTTCTTCTGATAAATAACCTACAATAGCGTGACCCGCTTCGTGATAAGCCGTACTTTCTTTTTCTTTCTCAGTCATCACCATGGTCTTGCGTTCAGCACCCATCATGATTTTATCTTTGGCTTTCTCAAACTCTTCCATCGTAACGAGACTTTTCATCGAACGCGCCGAGAAAAGAGCAGATTCGTTTACAAGGTTAGCCAAATCGGCACCCGAAAAACCAGGCGTGCCACGGGCAATAACCGATGCTTTTACATCATCCGCAATCGGTACTTTACGCATGTGAACTTTTAGAATTTGCTCACGACCACGAACATCCGGCAAACCAACCACAACCTGACGGTCAAAACGACCAGGTCGCAATAGCGCTTTATCTAATACATCTGAGCGGTTAGTTGCAGCAATAACAATCACACCATCATTCGCTTCAAAGCCATCCATTTCAACCAATAGCTGGTTCAATGTTTGCTCACGCTCATCGTTACCACCACCATGACCGCCGCCACGATGGCGACCTACCGCATCGATTTCATCAATAAAGATAATGCAAGGCGCTTGCTTCTTCGCTTGCTCAAACATGTCACGTACACGAGATGCACCCACACCAACAAACATTTCTACAAAGTCAGAACCAGAAATAGAGAAAAATGGGACGCGGGCTTCACCAGCGATTGCTTTCGCCAATAATGTTTTACCTGTTCCTGGAGGGCCTTCTAACAGTACGCCACGAGGAATTCGACCACCTAAACGCTGGTATTTACCCGGATCAACTAAGAAGTCGACCAGTTCTTTAACGTCTTCTTTTGCTTCATCACAACCCGCTACGTCTTCGAATGTCGTCTTGATTTGATCATCGCTTAGCAATTTAGCCTTGCTCTTACCAAATGACATCGGACCGCCTTTACCACCGCCACCACCTTGCATTTGGCGCATGAAGAACATAAAGACAGCGATAATCACTAGAATAGGAAAGGAGGCTACTAATAGCTGAGTCCAGATGCTTTGCTGCTCAGGCTTTTTACCTTCAACTTGAACATTGTTATTCAACAAGTCATCAATTAATTTATCGTCGTAGGCCGGTAAAATGGATGAGAAGCTCTCACCATTACTCAATACCCCTTCAATATTCTGACCCGCAATGCTTACGCGCTGGACTTGGCCACTGCGCACACTGCTAATGAATTCAGAATACTTGAGTTCTTTGGCTTGGCTGACATTTTGAAAATTATTAAAAACCGTCATCAATACCGCAGCGATGATGGCCCAAAGCACTAAATTCTTTGCCATAACAGGCATACCTCTAATTTTATATGTAGCGTAAGCCCTTAGCTTACGCAGCTTTTAATCTGATCTCTAGTACATCAACAACGTTAATGGAGAAACAGAGGCCATTTATACCTTTCTTTACCTAAACACTACTCTAGCAAAAGATTAGCTAACCCTTAAAACCTTTTGCGACCAAGTACACCTCTCGAGAACGTGCACGTGATGATTCCGGCTTACGAGTCACGACCTTATCAAATGATGAACGCATGTCTTTTAGATACTCATCAAAGCCTTCGCCATGGAAAACTTTCGCCGCATAATTACCACCCGGCTTTAATACCTGACGCGCCATGTCCAATGCCAGCTCAACCAAATACATCGCACTCGGCTGATCTACTGCGGCCATTCCACTCATATTGGGGGCCATATCAGAAATTACAAGGTCAACAGGACGATTACCAATCACCTTCATAAGCTCATCAAATACCGCCTCTTCGGTAAAATCTCCTTGTAAGAATGTTACCCCAGCGATACCGTCCATAGGCAATATGTCAGACGCTACAACCAAACCATGGTCTCCCACACGCTTAGCGGCAACCTGCGACCAGCCCCCTGGAGCAGAACCCAAATCAACTACCGTCATTCCAGGTTTGATTAATTTGTCTTTGTCATCCAGTTCCATCAACTTATAACAAGCTCGAGAGCGATAGCCCTCTTCTTTCGCTTTCATCACATAATGATCATTAAAATGCTCATCCATCCAATCATTACTCGATTTGGAACGTGCCATAACTCTTTTTTCTCACATAAGGCCACTTTAAGAAGCGGCAAATTCAAATTTATTACTATATAATCAGAGTTTACCACTTAATTAAGTTAGGCAACCGAATCTGATGGCAATTTCTGCTGAACAAAAGAAAGCAATGCGCTCTATTGGCCATAATCTCAACCCAGTTGTAACCATAGCCGGCAATGGTTTGTCGGAAACAGTACTGGAAGAATTAAATCGTGCGTTAGATGATCACGAATTAATTAAAGTTAAAATCGCCATTGGTGAACGCGATATGCGCGCTCAAGCCATTGACGACATGGTAAAAGAGACCGGTTCTGAATTGATTCAGAAAATAGGCAAGGTTGCCTTAATCGTTCGTCGCAACCCGAAAGCACACCCTAAGCTTTCTAATCTGTCTTAATCTAAATCATAGACGATAGCCAGATGCATTAAGCACTAGATATTCACTCTAGTGCTTAATTACACCTATTATTTATTCCCCTTCAATATAGCGCCTCAATTTACTTAAAATATTCTGTTATTTTCGTGAAAACTTTGACTTTAGTGCTCATATAGCGCCACTCGCACAAGACCCATCTCAATAGTTTTGATAGCATAGACCGCATAATTACAGATCAATTTAGTCAGGTTACAGCTTATGTCTCAGTTCGTTATTTCCGGTACAGGTTTATTTATTCCTCCTCATACAATTACTAACGAAGAGTTGGTAGAAGCGTTTAATAAATACGTAGAAAAATTCAATACCGAGCATGCCGCTGAAATTGAAGCAGGTGAAACAGAAGCTTTAGTAGGCTCTAGCCCAGAGTTCATCGAAAAAGCCTCTGGCATAAAATCTCGTTATGCTATGTATAAAGATGGCATCATTGATCCTAATATCATGCACCCAACCTTTCCTATGACTGGCGAAGGTAAAACCCCTGAAATGGTCACTATGGGCATTGCCGCTGCAAAACAGGCGATGGCCGAAGCCGGTAAAACCGCTGACGATATTGATCTTATCGTAGTCTCCAGCACCTTTCGCCAACGTGACTACCCAGGAATTTCAGTAGAAATTCAACGCGACCTTGGCATCAAAGGCAGCGCCTATGATATGGGCATAGCGTGCTCATCGGCTACGTTCGGTATGATTAACGCTTATGCAGCACTGGCTGCTGGTATTGCTAAGTGCGTTTTATTTATCAACCCAGAATTCACAACCCCAGGCTTAAACTTTAAAAACCGTGATAGCCACTTTATTTTTGGTGACGTAGCGACGGCAGCCATCATTGAACCCGAAGCTACTTGCACCAGCGATAACGCCTTCCGTATTATCGGCACGAAGCAAATGACCCAGTATTCTGACAATATCCGCAGTGATGCTTCTTATGCCGATTATTGTTTTGATGATTTGCCTGAAACTCGCCCTTTCTTTCAACAGCAGGGCCGCAAAGTATTTAAAGAGCTTTTACCGCTTATCGTGACCTTCATTACTGAGCAGTTAGAAGAAAGCAACCTGCAAGCAAGTGAACTAAAACGCATGTGGCTTCATCAAGCGAATATCAATATGAATAATTTCGCGGCGAAAAAGCTATTAGGGCGCCTCCCTACTCTCGAAGAAGCTCCTGTGGTATTAGATGAATTTGCGAATACGGCCTCTTCAGGCTCCGTTATTGCTTTTCACAAATACAAGAATGACTTCAAAACCGGTGAAAAAGGCCTGATTTGCTCATTTGGAGCAGGCTACTCCATCGGTAGTTTGATGGTTGAAAAAGTATAATAAATCGCCAAAAGCTTGCTTTTTAAAGCCTAGGCCTTATAAAGTAAGCTTTGAATACTATTTTGAGAGATCAATACCCCCTCATGAGCGAAGAGCGACCGAGTAGCCAAAACAAATCTTGGCTAGATAGACTATCTGCATTTTTTTCTGATGATCCTAATGATCGTCATGACCTTAAAGAAATTTTGCGTGAAGCAGCAGAAAGAAATGTTGTTGATAGCGAAACCCTTTCTACTTTAGAAGGGGCACTGCAAATCTCCGATATGCAAGTTCGCGATATCATGGTGCCGCGCTCTCAAATGGTTTGCATCAAAGCGGAAGACTCTATTAAAGAATTTTTACCGTCTGTCATCGAATCTGCACACTCTCGTTTTCCTGTACTAGGGGAAGACAAAGATGAAGTTCTCGGTGTGCTATTAGCGAAAGATTTATTACCGCTGATTCTAAATGAACAGCGTGAAGATTTTAGCATCACAGACATTCTTCGCTCCGCTACCTTCGTTCCTGAAAGCAAGCGCCTTAACATCCTATTAAAAGAATTTCGTGCAACCCGTAATCATATGGCGATTGTTGCTGATGAGTTTGGCGGAATTGCTGGCATAGTGACCATTGAAGATGTACTTGAGCAAATCGTGGGGGAAATCGAAGACGAACACGATCAAGAAGACGATGACAGCTTCATTAAAGAGCTCGATAACAATGTGCGCATGGTGAAAGCATTAACGCCGATTGAAGACTTCAACCAGCATTTCGATACTAAATTTGACGACAAAGAGTTTGATACGATTGGCGGTATTGTTGTGCAGCACTTTGGTCGCGTACCTGAATGCGACGAAGCGATCACCATCAAAAAGTGGCGCTTTAAAATCGTCAATGGTAATGCTCGCCGCATCAATTTGATGGAAGTAACCCCGGTTTAACCAAAGGTTCATCCAGCGCAATCGATTGATTAAAAAAGAAAGCCTTAGCGCTTTCTTTTTTGTTTTAAATATCAGGAAAATTTATGCTTTTCTTACGACAATTGTTAACTAAGCCTAACGTGGTTGCCCTAACCTCTGGCTTAATATTTCCTCTTGCGATTGCTCCTTTTTTCCTCTGGCCGCTTGCCATACTATCACTGCTTGGGCTGCTCTATAGCCTACAAAACAGCACAGCAAAACAAGCCGCTTTTCGAACCTGGATTTTTGGTTTTGCAAAATTCTCTGTTGGCGTTTCTTGGATATATGTCAGCATGCATGACCATGGTGGTACTCCCGCTATTCTGGCTATTTTTATGGTGGGATTATTCGCCGCTTTCCTTGGCATAGTGCCAGCGCTTTTTATGTACGTTTTCCAACGTCTTTATAATGCTCGACAGACACAAACCCTTATCCGTATTTTAGCATTTGCGTCTCTTTGGTTTTTATATGAATGGTGCCGCAGCTGGATCTTCACTGGCTTCCCTTGGCTGTTTGCTGGAGATGCCCACCTTCATACTTGGCTCAATGGCTGGGCGCCTATTTTAAGCGTTTATGGGCTATCTTTTTTTACCGCCCTAACGTCAGCCGCGATCTACTTTTCAATGCGCGATAAGCGACCACAATACTTAATAGCACTGGTAGTATGGCCTATTGGGTTGGCATTGCAGGGAATTGAATGGACAGCGCAGACCGGCGAATTAAAAGTCAGTGCCGTACAAGGCAATATTGCTCAAGAACAAAAGTGGTTACCTCAACAGCGACTCCCCACACTCAATGCGTATTTAAATCAAACCCGCCAACACTGGGACAGCGATCTGATTTTATGGCCAGAAACAGCCGTAACCGTACTAAAAGACCAATTTCAGTCTTATTTAGATACCATGAACGATGAAGCAATCAATAATAATTCAGCCATTATTACCGGCATTCCATTTCGCTATACGGAAGGTCCTTTTTATGGCGAGTATCATAATAGTATTTTGGCAATCGGTACCGGAGGCGGTCTATACCACAAACAAAAACTGGTTCCTTTTGGTGAGTACATCCCACTCGAAGGCATGATCCGTGGACTATTGCCTTTTTTCGATTTACCGATGTCCAGCTTCAAAAAAGGCGATGAAGAGCAGGCCTTATTAAAAGTTGAAAAGGATGACGAATTATTCCTCATCGCGCCCTTCATCTGCTATGAAATTGTTTACCCACAATTTGTCGCTGAAATGGCAAAAGAATCAGACCTTTTAATTACGATCAGCAACGATGCCTGGTTTGGTGATTCTCTAGGTCCTAAACAGCATATGGCCATTGCTCAAATGCGAGCATTAGAAACACAGCGTTATTTGCTGCGCTCCACCAACACCGGCATAACAGCGTTGGTGAATCATAAAGGCGAGATTGTTAAGCAGTTACCCACTCAGCAAAGAGCAACCCTTACCGCGATGTCACAGACTCGCCAAGGGCAAACACCATTTATGACTTTAGGCTTATGGCCACTGTTATTGATTGCGCTGACCATACTGGTGGCAGGCTATGTTGCTAGCCGCCGGTATGAGACATAAAACGTAGGATTTTGACTTCTTCTGCAAGGTTGAAATCATGCTTTTCAGGCTTTAAGCGCAAAGCCGAAATAAGTTGATCAAGCAATTGCTGATCGTCACAACCGTCGCGCATGAAAGTGCGCAGATCTTGGCTATTTTCATTACCTAGGCATAACAATAAGCGTCCAACCGCGGTAATACGAACGCGATTACACGACGAACAAAAATTATTACTGTGAGGCGAAATAAAACCGATTCTGGTTTTCTGGTTTTTTATACCCGCATAAACTGCAGGACCACCGGTTTTATGGCTAGAATCAACCAGCTCATATTTTTGTTCAATCGCAGTCTTGATTTCTGCGCTCGATAAAAATGTCACACTGCGATCATAACCAACTTCGCCTAATGGCATTTCTTCAATAAAGGTAATATCAATATCATTGGCAACAGCAAAATCGGTTAAAGCAATAATTTCATCATCATTCATGCCTTTCATAACCACAGCATTCAGCTTAATACCGTCAAAGGCGTATTTTTTTGCCTCAGCAATGCCTTCTAACACAGCGTATAAACGATCACGACGAGTCAGCTTATGAAAACGATCAGCTTGCAAAGTATCTAAGCTGATATTCAAACGCGACAGCCCTGCCTCAAATAAAGGCTTAGCGTACTGAGTAAGAAGAGTGCCATTGGTTGTCATCAGCACTTCCTCAATTCCTTCGACCGCTTTAATACTGGCTATCAAATCCGGCAGTTTTTTACGCATCAAAGGCTCACCGCCAGTAATGCGTATTTTACTAACACCCAATTGGGCAAAGCTCGTGACTAAGCGAAGAATTTCTTCAAACGACAAAATATCTTGGCGTGGCAAAAACTCAACATCTTCACTCATACAGTAGCTGCAGCGTAAGTCGCAGCGATCTGTCACAGAGATTCTTAAATATTCAATTTTACGGCCAAAAGGATCTATTAATTGTTTCATACCTTCAGTCTAAGGCATGCTGGCAACATATGCAGCAACATCTAATAACTGTTTCTCATTAAGATTTTTAACGATAACCGCCATCGGCGAGTTTGCACGGCGATCATTGCCACCAGCAAAACTGTTTAAGGTTCTTTTTAGATACTCATAAGGCTGACCCGCAATTCTGGGATAGTTGCCATTACCGTGCCCATCTTGCTGATGACAGGTGAAACACAGCCCCTTATAAATTTTCTCGCCTTCAGCACTGCTGGCCACCGGTTGATCTCTCGCTTCCACCTGCATCTGAGAAAAATAAAGAGCAATATTAACTCGATCTTCACGTGTTAAGTTTTTAGCCAAGCGAGACATTACGTAGTCTTTGCGCTCCCCATTGGCGAATTTCTCAAACTGATTGAACAAGTAGGCGGCATTTTGACTGGCTAAATTAGGAATGTAATCGCGTACACTGTTGCCATTTTTCCCATGACAATTGCCGCACAATAACGCTCGCTCTTTACCCGCGGCAACCGCTTCAATCATTTGCTGAGGATTTTGCTGAATGATGGTCATTTCGGAAACTAAAACATCCGTCTGCGAAAGCTCGCCATAACTTTGCCCAATTAAGCAAAAGCTACAAATAATCCAATAAATATAAAATGTTATCCGTCGCATAACGTCTTTCCCAAGCCATCTAACTGTTAATTTTGCACAAGTATCTTGATAGACGACGAGTTTTCAAAACAAAAATTTGCAAATAACAATATTTCAGCCAATAAAGTGATCTGAATCTATGATTTATTTAACTATTGTTGATTTTCATCATTCAAAACTTCCGCCAAAGCACTTATTAACATTGGCTTACGTAAAAGCTTAACCTGCTTTTTCAATTCAACAGGTAGACTCTGACCAACCCATGAAAAGAAAATAATTTGTTGCTGCTTACTCTCTATCTGATCAAACACTCGAATGAGATCGCTATCAGAAGCATCCGAGTCGACTAAAATATAAGAGAATGAATCCAGTTTTAACGAAGTCTCTTGCAGATCAGCAATGGCTTTAAAGTGGGGTTGATTCAACTCAGAAAAGAACCAGCTGCGTAAAATATCAGAATCCGTGAATACACATATTTCATTATTCAATGGCAGCTTCAGTGCGGGCATCAACTCTTTGCTATTAGCCGCCGCCTCAACATGAAATTTAAAGATAGACCCCTGCTCATCTGATTTATAAAGGAATAACTTCCCACCCATCATCTCGCATATTTGCTGTGAGATTGGTAAGCCTAGCCCTGTTCCCATATATTCACGGGTATAAGAATTATCAACTTGCTGAAACGTCTCAAAAATACGCTGCTGAGAACACTCAGGAATGCCTATCCCTGAATCCTGCACCATGCCATGTACAAACCCTGCTCGCCAGCTAACCAATACTTTAATGCCACCCTCGTTTGTAAACTTAATCGCATTACTAATAAGGTTGATCAAAACCTTGCGTAAGTGCACAGGGTCAATCGATATTTCAGCAGGAAAATCTTGTCCTAAGGTCAGTACAAGGTTGAGTTTTTTCGTTCTTACATGCACAGAAAACATAGAAATAATGTCGTCAAAATAAGCACGAGAGTTAACCTGTTGTTTATTCAAGGTTAAGCCACCAGCCTCAATGGCTGCGACATCTAAAATTTGATTAACCGTATCCAGCAAAACCGTAGCGCTGTTATTGCATAAGCCAATATATTCGACCTGCTCTTCGGTTAATTCCATATCGAGGAGTAGCTCATTCATCCCCAAGATGCCATTGATCGGAGTTCTTAGTTCATGGCTCATATTGGATAAGAACTGCCCCTTGATTTCATTGGCCTTATTCGCATCACGGGTCGCTTGCTTAAGCTCAGTTTCTAATATCAACGCTTGGTTAATATCTGCTTGCAGCTGTTTATTAAGTACTTTCAATTCTGAGTTCATTTTCACAAACGTATGACGATACGCTAATAGCAAAGGTACAATAAGGCTGAGCAGCAATACGCTCATGCCAACCACAGACCAAATAGCATGATGCAGCGTATTTTCTATCACCGTAATATCCATATCAGCCGCGGCCACATAAGGCTGGCCATTTGGCGATTTCATCGGTATTAGAATCGTTCTAAATAAACCCCAGCGATCACCTGCGGTAACAAAAATAGGTTCATCTGCAGTCATGGCCGCATAATATTCTTCAGCCCCTTCAGGGTAATCTGTCCAATATTTAACAACTTGGTTCTGATCGATGTCTTCTTGGGTGTAATTGCAGGACGTAAAGTAGATTTCCCCATCAATCATAACGTAACTATAAAGATACGTTAGATCACCACTTTGAGCATGACGGCTCATCAGCTCAAGATTATGATCATCTTGCTCTTTAGAAATGGCATCCGGAGTACGCGCGATATCATGAAAATTAGGCGGCAGTATTTTGGGGATATTACTGGCAGCGGCGAGCAAGCGAACGTCAATATCCGCTAAAAATCGCTGGCGCTCTTGGCTATAGTTAAAGGTAGCAATAATGAAGACGCCAAGGATATAAATCAACATGGCGGCCACAAAGGGCTTAACTCGGTACTTCAATATATTTACCACCTAATTCAAATGAGTAATTCTTTTGAATCATAAAAAATTCAATCGCTATTTTAATCTGTCCTAAATATTAACGATAGACTGAAAGCCAACTAAATCATTACTTTATCAGATAAATTAGCGCTTTTATTTTGAAGGCTACCCGCCACCTTCTGCTTAGGGTAAACTGACGCCCTTATTTGAACCCAGATTTAAACCCAGAACTACAAGATATCACTATGCCTCAGTCGACTAATACCGCCACCCCAATGTTAGAAAGCTACCAGCCAAAGAAAATCGAAGGCAAGCTACAGCAACACTGGGAACAGAACCAAGTTTTTAAAGCGGTGCATGATGCCAGCAAAGAAAAGTTCTATTGCTTATCCATGTTCCCTTACCCAAGTGGTCGACTGCACATGGGGCATGTGCGCAACTATACCATTGGCGACGTAGTATCTCGTTATCAGCGTATGCAAGGCAAAAACGTGATGCAGCCAATGGGTTGGGATGCGTTTGGATTACCGGCTGAAAACGCCGCGATTAAACATAAGACAGCTCCGGCTAAGTGGACCAAAGAAAACGTCGCCTACATGAAGACCCAGCTTAAGAGTTTGGGCTTTGGTTACGACTGGGACCGTGAATTTGCTACCTGTGATCCTGAGTACTACCGCTGGGAACAGTGGTTCTTCACTCAGCTTGTCGAAAAAGACATGGCGTATAAAAAAGTATCCGCGGTTAACTGGTGTCCAAACGACCAAACCGTATTAGCCAACGAACTAGTGATCGATGGCTGCTGCTGGCGTTGTGATAGCCCTGTGGTGAAAAAAGAAATTCCACAGTGGTTCATTCGCATCACCGCGTATGCTGAAGAACTATTGAACGACCTTGATCAGCTAGACGAATGGCCTGAGCAAGTAAAAGCCATGCAGAAGAACTGGATCGGTCGTTCTGAAGGCGTTGAAATGCGCTTTGCTCTGAAGGACTCCGAAGAAGAATTAGAAATCTATACCACGCGTCCCGATACGGTTATGGGTGTGAGCTATGTTGCTGTGGCAGCAGGTCACCCATTAGCCGCACAAGCGGCTGCAGCGAATGGTGGCAATGCCGACATTCAAGCGTTCATTGAAGAATGCAAGAAATCCAGCACCGCAGAAGCCGATGTTGCGACCATCGAGAAAAAAGGCATCGATACTGGCATCAAAGCGATTCACCCAATTACGGGTAATGAAGTACCTGTATGGATCGCTAACTTCGTATTAATGGATTACGGCACAGGCGCGGTCATGGCCGTTCCTGCACACGATCAGCGTGACTGGGAATTTGCCACCAAGTATGACTTAGACATCAAGCAAGTCATCGCACCTAAGCCAAAGAAGAAAGAAACTGAAAGTGCGCCAATCGATCTATCGGAAGGTGCTTATACCGAAAAAGGTATCTTGGTTAACTCTGGCGAATTCGACGGCCTACCAACCAACAAAGCCTTCAAAACCATTGCCCACTGGTTAGAAACCCATGGCAAAGGCGAAATCAAAGTTAACTACCGTCTACGTGACTGGGGCGTAAGCCGTCAGCGTTATTGGGGCAGCCCAATTCCAATGATCCAGAAACAAGACGGTTCATCGGTAACAACCCCAGCAGACATGCTGCCAGTTATTCTTCCGACTGACGTTGTCATGGATGGCATTAACTCGCCGATCAAGAACAACCCAGAATTCTCCGAGATCGAATTAAACGGCGAAACAGCATTCCGTGAAACCGATACCTTCGATACTTTCATGGAATCGTCTTGGTACTACGCACGTTACTGTACGCCTCAAAGCCATGACAAAATGCTTGAACCAGAAGAAGCTAATTACTGGTTGCCGGTGGATCAGTACATTGGTGGTATCGAACACGCGATCTTGCACCTTTTGTATGCGCGCTTCTTCCACAAGTTATTACGTGATGCTGGCTTGGTTGAAAGTGACGAGCCGTTCAAGAGCTTATTATGCCAAGGCATGGTATTAGCCGATGCCTATTATTACACCACTGAAAATGGCGCGAAAGAATGGGTTAACCCAAGCGATGTGACCATTGAACGTGACGAGAAAGGCGGCATTGCTCGCGTGACTGAAGCGGCGACAGGCCGAGAACTTACCTTCTCTGGCATGAGCAAGATGTCAAAGTCGAAAAACAACGGTGTTGATCCACAAGAAGCGATCGATCTATACGGCGCTGATACTGTGCGTCTATATACCATGTTCGCAGCGCCACCAGAGCAAACGCTTGAATGGTCAGATGCTGGCGTACAAGGGGCGAAGAAATTCCTTGAGCGTCTATGGCGTTTAAGCTTCGAGCTAACCTCTGGCGAAGCCGTTGCCTTAGATCTTGAAGCGCTAGATAAAGAAGACAAAGCAGCGCGTCGTAAGATTCACGAAACCATCGCTAAAGTCACTACCGATATGGGTCAACGTCAGACCTACAATACGGCGATTGCGGCGATCATGGAATTGTTGAATACACTGAACAAGCTGGGTAAGAATAACGAGCAAAGCCGTGCGGTTGCTCGCGAAGGTGTAGAAGCCATCGTATTGATGCTTTCTCCAATCACTCCACACATCTCGAACGAATTGTGGGTCGCCTTTGGCCACACAGATTCTGTATTAGATGCACAATGGCCTGAAGTCGACGAAGCGGCTTTGGTTAAAGACAGCATCGAAATGGTTGTTCAAGTTAACGGTAAGGTTCGCGCTAAATTAGAGCTGCCAGCTAACGTCACTAAAGAAGACGCTGAAGCGATTGCACGCGCCGATGAAAACGTGATTAAGTTTATTGGTGAAAGTACAATCCGCAAAGTGATTGTGATTCCTGGAAAGCTTGTGAACATTGTGGCTAACTAGATTGCGGCTAACTGGATATTTTTAGGGAAAATTTTTGATGAAACATATTGTTTTGACAGCACTGGTTCTTATAACCAGTGCTTGTGGCTGGCAACTACGCGGCCTTGTCGTTTTGCCACCTAGCGTGCAAGTCATGTCCCTAGAGAGCCAAGCAAACAATCGCTTTAATCAAAGATTACGCCAGCAACTTGAGTTTAATGGTGTGACCTTCCCTGATGATGCAAGCGCAACCGTACGCTTGCTAATTGAACCACTTAAGATGGAACGCCTAACCTTGTCGGTTAATAACTTTGGTCAGGCCTCTGAGTACGAACTCAATGCTCAGCTGAACGCCCGCCTTATTGACCTTGAAAAAGAGACTGATATTAGCTGGCAAATATCTGGGCGGCGCATTTTTAATAACGACGTAAACAGCGTTATCGGCACAGAAAGTGAAGAAAAAATTCAGCGCCAAGAAATTGAAAATGACCTAATTCGCAAGCTTATGATTCGCTTGCAAAAAGTTCAGCTGTAGTGGATAACTCATGAAGTTAAAAACAGAACAGCTCGCTGCACATCTGCAAAAAGGTCTTGCACCCTTTTATCTAATCTCAGGTGATGAGCCGTTATTAGTGGAAGAGACTTGCCATCAAATTCGTCTAGCGACGAAACAGCACGGCATTGAAGAGCGTGAACTGCTTCACGCCGAAGCCGGCTTTGATTGGACAGAGCTGCTAGATGAAACGAACGCCATGTCTCTGTTTGCCTCGCGCCGTCTGCTTGAAGTGCGTATACCCAATGGAAAACCTAGCGACAAAGGCAAAGCGCTATTAGAAGTCGTTGCCAAACCCAACCCTGATAATATCGTACTCATTGTCACCCCTCGCTTAGATGCCGCGACTCAAAAAACAAAATGGTTTAAAGCCTTAGAAGCCGCTGGGGTATTTATTGCCATCTGGCCGATCGATAAAAATCAATTACCTGGGTGGTTACAGCGTCGAATTCAAGCCGCAGGCATGAGTGCTAGCCAAGATGCGGTCGCTCTTTTTGCTCAGCGTATTGAAGGCAACCTATTAGCAGGCGTTCAAGAAATTGAAAAGATGCGTATGATGGGAACACAGCAAATTAGCGCGGAACTCGTCGAAGAAGTCACCGCTGATAGCGCGCGTTATGATGCGTTTTCCCTTGCCGATAGCTGCCTACTCGGCAATATCGGTGATGCTAGTCGCATTCTGAGCCATCTAAAAGCGGAAGGACATGAAGCCATCATGATCTTAGGCGCTCTCATCCGTAAAATACGCCAGCTAATAAGCTTGCAAGCTTATGGACCACAACGCTTAACCGAAGGCTTTAAATCGCAAAATATTTGGCCTAAACAACAACCCCCTTTTAAATCCGCCTTATCCCGCCTCAGCCAAGCAGAATTGTTTGAATGCTTGCAAACCGCAGAACAAATAGACCGTGCCATTAAAGGCGACGGTAACGATCCGTGGCTTTTATTAAGCCGCTTAGTTGAACTGTTAACAGGTGTAAGAATGCTTGCTAGTTAACACTCAAAACGCTAGGCTCATCACAGTAATGAAGCTAAAAATCAATAATAATAAGAACTAGCATAAACAATTACTGTCTATCCAAATAACAAAAAGCAGTCTAACGCGCTATAATTCATTGGCTTAGTCACACATAATTGATCTGCCAAATCTATTTGGTATCTCGAGGTGTATTTATGGGATTTGCAGCAACCCAGCAAAAAAACTCTGATTTAGTTTGGGATCTTAATAAGATCAACAAACATCAGCAGGCGATGAACTTTGTTAAAAAGTTCGAAAATAAACTGTGCGTTTTTTCTAATACAGTCGAACAGCTATACACCAATTACAGTATTTTCTTTCCTGAAGATGCTGGCCGCCAAATGGTTATTTTGCCTGATCCTTATGCGTTTCATGATACCTTCCATCACCTAAAAGACCATGCTGTACAATCTACTGGACTGCACATCATTCCAGGCAATCTTATTGGTAAACAGGGCTTATATTTAGTTATTTCGCATAAAGATAAAAATGTGCGTTCAGTACCCATTCCGTTTCAAGAAGGCATGCGCCAAATATTACGCCGCAGTCACTCGGACGATCCTTTTCTACCTGTACTGATGAAAGGTGATTTACGTGAATTTAATGATCAACTTCCCTGCTTACACCTGCATCGCCTGCGCTTAAATAAACTGGATTCACTTTCAGAATTAGAACGCAGTGGCATCAGAACCGTTATCACTGATAAATTAATGAAGCTCTACCAAGAATCATCAGCCTTAAATCTGTAACCGCCTGATATTAAAGCCCATAAGTTACAGCGATCCTACTTAACGTAGTGATCACTCTGTATAAGTCTTCATAGAACAAAAGATAACCAATTAATTTTATCCCCGTAATTATCACTCTTAAGCGGCTTACCCCATACATATCCCAAGATTTATCCACAGATTCTGGGGGTAACTTTATCTTACTCAAAGGCATAGCCGTATCCTTTAAGAAATTCTGAAATACTCTTCAATTCATCCTAAGTGACTGAAAGTTAATCATTTGCCAGTATTTGGTTGGAATTCAGCCAATTTAAAACGAGCGTATGAAAACAGTGCCTTGCAGCACGATACCCCAAGGCTATCCATAGACTTATCCACAGATATGGTGGGTAACTTTAATAATAGGAATAACTCTTCTTAATAAATAGTTAAACTTATCCCCATCCCCTATACTGGCCTCAGTCAAAAAGCCCCACAATCATAAGATAACGAAACCCATGAGCAATCCAATCTCCTCCATTATCTATTCCGTAGATAACGCCTGCGAAAAACAATTGCGTGACCATGAGTTACCCACCTCAATCGAAGGCTTCTTAATAGTTACCGATAACTTCAGCTACCTAGTCGATGACCTCGATTGGGATCAAGGCAATGGCAAGCAACCTAGTATCTTATTATTAGATTCAAGTCTTGCTGAGAGGCTCGGTGAACAGGAAGCGCTGGAAGAATGCTTTGGTGGCGTCTGCCTTTACCAAGAATGGGTCGAAGTAACAGGGTTACTCAGGGAATCGGGGATCGGTGCTTTTGAGCGTCAGCTCTACCGTATTGATGAGCTAGTTGTGCTGACTGAAAATGACGATGAATCGGTTAATCGCATCGCCATTAACTTGCTATAACTGGCCTTGGCTTTAACTGGCTTTGGCCATAAATCCTTGTAAGTGAAAAATGCCAAAGATCATAATCAAAGCGGCATCTTTACCTGGGTTTTCACTTTTATCTTTCAGTGAAAACCAAAAAAACGCTGTTTCCAATACATGAAAACCTGCTACAACCAATGCCCCTAAAGGCAAATAGGATAACAAACCAGGCCATTGCATTAGGTAACTAGCCAATGCCAAAAGCCAAAAAATCACCGTTGCTACTTTATTCATCGTTACCCACATATAACTCCCCCAAGAGTATTCATCGCATGCTCATTCATAAAAGCATTTCGTTTTAATTAATAAATCTTAAATGAAGCATTATTATTGCTTTACCTTGATCTATTGCATAGGTGCAAATTAGCCAATCTAGTGGTTAACGGGTAGAATGCAAGGCAATTAAAAAGTAGGTTTTTGCTTTAGCTCTAGGCTTGAGGTTTGAAGATGGCGAATAACACAGAAAATACCACGCACTTTGGTTACAAGGACGTTCCAACAGAAGAAAAACAAGCTATGGTAGCGGATGTTTTTCACTCTGTGGCGGCAAAATATGATGTGATGAATGACCTAATGTCATTCGGTGTGCATCGTTTATGGAAACGCTTCACCATCGACATGTCAGGCGTTCGCCCTGGTAATAAAGTACTCGACCTAGCGGGCGGTACTGGCGACCTTACTAAAAAATTCAGCAAAATTGTCGGTCCATCAGGCAAGGTTGTTCTAGCCGATATTAACTCTTCAATGCTAGAAGTTGGCCGTGAGCGTTTAACCAACCAAGGTTACGTTGGCAACATCGAATATGTGCAAGCCAATGCGCAATATTTACCCTTTGAAGATAATACCTTTGATGTCATTACCATCGCTTTTGGCCTACGTAACGTTACCGATAAAGACGAAGCTTTGCGTTCTATGTTTCGTGTTTTAAAACCTGGCGGTCGTTTATTGGTATTAGAGTTTTCTCAAACCAATAATCCGTTATTGAAAAAAGCATACGATTTATATTCTTTCACGGCATTGCCATTAATGGGCAAGCTGGTAACCAACGATTCCGAATCGTATAAATACCTAGCCGAATCTATTCGTATGCACCCAGACCAAGAAACCTTAAAAGGCATGATGCAAGACGCGGGCTTTAATCGCGTTAGCTATCACAACATGACCGGCGGCATGGTTGCATTACACCGCGGCATCAAAGTCTAACGTTAGGCCAGATACACAACTATGATCAGTCCAAGCATCGATAGCGCATTATGCGCAAGCATAGAACGCAGCCTAAATGCGGTACTCAAGCATGACCCTGCGCTTTTAAGCGCATTATCAAAGTTTGACGGTAAGCGTATTTGTATTCAAAGCGATGATTGGCTGATTGTAGTCGTGACCATTTGTCCAGCAGGACTGCAACTTAGCCTGCAAGACGATAGTGAGTGTGATACCACCATTTTTGGCAGTATCAGCGAACTGTTAAGCGTCGCCTTAGCCAGCGACAAAGCCGATGCTCTGATGAACGGTGATGTGGATATCAGTGGCAGCAGCGCTTTGGTTCTGGATATTGCAAAAATCATGCAGCAAATGGACATTGATTGGGAAGCGCTGATCGCACCGCTAACCGGCGGCCTCGTTGCTCATCAAATTGGCAAAGGTCTACGCAGCGTCTTTAAATGGGGTCAAGACAGTCGCCAAACGCTTGCGACCAGCAGTAAAGAATACCTAGAAGACGAAATACAGCTCTTGGTTCCAAAACCGCTGGCCCAGCACTTCACTAGCCAAGTCAGTGAACTACGCTTAGCTACCGATCGCGCCGAAGCCCGTCTAGAACACATCAAGCAACTCATCATCAAGCGTAACCAAACTAAAGAACAAGGAAAATAGGCTGTGGCTAATTTTTGGCGTCTGTGGAAAATCCTCTACATATTTACTCGCTACCGCTTAGATGACTTAATTCCGACTGAACAGTTTCCGCTGCCACTGCGTATTGCACTATTTCTGGCGCCTTGGCGTTTAGCCCCCGTTCCTAAAAAGCTGTCTCGCGGCGAACGTCTACGTTTAGCATTAGAAGCTCTTGGCCCCATCTTCGTTAAATTTGGTCAAATACTCTCTACTCGCCCTGATCTTATTCCTGACGACATTGTCAGCGAGCTAGTGAAATTACAAGATGATGTGCCTCCGTTTGCTAGTGATATTGCCGTGCGTCTGATTGAAAGCGAGCTGGGTGAAAGTGTCGATACCCTATTTGCACAATTTGATTCCATTCCAATGGCATCAGCCTCGATTGCCCAAGTACACCCAGCTATTTTGCACGATGGCACAGAAGTGGTTGTAAAAGTTGTTCGCCCTGGTATCTATAAAACCATCGACCGCGACATGATCTTGCTTGATCAGATGGCACGCCTTGTTGAAAAGTATTCTTCTGAAGGCCGCCGTTTAAAGCCTGTCGAAGTTGTTGAAGACTACAGCAATACCATTCATGCCGAATTGAATTTAGCCATTGAAGCTTCTAATGCCACACAACTAAGACGCAACTTTGAAGGCTCCGATCTCATTTATGTACCTGAAGTATATTGGGATTTTACCCGCACCAGCGTGATGGTTAGCGAACGAATTTACGGCATTCCTGTTGCTGATATCGAAGCACTTAAAGCACAGCATACCAATATGAAAGTATTGGCAGAACGAGGGGTCGAGATTTTCTTTACCCAAGTATTTCGCGACAGTTTTTTCCATGCCGACATGCACCCAGGTAATATTTTTGTTGCCCACGGCAGCCCAGAAAAACCCAAATACATCGCCATCGACTGCGGCATTGTAGGTACCTTAACCGAACAAGATCAGCACTATTTAGCACGCAACTTATTAGCCTTCTTCAACCAAGACTATTACCAAGTGGCACAACTGCACATCGATAGCGGCTGGGTACCCTCAAATACCAAGGTGCATGAATTAGAATCCGCCATTCGCAGTGTCTGTGAACCTATCTTTGAAAAACCCATTGCCGAAATTTCATTCGGCCAAGTATTGCTGCAACTGTTTCGCGTAGCACGCCGTTTTAATATGGAAGTGCAGCCACAATTAGTATTGCTGCAAAAAACCTTATTAAATATCGAAGGCTTAGGCCGCCAGCTGTATCCTGAGCTGGATTTATGGAATACCGCCAAGCCTTACATGGAACGCTGGATCAAAGAGCGCTTTGGCCCTAAAGGTGCCCTGCGTGAGCTTAAGCGCCAGCTACCGAGCTGGATTGAAAAAGGCCCACAGATTCCAGGACTGATTCATAGCAGCCTAAGTAAATTAAGCCAAATAGACAGCAGCCAAGCGCAGATTTCCGATCAGCTAAGCCAGCTTAATCAAGAAATTACTAAACAACGCCAGCAAAACAGACAACAGAAACTCGCCATTACAACCATGGTCTCTGGTGGTCTTTTATGGTGGCAAGCCGCAGCGCTAGTGATGCCAGAAAGCATCGGTATATCAGTCGCCGCATTCGGTGCACTATGGTTATTAATAAAAGGCTGAGGTTTTCAGCTGAGATTCAGGTAAGCTGAAAATAATTTTTTATTTCAAAATAGACACTTCTGTGAGTAATAGGTCATGAGTAACTGGTTAGATGAAATTAAATGGGATAACGATGGCTTAGTACCCGCGATTGCCCAAGATCACAAAACAGGCCGTATTTTAATGATGGCTTGGATGAATCGTGAAGCATTGATGCTCACAATCAAAGAAAACCGAGCCATCTATTATTCTCGCTCGCGTCAGCAATTGTGGCGTAAAGGCGAGTCTTCAGGGCATGTTCAAAAACTGCATGAAACACGCTTAGATTGCGATGCGGATGTTATTGTTCTGCAAGTTGAGCAAATAGGCGGCATTGCTTGTCACACAGGGCGTGAAAGCTGTTTCTATCGGGTGCATAATGGTGATTCAGATCAAGGCGAGTGGCAATCCGTTGACCCCGTACTAAAAGATCCAAAAGATATTTATTAATTTCCTTTATTATTAAGAGCTTAGCATGAGCGACTCAGCAAATAACACTTCGGTTTTTGAAACCCTAGGCGATATCCTAGAAGAACGTAAAGGCGCAGCGGCAGACAGCTCCTACGTTGCTAGCCTGTATAATAAAGGCTTGAACAAAATATTAGAAAAAGTGGGCGAAGAAGCCACTGAAACAATCATTGCCGCAAAAGACGCAGAACACAGTGGTGATAACTCAGATGTTATCTACGAAACCGCCGACTTATGGTTTCATAGCTTAGTCGCACTGGCCAAACTAGGCGAGCGCCCTGAAGCGGTTGTGGAAGAATTAAAACGTCGCTTTGGCTTATCCGGATTAGAAGAAAAAGCATCGCGTCAGCCAAAATAGGCTGCAAGAAAACATTAAGGAATTTGAGCATGACTGATTGTTTATTTTGTAAGATAGTAGCCGGAGACATTCCTTCGCAAACCGTCTATGAAGACGACGATTTTTTCGGCTTTCGTGATATCGCTCCTAAAGCTGATACTCACCTGTTACTGATTCCGAAAAAGCACATCGTAAATCTTGACGATTTACAGCCAGAAGACGAAGCGCTAATGGGCAAACTATTGCTTACGATTCCGAAGCTGGCAAAACAGGAAAACCTTGAAGGCTATCGCACCATTACCAATACCGGTGCAAAAGGTGGACAAGAAGTTTTCCACATGCATTTTCATATTCTAGGTGGCTCGAAGCTTCCTGGGTTCTAAACTAATTAAAATAAATAGAGGTAAGTATCATGTTAGGTGGTATTAGTATTTGGCAGTTATTGATCATTTTCGTTATCGTAATCTTAGTTTTCGGAACTAAGAAATTGCGTAATCTTGGTGGTGATCTTGGTGGTGCCGTTAAAGGCTTCAAAAATGCCATAAACGATGATGGTAAAAAAGCCGATGATGAAAAAGAAGCAACTCAGCAAGCATCAATCGCCCATGACGAAAAAGACGCTACCTTTGACAGCACTGTTGAAAAACAAGATGCGGCAGAGTCAAAAAGCCAAGAAAAGAAATAATTCGGAGCACATTACGTGTTTGATATTGGTTTTTTAGAATTAATGGTTGTTGGTATTTTAGGGCTGCTCATACTGGGCCCTGAACGCCTTCCTAAAGCAGCGCATACCGTAGGTCTCTTCATCGGTAAAATTCGCCGCACCATGAGTAATATCCAAGATGATTTGGAGCGACAAGTGCGCACCGATGAATTACAAGAAAAACTTAAAGACCCTTATGCAACCTTTCTTGATGAAGAAGAAGTTGCAGCAAAAGAAGATAAGTCTAAAGAAAATACAAGCAAATGACACAATCAAACGACTCATCTAGCACCAGCGCTGAACAGCCTCTTATGTCGCACTTACTTGAATTGCGTAATCGGTTGCTGAAAATTGTATTATCGGTTCTAACTATCTTTTTAGGCTTGTTTTATTTCGCTAACGACCTCTACCTCATTTTAGTCGAGCCGTTATCGTCAATTTTACCCGCCGACGGTAGCATGGTCGCAACGGGCATCGCTTCGCCTTTTTTAGTGCCGTTTAAACTGACCATTGTCTTAGCTATTTTCTTATCCGTGCCGTTTATTCTGCACCAAGTTTGGTCTTTTATTGCACCAGGGCTATACCAACATGAAAAGAAATTCGCAATTCCACTGCTGCTATCGAGCATCGTATTATTCTACGCCGGTATTGCCTTCGCCTATTACGTTGTGCTGCCTTTAGCATTTTCTTTCTTTACTTCAGTCGGCCCACAAGGTGTAACCTTGATGCCCGACATCAGCAATATTCTTAACTTCATTCTAAAAATGTTTTTTGCCTTTGGCATCGCTTTCGAAATTCCTATTGCTACCTTCTTATTAGTGCTTATGGGTTTTACTTCTGTTGAAAAACTCAGCGCAAAGCGTCCTTATGTATTCTTAGGCTGTTTTGTCGTTGGCATGTTTGTCACCCCTCCAGACGTTATCTCGCAGACCATTCTCGCCGTTCCTATGTGGATGCTGTTTGAGGTTGGTGTTCTCTTTGCTCGCTTAATTAAGCGCCCCGTCGATTCAGAAAATCCAGCAGACGAAAATAGCATTGGTTAAAAACCGATGTATTAACTTACCAAATGGAGGGCTATTATGATTCCACAACGTTCCAATATTCGTCCTCGGGTTAAGTCGAATATCGCATCCCATGACGGCTCAATCGCGATAGCCACTTCTTGCATGCTAAAACTGCTACTGAGTATTAGTTTACTGAGTTTTAGCATGGTTAGCTTAAGTGCTAGCGTATTGGATTATCGACAAAGTTATGATGATGGCTATCAAGAAGAGCTTGTCTCCGATGATGATTTTTATATTGATGAATACTCCGAAAATAGAGTTTTCTTTGCGCTAGAAGCTTCTCTTGGCGGTAATACTTTAGAAACCATCACCTTTGATAACGGTGAAACAGACAGCATCCGCGCCGGGTCAGGCATCTATTTTTCATTAGGCGCTGCCCATTTAATATTCAATAAGAATATGGATGTAGGCTTCAAAGGTGGCATTTTGGTTGATCAAATAACCGTGGAAAATAACATTGGTGATAAAAGCACACTGTCCTTCACACGCTACCCTATTGATCTATTTTCCCATGTTTGGCTAGGCAGACATGTCATGGGGGGCGGCCTTAGTTATCACATAGACCCCATCTTCAGAAGTGACGCAACCGATCAGAAATCTCGCTATAAAGATGCACTAGGCGCGTATGTTGAATACCTATATCACTTTGTCGATACTGGTACCGCATTAGGCATAAAGTACATGAGCATCCGCTATACAAACGAAGAGACCAAAAGAGAAGCCGATGGTAGTGCTGTAGGCATTACCTTTAGCCAGCTTTTTTAATCCAAATGGCATCTTTAAAGTTAAAATAGGGCAACGTGAATAGTCCTCTAGTTTGATTGAAAAATGCTCATCATGAAATCTATCCAGCTATGGTATATTGCTCGTAACAATACTTAGCACACATACCTATTACATTATGCTTATTAAAAAAATCAAAAACCGTGAGAGCAACATCGTTCTATACGGCATCACGCCACCTAAAAAAGGCACCAGTGACGAAAAAGTTGCTGAAATTTCTGCACGCCAGGTAGAACGTCTTCAAGCCCAACAAGTAGATGGCTTGGTCCTCTACGACATCCAAGACGAGAAATCACGTACCGATGAAGAGCGTCCGTTTCCTTTTATGGAAACACTCGATTGCTATGACTACAGCCAGCAGCACCTTACTGGCTTAAAAATACCGAAGATCATCTATCGAGCTGTCGGAAAATACAGTAAACCTGAACTGTCTAATTTCTTAACCAGTGCAGACCCCAGTAACAACTTGACCATCTTCGTTGGGGCGGCGTCTAAATCACAAGAAGTAACGCTATCAATCAATGACGCATACAATGTTAAAGCGGAAAGTAATAGCGATGTATTGCTTGGTGGAGTTGTGATTCCTGAACGTCATCAATCCAAAGGTGATGAGCATTTACGTGTATTTGAAAAGATTGCCCAAGGTTGCAGCTTTTTTGTATCCCAAGGCGTTTATGATGTGAATGCATCTAAGAATTTTCTATCGGATTATTATTACTACGGTAAAGAAAATAACATCCCCTTAGTGCCTATTTTGTTTACTCTTACACCTTGCGGTTCTGCAAAGACACTTCAATTTATGAAGTGGCTAGGCATTAGTATTCCAAGATGGCTAGAGAACGATATGATTCATTCTAACGACATTCTGCAACGCTCTGTCGATGTATCTGAACAAAGCTATCGCGAATTAAAAGCCTTTGCTGATGAAAAAGGCATTCCGGTTGGCTGCAATATTGAAAGTGTGGCCATTCGTAAAGTCGAAGTTGATGCGTCAATCGAACTGCTTGAACGAGTTAGCAAAATCTGATGATGCTTTAACAGCGCTCGCTCGATAACATACTGATTATCGAGCGCCGCTACTTCAATTTTTTACGAATACGGCTAAGCGCTATTGGTGTAATACCAATATGTGATGCAATCACTTTAAGGGATAGCTTACTTCCTAAATAGCTATTTTCAGCTAAAAAGTTTAAATAACGTTGTTCCGCCGTTTGCTGTACAAACGCATATTCTCTTTCTTCTTTTTTTATAAATAAGTTTTCTAATAACGAATTATAAGCCATTAAAAAGCCAGGTTTATCTTTCATAACATCAAAAAATACAAACCAATCAAATTCTAGGCATAAAGAATCATCTAAAGCCTCAATACTGAATAGCGACTTTGTCTTCTTGCTCATCGCTCTGGTTGAACCAGCAATGCCAGGCGAACTGGCAAAGGATTGAGTAAATTCTTTTCCCTCTTCTGACAGGCTAAAATATCTCACATAGCCTTTTAACAAAAAATGAATTTTAGGTGCAGGCTGACCTTGATGAATAATAAGCTGGCCTTTTTGATAGTGTTTAAATTCGCCTTTCAAACCAAACTTTAAGAAATCATCTGCCTCAATCGTCGCCCTCCCCTCACTGAAGTAGGCTATAAAATCTTGTAGTTGGTTTTGTATGTTCACAAAATAGTTTTCCGTTCTTTAGAAATTAAATACAGTGCCAGAAATATTATTAATACTCCATACATACTGTAACTGGCATGAGCGATGGCAGCCCAGCCTTTGGGTAAGACCACAAGAATAGGAATTAAATACGTCGCCGCCAATAGCTGATTCGGCCCTATCTTCTGCACTAAGCGCTGTTGCAAAAAGAAAGTCGCCATCGTAGTAAATACCGTCAAATAAATCAGTATTTCCCAGAATTTAATATTTTCCCAAGCAACATCATCAAGCTCACCAAACATGAGCATTAAAGGCAATAGCATAAGGCCACCTAATACCATGATATAAAATGATCCTTGTATCGGAGAGATATTAGCGCCCCATTTTTTAACCAATACCACATGAGCAGATAAACTCATACAGGCGAATAAAAAAACAACATCACCAGAGTGCCATTTTAAAATATCGGTTCCCTTTTTATTAAAGGCCAAAACGACGATCGTCGCACCAATAGACCCTAGAATAAATCCCAGAATTTTAATTTTAGCCGTCTTAGTTTTAAGTAAAAAATAGGTAAGTACAATACTAATCAAAGGCACTAAGGTATAAATAACAGACGTTCGCAATGCTGTCGTAGTTTTTAGAGCCTCAAATAGACCTACAAAAAACATGACCAAAAATAGACTAATGAGCCCATATTGAAAGAATATCTTTTTACTTTCTAACGATTCATTATCAGAAGATGCATTATTAGCAGACTTATTACTGGAAATAATAAATGGGAGCATCAAGATACTGGCCAAGATAAAGCGCAATCCTGTGCTCGCAATCGGATTCGCATAAGGAATTAAATCAGCAGAAAATACAAAAGAGGAAGCCATAAGGCTTACCCAAAGCAATAACAGCAGATTATTAGAAAGTAACCACTTCATCATTCATCAATACCAAAATCAGACTAAAAATTATCGACTGAAATGAACTTTGAGAATAAAAATTCTGCAATCGCAAAGTCAAAGTTCAATTCAAATTCATCATTCAATATCTGGTGTAATTGTGCAGGGTTGCTAATTACGGTTGTTATTGTTGCTTCATTGCTAATGCGTGAAAAGTTATCATTCCTCAATGATAAAATGTCATTATAGAACTTACGGCAAACAACCATATTATTGACAAACGCAGCCTCAGGACTTTTATGCGAATAAAAATGCGCGGGTAAGCATTCTGCTTCACTATAGTGATAGTAATTAAAGGTATACAAGGTAAAAAATTCGTTATCTTTCAATAACTGATAACAATAATCCTCCTGTGAATTTTTCACTATTCGATAAACAGCATCCCCTTGATCTTGCTCTAATCCAAGTTCTAGCTTAACAGGATAACGTGCACCTAAATGACCAAAACCAGCATCAACAATGTAATCATCCCCCTGTAAATTCAGTAAAGTTATGCGATGTGTTCTAGCAACATCAATATCACGATTATAAATAACTTTAGCCATTAATAGCCTAACGTCAAAACCAATTTCTTTCAGGACCGTTAGCACTAATTTATTATGCTCAAAACAATAACCGCCTCGTTTTTTCTCAACAATCTTATTAAAAATCGCCTCTATCTCTAAAGAGATATCATGACCTAAGACCACAGCCAAACTATTAAAGCTATAACGAGCGATGTGCTTACTCTGCAATTGATTTAGAAAGTCAACATCCATTGCTGCTGTTATTTTCAAATCATTGAGGTAAGCATCTTTTATTATCTGAGGTGATGGGTGAGCAGTCATTTGTATATTCCGTTAATACTTTATGCGGCTAACTATAACCGAACGACCTTGCATTGTAATAAACCTAGGTTTAGTAAAATGAATTTATAAAAAATAAACTTGGGTTAATTTTTTCAGTAATCATTCGCCATAGACTCCTACTGAGTTCATAGCCATCACTTTGGTTTAATCAATAAAGAGAGTTAATAATATGCGAATTACTGTATTTGGTGCTGCTGGCAGTGCTGGTAGCCGAATAGTGAATGAAGCTTTATCTCGCGGCCATCAGGTTAGCGCCGTGGTAAGAAACAAAAGCAGTTTGGAAAACCTGCCACCCACAGCGGATAAATATCAAGGTGATGCCAGCATTGTTGAAGATGTTATTAAACTAAGCCTTGGCCAAGATATTGTCATCGCAGCAACTCGTCCTCCTGAAGGACAGGAACAAGAATTGTTAACTATTACTCGGGCATTACTCACAGGGCTTTCTCAAACCAAGGTTCGATTACTTGCCTTGGGTGGGGCAGGAAGCTTAAGTGTCTCAGATAAAGAAAATACCTTAGTCGTTGATGATACTCGCTATGTCTCGCCTGCTTGGCGTGATATCGCAATAGCCTGCGTAAACCAATACAACATTTACAAAGGCAACTCCGACGTTCGTTGGGCATATCTAAGCCCAGCCGCAATACTTATGCCAGGTAAAAGAACAGAAAAATTTCGCTTAGGCAAAGATTTCTTATTAACGGATCAACATGGAAAGTCGCAAATATCGATTGAAGACCTAGCCGTTGCTCTGATTGATGAAGCCGAGCAAAATAATTTTCCACAGCAAAGATTCACGCTGGCTTATTAGGCTGGATAAAAAGTATGTTAAGACAGAGAGATTAAACGACTAACGAAGCATTAGATTCTAAAGGCTAAAGGCATGTTATGATTCAAATACTTGCTTTTCAGCTTTTAGAATCAACGTATTCAGCTCACCTGATTTTTTCATATCAAGAATAATACGATTAACTCTTTCTACTAAATGAGCATTCTTTTTATGAATGTAATGATAAAGAGAAAAAACCGCTAACGGCTTTTTTGCGGGAATAACATGTTCTATTTTATATTGTGAAATGGCAAATACGCCATCGCCTTTATGAGTTAATGCAACATTACTGCGATGCTCGTCTAACGCATTCAGCATGCTCTTGGTATCATCATAGTCATAAACATTATCTAAACCTTTGGTAATAGTATTTGTATGTTTAACGCCTCTCACCTTAAGCACAGAATATTTAGCAAGATCTTCAGCCGAGTTCACGACAACGTCACTGCCCTCTTTATAAAAAGCCATCGTCTCTAAAAAGTAATAAGGTGTCGGGACGCGAATAACATCTGGATTATCAATACCGTACGACCAAATACGCATAATTTCGCCATCCACCCGCCCTTTCGTAGTTTCGATTGCAGCACGATTGCCTGGCATACCCGTAACTTGAATATCAATACCCATCTTTTGATAAACATACGTCAGTATAATTTCACCTACTTTTTGCTCATATAAATCCGAAATCGCCGCAAAATGATACTGCTCAGCGTTTACTGATGGGATTAAACAAAGAATAAATAGAAAACGAATTATCATACATAGCATCTTAAAGCAGCCTCAATTAGTGAAGTGTAGTTCATGCTTATTTCTCACGCCATAAACCGCCATGATAGACCGCACGTTAGTCGATCAGTCTTTACTCATAACTGACCTGAATTCACCTACAGAAAACAAGATGGCTGTGCCATAGTTAAATTAGCTTAAGAGAACTCGTTAAATCATAATAATTAAAGAGAAGCGACCATGACAAAAATAAATACTGGTGCAATAAAACCACGTCATATGCAATTCGATACTCAAAGCATGGACATGCCGCAATTTGCCATCGAAGACAACTCACTCATAAGCACTTTCTTCTATGCTTTGTCGGCTATGTTTCCAGAAGGAGAACGCTTTTTTATACACTCTGTACGTCATTATCAAAAATCCATTAGCGACCCCGACATGATCGCCAATATAAAAGGTTTCATCGGGCAAGAGGCACACCATGGCCGTTGTCACGATGACCTAAATGACGAAATAGAAAAGCTGGGCATCCCCATGACCATGATTTCAAACAGCATGAGTGCACGCGTTCACATGCTAAAGAATCGATTTGGTCCAGAACGTCAATTGGCCCTCACCGTTGCGATGGAACATTTCACCGCTAGCCTAGCCGAGTTTATTTTAGAAAATCCTGAAGTGCTCAACCAAGCACCAAAAACATTTCGCGAAATGATGTTATGGCATTCTGTCGAAGAAATTGAACATAAAGCGGTAGCCTTTGATGTCTATCGCCAACAAGTAAACAATGAGTGGATGCGCCGCCGCGTCATGGTCGTTGCTATGATGTCTTTATTTTCACGTATTACGATGTTTCAAATTCGTATTTTATGGCAAACCAAACACATGCCAAGCATCAGCGAGTGGCTGGGAGCTACACGATTTTTTTGGGGCAAGAAAGGAATTTTACGCGCCAACTTTCAAGGCTTGAAAAAGTTTTTCCAGCGAGATTTTCACCCAAATGATATTGATCAGTCTGCTTTGATCGACGGTTGGGAAGAGAGATTTCCAGAGGTTGCAGCGCAGCAAGTTTAACAAAACCTCACACGCATCTCCGTTCAGGGAAGGTCAATGCGCACTTGTTACGACAAGTGCGCACGATAAAACAACTACGCTTTCTTCGTCTCCAGCGCATTTTTTAAATCGTTAGGTGTCATTGGAATTTTACGCAAGCGTACGCCCACAGCTTGATAAATTGCATTCGCAATCGCCGGAGCGACGGGTGTTACCGCAGGCTCACCCAATCCAGACGGTGGCAATTTGCTCGGAATGAACTCAATTTTTATCTCTGGGGTTTGGCCTAAACGTAACGGCGTATAAGTATCAAAATTTGAATCCTTATACTGCCCCTTCGCTAGCTCAGTACCTTCATGCAGCGCCATGGATAATCCCCACAATGCCGCACCCTGGCACTGAGCTTCAGCGCCATTAGGATCAACAATAATACCCGCATCAATGGCGATATAGAGCTTCTCGACATTCACCAAGCCGTTATCTCTATCCACATGAACTTGAACGCCACAACCAACCCAGGTTGGCATTTCACGTTCTTGTCCAAACGTCGACGCAATACCAATGCCTGAATCTTTAGCTTGCGGTTTACCCCAGCCAATCATCTCAGCGGCTTTTTTCAATACTGCCGCCTGACGAGCTGCCCCACCTTTAGCAATCGGGGTATGTCCGGCATTTCGGCCTTTTGCAATCAACCGATCTAAACGAAATTGTAATGGATCTTGGCCAGCATGATGCGCCGCCTCATCCATAAAACTTTCCACTGCCCAACCCGTCCAACCCGGGCCAACTGAACGTAACCAGCCAGGTCTAAACGTCGCGATAGCAAGATCATTTGAAACCGCTCGCACTTTTTGCGCACCCACACTGTACCAGTGATCAGCACCCGCAATTGAGAAAGGATCAAACGGCTCATCATTCACACCCTTAGGCATAAAGCCGGGAGCCAATACTTGTGTCGGCCAACCCGCTGCAGCATGGTGCTCCATCGCTGTAACCGATTTTTTGTCATCAAACGCCATTTTTAATTGCTGAACCGATGACGAGCGCGCGCTATCAAAAAGCATATCTTGGGCACGGGTTAAGACCATCTTAACGGCTTTACCACCTAACGCTTGTGAGGTTAATGCTGCAGGAATGGTATAATCGCCATTCAATCTGCGACCAAAACCACCGCCCATCATATAACTACGCAGCACGATGTTCGCTTCATCTTCACCCAGCGCTTTTGCCAGTACAGGAAGCGTCAGCGACTGCCACTGACAACCTGAATGAACTTCCCAAATACCGTCTGGGTTTTTAAATACCAAGGCATTAAGAGGCTCCATCTGGGCGTGCAATACCGTACTGGTAATATATTCTTCAGCAATTTGACTGCTCGCATTCTCAAATGCGGCTTCAGTTTTAACATTGCCCGTATCTAAAATACTGCCCTTACTTTGATCAGCCAGTAGCTTTTTACCGTGGGCAATAATATCGGCCTCAGATACCGTCGCAGTATCACCCACATCCCAAGTCACCTTCACCAACTTCGATGCTTTTTGCGCGGCCGTAAACGTGCTAGCAATCACCATTAACCAGCCTGGCACGCTATCGCTGGTATCATTAAGCACAATTGTTTGTTGATAACCCTTAACCGCTTTGGCAGCAGAGTCATCAAACTTAACTACGCTAGAACCATAACGCGTCGGTGGTAAAATTGGGTTCGCGTAAACCATGCCTTCAATTCTGGCATCAATACCGTAGATCGTTTTACCGTCTGTTTTATTGGCGATATCCAGCGACATCACTTCCTTACCTACCATCTTCAAATCAGCATTGGGCTTAAGTGGTAAGGTTTTTAATTCTTCTTCGCTAAACTGACGCGTCAATCCTGAAGCCACTAGTTCGCCGTACGAAAAACGGCCTTTGCGCGAAGTGATCTTGCCATTAACGGCTTTACAGTCTTTTGCGGCAATACCCCATTTTTTAGCGGCGGCTTCAAGCAAGGCCGTTCGACCAGCAGCCCCTGCTTGACGATACACCGGCCAACTTTGAGAAATAGACCAACTGCCGCCCGTTACCATGTAGCCCCAACGAGGATCACTATCAACGTGGATGATTTCAACATCATCCCAATCAGCTTCCAGCTCGTCCGCCAGAATACGCGCAATGGCCGTGCCCACATGCTGCCCCATCTCAGAGCGCATAATATTCACTTTCACCTTGCCCGCAGTATCAATCGAATACCACAAAGAAGGTTCGTAAATATCCCCTTCCGTCGGCAAGACCTGACCATCAGGACTCGCAGGATCCATCGCGGACATCGCCGTGCGAGGAAAACCAAAGCTCACACCCACAGCCGTCATGGAAATTAAGAAACCGCGACGGGTCATCCCCGTCGAACCACGCTTAGGCAGTCTGCTCATCATTGTTCTCCTTGATTACGTTGGCAGCTTCATGAATAGCACTACGAATACGCACATACGTCATGCAGCGACATAAATTTCCGCCCATTACCGCATCAATATCTTTATCCGTCGGGCTTGGAATATCTTTCAACAAAGCGGCTGCTTGCATAATTTGACCTGACTGGCAGTAACCACACTGTGGAACCTGTAAGTTTTTCCAAGACGCTTGTAACGGGTGATCACCGTTTTCAGACAACCCTTCAATGGTTGTAATCTCTGCACCTTCTACCGCTGAAATCGGCGTAATGCACGAACGTGTTGCGCGCCCACCGACATGCACAGTACACGCGCCGCAAGTGCCAATGCCGCAACCGAATTTAGTGCCCGTCATGTTCAGCTCATCACGAATCACCCAAAGTAGAGGTGTATCACTCTCTACATCGGCGGTCATCGGCTTGCCATTTAAAATAATCTTTGCCATTGCCACTTCTCCAGTGAATTAATGCTCGAATCGAGGTTGATTACGAATTTCGCCAACTTTCTTTTGTAACTCAGACCAAGGTTTCCCCCCGGCCTCCTGACGTAAATACGCCACGATGGCACTGATATCAGCATCGCTTAACGCATCACGGAATCCAGGCATAACCACACCGTGAATACCTTGATCGCTGCGCACACCATCCAGAATGACATTCACCAAGTTCGTCGGTTCATCAAGATGAGCTGCAGAACCAATGGTGATTAATGGACGACCTTTCACCAACGCATCCGTATTGTAATGACACGCTTGGCAAGCGGTTGCATACAGGCGTGCACCTTCATCAAGTCGCTGATCAGGTTGTTTATGTTGTGCCGTAACCGCTAGCGTTAAGGCATTGCTTGCAGCAGAATCATCTTCATTATTGCCTGCTAAATCAGCGAAATAAACGCTGAGTGCCTGAACATCACTCACCGGTAATTCTGTTAACCCTCTATGCATCACTGGCGCCATTGGCCCTGCAGCACTGCCATGAAGAGGGGAATTCCCTGTGGTCAGATATTCGAAGAAATCTTGTGCACGCCAAGGAATAGGCGATTTACTGGTCGACGTTAACGAAGGTGCAATCCAACCATCAATAGGTGCACCTTGATACATTTGATCATACTTTTCGCCCCCTAAAAGATTACGAGGCGTATGACACGCTCCGCAGTGGGCAATACCTTCCGCAAGATAAGCACCACGATTCCACTCATCCGATTTATTAGGGTTTGCTTCAAAGACCGTCGTATCGGCAAATAGCAATTTCCAGCCTGCTTGCAGACCACGAATATTCAATGGAAATGGAATACCATTTTTCTTCTTAAACTGCTCAACCGCAGGTACTGAGGTCATGATATAAGCATAGATAGCGCGAATATCATCATCACTCATCTTATTAAAATGCTCATAAGGAAATGCTGGTAACAAATGGCTGCCATCACGGCTGATCCCTTCGCGCATAGCACGAGTAAAGGCCGCTTCTGACCAACCACCAATACCCGTTTCAACATCGGGAGTAATATTGCTGGAATAAATCGTCCCAAACTCGGTATGCATTTCATAATTACCGGCATAAGGCGCACCACCAGGAGGGGTATGGCAAGTATCGCAATAGCCCGCAGCGGCAAGAACCCTGCCTTGCTCAATAACGTCTGGCGAATAGTCTTTGCCAATAGAATCGGTGCTAGCAGAAGAAGTAATAGGATCGATTGCAGGGTTCCACGCGAATACGCTGAATAAGCCCAGTCCCACAATAGCAGCGCCACATACGCCATAAACGATGCGTTTTAGCATATTTTATTGCCTTGTTTTTAAATAAAAGAGGGAAAGAAAAGAAAATTGATTCAATACATTTTCTCATCAAGTTTTAAGTGTTGTTAAATTTAAGCCTAATCAGTGAGAGAGGCTTTGTCCAGAAATCGCCCTTTCATTCAGAAATCGAGGTTTCGTTCAAAATCCGATATAAAGAGCTTACGACCCAAATAGAGGTAATCGCCAAATATAATGGCTCAAGTATAAAGAAGATATTGAAATACCTTTAGCATCAAAAATCGAACAGTGTTTCTACACTTTAGACAATAACAAGACGTGGAAGGAATAATGGACCTGAAATACTCACTCCCATTGCAGAAGTGAGTTAAGCATAATGGAATGTTTTGGCCTACTTGTCGAGCTCGCGTAATACTCGCACTTCACGTTGTGGGAAAGGAATCTCGAAGCCATGCTCTTGTAACGCTTCTAAAATCATCAACATCAAATCACCACCGACACGGTTCTTGCCATCGTCAATGCCTTCCATCCAAAACTCGACAAACATATTAATGCCAGAGTCACCAAAGCTATCAATCTCACAATCTGGACGTTCTTCAAGAGGCACACTGTCACCACTGAATACTTGCGGATGACTGGAGACAACCTCTTTAATGATGTCCACCAGCTTACGAATATCAGAATGATAAGCTACCGAAAAATCAACTCGATAGCGCTGATTTTTATCTTTATGGGTCCAGTTAATAAAGGTGCCGACAATAAACTTCTCATTAGGAACAACAATATCTTTACCATCAAACGTCTCTAACGTAGTCGCACGCATACTCAGCTGACGAACAATACCTTTGCTGCCGTCTTCCAATTCAATGTAATCACCAATAGACACAGAGCGGTCCAATAAAATAATAAAGCCTGAAATGAAGTTCGACGCAATGGCCTGTAGGCCTAAACCAATCCCCACACCAATCGCACCACCAAAAACAGCCAAGGCCGTTAAATTAATACCCATAACTTGCAATAGCAATAATGCGATTAGGGTAAAAATACCAATTTCAAAAAGCTTGGCGACCACCTCACGAGTACGAAGATCAAGTTTCTCTTGTTTACGAATAATCTCGCCACCGGTTTTATTTGTTGCACGACCAATCCAAAACAACAAAGAACCAAAAATCGCAACTCGCGCAATACCATAAGCAGAGATATCAATGTTGCCAACGGACAGTGAGATAGACTCTAAAATCTCAATTAAGCCAACCAATACATCAAGCAAGTGCAAGAATAAGATGGGCATTCCTACCCAGCGAAGTACCGCAGCAATAAACTGATTACTCACAAAATCACGAATAAGAGAATGAAATATAAATAAGATACCAACCGTCAGTGCGGTCTTTTGGATCCAAAGATGAGGCGCGTCTTCGCTATTTAATTCAATCGTGATTTTTAAAATCAAAACCGCTAATACAGGAGCAATATAACTGCCCAGCTTGCTCACAATCTTTTTTTGCAGGGTAAAGCTATTTTCGGATGAACGGCTATTGCTAAAAAATGGCACATACTTGCGAATCCGGTTAGAGACGATAATCGCAAGACCATAAATAATGAAAATAATCCCTATCTGAATATACGCTTCAGGCTGAGAAAATTCCGCTGATACACTGTTAATAAATTGGCTATACAAACTGCTTAACTGATCTAATATCACGTTTAAAACCTTAAAGTCGTATTATTTCAACCATTGAAATGATGCATTGGACGATACTCATGTTCATAATATTAGTCCAATGCAGAATGTCATAACGATTATCTATCTTGGGCTAAGCTGAAATACTGTTTAATCCAGCCATATATCATATTACTCGTAACCTCTTGAGCAGCCACTTGCTGATAATCATCACTTGGGTCTTGATCAGAAAATGTCAGTTGATAACGAATAATCTCGGGAAAATCATCATGCAATACCATCAAGATACGCTTATGGCTGGCTAAGCAATCAATGGTCATCACATCCGCAGGAATTCCCATTTTGCGCATACCTTGCATAACACCAATAACAGGATTGATATTTTCGAAATCTTGCTGAATTTTTTCATGCGCTTGGCTAGCAATATCTGACAGTGATAATAAGGCGGGGTTAGCATTCATTAATAGATCTTCTTTTCGGCAGGCTAGTTGATGATGAAATATCGCAGTCGCTTAGCAATCAGTCGCAATAATTGAATCTGTACGCTGTTTTTTAGAAAACTTAATAAGATCAATTATTTTATTCTGAATTGCAGGAAGGCTTCTAGATTCAACAGCCGCTTGCAAAGGCTCATTCAAAGACATGCCATAACTAAGATGACCCTTGCGCGTCGGAATAGACATTGATAATGGAATACCTTGCGCGACACCACCGCCAATTAACTCAATAGCGAGGGAACTGGTCATGACTTTTTTAGCCTCACGAATTGGTTGAAAAATGATGCCATTTTCATCTGAACGCAATAAAATCCCAGAACGATCAGGTCGCCAATCATCTCCTAACTGCGCCATAAAACGCCATGCACAATGCCAATCTTGGCAAACAGAAGGTCTTTTCGAGTAAATATTACAACCGCCTTTTTCTACCATATGCGAACACGCTTGATTTTCTGGCTTTACAAAATCATCATCTTTTATAAGAAGATGAACGCAACACGCCGTACACTCTCCGCACTCACGGCCTGGCACTAAATGAGATTCGTTATTTTCGCTCAATGTTCTTACCTAATATATTTGTAGCTAACATGCACATAGCCAATCGATGTATTAATAACTTATAACGCGGCATTGTAATATTCAGCAAGGCCGGTAAGTATGTTCGTAGTGGCTACTGATGACAGTATGAGTCCCATAATTCGGCTAATCACACTTGCACCACTGCTGCCGACAATGCGATTAATAAAGCCTGCTAATAGCATCAATATATAAACCAATACCAAAACAGAGAGCATCACTAAGGCCGTTTGAAATTGTTCCCAAACGCTAAAGACTGAATTTTTTGTTAATAATACAGCCGCTAACATAGCGCCAGGGCTAGCAATAGACGGAACCGCTAATGGAAATATAGCCGTTTGGCGATGCGAGTCTTCTAGCAATTTAATCTCTTCATCTGGCTTACTATCACCAAAGATCATATTTAGTGCGAATAAAAATAATACAATCCCACCCGATATTTGAAAGGCAGGTAATGGAATAGACAATGCGGTAAGCATGACCTCGCCCATCACTAAAAAGAAGAGTAAAACGCACGCGGAAACAATAGTCGCTAGTAGCGCAACTCGGCGTTTGGTTTTTGCATCGTATTGGTCGGTTACCGCAATAAAAACTGGCACAGTACCAATCGGATCAATAACCGCAAAAAACGTTATAAATACCGCTAAAATGTCGATCATTTAATAGTTTATCCAAGATAATAAAAATCGAAAATGCGCCCTCTACTGAGCGATTCCCTACTAGAGCCGATATTCGAACATATCGCTTATATTGTCAAACAAGAACACGCCGTTAAAAAAAAGCCCCCAATATTAAAATGAACATTGGGGGCTTAATTATGACGCTAAATCGTTACGCATTCAGCGCGCTATGATTCAAAGGGCTAAACAAGATCAAAACGATCCGCATTCATCACCTTGGTCCATGCCGCAACAAAATCGTGCACAAACTTTTCTTGGTTATCATCTTGGGCATATACCTCAGCATACGACCGCAGAATCGAATTAGAACCAAAGACAAGGTCAACACGGGTCGCCGTCCACTTAACTTCATTAGTATCACGATCGCAAATGTCATACACGTTTTTGCCTTTTGGCTTCCACGAATAATTCATATCGGTAAGATTAACGAAAAAGTCATTCGTTAATGCGCCTTCACGATCGGTAAATACACCATGCTTAGTGCCTCCGTAATTCGTGCCAATAACACGCATACCCCCCACTAATACCGTCATTTCTGGTGCCGTTAGCCCCATCAACTGAGTGCGATCAAGCATCATTTCTTCAGGGGTCACACTATAATCCGCTTTCAGCCAATTACGGTAAGCATCATGAAGAGGCTCCAATACTTCAAATGCATCCACATCGGTCATGTCATCCGTGGCATCACCACGCCCTGGGGAAAATGGAACAACCACATGACATCCAGCCGCTTTTGCTGCTTGCTCAATACCCAAATTACCGGCAAGAACAATAACATCCGCTAAGCTCGCACCCGTTTGTGCCGCAATCACTTCAAGCACTGTTAATACCTTAGCCAAACGAGCAGGTTCGTTACCTTGCCAATCTTTTTGAGGCGCAAGACGAATGCGCGCGCCATTCGCTCCGCCACGCTTATCAGAACCACGGAAAGTTCTAGCGCTGTCCCATGCCGTCGATACCATCTCGTTAATGCTCAAACCGCTCGCGGCAATTTTGTCTCTTACCGCTTGCACATCATAATCAGTACTGCCTGCTGGCACAGGATCTTGCCAAATCAATTCTTCTTTAGGCACGTCTGGACCAATGAAACATGCTTTTGGTCCCATATCACGGTGGGTCAATTTGAACCAAGCGCGAGCGAAGACTTCAGAAAAGTAAGCAGGATCATTGTAGAACTTCTCAGATATTTTCCGATATTCAGGATCCATTTTCATGGCCATATCGGCATCCGTCATCATTGGATTTTTTCTAATCAAAGAATCTTCAACATCTACTGGCTTATGCTCTTCCTTAATGCCAATAGGCTCCCACTGCCAAGCACCGGCTGGGCTCTTGGTTAACTCCCACTCGTAATTCAATAATAATTCAAAATAACCGTTATCCCACTGAGTAGGATTCGTCGTCCACGCACCTTCAATACCACTGGTCACTGCATCACGACCAATACCGCGCTTGGTCTTGTTCAACCAACCAAAACCTTGATCTTCAATCTCTGCGCCCTCTGGCTCAGCTCCTAGCTCTTCGGCATTACCATTACCATGAGCCTTACCCACCGTATGGCCACCAGCCGTCAACGCAACCGTTTCTTCATCATTCATCGCCATACGCTCAAACGTCGTACGAATATCATGCGCTGTTTTCAGCGGATCGGGATTACCATCAACCCCTTCTGGATTAACATAAATCAATCCCATCATCACTGCGGCCAAAGGATTAGCCAAATTTCGTTCGCCGGAATAACGGCTATTTTCACTATCACTAGGTGCAAGCCACTCTTTTTCGGCCCCCCAGTAAGTATCTTTTTCTGGATGCCAAATATCTTCTCGCCCAAAGGCAAAACCAAAAGTATCTAAGCCCATCGATTCATAAGCCATGGTACCGGCATAAGCAATTAAATCGGCCCAGCTAAGTTTGTTACCGTATTTCTTTTTGATAGGCCAAAGAAGGCGACGAGCCTTATCTAAATTACCATTGTCAGGCCAAGAATTCAGTGGCGCAAAACGCTGACTACCCGTGCCAGCACCACCACGACCGTCGGCTATACGATACGTACCCGCAGAATGCCAAGATAAGCGAATCATTAACCCACCATAATGGCCCCAATCTGCCGGCCACCATTTTTGACTGTCGGTCATTACATCAAGGAGATCTTTTTTCAGCGCCGCAACATCCAACTTCTGAAGGCTTTCACGATAATTGAAATCTTCCCCCATAGGGTTTGTCTTACGATCATGCTGATGCAAAATATCTAAGTTAAGCGCTTTGGGCCACCAACTCATATTCGACATACCGCTTTCCGTAGCGCCACCGTGCATTACTGGACATTTGTTATTCGACATAGCTGAATCTCCTATTTACCACATGGAATTATGCTGCAATCAACATAAGTTGTATCTACTCTCACTACTATCAAGCATTTCAATTCATACCTAAAACAATTAATACCTATAACACTAATAGTTTTAGACTATCAATAAAGTTTAATATAGATAGCGCACGTTAAAAGCCGTTAATAATGTATAGCACACCTTGGCGAATAACTTTTACCCAGCAATACGAACAATGCTTCCCTCTATTTATCGTACAATGAATGAAAGAATTTTTGATGACACATAATGATGAAGTGTAATGATGAATGAAGTAGAGCATTTAATTATTGGTGGCGGCATTAGCGGTTGCGCAATGGCCCGCCAATTATCAAAACGCCAATTGGATTTCAAACTAATAGAAGCACAAGCCTCATTAGGTGGGCGCATACAAAGCACCGAGCAAGGCTTCGACCTAGGGCCAACGTGGTTTTGGCCTCACCAATCGGCTGTTGAATCGCTGTTGGCTGAACTGAATATTGAATTCTTTGAACAATATTCCCAAGGCGACTACGTCTACCAAGCAGCACCAAATAGCCCGGTAAGCCGAGCGAGTGAACAACAGTCTATGTTGTCGTATCGAATCAAAGGTGGCATGGGGGCAATCATCAGCGCCTTAAAAAATGAACTACCTGACGAGCGTATCTTATTGAACGTCCCCGTTACCGCCATTAATAAACTCAACAACCGCTGGCTTATACAGCTGGCTAATGGCGACATTCATTCTTGTAAAAAATTATGGCTTGCCATGCCACCACGAAAAATAGCCCCCTTATTTCTAGCGGCCGATAGCCGTCTATTAAGCGATGCACTCATTGCACACTTACAAGCACAGCAAACATGGATGTCTGCCCAAGCTAAATTTGTCGCCGTTTATGACAACGCATTTTGGCGCCAAACAGGCTTATCGGGGCAAGGTTTTAGTCGTGTTGGCCCCATGGTAGAAATTAACGATGCCAGTGGTGCAAACAGCTCATCGGCAGCGGCATTATTTGGATTCATCGGTATACCCGCAACACAACGCCAATCAATCGATGAACAACAAATCATCAATGCCTGTATCGCTCAGCTAGGTAAATTATTTGGCGAAGCCGCACTCGCCCCCATTAGCACCCACTACACAGACTGGGCGAGCAATAAATTCATCTCAAGCAGCGCAGATATCGCAGAGCCTTCACAACATGCCCATTTTGATAAAAATAGATTTAATGCCGAACTAAAAGAAATGAACCTAGGTTTAATCGGTGCTGAATTTTCACAAAACGAACCTGGTTACATCGCAGGCGCGATAGACCAGGTAAATGAGCAAGTAGATAATTTATAAAGCACTCTAGGCTAACGCTATTTCAAACATCACATGCTGATACTGCAATCGTAATGCCTCTAGTGTTTCTTTTCTTATATTTTCAAGTTCTTTAGACCCTATTCGATCTATTTGTTCGGCACTGATGTAGGCGACAATAAAATAATTACTGCCTGTTTTAGAAATGTAACTTTCTTTCATTATGTTTGTTTTTAGCGAGTCATTAAGAATGCATTCAATTCTTTGTTTCTCTTTTTTATTCTGTAATGTGCCGCCTGCCATTTCAACGAATGAATCACGTGCAAGTAAAATAGGATCTTTCACTAAGATTAAAACTAAGACAATGACCAACAGGGCATCACCTACATAATACAGAAAACCGAAGTATCCATTAGCGTCTAAGAATCCTATCGAAAAAAGCACAATACCTGTCGACAGAGACATAATTGCATCTGTTTTAGAGCCAATATATTCAGCTCTTAAAATCATACTAGAATCATTAATTTTCTTATTTTCATGACGACAATACAGTGCCAAAGGTACACACATAATTAACATCACCAATGTATAGACCAATACCGTGCTGGTATTCAAGGCATCAACAGGTGAGTCATTCAAATAATGCGATATCCTTGAGATACTCATAATTAAGGCGACCAGCAATATGCCGATAACCATTAAGCCTTTACCAAATGAGAACAACGCTTCGTATACATACTGGCCAAACGGAAAAGTCTCGGTTAGTTTGGTTTTTATCATCGTAATTCGAATAGCGATCAAGGTGATAAAAAAGGCAATAAACGAATAATTTCCATCGAGAAGAATGGCTTGAGAGTGCGAGAAGTGATAAGCCACCCAACCACTAAAAGCCATCATTAAATTGATAATCGCACTAGCGTACAGCGCTTTTTTTTCTACAATTGATCGTGTCATAACATCATTTTAAACGTACGTATTTTTATTAAGCTTGTGCAAGCTGTAGCTTTATTTTTTTCCAATCCCAATAAGAACTTAAAAGGTATAAACAAATAAATAAGGTTGCCCACCACTCAGCAATTTTAGTACCGCGCGGCATCTGTTCGCCAATCGAGTTCGCTACAAACGCGACAAGTACAATCCAAATCAAAACAAACAAGACGGTTTTAATTTTAAAAGAAGGTACTTCCAACAAGCCATTTTTACGGCCTCGCCACATAAGGTAATAGTGGAACGATAATGCTAATAAAATGCCTTCAAAAAAGGTATTCGCACCTCGAACATGAACTGAAAAAGAACTTAATTCTTTGCTAGAGCCTAAAGTCGCAGTACTCACGACCAAACCAATCCCCGCCAACATGCCAAAAAAGGTCATTAAATTTAAGTTAACTCGGCCAGCACGTGATTGAATACTCGGTTGCAACCATACCCGCATGCAATGCCACCACACCAAAATCAGCACACTGGCACTGATCATACCGCCACGAAAAATGAACCCCGCATCGCCAGCAAGACCCGTATGAGTGATGTCGGTACAACCGTCAATAAACGGCACACACACCTCAACTGTTTCTTGGTTTATACCGACCCAATAGGTCAAAGCAATGGTACCTGCAGAAAAAATAAAACTGGCGAGTGCAATCAGTTGCCCAAATGACATGGCGATACCTGTAATTTCATGAATATTAAAAAATAGCGCTGCACAAAAATAGCGCTGCACAAAAATAGCGCTGCACAAAAATAGCGCTGCACGATGGTGAATGTATTCAGTCATCGTGGGCGCTATATTACCAGCTAGACGTGCTTAGCTGTACTATTTAGCCGTTCTATTTAGCGTTCTATTTAGCGGTACTATTTAGCCGCCGCAAGAGCCTGTTCGATATCCGCAATGATATCGTCAACGTGCTCAATACCGACCGAGATACGTACCATTTCACGACTAACACCCGCAGACTTCAGCTCTTCATCATTCAGCTGACGGTGAGTCGTGCTTGCAGGATGACAAGCCAATGATTTCGCATCACCAATGTTTACTAGGCGCTTAACCAGCTGCAAGGCATCGATAAACTTAGCACCATTCGCTTCGCCGCCTTTGATACCAAAGCTTAAAATTGCAGAAGGCTTACCATCAACAACTTTCTTAGCCAGCTCGTAAAACTTATCACCTTCAAGACCGGCGTAATTAACCCACTCAACCATATCGTGAGCCGATAAATATTTAGCGACTTTTAAAGCATTCTCAGTATGACGTTCCATACGCAAGCTTAATGTTTCCAAACCTTGCAGAATGATAAACGCATTAAACGGAGAAATCGCCGCGCCCATATTACGTAAAGGTACTACGCGTGCACGCCCAATAAACGCAGCTGGGCCAAAAGCATCAGCATATACAACACCGTGATAAGACGGATCAGGTTGGTTAAATGTTGGGAAGCGTGGATGATCTTTCCAAGGGAATTTGCCTGAATCAACAATCATGCCGCCAACCGACGTGCCATGGCCACCAATGTATTTGGTTAATGAATGAACAACAATATCAGCACCTTGCTCGATCGGGCGGCATAAAATAGGCGTTGCTACGGTGTTATCGACAATCACAGGAATACCGTGCTTGTGCGCCATGTCAGACAAGGCCTGAATGTCGACAATATTGCCCGCAGGGTTACCGATAGATTCACAGAAAAGGGCTTTGGTATTATCATCAATTAATGCTTCAAGGCCAGCAAGATCATCACCTTTCGCCATACGCACTTCAATACCTTGGTTAGGCAGCGTATGAGCAAAAAAGTTATACGTGCCGCCATACAACTGACTAACACTTAGAATGTTATCGCCAGCGCGGGCAACGGTTTGAATCGCCGCGGTAATCGCCGCCATACCAGAAGCAAATGCCAAACCACCAATGCCACCTTCCATTTCAGCAACACGTTTTTCTAACACGTCGTTGGTTGGGTTCATGATGCGCGTATAGATATTGCCTGGTTCTTTTAGATCAAACAGATCTGCACCGTGCTGAGTATCGCGGAAGCTATAAGAAGTTGTTTGATAAATAGGCACCGCGACTGCGCGTGTTGTTGGATCATCTTCAAAGCCAGCGTGGATTGCCTGAGTTTCTAATTTCATGCCTTGCCTTTCCTTCTAGTGTCATAAGTTGATTACATTCCCCATGATACTAGCAATAAGACTATTGGCTGTCATTGATGACAATCCATAATTGACAAACAATTACCTACAAATTCAAAAGACCAAAAGCATCTTTTTATTGCTCTCTTAATTTTCCTCTCATTGTTTTTCATAATTTCAAATGCTCTTCCGCCTCAACGATCAACGTATTCACACAATTAGCCGTAAATTTATTAGCGTGAGTCCCAACATAGAGTGTTTCAGTCACCGTATGTTCTAGGGCATGTACATTCACGCTTGCAATGTTTTTAAATGCACCTACCGCATGGCGAGGAAGCACAGTAAAACCCAATCCCATACTAACAGGCTCTAAAATCAAATTAATTTGATTCGAAAAACCAGAACGCTTGAACTGATGACTGTTTTGGAATTGCGAAAAATTCACACTCAATAACTGACCCGCATGATAAGCGCCATCAGGGTGATCAATAAACCCCAGCGCCATTAGTTGCTCCCAACTTGGCTCTACAACAGTTGAGGGCGTAATTAACAGCAGCTCTTCCTCTGCAATCGCCCTAAGATTGACGTCTGCCGACGAAGCCAAGCTCGTCATAAAACCCATATCGACCTCATGCTCGGCAATTAATCGCTCGACCTCACGATTCGGAGCAAAACGATACTCCACAATCAACTTAGGGTTCTTTTTTTGTAACGCTAAAAAATGCGGATACAACTTAAGCCCAATACTGCCCGGTGAAGCAACTCTAACAATACCCTCATGAGAAGGATCCAAACCTACCCGCTTCTCTAAATCGACTAAAGATAAAATGACTGCTTGGCCATCTTTATATAAGCGACTGCCAATATTGGTAAGCGTAAACCCTTTGCCTTCTCTCACAAGCAAGGCCTGTCCTAGCTGCTCTTCCAGTTTTCGCACATGCTGACTCACCCCAGACTGAGTCATATGAAGCTTCTCAGCTGTGCGAGTGAAATGCCCCACATCAACCAAAGTACAAAAACTGCGTAGCCAAACTGGATTAATCATTACAAAACGTACTCAATAATATAATAAATGATAATTTCTATTAATGGTGCCTGCTTTGTAAGCTGTATACAAGATCTAAGACAAATACTCCAGACACGCATAGGAAGAACTCATGAGCACACCCTACCCACGCAATTTTTCACACATTGGCATCTCAGTACCCGATGTAGAAGCCGCCGTTAAATTTTATACCGACGTTATGGGTTGGTACTTAATTATGGCACCAACGGAAATAACAGAAGACGACAGCCCCATCGGTGAAATGTGTACCGACGTATTTGGTAGCAACTGGGAGAAATTTAAAATTGCACACCTTTCAACCGGAGATCGTATTGGTGTTGAAATTTTCGAATTTAAAGGACAAGAAAACCGCGAAGATAATTTTGAATACTGGAAAACAGGCATCTTCCATTTTTGCGTTCAAGATCCAAACGTTGAAGAGCTCGCCGAAAAAATTGTCGCGGCGGGTGGTAAAAAACGAATGGAAAAACCACGCTACTATTATCCGGGAGAAAAGCCTTACCGCATGATTTATATGGAAGACCCATTTGGTAATATTTTAGAAATTTACAGCCATAGCTATGAACTGGTTTATAGCGAAGGTGCGTATTAAATAAAAAATTAGGAGTAGGAAAATAATATGATTACTTCCCTACTCTGAAGCCCCTATTTTTCTAAACTCTACTTTGTTTCAACAAATAATTCTTTTCATATTCCATTGGCGACAAGCCATTATATAATTAAAGAATATCTAGTGAACTAAGGGGATTCAAATATTACAGCCTGCTTTGAGTGATAGGAACCTGCAAATATTGAACTTCGCCTCTGCGTGAAATGCTCAATTCAATTTGATCAGCCTGATTAAAAATCGATGCTTTAAACGCATCGTAGCTATTAATTGCATTCACATTCTGAGCGTTAATCGCCAAAATCACATCGCCACGCTCAAAGTCATTCGCTTTTAATATATCAAAAAAAGCACCCTCGCCAATTTGATAACCACAATAAGCACCATCACAAGAGTGTATTAATCCCATCTCACTCAGCAAAGTATCATAATGCAATTCATATTCTTGCAAGACACCATCAAGGATTTCAGGCTGCAAATTACCCAGCGTATATTGCAACTGCTCTTTATAAACCTCGGCTTCAAGATGATCTTCTGAAAGATCAGGAACCTTAACCGCAAAACCATCAAAAACACGTTCAATCGTAGCAGGGGGTTGCGTTAGCCTCTCATCATCACTGCCTACAAATCGCTCGTCATTGCCAATGACTTCCAATTCTTGCGCATACTCTAAATGATAACTATCTAGTTGACTGGATTTTGGAATAATCGGTTTTTCAACAACCAACCCAGACTGATTTTCTGGCATCAAATTCACGGCTATAGCAATAAGCGCTATACCGCATAATCCGACAATGAATAACGCTGTCTTTTTCATAATCTGCCTACTTGTTAAAAACTTTCTGGAATGCCTGCGTAGTATCACCGGCTTCGTTAACTGTATAAGCCGTTAACGTAAACTGGTCACCACTGATTAAGCCGTGGAAATATCCCCATTGCTGATCGTAGCTGTCCCAGATCGTCTGAAATTCAGGTGATTTTTCGCGCTTACCATTATTCTTAGCCGCAGCTCCAGAAATTGCCTGAAACGTCGTTCCGCATTTTCCATCATCATCTTGCTGTGCGCTTAATAATTCCAAAGCGTGCTCATGACCGGCAAAGAAAAAATCAACATCATCACACAAAGCTTTCTGCACAAACTTTCGATAAGGCTTATTACCTTGCAATAAAACATCATTGCCATGATGGCCATTTGTCATATAAGGATGATGAGCAAAAGCAAATTTCCACTGCGCAGAAGAATCAGAAAGAACGTTTTGAATCCACGAGGTTTGCTGCTTTACATACTTACCATTCGGCCACCAATACGGGCTGAATAATGGTGGTAAATAGGCATTTTGTGGATTTGAATCCACCGCTATAAATAAGGCATTTTGCTGATCAGCCTCAAAAGAATAATAACGGCTAGGCATGCGCCAACGAGGGCTGTGTTGGGTATATTCTACTTCGCGGAATCCGCGCTGGTTAAAACCACCATCTCCCGGAACGATGAGGCTATTATCGTGGTTGCCTTGCACCATAAAAAAGGGAATATCAAAATCTTTATAAGGGTCTTCGAATTTCGTTTTGAATTGAACATCGGTAACAGATTTGGGGCCGTATTCGTAAATGTTATCACCCAAGCCTAATACAAAATCGCAAGATACTTGGCTACAGGTCTGCGCCATAGAAGCCGCGACTCGGTACTGAGAAACCTGCCCAGTACCAGAATCTCCCATAACAATGAAGCCAGAGTCCGCAGAAACAGAAGCAGTAGCCCCCAATAGAGCAACAGAGAATAAAGCTTTAGGCGAAATCATCGTTAATATCCTTAAAGTATTAGTAGTGAGCCATAAAAAGTAGCACGTTCGTACATACTAGAGTATTAATAGGTCAGTTTTATGACACATTGGCCCAAATTGAGCTGTTTTATCGAACGACTAAGTTTTTAAGCTATTCACCATTCGCGTAAGAACAATAGAAAAAATACTACGCTCCTAGTAAAGGCAGATGTTTAATTTTTTTATAATTCAGTGATAATTCAAGGCAGTGGCGTATTAATTCAATAGGAATCGGCTCATTTAGAGTTAATATAATCGCGCGGTTATTTTGAATAGGAGGTTTCAAATAGTAAAGAAGAAAACATTTAATGTCTGCACTAAGAAGCCCAAATATAATGGTTAAGACCGCCTCACCGCAGCCTAAAAATCTAGCGATATGGTTAACTCATAGAACAAATTAGAAGGTAGAAATGACAAAGCCATGACAAGACAATGAAGCATTGATGACATGACTTTGAAGCAAAAATTCAATTTAAAATTTAGTTAATCGGCCCTAGATCTAAGCTATAAACACCATACCCATCAGTATCGAGACTAGAATAATTAAGTGCAGGGTTTTCTCCAGAAAAAGTCTGTGCTGCATCCTTGCTCGATCCTTTAAAGACGACACGTGTATTGGCTAACGGAGTAAAAGACCAATTGCCATCAGCTGAAGGATCAAAGCCCGTTTCAGGATTTTCGTTTGTGCTAAAAATCAAATAATCGGCAACCGCCTGACGATTCTCATTCGGTGCATCAACCACAATTTTTTCACTGCTAATACCTGGAAAATTCCCACCACCCGAAGCACGATAATTATTAGAAACCACTAAGAATTTCTGCGTGAGGTTAATGGGCTCACCTTGATACGTAATATTTTTAATACGACTGTTATTCACATCAACCAAGTTACCCGACTTGTCGTAACGTGCCGCTTGGCTAACATCGATTTCGTATTCAATACCATCAATCACATCAAAGTTATAACTTGGAAAATCTGAATTAATTAACTCAACATTTTGGCTACCAGGCGCAATAGTATTGAATTGCCCTGCCGACATTTCTAACCACTGTTTAACTTCTTCGCCATTCAGCTGCAGAACTTTTAACGTATTAGGGTAAATATACAAATCCGCGACATTGCCATAAGAAACATCACCGGCCGACAAATCAGTAAAATCATCCGCTCCACCACGACCCGCACGAAACGGAGCACCAACAGAAAGAATCGGCAAACCTTCAAGCTCAGTACCTTTAACAATGGTTTTTACGTACCAAGCCTGTGCATCTGTTACAACTTGAATCGAAGAATCGTCTTGCACTAATGCAAAAAAACTATTGATAGGCTGAGATATTTTAGCAAAAGGATCACTTACCCAAGTATTCACCAACTCATGATCGTGCTTAACAGCCTCTTCAATACCTGCATGCGATTCCACCAATGAGGTAACAGAACGGTCGGGGTTTGACTGAGAAATTGCTTTCAAAATAGATTCGCTATCAGTAACAGACCAAACATCATCCGCACTCTTTTCCAACGTTAAATCGATGTACCCTAAATATTTACCCCAATAGCCTGGCATAACAGCAGCCACACCATTAATAGTCCCCTTCACATTATCGACACCGGCTAAATTGTCATAACTGCTATGACCAGGAAAATTGCGATGAGCATGACCAAACATAATCGCATCAATACCTTCGACTTGTGATAAGTAGAAGCTCGCATTCTCATCACCTCCTAAACGCTCACTCGTCACCAAGCCAGAATGAGGAATCGCAATAATAATGTCCGCGCCATCCGCTTTCATCATAGGTACATAATGATTCGCCATATCGACAATGTCTTTTGCTTTTACTCGCGTCTCAAGATTATTTTTATCCCACTGCATTACCTGTGGAGGCACAAAACCGATATAACCAATGGTTAGTTGATGAGCATCGCCTTCCGCATCGAGAACATTTTTTTCTTGCAAAAGGTAAGGCTTAAAATACGGAATATCATTCGTATCATCACTGTCATGATCATCAAAAAAAACATTCGCAGAAGTATAAGGAAAGTTAGCATCATCAATGGCTTGCTTTAAAAACGGAAGGCCAAAATTGAACTCATGATTACCAATATTAGCCGCATCATAATTCAAAAGATTCATCGCTTTATAAATAGGATGAACCTCATTTTCCTCAAGCCCTTTCACCTTAGCAACATAATCACCTAACGGGCTACCTTGCAGTAAATCACCATTATCAACCAGCACACTGTTTTTAACTTCAGCCCGGGCAGATTGAATTAAAGTCGCGGTTTTTACCAAGCCCACAGAGTCATCAACAGCACCTCGGTAATAGTTATAATTCATGATATTCGCATGTAAGTCTGTTGTTTCCATGACTCGCAATACAACTTGGCTAGGTTCTTCCTCAGCAACAACCTCAGGTGCAGCAGCAGAATTATTAACAGCGGGCACTTTTTCTGAGCTACTGGATTTATCGCCACCACAGGCAGTAAGCCCAATAAAAAGTGACGAGTAAAAAGCCGCTTTAATAAAATGATTGTTCGGTATTTTCATGAGGTTCCTATCCATTTGATTATCTTGAAAAAGATGCTAGATAGGAACTATGACAAATAGGTTAAGTATTTATGTTCTTTATAAACAATACTGATATTAGTCTATGAAGAATCACGAAGAACAACTCAAATGAGATAATCCACCGATCGCAAAAAACTCTGACGGTTTTAAACGATAGTATTTATCTTCTATTTCCTGCGGCTGCTCTGCATAAGGATTCGTCATTACGTTTTGCAATTCTTTAATTAAAGAATAATTCCCAGCCGTTGCTTGCTGATAAGCAGGCTTAACAAACCACTCGCGCAAAATGTATTTTGGGTTAACCAGCTTCATCTGTTTAGAAACCTCTTCATAAGATCGAGGCGAACTTGCATCAGCAGAGCTGTTTAGCCGCGACTTCCATTTTACTAGCCACGCTTCCCAGAGCGTATCCATCTCTTCGGTTTTTTGTGCACTATTAGTACTTGAGTGGTTGTAAAAACTTTTCTTAAGAGGGCCAATATCATCAGGGATCGATGAAAGCTCACGGAAGAAAATTGTATAATCAACAGGGGTTTTCACCATCAGCTTTTGTAGCTCACTGAACAGCTCATAGTCAAAACCTTCTCCCTCTTCTTCCAAGACTAACCCCAACTTAGCCGCCCACATTTTTTTCATTTGCATGCGCATAACGCTCTGAAATTCACCTTCAATTTTATCAAGCTCTTTCAGACATTCTTTATGCGAAACAACTAAGTGACGCAACGCCGAGCAAAACATAATGAAGTTACTTTCTGCAGCGTTGGGCTGATTCAAAAACGAGAAGTGACGACCGCCTCCCGTCCACGGCTGATAATACGGATTAAACACATCGCAAAAACCGAAAGGGCCATAATCTAAAGTAAAGCCACCGGCTGCGCAGTTATCGCTATTAAAATTACCCTGGCAAAAACCAATACGAATCCAGTTCGCTATTAAAGATGTCAGGCGGTTTTGAAACTCGCGCGCCAGCACCACCACTTTTTCAGCAAGGCTAAGCTGCTGATCGATAACATCAGCGTACTCACGATCAATCAAGTGCAGCACAATTTTCTCAAGCTCTTCCAGCGCTTTTGGATGTTCGTTATTACGAGCACGACGCGCAAAAAGTTCAAGCTGACCAACCCGAAGAAACGACGGTGCAACCCGTGTCGAAATTGCAACGGCTTCCGAAACCATCATATCCGGATTCTCCGCACGCGAGCCCTCAGAATACCAAGGTCGCTGTACTGTTTCTGATTTTGAAACGTACAAACTCAACGAACGAGAGGTCGGTACACCAAGAGCGTGCAAATGCTCTTGAGCCAAAAACTCACGAATACTCGACCGCAATACCGCACGACCGTCTGCACCACGACAATAAGGCGTGCGACCACCACCCTTCAATTGCATTTCCCAACGCTGGCCGTTGATCACCGCCTCAAGCACCGATACCGCACGACCGTCGCCATAACCGTTGCCGGTTTGGAACGGACACTGCTGAATGTATTCCGTACCATAAATAGACAGTGCGTAACCCGTCGCCCACCCGACCTTACGCAACGGTTCAGGAACCTGAGAGATATCCCCAGAGAACATACGCATAAAATCAGCAGACTCCGCCAAACTGTCGGCAAAACCAAGTTCAGAAAACAAGCTTTGGCTGTGCGCTATGTATTCAGGGTCTTTGATCGGCGTAGGATTAACAGGCACATAATGCCCCGAGAAGACTTGGCGCGACCGATGGTCAATACCATCTTGAGTCGCGTGAGGATCGCAATTAAGCGTATCCATAAGAGAATAATTCGCCAACTTGGCAAGATCGTCAAGGGTCGAAACCCGTGGGGCTGTTTTCTCAGGTAGCGTAGTTGTCATAGTGGTATATACCAGAGTGTGTGAAGATCAATAATACGGTGTATCTTACCCCGTTATGAATACAGATATCTTCACTTATTACGTAAGCGAGCGCCTACAAACACTGGCCCCACAACGAATGGTAATGGCACAGTGCTTCACTAGGCATCTTTAATACTAATAGGCTGCTTAAACGTGAGTGTTCTATAAGGGAATGGGATTTCAATTTTAGCCTCATCAAGAGCCGATTTAATAGCGGCCACTACTTCATCTCTAGATACCCGAATATCAATTGGCTTAGATCCAGTCCACCACGATACTTCAAAATTTATTGCTGAATCAGCAAACTCATTAGCGAATACCTCAACAGGTCTTGAGTCACTGATAACCGTTTCACATTCAGTAACTGCAGTTTTAATAACAGCCCTTGCGTCATCAACGTTTTCACCATAACCGACGCCACATGTAATGGTCGTTCTACGCTGTTCAATGTCTGTTCGAATCGTAAGTGGATTTTTAAACAGCATACTGTTTGGCAAAATAACTAATTCGCCATCAGTTTCGCGGATATGAGTTTCACGAACCAAAATTGCTTCAACAGTTCCTTCATAACCTTGGCAGGCGATAAAATCATTAATACGCATTTCACGGCGCAATAAAATAAGAATTCCGGCTAAAAAATTCTCAAATATATCTTTAAAAGCAAAACCAATAGCTACGGATCCTATCCCTAAACCGGCAAGCATCTTGGCGGGAGTCAAACTCGGAAAGGCAATAATTGCTGCTACCATCAGACCAAATATCCAAATACCTAATGATGAAAACAATACCATCAAATTGACCAAGCTGGGGCGCAATTTCGTTTTGCTAAAGATTCGTTTTGTTAAATTTCCAGCTAACTTAGCAAAGAGGTAAGTCATTAAAATGATGAACACTGAAATAAGTAGCTGAGGTGTTAACTCAATCCCCGCCTGTGCCATCTCTTGTAATTTACTGACTAGAATATTGATTGGTTCCATTGGCATACCTGTTTTTCATCACATGTTTTTTAATTTAAAATCGTACTATTTCAGCACGAGTTATTCCCAGCCAATTAAATATACGACAGCATTGAAATAAGTGAGATCGTAAAGATAGAGACTATGTATCTTCCATTATTTTCAGACTATATTCACCTGCTTCGTTTTCATCTGCGTATAAATTATCTTCATATCTGAACGTTGAAGGATCGGCATTGATTACTCTGTGCTCGCCCCAATAAACATGATTAGCATCTTTTGAAAAACGATCTGAGATGATAGCAAAGGTCTCAGCATCTACACCAATAATAGCGATGCCATAATAAAAGACCTCATTTCCTATTCGGACAAATGTGTTCTCTTCTTTATCTAGAACAATCACATCTTCAGGCTTAACGTCTGCTAATTTTTTATTCCTACCATAAACTTCATTATTATAGGCGTAGAAGTCGTTAGTAATGTCTTCAATATCATCGCTAGGAACAAGTATTACCCTTGTTGCATCGAGATGAAGGGATTTCCATTTCCATATTTTTCCTAGTTCATCCGCGTCAGATCGACGAACCTCTGATGGCTTTTTATTATTAACAATATAGCCATTGTAATAGAGATTTTTTTGATCCTTTGAAATAGCATCATTTAATACTTTAAAGGTGTCTGAATCACTTTCTGGAATAGGCGTATTAAAGTAATACGCTTGGTTTTTATCTTTTCTGTAATAAGGAGAAATAACCGCAAAACCATCAGATACCATGCCTTCAACAATCTCGCCATGAGAATAAACATGCAATGCATCTACTGCGTATTCATCACTGATAATTTTAAAATCGTTAGCTTCATCACTAATCACTACTCCATGAAAAATCACTTGCTCGCCATGCCTAATGTAACCAGCGTTGGCGTTAGGGATGGCGGTAGGGGTCGCTTTACGGGGAATTTTTATATCGATGTAATAATACAAATAGTCTTTATCCATCGCGTAGGAACCAAGAAGATAAGAGAAAGAGGCAGGATCGGCACCTTCAATAATTTCTCCATAACAAAAAACTTTACCATCACTAATAAGATAACCAGAGTTAGCACTGTCTTCTGGAAGCTCAGAGGTAACAAGTGCTACCGAGTTAGGATTGGCACCTGCAACAGGTTTTCCGTCATAATAAATATTATTAATATCTTTTGCGTAAGACTGATCGATAACACTAAAACTGTCAGGGTCTGCTCCTTCTATCTCTGTGCCTCCGATTTGGAAGAAATTACCATCCAACACATAAATTACTTTACCGTCTTGCAGGTAATATTGATTACTTACATTGCTATCATAAGCCGTCGCATTATGTGTGCTTGGACTATTTGCATAAAATGCAAAAGCAGCAACAACTAATACAGAAACAATAGACATAACTAGCAATACAATGCCAATCCACATAAGTATCTTCATTCGTCTATCCTACGAGTTATAAATTTAATTAAAGTGTAAAATAAAATATGTCTTGCTCATAGCTATTATGATGAACCTGCATATTTAAATATTCCTAGTATTGAATAAAGGCGTTTTTCACTAGGCAAGTTCACGAGCTCAATTATCGTTAGAAAGCGCTCCTAATGAATACCTGCTTTCGTGGCGCGTAGCTGATGCAGCTTCTTATAGCTTTCAATCAATCGTAAATGCTTGTCTAAGCCTTCCAGTTTCATGCTGGTTTTGGTTAAGCCTAAGAACTTCACATCACCGCTGATCGAGCCAACAACATTCGCCATCACTTCTTCACCGAACATTCTTTTGAAATTAACGATGTAATGATCAAGCTCTAAATCTTCGTCCAGCGTCACTTCAAGTACGGCGTGCATCGCTTGATAAAACAAGCCGCGCGCGACGGTATTTTCGTTATATTGCAAGTACATCTCAACTAACTCAATCGCTTCATCCAGCGCCCCTAAAGCTAGATAAATTAGAATCTTTAATTCAACAACAGTAAGCTGACCCCATGCCGTATTCTCATCGAATACAATACCAATCAGCGTTGGAATATCGGTGTAATTATCAATCTGACTCTCTTCCAAGCGCTCTACCAAACTCGTTAAGGCATCATCACTAAGCGAGTGAATATTCAAAATGTCTTCACGATACGCCAGCGCCTTGTTGGTATTATCCCAAATAAGATCGTCCACCGGATACACTTCAGAATAATCCGGTACTAAAATACGACACGCAGAACCGAGATCAGTAAACTCAGCAATGTACGATTCTTTGCCTAGAGTTTTTAAAATACCGAATAACAAATCAGACTCTTCTTCATTAGTACCAGAAAAGTCCCATTCGCAAAATTCATAATCATGCTTGGCGCTAAAGAAGTGCCAAGAAATTACACCGGTAGAATCAATAAAGTGTTCAACAAAATTCTCAGGCTCAGAAACTTCCATGCTATTGAACGTTGGTTTTGGAACATCGTTCAGGCCTTCAAAACTGCGACCTTGTAAAAGCTCGGTTAAGCTACGTTCTAGCGCCGCTTCAAAACTTGGGTGCGCACCAAAAGACGCAAAAACACCGCCGGTTTTCGGATTCATCAGCGTCACACACATCACAGGGAACTGACCGCCTAATGACGCATCTTTAACGACAATAGGAAAACCTTGAGCTTCCAAAGCCTTAATGCCTTCTACAATCGTCGGGTATTTATTAATGACTTCCTGAGGAACATCCGGCAGTACAATTTCTTGCTCAATGATTTGTCGCTTCACCGCCCGTTCGAATATTTCCGACAGGCACTGAACCTTCGCTTCGTTAACATTATTGCCAGCGCTCATACCGTTACTAAGGAACAAGTTTTCAATTAAGTTCGAAGGAAAATAAACCGTTTCACCATCAGACTGACGGATATAAGGAATCGAGCAAATACCGCGTTCAGTATTACCTGAGTTAGTATCAATTAAATGTGAACCACGCAGTTCATCTTCAGGGTCGTAAATTTCACGGGTATAGTTATCTAAAATGCCTTCAGGAAGCGCATCATCTTCAGTTAATGCAAACCACTTTTCATTGGGATAATGAACAAACTCGCTCGCAGCAATGTCTTGGCCAAAGAACTGATCGTTATAAAAGAAATTGCAGTTTAAACGCTCAATAAACTCGCCCAAGGCCGAACAAAGTGCGCTTTCTTTTGTCGCGCCTTTACCATTGGTAAAGCACATCGGAGACGCCGCATCACGAATATGCAACGACCACACATTGGGTACAATATTACGCCAAGAAGAAATTTCAATCTTCATACCCAAATCGGCCAACAGATTCGTCATATTGGCAATGGTTTGCTCTAGCGGCAGATCTTTACCCAAGATAAAGGTCTGCGACTCACTTTCGGTGTCACCATCAGCCTGCCCCATCAACATCGCTTGAGCATCTTCATCGAGACTCTCAACCGTTTCGATCTTAAACTCAGGGCCTGTTTGAATCACTTTTTTAACAGTACAGCGTTCAATCGAACGTAAAATACCGGCACGATCTTTATCAGAAATACTGTCGGGCAGCTCTACCTGAATTTGAAAAATCTGGTTATAGCGATCTTCAGGATCAACAATGTTGTTTTGCGAAAGTCGAATGTCATCGGTAGAGATACCTTTACCCACACAATACACCTTCACGAAATAAGCCGCACACAATGCAGACGACGCCAGAAAATAATCAAACGGGCTTGGCGCAGAGCCGTCACCCTTGTAACGAATAGGCTGATCTGTGATAACCGTATAATCATCAAACTTAGCTTCAAGTCTGAGATTGTCGAGAAAATTTACTTTGATTTCCATGGCATAGCTTCCAGCGTAGAGGGCGGCACGACAGCGAATTGATCTTAATTGCGGGGATTATCGGGGTTTTCGCTGCAATAGTCTTGGGAAGTTATGTAAATAGGCAAAATAGGTGTTTAAGGTAGGTACGCTGTCAGCAGATTCATTGGCAATGCACCATATTCACCACAATCTCGTAGACTGTAGGCTTTGGAACATCGACCTCAACTAAACTGAGTGTTAGCTCACCGTCGGATGAGATGTGGGTAAACAACTGCTTTGATGTGTTCATGCTTGCTGTGATCCTATTTTATTGGCCTGTCAGGTTGCGCTTCGAGTACTTGGGTGCCGTATCGCTGCGCGAGAATTGATTTTAATAGGC
>PJEL010000224.1_pt1 | contig 68912 bp, 58 predicted proteins | sample 1853271 | NCBI WGS metagenome assembly PJEL01 (sample SAMN08108733, study PRJNA415343) | Invertebrate metagenome, whole genome shotgun sequencing project. | host: Globobulimina | place: Sweden: Gullmar Fjord | collected 2015-08
CTGGCAGGCCATATTCTTCTGTGAATTCGACGGGGCCCGCAGCAGAAAAGTTATGGTAAAAGTCATGGGAGAGAAATAATACTACAACTGTTCAATACATCGGTATATTCATATTTTCCATACAGCATACAAGACAAAATACTTTTGTATTACACATATGGCAGGCCCCGCATTTTTTTTCTATCGAGGTGCCGTCAGGAGCGTATTTAAAATAATTACTTTTTGCTTTATGTTCATATAAACGTTCCTTCCAGTCCCGATCTATTGAATGACAACTTTCACAGGTCAAGTCACTCACTGTGTTTATCTCTTTATACTTTCCCTCGTGCTTATTCTTGTGGCAATCACTGCATTCTGATGCATTCAGCTTGAATTTACCTATAAATGACTTCTTCAGCCTGTTAAACTCCGCATACCTGATTTCTTTTCTTTCATGGCATTTCTCACAGGCAATTTTCATATGTTTCCCGATGATTTTATAACCTTTGTATTGTTCATTTTCATGTTTAAATATAAACTTCTTCCATGGGTCTTCAATGAGATGACAGGAGTCACACTTCTTCTTTTCAAATTCCCCTCCATGAATATCAAAATGGCAGTTGCTGCAATCTGATTTAGTAGAATCAAATTTACTGATCACTACTTTCTTCTGCTTATTAAACTCCGTGTACCTGATTTCATCAGGTTCATGGCATTTGTCACACTTAATATCTTTATGCTGGCCCGTGAGTTTATATCCCCCGTACATTTCATAACTATGATCAAACACATAGGTATTCCAGGGGTTCTCGATTACATGACATGCGATACATTCCTGATTCTTCAGCTTGTTTTCGTGAACATCGAAATGACAGTCATTGCAAGCACTGTATTTGACTGGCTTTAGTTTCATAGTGAGAAACTCAACATCCCTTTCGCCTTTTCTGTAAATGACCTTTTCTTCCTGGTGGCAAAGCGCACACGTAACCTTTCTGTGTTTCCCTGATATTTTATAATCACTCGCATTCGGATCATTATGATTAAAAGATATTTCTTCCCAGTTTTTCGTTACATGACAACCCTTGCATTCTTTTTGCTTCAAATCTCCTTTATGAATATCATTATGACAATCACTGCATTTTTCATATTTCAGAGGTTTTAATTTGATAATTTCAGAGATCTTTTCTTTTCCACGCTTTTTAACAGCGGCATATTCAGAGTGACAGAGGCTGCATTTAACACCGGAGTGTTTTCCGGTCAATTTATACGATGTTTTCCATGTATGATCAAATAGTACTTTGTCCCAACCTTTAAAATCGTGACATGCTGCACACTCTCCTGACTTTGACGTCTTATGCGGGTCTTTATGGCAGCCGAGACATTCAGTTGAAAGCCCGAGATATGTCTTTTCTTTTTTGTGGCATTTGTCACACTCTACCCTGTGATTGTCCACCAGTTCATAACCTGTCAAATTATGATCAAATTTTCGTTTATCGGTCCAGATTATGTCATACTCCACACCTTTATGGTCCGTATGGCACTCATAGCACTTCCCCTTTATTCTGGCATGATAACCCTTCTTATCTTTTATACGCCCGATTAATTTTTTATGGCATTCTTTACAGGCGGCTTCACTAACTCCCTCAATCAAAGAATGGCACTTCAGGCAATTATCAATTCCTTCCAATTGAGTGTGTGCTTTTGCAAGTTTACCGGGTGAAACCCACTGGGCCAAGACTTCACTTCTTGAAGCAAACAAGAATATTCCGAGTATTATTAGTATGATAAGTTTTTTCTTCATTTACAATTCCGGGTGAGCAAATCAAACAGCTGATTTCCCATGTACATATTTTCGGATAATATGCATAAGGACTTTAGATATAACTGACTGATAATAATGTTTTCTTATTAAAAAAGGAATTCATAATAAATAAAGCGCTGTTTTCTCTTTAGCTTATACGTATAATAGAACGGCCGGCCTTCAGGTCCCGGCTAATTATGTCGATAATATATGTATCCATAGCGCTGCAATATAATTAAGAATGCAAGCGAATAACTGTATTTAAGAGTCACTGCTTTACAGCATGCTATGGAACGTAAAGTGAATAAAGTGAGCAAATCCTCAGATAAAATATTACGTTTCCAAAAGTCTGAAAGATGGATCCACTGGGCATTAGCAATCCCGTTTATTGCCTGTTATATAACAGCGGTTGTCCTTATCATCTTTTACAATAACTCTCCCACCCGTCCTTATCGTGATCTTTTCTCATGGCTTCACAAAATTGCCGGTATTAGCCTTTTTGTTTTCCCCTTATTGGCGCTGTTGGGTAACAGGAATGATATTAAAGTATTTCTTTACAACGTCAAGCAAGTATGGGTATGGTCCATACAAGATTTCAAGTGGCTCTGTCTCATGGTTTTATCAGCTGTTGGCAAGAAAGTCTCATTACCGGAACAGGGCAAGTTCAATGCAGCTGAAAAAATGAATTTCATGACCCTCATGTCTACATACCCGGTATATATTATTACAGGTATTATTATCTGGATCACAGACAGTTCATTTCTGCCTTGGCTAATTCATTTCATAGCAGCCATTATAGGTACGCCGTTTTTGTTTGGGCATATGTTTATGGCAATGGTTAATCCGAAAACCCGTATTGCACTGTCCGGTATGATCTCAGGATTTGTTGACCATCAATATGTAAAACATCATCACACTCTATGGTATAGAGAGCATATCGAAAACAAAAAAGGCCGCTAGAAAATCGCAATTCTCAACACTGAATCCCAGGGCCTGCTCTCTTTCTTTGCGCTAGCTTAATTGTTTTATTTAGGCGTGTTACATACTATTAGCTCATAATTTCAATTAAGTCAAGCAATGTCAGAATTCACTCTGTAAATTGCGTTAATGCTACATCATTTCGAAGATCAGCTTCCAATGCCGTCACTTTCAATCCCAGCCCGCTCAATGAATAGAGAAAGTATCCGTCACTCTCATTTCCTATAAAGAAACTGCGCCGTATACCGCTGTAATACATGTAATTATTTCCACTATTCTGTGAAAATACTGAATGACTAATATCCCCGCGATGAGAAAAACCTTTCTCTGTATTAACATCGTATAAGCGAAGTATAGATGAATATTCATACGTGTCATTACTCCACATGCTGACCGGTATTGCAAGCACCTTCTGACTATTGAAATACGTAAATGCCTTGTGGTTACCTTCAGCCTCAGAATATCCACCTGTTCCAATTGTCTCAGTCTCAATTACTGCAGGATTACTAAAATCACTCACATCAAATATTTTCAGTTCAATGCTATTGTCTGCATTTCGTCCAATTGAAAGAAGTTTGTTATCAGTAACAGGGTGCAGGTATGTCGAAAAACCGGGGATCTCGAGTTCCCCTACCTTTTTAGGTATGGACGGATCAGACAGATCAAGTGTATACATAGGATCAGTCCGCTCATACGTTATGACAAATCCTTTATCTCCCTGGAAACGCACCGCATAAATTGACTCACCAGGCTTTCCCAGGTCGCTAAGTGCACCAACGGTCTGCAATTCTTTCCCCTCTCGTTTAAGTGTATATACCGCATTCGCAGATCCTGTACCGCTCCACCAGTTTCTCTCAGTAGTCGCAATCCGGAAAACCCCCTCGTGTTCACTCATGGAAAACTGGTTCAGTACATGACCTTTTACCTCTCCGCTTGCAATATATGAAGGGCTCTCACCCAATTCAAATTCATGAATTGCCGTTTTTTCAACAGGGCCATCAGAATTCTCGAATGCAACATTCCACCACATCCAGTCACCATTATTAGCTGCAGCAATATAGAGAGATTTCTCTGAACCATAAACAATACCGGTATCACTCAATATTGACGTACTATGTGTCTCACTTTGCGGTTCCCCCAGATTAACGGAGAATAAAGTAACAACACCTGTTCCGTTTGGAACAGAAGAGTGATATACATTGCTGCAGGGACAAATAATTTTTGTACTTTCATTGACACCTGATTCCCCATAAATTCTATCCATATATTCAGGAAACAGGTCAACCAGATCTGAATTTGCGAGTCTATTACTTACAGCAGGCATGTCGGAGCCGTCTGATGATCCCATTGAATAAATATCAAGATAGGATGATATAACGAAATAGGCATATCCATCAACCATCCTCGCGTCAGTAAAAGTACCTTCCAGATACATCTCACGAACAAGCTGCGGATCACTTTTATCTGAAACATCCAGTATCGTTACCTTCATTAATTGATGTGTTCCAGGATTAAAACTCTTTTCCACGGCTTCAAGTTGCCAATGATTAGAAAAAATCATTACGCTGTCCTTATAAACAAAGAGAGAGACAGGACTTCCGCCTATATCTGTCCTTGCAAGCTCTGACATTTTATCCGCAGGCCATGCATCAATTATAAGAAATTTGTCTCCTGACAGGACATAGATATATTCACCGTCTGTCTTAACAATGTCTGGTTCATCTACCCCCTGCTCCTGTACGTTTGTACTTGAATAATCACGATCACCCGACTCTTCCTGGCTATTAGAAGAACCAAAATTCATGGATGAATCTCCTGAAGTCGGAGCTGCAACATCCATAATATAATATGTTTGCAATTTATCTCTGACAGCAGCGGCTTCAATAAGATATTCCTTTAGCTGATCGCAGTCTTTAAGCTGTGTCAATTGAAGGTCCTTTTCCTGAATGTTTTTTGAGTTTTCAGAACATGATGATACAACAACAGAAAAAACTAAAATGATTATGAATAATAGATATGCATGTTTCATGATACCTCAGCCCCTTACTGAAAGAAGATATACGACTATTATACCAGACAATAAAATCCCCTGACAAAACTATTCTCCGGCCCTAAGATTTTTCCAGAAATTTGACTTGGGCCCTACCCTTTTCTTCATTCACAAAAAAGAGCAGCACGCCACCGGCTATAAAGAAGAGAGCGACCGAAGACATACTGACACGCGAAGCAACATTACTGCTGTATCCCATGGACCTTACAAGCAGCCCTGTTCCTCCCATTACAACAGGTCCAAATACGACGGCAAATTTACCGAGCATGTTATAAAATCCGAAGTATTCGGCTGATTTATTGGCGGGGATGATCTTTGCGTAAAAAGAACGGCTTAATGCCTGGATTCCGCCCTGGACCAGACCTATGATAACAGCAAGTATATAAAACTCAATTTTGTCCTGCATAAAAGCCCCCCAGATAGAAACAAAAAGATATACGGCGAGAGCTATGAAAATGCAGCGCTTTGCACCGATCTTCTCACCCAGATAACCGAAAGCAATGGCTGAGGGGAAACCAACAAACTGTGTAATGAGAAGCGCCACGATTAAATCATTGGCCTTAAACCCGATCGATATCCCATAGTCAATAGCCATACGTATTATCGTGTCCACACCATCAATATAAAGCCAGTAAGCGGCCAGGAACAAAAAAACTGTCTTCAGGTGACGAACTTCCTGAAACGTGTCAATCAACTGGCCCAAACCCGCCTTTATTGCACTTACACCTGATATCTCCTTTTCTTTAGCAGGCTCTTTTACAAAAAGAAATACCGGTACTGAAAATACCGCCCACCAAATCCCGACCGTTATAAAGGAAAACTTCACAGCTTCTGACGGACCTGTGAAACCGAATGTTTCCGGACTTAGTGTCATCCATACATTAACACCGAAAAGCAGCCCGCCCCCGAGATATCCCAGAGAGAATCCTAGCGCTGAAACAAAGTCAAGTCTCTTTTCGGATGCAATACCGGGGAGGAGCGAATCGTAGAATATATTCCCACCTGCAAAACCTACATTTGCAAAGACATAAATAATAACTGCCATTGGCCAATTGCCTTTGGAAACCATGTATAAAGATGAGGTCATTACAATACCTATGCATACGAAAAATAAGAGGAACTTCTTTTTTGCACTGCCCTTATCCGCAATAGCGCCAAGTATGGGAGCTGAAAGCGCGACTATTACTCCGGCTATGGAATTTGCCAGTCCCAACCTTGCAGTACTGATTGTCGTATCCGCGCCTGCACTCCAGAATTGTTTGAAAAAGATAGGAAAAAATCCAGCCATAACAGTCGTGGCAAAAGCGGAATTCGCCCAATCGTACAATGCCCAGCTATAAATTGTCTTTTTTTGATCTGTCCGCATATCGATTAATTAATGCTGCTTTGACTACCGTTCCGGTCGCATCAATTATACAAACATACAATAACTCCGTAAAGTTTTAATTTCCTTTCTTAAGGATTTACGGTTATCCCCTAGGGCATTTACCATTACACATGAGCTAAATTACTCTAATTATTGACGCAGTCTTGAACTCAGAAATATCTTCAATTCATATCTACCTGTTTTTATTACATTTATTTTTTTTCCCGCTTGGGTATCATTTTTGCTTTTAATATTTAAGAGAAGAAGATATGAAATGAGGAGTAAAAATGCTAAAACGTAATTGCTGGGAAATTATGCACTGTGGACGGGAACAAGGAGGAGCAAATACAGCAGATTTCGGTGTCTGCCCAGCTGCAACAGATACATCCGGCAACGGAATGAACGAAGGCATCAATGGCGGACGGATATGTTGGGCAATTGCAGGCACTTTCTGTAGAGATAGAGTTCAAGGTACTTACGCTCAAAAAGCTGCCGCTTGCATGAATTGCGATGTTTTCAAACAGATAAAAGAAGAAGAATGTTCAAAATCTCTCTCTTTTATGCAAGCAACTTAAAACTAACTGTCAGCAAACAGGTAGATCTGAAAATCTGCAAGGGATAGAAACAGAGTTTAGACCGGAAGATCTATCCAGTCTAAACCTTTCCTCATACTTTAATTATATTTAAACCTTCACTAATGAATCGTCACATCCAAACTCATTAGCAATATAATCATCAGCACTCCAGTCATTCTCCCAACGGCTTGCATCAATGAAGTACCTGAATTTATATTCCTTGCCGCGGGGCAGTTTCATGGTCACTTTAAATTCACCGCTTTTCAGTTTTGTCATAGGTGTACTGGTCACATCCCAGCTGTTAAAGTCCCCTACTATGGTGATTTCATGAGCATCCGGCGCAGCTTCCATGGGCAGTCTGAAAGTCACATTGCAAAAATCACTGGTCTTTAAATACTGCTTTTTAATGCTGCTGTTTCCATTTTTCTTACCATTTCCATTGCCGTTACCATTCTTCGCTGCCACTTTCTTGCCGTTACCGTTGTTATTTTTCAGAATTACTTTCTTAGTACCATTGCTTTTTGCACTTATTTTTTTACCATTACCATTTTTAGGACTCATTTTTTTAGCTGCCTTTTTCACTTTCATTATTACTATCTCCTTCAAGCTTATTTGTTTCCTCTCCGCTAAGAGTCAGAGTACCCACTTTTTCGGCAAATCCCCTTAGAATCTTTAGAAAAATAAACTGTTTTCTCAATATTAATTCATGTATCTCATCAAAGATGAGTTTATTTTGCGGAAATCATTTTATCATATTGATTTATTTTTTACTACTGCATTTTTTTGAAAATGAAATTATTTAGAATTAAATAGCTCCGGCAGAATTAAAGTCTTTTTTTCCTCGTAAGCAGCATCATCATTGCAGGCGCAAGTAAAAAGTCAGCTATCAGGGCCATACAGATAGTGAATCCAGTAATCAAACCGAAATTACTGGTACTTCTAAGCTCAGCCAGGATAAGAATGAAAAAGCCGGCCCCAAGGATTATGGTAGTAAACAGCATTGCCCTGCCAGAGGTTGTAAGTGTCATCCTTACTGCCTCACGGGCATTCCCACACTGGTCATAAAATCGGCGGAAATTATGCATGAAATGAACAGTATCGTCTACTGCCAGCCCGATTGCGATACCTCCAACCATGATAGTAGAGTAATCCAGAGGTATAGAGGCCAGCTTCATAAAACCCAGACCAAGTACAATTGGTAAAAAGTTGGGGGCCATACTGCATAATCCCAGACGTACATTGCCGAGCAATAAAATCATAAGCACTGTAATAATACTTCCTGCCAGAAGATAACTTTTTGCCATGCTCATGATTACCAATGTCAATGTTCTAATGAGGATGGTCGCCAGACCGGTCACCTCGACTCTTGCCTGCCCGTCAAAAAGAACCTGCATCTCTTTTTCAAATTCATAAAAAATATGGTTATAAATTATCGCATCCACCCACGGGACCCTGACTGTAATTCGTGCCTTGCTATAATCCCTGTCAACAATCCTGTCCAGGTTGTTTCCTCCTCCAACTTCGTACAAGAGCAGTTCCTGGGCAATCAAGTCACGACCTCCGGGAATTTTGTATGCGGAGTCACGGCCGTTATGAAGAGCACGGTTTATCTCCTTTATAATATCCGTTACTGCCGAAGCCCTGCCTACCGCCCTGCCGTCAACAAGAATATCCTCTGCTATCCGCTGCGCCTGTTCTATTCTTTTCATCATTCCAGGCGCGTAAAGTCCTTGCGGTTTTCCTGTGTCCACCAGAATTTCTACATTGACAGAGCCCTTCAATTCACGATCAATCATTTCTATGACCATACGGACCGGTACTTTTTCATTTAGATAGTTCAGAGAGTTGTGGGAAAACTTCAGCTGCAGTGCAAGAAACAGTGCAGAGAAAAATATACATATACTGCAAATGACAATAAGCAGTGGCCGGCCAGTGGCAAAATCACCGATTTTCACAAGCAGTCCATCAAGCATTGAAAGTGAATCACGGCCGGAAGGTTTTTTTCTCTCCCGCAATGGCGTAAGGGCCAGAAGCGCTGGCAGGGTAACAAGGGTAAATAAAAGCGCCAGCATGACACCTATTGCAGCAAAAATCCCGAGATTGGCAACCGGAGCAACCCCTGAAGTGGCAAATGATAACAGCCCGACAGCAGTAGTCAGGCTAGTCATAATTACTGCAAGACCAGAATGTCCAAGAGCAAAAGAAATCGCTTTTGCCTTATCACGGTTTTCATCATAATGCCTGTAATAGATTGTCAGAATATGAACTGAATCACTTATGCCGACAGCCATCAGAAATGATGGGAGAACTGATGTATTCAATGTAACGGGTATACCGAACGCAGCCATAAGCCCCAGGGTGGAATAAAGGGAACAATTTACGACCAGAAATGGAAGCACTATGCCTGAAATCCTGCGAAACAGAAAGGCAAAAACCAGGATAATGATCAGCGTTGTCAATATCGTGAAACGGACCATGGTTTTCATCGTCAGTTTCTTCAATACTTCTTCTACCATCATGTCACCGCCGATCTGAACGGGAAAGTCAGATGTCCTGAAACTATCAGATACACGAACTACATTATGTATGAACTCACTTATCTCCTCTTCATTAAGCAGAGCTGTTTTGCCTTCTGCTGTGTCTTGCTGCGTTTTAACTGCTGTTGAGAGAAGTATCGGCCTGATTATAACTATCGTAAAATCACCATGTTCTGAAACAAGAATATTTCTGTAAAGAAGGTTTTCCAGAGTACTTTTTTTCAACCTTTCTATTTCATTCTCATCCAAAGGCCATTCTCCCAAAAGATCTTCCACTATAATGTCGTCCGCTTTGCCTCGTATTGTTTCAGCATTCACAAGGCTAGTAACTTCATCTACAAAAGGCACTTCTTTTTCGAGAGCATTATGAAATTCACGCAATTTATGCAGAAATCCCGGCTCAAAAACATCTTTTGGATTAAGTGCGATAATGATCATCTGGTCTCGACCAAACTGTTTACGGAAGTCCTTGTAGGTCATTAACGTCGGATCATCCTTATGAAGTATCCCCTCAGCCGAAGTATCCATTCTGATATGGGGAATCTGAGATACCATAATAATTACTGCTAAAGCACTAAGCAGCAAATATAGCCACGGACGACGGTGTACAAGCTTACCGAATTCAGACAGGAACTTTTCAATACGATTACGAATATCCTGCATAGACAAAATTCTCTATTGTTTTCCTATAGTTATCAATGACATTTAATCCGTGCCATCCCCCTAGTGCATGTTCATTTCATTAGGGATTTTCATTATAAGTTATATTTATCAAATTATATAGATAGATACATTTGATTCATCTATTGTTTAATGTTTAGGTAAGATATTTAGTTTATTTTAATACATATTGCATTTTCTAAAAAAGGAGGCCCAAATGTTTATGTTCTTTCTAGGAATTGTATTCGGATCAATAGGCGGTATATTATTAATGGCAATTTTTGTATCAGGTGCAAAACAGCGAATTGCATACGAAAAAAAGGGCCGCATGCTGATCAGGCCCGCATAGTCTCAAAAAGCCTTTTTCCCAATAAACAGACAATAGGGCATCATATACCTATTGTCTGTTTTTTTTGACTACACTATCGCACTTCTCCTCTATCTACTCTGCACCCATAGCTCAGGAGTCATACTACCCATGGTCCCGTACTCTATCCTTGACGGCCTGATAATGACCACACAATAATTAGGGTCGTCCGGTCCCTTAAAATAGTTCGTCAATTCATCAAACCAGAATGAATCACGCTCAGCCTTGTCTGTAGAAATTTCTGCCTTGCCTTCGACCTGCATCCAGTTCTTGGCAGTGGTCAGGTCCGCTGCTCCAAGTGTAAGGTGAACATTGGGATTTTTCCTGATTTGAGGGACTTTTCGGGAGTCAATTCCAGTACAGAAACGAAAGACCAGTTCCTCATTAGCATTGCCAACAACATACCTCACCCATGGCTTACCATCAATCGTGATTGAAGCACAATTAATCAACTGTAATTCCTTTGCCGTATCATATATTCGCTGTTTTAAATCACCCATGCTTTTCACCTCCTACGTTATCATGTTATGAACATCCCTAACAACGTGTATCATAGTATTTATTAATTATTAATTCCAGAGCATTATAAACTCATATCCAGTTAAAAGTTTTCATAAGCCGGCAATAGAGGTTTCAGAAATTACCAAGCAACTTTGAAACTATATTCTCCACGAGATCCGCTTCTTTCTCATACTGCCATTTGGGGGATAATTTAAAATGCTCAGCTGATAATCTCTCTGGTGAAACAAATTCAATAATTGAAGGAGAGACACCCAGGTCAATCAATCTTGTTTTTATCTTATAACGGTATTCCTGAGGAATACAGACCATCCCGGAGAACCCTTTATTCATGATCCATGCCAGGTTATTCAATTCATGCTCTCCCCTTGGCGGGAGCCATACAACTTTGGGAAAAACATTGTTATACGTAAGTACTGCTATGTGCTTTACCTGTTCAGAGGGATAGGTTAAGAGCATCTGTTCATCTGATATTATTTCCCTTGCATGGTTATAAAAAACCGCGCTCTCCAGACTGGAACCAATCTTGACAGTATCACTTACTCTTTCAATGATCTTTTTTCGGGTCTTTTCAGTACCAGGGAAAACAATGCTCCTTACACGGCTGTTTTTCCATAAAGAACTAATTGCCTTATTGATAAGTACGGGATCACCACCACTGCCAGAGAGTTTTATAAAGCAAATTTTCGGATCATTCAGCTCCTCCTGAAACGGCAATTCAGCTCTCTTTATATGTCTAAAAGCATCTTTAGGATCAATCGGTATACTAAGGCTAACATTTCGAAGATTAAGTCCATTTTTATATAAATCGAGGGCCTCCCTGTTCCAGACAAGATAATGTATTTCTTTTTGTCTTACTGAAGGGATGCTATCAGGATTAAATTTACCGCTCTGATCAGAAGAGGCCATTATTGTGGGACAATCATCCATAATGCCTATGGATTCCTCTGCCATCATACTTTGTGATGTAATAAAGCAGACTGCATTTGGATGGAGTTTATAAGCCTTAATGATCGCCAGTTTCAGCTCCCATTTCAATGGCAGTACTTTTAATGATCCCCTTTTTGCTTCACTATTAACAGCATAGTCCATGGTTTTTCGAGTATTCATGGACATTCCGATGTGGAACATCCTGCCAAGCCTCACAAAAAGCCCATTAGGGTAAAATCCTATACTAGGCATTCCAGACGCTTTCAGGACATGTATCAATGCCATGTTATCAAGGATATTCCCCTCACCTATTAATGGTGTACCTGAAATTATTATTTTTTCAAGATTTCGTTTCATTTATAAAATATTACTGCTAATTTACGTAAATGTCACCAAACAAACGGTTACCATCAATGCAATAAACTTTTTTCAGCCCCCCAATTTTCAGCATTTTTAGTTACTTCAGGATATATAATTATAATCATATTTCACTTATTAATTTTTCTTATACTTAATATAAAAATAATTAATCAAAATAAATATTTATTTCATTCTATATAAAGTGTATAATTAAGTATCCTTAAAAAATTTATATCCGATTAAAACACTCTTTTCAGGGGAGAATCCTGAAGGAAACGAAAAATGAAAAAAACACCTATATACGTGTTTCTCTTATTTATTTCGCTTGTATTATTGTATGTACAGGCATATGCTGTGTCGAATGAATGTTCGAACTGCCATACCATGCATAACAGTCAGGACGGTACGTCATTGACCGGTGGAGCACCGAGTGTTCAATTGCTGCACGCAGGCTGTGTAGGATGTCACACAGCGGATTCGGGTCAGGTCAGCACCAATGGCGCCCCGGCAATTCTCCATATTAATGAACCATCAGGTCAGGGCTCTGCCAGGACCCTTGCTGCAGGAGACTTCTACTGGGTCAATTCTGATGAAGTTGTTAACAGTGACAAGGGTCACAATGTAATCGATCTTCCCGGAATATCCATAAAAGACGCTAATATGCCAGACTTTAGCCCGCCAGGTTGGGACCCTGATGCAACAGGAAACAATTTTCCATTCGGACAGGTAGCCAATGGAGAAAATACTTGGAGCAGTCAGCTGACATGCGCAGGCACATATGGATGCCACGGGAACCACAACTTTGAAGGCAGCTTTGACGGAATAAGGGGTGCCCATCACACAAATACCAATGGTTCATCCAATCAGGCATCAGTAGCGGACTCAGTAGGGAACAGTTACAGGTTCCTGGGCGCAATCAAGGGCCTGGAAGAGGCTGGTTGGAACTGGAATGAATCATCTTCAACTCATAATGAGTATTTCGGCGTTAATAACACAAACGACAGAAGTACAGGATCTTTTGCAGCATACGGGACCAGAAACACAATAAGCTTTTTATGTGCCGAGTGCCATGGATTGTTTCACAACGCCATTGATGCTGATAGTAGCAGCGGCCCTCCATGGGTGAGACACCCTACCGACATCAGTCTGCCAGGTATTGGAGAATATGCGCTTTATAACACACCTGACGGTTCAACTATAGGAGCATACAGTGTGGTAGCTCCAATTGCAAGGATGGATATTCCTGCAACGAGCAAATCATTAGTAACACCTGGAACAGACATTGTAATGTGCTTATCATGTCACAGGGCCCACGGCTCAAATCAAAACGATCTGTTGAGATGGGACTATTCAACTATGGTCACCAACGGCCCGAACAGCGGCGGCTGTTTTGTCTGTCATACGACCAAGAATCAGCCGGGAGTTGATCCTTAAAGACCGGCATTTATCTCAGCTAACAGATTAATTCCTTTCAATTTCAATACTTACTCTACACAGGACATTTTTTCACTCATATTCCCTCTTTACAACCAATAAATTCCATGATATATAAAGTTATAAACACTTATTGATACTATGTAAACTATATTCACTTGTCTTGTTGAAATCAAAATGAAAAACACATCTACAATAATCATTGCTGAAAATGACGAACTTTTGAATTATCAGATTCAAAAAACCTTGCAAAAGAATGGTTTTAGAGTAGAAGGCGTAATGTCAGGATCAGATGCAGTTTCCAGAGTAGCTGACAATCCGGATTCCATATTGCTGCTGGATTATCTGCTTAATGACATAACCGGTAAAGAAGTACTGCAAATACTTGAAGAGAAAAAACTCAAAGTCCCTTTCATTGTTATGACCGGTCATGGGAGTGAGAGGACCGCTGTAGAAATGATGAAGCTGGGCGCCATGGATTACGTTGTTAAGAGCAGCGCGCTAATGGATGTACTTCCTAAGGTAATAAAAAATGCGACGGACAAGCTGTCCAGCGATAAAAAACTGGCTGCTGCAAAAGAAGCATTGAAAACGAGTGAGGGCAAGTATTTTTCTTTATTCGAAAATATGCTGAACGGTTTTGCATATCATAAAATTATAGTCAATAAAAATAATCGGCCGAAGGACTTTGTTTTTATTGAGATAAATACTACGTTTGAAAAATATACAGGATTAAAAAGAGCGGACATACTCAATAAAAAAGCTACTGAAGTGATGCCCTGGATCTCTGATTTTAAACCAAACTTGATACGCAAATTTGGGAAAATTGCTTTAAATGGAACAAGTGAACATTTCGACTTATTTATCGCTCCGGAAAAAAAATGGTATTCCATTTCAGCTTACAGCCCTCAAAAAGGTTATTTTGTCACAATACTGGATGACATTACCATGCGCAAAAATATGGAGAAAAAATTAATTGAAACATCGATTACAGATGACCTTACAGGGCTTCTTAATAGGCGTGGTTTTTGCACACTGTCCGGACAACAATGCAATTTAGCAGAACGCGTCAAAAGAAACCTGTCTCTTCTTTACATAGACATAGATAACATGAAAACAATCAATGATGAACTCGGCCATAAGGCAGGAGACCAGGCATTAATAGATACTGCCGGCATACTGAATAAAACCTTTCGCAAATCGGACATTATAGGACGCATAGGGGGTGATGAATTTACTGTGCTCATAACAGAACCTTCAGAATCCGATGTCTATCAGGTTATCATTAAACATCTCCAAAAGAACCTGAATACATATAATAAGCTTCGGAGTAATGGATTTCAATTATCCTTCAGTATGGGAGTAGCACACTGCGCCCCTGAAAAACCATGTTCCATTGATGGACTGCTGACTGAAGCTGACAAGGACATGTATAAAAACAAAAAACTCAAATCTGACAAACCTGCTTTAAAAATACTAAAGGGAGGTAAATAAACAAAGCTTTCTGAAAAGAGTGAATAACAGAATCCTCGCAACAGAACTGATATAACTTACGTTTGTATAGTAACAAGAAATGTCAGACCGGTTTCATCTTTTTCAATGTTAACCGTTCTGTCAGAAAAACCGGCATTGGTAAGTAATTCAATGATATTATATTCGTTTCTGTAAATTAGTTTCCAGTCCGCCAGATACTCCTGCCAAACCTTGAACTGATTGCCTTCTCTTATGTTTGTAAAGAAAAGGACTCCGTTGCTGTTCAATAACTTATTTAGCGTATTCTTCAGAAAAAAAGATATGTGTTTATCGGATAAATAATCAAAAAACCCGCCGGAAAGTATGAGATCAAAAGGCCCAAGCTTTTCAACACTTCTCATTGACTGCAAAAAATTACCACTGATAGTATGAATATTACCTTTGATGTTTTGAAGTCTTTCCTTTGATAATTTAAGGGCGTTTTCATCTATATCATGCAAAACCAGATCAAACTGAATATCGCGAATATATTTTTCAATTTTCAGAATGTCGCGGCACCCTCCGCATCCAACGGAGAGTATTTTCCGGGGAGTATTTCCACTAAGTAACGTATCATACATAATCCCTGACTGGCGAAGAAGTTTATTTCTGTGCTGCTGTGCCATCGCAGAATTCAATGTATATTCTTCTATGTAGTATTCAATTTTTCCATACGTTGATTTATTTTCAAGGTCACAGATGTATTCTATTGTTTCATAATCTCCGGGATATTCTCTCGGCCAGTCCTGCAGGCGTTTAACAAAAACTGAGCGGCCGTGAATATTTCTGGCAGGCTTAATTATTTCCTGAATTTTATCACGGGCCATTCCATTTTTTTCAGCTTCAAGTATATGGAAACAGAGATCATGCATACCGGAAACCACTTTATGATAAAGCTCTGAACTGCCGTCTGTTATGTGGTCCTCAAGGGACAAGAAGTTTTCGACACTCTGACGTAATCTTTCCATGGCACCTTTAAAACAATTTAAAGAATTGGGTTTAAGAGATCAACCTGATACACTCAGCAATATATAATATAAATAACCTCTTAAATATTCAATAAAAAAGCTCGAAACATTGCTTTGTTCCTCAATATTCATCAAAAGTCGGTTTTCTTTACTAGGTCTATTTTATTTCTATTTATATAACCATTTGTTTTTTCATATTAATATTTTGCTATGTCATTACAAACGGCACAAAATGTCGTTTTACTTTACACTTTTTTGCATTACAATGTTATCATATATTATGTTTTTCTTTTTATTAAGGCAGTTATCTGACTGGCATTGTAATTGCTTTTTACACTTTAATAATAAAATAACCTCAAATAGGAGTTTAAAATGTATAAAATCAAATATTGCTTATTCGCTTTAATACTTACAGCAGTCACGTTAAGCTTCAACAATACTGCATTTGCCATTCCATGCGGCAGCGGTGGAGTTTCAGGATCTGTTAGCTGCCAGGATGGTATAGGTAAAAACGATAAAACTCCGGGTGGAGTTGCTGTTACAGTGAATAATGAGTCTTTCTTCGGATTTTCTGATTGGCTTTTCCTTCAAAAAGATAATGAAGGATCACTTGAAACCAATATAAGTACAGACTGGACAATCACACCTGAAGACGGCGGTTGGGCGGACGATAAGGGTGATTGGTCATTCTTAAGCAATGTCTGGGATAATTATACTGACGTAATGATTGTATTAAAAGGTGGAAACCATAACGGTGTTTACTTTTCAGGGTATCTCCTTGACAATGAACTTGAACCCATAAACAGTACCTGGGACACCGGAGGACGTGATGTTTCTCACCTGACCCTTTACGCAAGAAATCAGAATCAGCCTCCGGATTCTCCTCCAATTCCTGAGCCGGGCATTCTTCTTATGCTTGGAAGCGGTTTTTTTGTTTTCTACGGTTTCAGAAAAAAATAAAAAGAAGTTTCCCGAATAATATAAAATGGCAGAGTCCTTACAGGCTCTGCCTTCTTCATTTAATCACGTTATGTCTGATACTGATTGCTAACTGGCCAATAGGATGTGAATAGATTTATGGTATTCAAGAACATCAAAAATAATAAGAAACTTCAAACTGTATAAAATCGTCATCACGCAATGTGTGAATAAAGTCTTCGCTTGATGAATTAATTACAAAAAAAGCGTTAAGATTGACCTTCCATCGGTCACCAATCCTCCTGCTAGAATCAAGCAAGAGAATATTCCCTGTGTTGTCAATATCGTATGTTAATCCGATGAGGGCATCTGTGCTTGCAGCATCATTCAGGGCCAGACGGGTGCCGAATATCAGATCGTTTTCAAATATCGTTGCGGCCTCGTCACCTCGTTCGTCATATGCCCATTCGCCTATCAATCCCAGATCCATACCGCTTGACACAATGTTTGTAAACGTGTATTCAAATCCACCGGCAGCTGCAGCATAGGCATCCCCCTGCCCTGTCCTGTAAAGGGATTCCAGCTTCAGAAGCCAGCTCCCTTTTACTGCCTGAATATCTATTCCCGTCTGGTCAATCTGATCGTAAAACGGCACTACAGTGATTCCCGAGCCGAAATCAAAAGTCGTTTTATATGTTGGCTCTCTTCCCGTACCCTTGAAATGGTAGATACCGAAATCCCAGTCCCCTGCCGTATGACTATACCTGGCGGCAAAATCAATATGACGCTCCTCCGAAGAATGTTCGTATTCAGCATTACCGGAGTCAACAACAACCGGAGCACGCAGACGGCCATTTTTGCCCGGAAAGGTCCTTTCGCGGAAATAGGGTAAAACAAACAGGTCAATAATCCCCCAGTCACGGAGTATGGAGAGATGTACCATTGGCTGCCCCAGCTTTTCTTCCATGCTTATATCTTCTACCATATCGGTCTGGTTTATGATATCGACAAGATGAATAAATTCTGTCACTCCCCAGAATACTTTTCCTATCCCTACCCTAAGCTCCCATGTATCCTTCAGCAAGAGATAGTTCAACTCACGGATATCGAAATGGGTCCGTTCAGGGTCAGCACTGTCAAATCTCGCAAAGGGGGTAATAACAAAACTCGAACCATCTTCCAGCTCATGGTAAAATTCTGGTTGCATTGAAAGGGACAGGCTGTTCTGTTCCTGTCCCGAAAAAAGCGGACCATGGGAAAAGGCCTTCCCCTCAGTGGAAATGTATCCTGAGAATTCATATGCTGAGGTATTAGATATTAATAAGAGAACTAAAATGATACTTACCGCAAAAACAGCAATTATCTTTTCAAATTTTTCCCATTTTTCTGATGATTCGTCTTTTGTGTTCATAATGCGTTCTTTTTATTTAATACCAGGGCAGACGCCCCACGACCGGGCGGACACCCACAAACAGGGCAGGCACAGGGCCTGCCCCAACGTTTTATCTTGCTCTTTTCAGGCTGTTCTTTGAAAAATCATTTTTTGTAAGCCCGGTCTGGAATTTGTATTCAGACCATACGAGCTGTGTGTTTTTTCCGTTTTGATGATTGACCATTTGCATCTCGTCAGCACGCCAGTATCTGTCAAGATATTTCCGGTAATCTCTAAAAGTCAGCGTCTTTAGGTGCGAGTTCTTCCGGTCAAAATATTCAACTTTCAGTGGACGGTACTCTTTCATGTCCAGCCAGGTCACTTGCCGTGTGTATCCTGAGTTCTTTTTATCAACAGGGTAATATTCAACAACAAAGCAATCCTGTCCGTCATAACCTTCATCGCGTAACCATTTATAAGTATACTTCTCTACCTCCTGACTCGATATGTCTTCATAGGAAAATTCACTCCCCATAAAGGACCCTGACTTGTTCCGGGAACTTATACGTTTCACTCTCTTCAGGGCAGGCAGGTACAGCCATTGATCATCGTCACCTGTCTTATGCGTATAATTCAGAAATGCCGTACCCTTAACATCTCTCGGAGTATCAAATATGGAAAGGCTCTTGTCACCATCTCCCGGGACCTCGAGTGTCTTGACCCTGATTCTACGTGTACTCTCCTGGCCATGTTTGTTCCTTAGAGTCATTGTCATCTGAGCAGTAACGTCTTTAAACCCGTCATTGCGCGCATCAGCCTCCCGGGCAATAGCCAACCCTTTTTCTTTAGTGCCCTCCGCCCGCACGTTCACGATAATTATCAACACAATTCCCAAAACCATCAAGACCGTAATTGTTAAAAGCTTTTTCATCATACTTCTCCTTTTACATTTCATACATAATATAATCCATTGAGATGCGCAGTGCTGTTTTTCAAAATAAACAGCGATACCACAGTGTAGAATCATCCAGCATTAACAGACCAGAACATAGTGCTATAAATTCGGCTCAACAAAAAACTGCATTTCAATAATATATCGCATCTGTTAATTTTGAAAAACAGCACTGCGCATCTCATACAATACTATCCAACAAAAAGACCAAAATTATTTACCGCCCCTATCAACCTTCATCAACAACGCAGGCAAAAAGAAAAAATCCATAACAAGGGCTATCGATATCGTAATGGCAGTCAGTAATCCCATCTCAGAATTCATTTTATACCCTGAAAGAGTCAAAACCATAAAACCTGAGACTAATGCCGCAGTAGTGATCCACAACGCGGTCCCAACAGTATTGAATGAATACCTGACGGCTTCTTGTGAATCCATGCCGTGCTCCCTCCGTGCCCGGAGATATTTACTTATAAAATGCACTGTATCATCCACCACAATTCCGAGTGTCATCGCCACAACGACCGAAAGTCCAAGCCCTACCTGACCGACCAGGATACCCCACAAACCAAAAGCCATTAACGCGGGTGCAAGGTTCGGCACAAGGCTCAACATCCCGAGCTTGAAACTCTTGAATGCAAATATCATCAGACCGGAAATAAGCACAAGTGCCAGAAACGAGGCCCCAAGCATGCTTTTAATATTGCGTTCTGAAATATGTGCCCACATAATCGAGAGTCCAGACCCGTACGTAAACATTTCCTCAGGGGCGTTTGCCTTCAACCACTGACGTGCATTCATGTCCATTTCACGCATTTCTCTAGCTGTCATTCCCCTGAGAGTAATAATCATCCGCGTTGCTGATTTATCCACGTTAATCTGGTTATTAAGGTCCAGACCGAACGGGAGTGACATTTCATACAACAGCAGGTATTGGGCAGCGAGATCACGTTCTTTTGGCAGAGAATAATATTTTTCATCATCTCCATGCATATTTTTGTTCAGCCGTTTCATTGTATCAGTAATGGTGTTAACATGAACTACCTTGGGCTGTTTGCGGTACCAGTTGGCAAACTCTTCCACACTATAGAGGTATTCTGGTCTGTTTATTCCTCCTGTCTCACCGGAATCCAGAGAGTATTCAATTACATCAAACCCTGTAAGATGTTCCTGGGCAAAATCAGTCGATATGCGAATATCATAACTCTCATCAAAATACTTGACCCAGTCGTCATTCAGTTCGATTTTTGTTATTCCGATTGTAAGGACCACTGCCACTGCCAGTATACTGAAAAAAAGGACCCGGCGTCTCTTGATAACAAAATCAGCCAGTTTGTTGCACGCACCGCATACAACACCTGTCTCCGTAGTCTTTGCCTTTACGCGCAAGGGAATGACAGCCAGTAGTGCGGGAAGGAATGTAACTGAGTATACAAATGCTGCCACTACACCCATGGCTACTGTATTGCCAAGTTCACGAAAAGGCGGTGCATCGGAAAAATTCATTGTCAGAAAACCGATTGCAGTAGTAATACTTGTAAGAAAGACCGGTTGGAGATTTATTCTCAACGATTCTGTAATTGCCTCCAGCTTTCCAGCACCCATACGCATCTGATGAAACACGGTCGACATGATATGAACACTGTCAGCCACCGCGAGTACTAGAATAATAGTAGGCGCATTCACAGAGGCAGGATTCATAGTTATCCCTACCCAACCTGCCAGTCCCAGTCCTGTAAATGTTGAGACCAGAATGATTGACATTGTCGCGAAAGTCCCTGCAAAAGACCTTAAGGTAATACCAATGATAAGCAATATCACAAGAAACATTGCAGGATTGAGTTTGGACATGTCGTCCATTGCTGCCTCACCGAAGGCATTGTCGAACATAACACCACCAGTCAGGTAAACCTCTATTCCCGGATATTTCTCTTTGAATACTTCTTCCATTTCACGGACATATGCAGCGACCTCAGGCACTTCGTTCATTGACTTTCCGGGCATAAGGATATTGACACTCACACTCGTTACATGTCCCTTGTCCGATATAAGCCGGTTTGCAAGAAGCGGCTCGGAAAGAGCGATCCGTTTAATATCTGCTATCTCATTAGCCGACATTTCTTTTGCATTTAATACAAGGTCTTCCACTATGAGGTCATCTTCTTCCGCCCTTGTATGCTGATAATTAGTAATGGAATCTACCCTGTTTGAATACGGTATCTGCCATGATGCCTCTGTCAGCTCCTCAATCATGCCAAGTGTTTCACTTGTAAATATATTCCCGTCTTTCGGAGATATTATGAATGCAACATTATCGATCCTGTTATATGTATTTTCGAGTGCTTCCAGTGCTTTTAGCTGCGGGTTCTCATCACTAAAAAAAATCCTTGTATCGTTTACAAATGTTAAATAGCGTGTCCCATGCGCAAGTGCTGCAATAAGTAATACTGACACGGCTATTACCAACCATTTATGCTTTACAACCATTTCGCTTAATCTGTTTTCAATCCAGGTCATCTTTTTGCTCCTTAATTAGTATTGCAGTGTATGTTAGTCCATCAAATCATTTTTTATTGCAGATATATTTTAATCTCAGATTTCTCTATTATTTCCAGAAACGTAAAGTACTCGGCGCTTGTTCTATGATTCGAATAATTTCGAACATTATAAACAAAAAATTTATTTCAGAAAGTCCTTTATCTCTTTTACGACCTCCTCGTTTACAGTACAACGATATGTCTGCCCTTCCCTTTCACAGGTAATCAACCCGGCGTTCTGCAATTCCTTGAAATGGTGAGATATAGTTGAACGTGAAAGTTTCATGCAATCACAAATTTTAGTAAATGCCTTTTCAAGCCCGCCTTTAACACAGCATGTTGCAGGTTCATCCTTAAACTTGAACTCGCCACCAACCTTAACCCCTTCTGGTGAGCAGCAGTTCTGGTAGATCATCATAAAGATCTTCAGGCGTTGTTCATTTGAGAGAGCTTTAAAGATTTTTGAATAGTTCGATAGTTCCATGTTTATAGAATAGTCTAGTTTTCTCTCCTTGTCAAGTTTTTTTTGGCATCAATTTAATTCAGCCTCAATATATTGATTTAATGAGACTTATCACTCAGCATGTTTTTTTATTTTCGGAGGCGTCCTGAATTTTAATGTAGAATCTTTTCTGTCGCACGCAAATATGTTCTGCTCGTTATGGTAAAAATCACAGCCATTATCAAGTTCTTTTTTGAGGGCGGCCCTTGCGCGATGGAGCCTTATCTTTACTGCATCAAGCGAGATCTGGAGTATGTCAGATATCTCCCTGTTCTTAAAACCTTCCAGTTCACTGAGCAAAATCACGACCTTGTAATCTGACGGAAGCTTATCGATATATTCCCTTACACATTCACTCATCTCTTTGCGGACAAGGCTCTGGTCAGTCCGGCTTTTTGAATGCCCGATCCAGTCATTTTTATCCTCTACTTCACCTACAAACTCTCCCGGGCTACGTCTGGATGATGACAATCTCATTCTGTCCAGGGCGGCATTGGTAGCTATTCGGTATATCCATGTTGAGATTCCGGACTTACCTTTAAAACCTTTCAGCCCTTTACTGACCTTAACAAAGACTTCCTGCGTAATGTCTTCCGCCTCATAAACGCCAGCAAGACGTGATATATAAGAGAGGACTTTCGGGTAAATTTCTTTATAAATCTTATTGAAATCGATATCCATTGATTTTGGGTACAAATCAAGTATTTCCTCATATATTATCACAATTATTTCATCTATTTAATTTTTAATACATTCTTGTAGTACGAAAATATTGATAATATTCTCTTTTAGGTTTAGAATTGAGAAAAGGGGAAAACAAATCCCACTAATTTTATACGCCATGTTGAATAAACTAAAATTTCTTGGACATCTCTACATATACAAACTCAAAGGCCTGTTGGGGCTGAAGAGAGAGAACATAATGCCGGCCATAAATGACTATTACAGACCCGGGTTCCTGAAGCTAAAGAAAGAGGATGTTGCGGTAATCCTGCCTCACTGCCTGATAGATAGCAAATGCCCCGCCAAGTTTTCAAAGACGGACGGAATTATCTGCAAAAACTGCCAGCTCTGCGGATGCGGTAAGATCCATGATTCTGCCATAGACAAAGGGTATCAGTTCTATATTACCCCGAGCGTTGGTTTTACAAAAAGACTGGTCGGAAGAAAACAATTAAAGGGCATCATCGGAGTGGCTTGTGATTATGAAATAGAGAAGGGCATAGCTTCAGAGAAGATCACGATCCGCGGCGTACGGTCAAACGGCACCAGTGTAAAGACACAGGGGCTCCGTCTTCATGAGTATGATTGTATTCATAATGATGTTGACTGGGACAAAATTGAGGAGTTGATGTAGCTTTTCCAGAAACCCTTTTTTTATTGCAATTGAGATTTATGCTAAGTAAGTATACTGTAAGTATTAACCAATTCGTTACTTCCTTCAAAACAGACAAATTGTAATCTTGTTTGCTGATTATCATTAAGCGAACTTCCAACTGTAAAGCTTTCCGTCACTTCCAAGTCTTCCCTGTCGCCTTTTCTTACATTTTCTCCTTCTGGGTTATTTAAAAAGATATAATATCAACAAGATACATTCTGGTATGCCTTTTGCAATATACATACAAAATAACACTCTAATGCGGAGGTAATAAGAATGAAAACTCGAAAGACCATGAAGAGCTTGATAACTGCTGTTTTTGTTTTAGTTGTTATATTTGCAATGTCCTCATATGCAGATGCAACAATTATAGATGGAGCTGTAACCGGCGGATCGGCATACAATAAAGGAGGTGTATTTGAACAACTTTATCCTTCTATTGGCAATGTAGGAAAAAACAACCACCAGAGCAATAATCTTTTTGCCTTTGATGAATTGCAGGATGTAACACTTGAATCGATTCTAAAGGTAAATATCGGATCAAATATAGCAAAGGGAACTGTAATCTCGAGCCATTATGTCTTTTTTGATCCTAGAAATACTAAAAAGCTTAAAGGTTATGTAGAGTTTGATGGCGACATTCTGGGTATTATTACAGGACGAAACAAACTTGTGAAGAGTGATTATCTCGGTGAGCCATCTGCCAACTACAAGAACCCGAAATTACGTGGACTTGAAAATATTGACTATGTTGGAATTAATACACTTGACCTCCACAAAATCGACATTGATTTTTTCAAGGCCAGCTCTCCTGGAGATTATATTCGTGTAATAACTGAGACAGCTGTACCTGAGCCGGGCATGCTGCTATTAATTGGTTTCGGCATGGCAAGTTTGTATGGCATTAGAGGGGGCGAACGCAACAGGAAGAATTAGCCTTCTAGTTAGGTATAGAATAATACTAAAGCGGGTGCTATCTTAGCACCCGCTTTTTTTCTGTCTGAACATAGGTACTGAAAAAACGTTATAAAAAGTTAATTACTGTGGAAATGTTCTTAAAATATTTGTTCCATATAAACAATAAAATCTATATAATAAACTCAAAAGGCAGTATTCCTGCCAACATAGAGACCGTTATTGCTATATAAGTGGTATCAGGATTTTAAAATAATCTAGAAGAGGTTTTCGTATGTCAACAAACATCTGTATTGTATGTGCCTGGAGGGCGACCTGCCAAAAGAAATTCTCCGTAAGCGGAAGTGATATTAAGTGCTCCGATTTTGTAAAAGATGTCTCAATCAAGGAAAAATCTGAAGAGGAAGAAGAAAAGAAATAAAAACAGTCAATTAAAGATATCCTGCTATATGTCGATATAAATTATTGAAACCTTCAATGGGCGACAATTATTTAGCATGATATTCAAGATAATCAAGAAAAAAGAGTTGCAAAACCTCTTTGAATTACTGGCTTCATATAACAGGGTCGTCGGACCTGTAGAGACAGGAAAAGATAAAGAGGGCAAACCGGTATACGCCTTTAATGATGTAACAAATTTTAGTGAAATCCGACTTGATTATTCCACTACAAAGCTTCCAGCAAAGCGTTTTTTCCTACCATTTGAAGAAGACCTCGCAACTTTCAGTATTGAAAATGATAGCTGGGAAAAGAAAGTAGATTACAATGTAAAACACCCCGTTGTTTTTTTCGGACTTCACCCCTGCGATATAAACGCCTTCAACAAACTCGACAAGGTACTTATACATAGTTCTTACCCCATGCCCTACTACGCTGCAAAGAGGAAAAATATGTTTATCGTTGGCATTGACTGTATGCCACAGCCTCACTGTTTTTGCAGGTCCATGGGGGCAGATACAGCCCTTACCGGATTCGATATGTTCATTACGGATATCGGAGATAAGTACTTTGTAGAGATACTGACCGACACAGCATATAATTTCCTGAGAAATATTAAGACAACGGAACCTAAAGAAAAAGACCATATCAAATACATGAAAGTCCTGGAAGCAAAAAACAGCAAATTCAGTGCTCATGTGGACACTACAGACCTGACCAAAATACTCGACCTTGAATTCCAATCTGAGGTCTGGAACAAATGGGGAGAAAAATGTCTCGGCTGTGGTTCCTGTTCCCATGTATGCCCTACCTGCTACTGCTACGGAGTAGAAGAAACAGTCAACATCGACCTGAAAGGGGCAAGAAAAACAAAGATGCTCTATTCCTGCACGATCATCGATTTTGCGGAAGTTGCGGGAGGGCATAACTTCAGGCCGGAAAGATACAGCCGCCTGAAATACCGCTACTATCACAAGCACAGAGGGTTTGTCGAGGCATTTGAAGAATCTCTATGCGTAGGATGCGGACGCTGTGGAGAGACATGTCTTTCAGGAATCACTGTACCAGAGGTAATTGCAAGCGTTCGAGGAAGCGGGAGGAAGAAATGAAACCAGTGCTGAATTTTGTAGATATTGCAAAGCAAGACCATCATTCCCATAACAGAAAGGATGACATTGGCGCCTTTGAAAAAACATATCTCTCGGAAATAATGAGCATACACTATTTGACCGAATTCGAAATACTCTACAGGATTCAGGTAGTCGACCTAAATGATAGAAAGAGCTTCACTTTCCAACCAGGGCAGTTTGTAATGCTCGAAATTCCGGGGATAGGTGAAGCGCCCTTTTCCATATCTTCATCCTCCAGCATACACGGAGAAGTTGAATTATGTATTCGTAAGGCCGGGAACCTGACAGATTACCTGGCAAAACTCAAACGGGGCGCTAGAGTCGGAATACGGGGACCCTTTGGTACTGGATTCCCAATGGACAAGATGCACGGTCAAAACATTCTACTCATTGCGGGAGGCCTCGGCCTTGCACCTCTGCGCTCACCTATTTCATATGTCCAGGAAAACAGGAACCACTTTAAGGAAGTGGACATTATATACGGTACAAAATCACCATCCCAGCTACTGTTTACCTACCAGTACGATATGTGGAAAAAAGACGACCTCAATTTGAACATTATCGTGGACAAGGCAGACCGAGAATGGAAAGGTGCTGTCGGTATTATTACGACGCCTCTGGAAAATTTACTAGAAAACAGGGGAAAGGAATATTATCATAATACATACGCCATTGTCTGCGGCCCGCCAGTGATGTTTCAGTTTGTATGCAACATGCTTAATGAATTTCATATACCCATGCAGAAAATGTTTGTCTCGCTCGAGAGGCGCATGCATTGTGGTATGGGCAAGTGCTGCCGCTGTAATGTGGGTTCAACATACACCTGCATGAAAGGGCCTGTCTTTGATTACTGGACCGTCATGAATCTAAAGGAGGCTTTTTAGATGGCGCCGAAAGAGAAGGATGTACGCACTTATCTAGGTGTGCCGCTGATTAAGCCAAGGGTCGCATTTTTTGATTTTACTTCCTGTGAAGGGTGTCAACTCCAGATAATAAACAATGAGGGTACACTTCTCGATTTCCTCTCACTAGTTGAGGTCGTAACCTTTCGTGAAGCAATGTCCGAAAAATCAGACGATTATGATATAGCCTTTATAGAAGGCAGCATTACAAGAGATGACGAAATAAAGAGACTCAGAAAAGTACGCAATAATGCTAAAATCCTGGTTACCCTGGGTTCCTGCGCATCATTTGGCGGAGTAAACCAGCTTAAGAACAATTTCAAAAATCCGGACCGTCCTAAAAAGATTGTCTACGGTAAACATCCGATTGAGAGCGGACATGTCAGGGCCGTGGATGAAATCGTCAAGGTCGACATGAAGATACTCGGATGCCCTGTCAAAAAAGAAGAGATTGAAAAAGTAGTCATGCATATCGCCCTCGGAAAAACCGTAACATTCCCGAAGTACCCTGTATGCATAGAATGCAAGGCAAATGAAAACGTCTGCCTCTTTAACCTCGGCGAACCCTGCCTCGGGCCTATAACACGTGCAGGCTGCGACTCCTGGTGTCCGAATAGTAAAGCTGGGTGCTGGGGATGCCGCGGCCCTTCAGAAGACGCGAATATAGATCAAATGGTCAGGATATTGAAAGACAACGGATTTTCCAAAGAGACCATAATGGACAGGCTAGAGTGCTTCGGGGGTTTTCAGACCCTGATTAAGGGAGTAAAAAAATGAAAAAGACATGCACTGTTAATATAAAACATCTGACACGCGTTGAAGGCCATGGAAATATAAAAATAAAGGTAAAAAACGGAAAACTCCAAGAAGCACGCTGGGAGGTTGTTGAAACACCAAGGTTCTTTGAAGCCATCCTGGTCGGAAAAAACTGGGACAATGCCCCTGTTTTAACGGGCAGGATCTGTGGTATCTGTTCAATAGGACATACCCTGGCAAGTATCCGCGCTATTGAAAACGCATTTAAAATTATTCCGAGCGAACAAACCCGGAAACTTCGCCTGCTCTTGAAGCATATGGAAACGCTTCAAAGCCATATACTTCACCTATGTTTCCTTGTTCTGCCCGATTTCATGAATACCAAAAGTGTATTCCCTCTTATACAATCACATGGTGACCTCGTGCTCCTTGCTGCAAGAATGAAGAAGCTTGCCAATGACGCTTGCGACTGCATCGGGGGACGTAGGATGCATCCGACACGCACTGTTGTAGGAGGGTTTACTGTCATGCCGGAGAAGGAAGATCTTCAAAAATTATCAGAAAGCTTAAAGAGCGCTTCCAAAGACCTGGCAGTAATTGCAGAACTCTTTGCTGGATTCTCTCTCCCCGATTTTGAGAGAGAGACCGAATTTGTCTCATTAAAAGGAACTGACAGCTATCCATTTATAGGCGGAGATCTGGTATCAAGCGACGGTCTGCATATGAAAGAAGAAGACTATAAAGAAATGACTAATGAATACATGGTTGAACAGTCAACATCAAAATGGTGCCGACTTTCAAGGGACTCTTTTGCAGTGGGCGCATTGGCCAGAATCAATAATAATTTCGATTTTCTATGCCATGAAGCAAAGGAGGTTGCAAGAAGTTTCAACCTCATCCCTCTAAACCATAATCCGTATATGAATAATGTCGCCCAGCTTGTTGAATGCGTTCATATCGTTAACGATTCCATCACTCTTATTCACGAACTCCTTGATTCGGAATACACCGAACCCCGTCAGAAAGTTATTCCCAGGAAAGGAGTCGGCGTCAGTGCGGTTGAGGTACCAAGGGGGACGCTATATCACAGTTATGAATTTAATAGCAAAGGCAAGATCGTAAAATGCGATTGTGTAATCCCCACCGGTCAAAACCATGCCAATATACAACATGACCTGGAATCTCTGGTAACAGAATACGCCCGTACCGGAAAAAACGACAGAGAACTGGAACTCCTCGCCGCCATGCTCGTAAGGGCCTATGATCCCTGCATCTCATGTTCCGTACATTAAGGACCGAATAATCCATCATTTGTTTATGTCATTAGTAACCATATGAGTGTTAATTACTTTAAAAGTGTCGGATTCTCTAACATTTTCAATCATTAAATAAACTGATTGTGTCGGATTTTCTAACATTTGTATTACATAAGCTAATTGTGGCATTCATTTATATTTTAAATCCAATACGTTAGGAGCTGGCACGGAAAATGTATATAAATAAGCAGATATAATCGCCAAGTTGAATATAAATTAATAATTAGTTAAGGCACATGGCTATAAGAAGATTTTTAAGAAAGCGTATAACTTTCCTGTATCTTTTCATGATCATGTCAGTAATGACTGTTTTACTGATCTATGCGCATTCAATAATAACTAAAAAAAACAGAGTCAATGAATTCCCTCCCGGCTTAATGAAACAAATCGTCAAACTGAATTCCAGCATTCCTCAGGTAAGATGGTTTGCGGCCCATGATCTGGGAAAGCTAGGAACAGAGGCTATCCCGGCAATTCCGTATTTAATAGAAAATCTGGATGATAATACGAAATTACGTTTAGATAATGGAATGCTCTGGCTTGAAATGGAGAATGACCAGGGGACCCTAACCAGTCCGTCCTTAAAAGCATCTGAGTCATTAATAATTTTGACCGGAAAAAACTTTGGTACTGATTCAATAAAATGGAGAAAATGGTGGGATGAAAAAGGGCCAAAATTCCGACAGTATTCTCAAAATTAGGAAATGACTAACATCCCTACCCTACTTTCACCTTCCATATCGTTTCGTCTTTTTTGTCTTCCAGTATAATTCCTTTTTCAGCAAGTTCATTACGGATATCATCAGCTGCAGCCCACTCTTTCTTTTCTCTGGCCTCGCGTCTCTGATTAATCTTTCCCAGGATATCGTCTTCTGAAAGATCTATATTTTTCACTTTCGCAAGGGCGCTGTTCCATTCAGTCGGGGTTTTATTAAATATATTAAGAACTCCTCCGATTTCAGCAAGAAGGTCTCTTGTCTGTATGACCAGTCCCTTTGCCTTTTCTCCTGATGGTTTTGAATCAAGAAATCTGTTGACTTCCCTGATCAATTCAAAAATATGTCCCAGCGCTAACGCGGAATTAAAATCATCGTCCATAGCATTATGAAATTTGTCTTTAAAAGAAGAGAGAAGTTCTTCCAGTTCAACTGCTGATGTCAGTTTTTCCTTTGGACCAGACGTTTCAATAAAATCACTTATTCGTATAACAGTTGAATAGTACCTGTCAATAGAGAGTTCAGCCTCATTCAGCTGCAGGTCCGAAAATTCTATAGGACTTCTGTAATGCGCAGATAATAGAAAATATCTGACGACCTCTGGCTCGTATTTTTCAAGGATCTCCTTTATCGTAAAGAAATTCCCCAGGGACTTGGACATCTTTTCTTTATCAACAGTAATAAAACCGTTATGCATCCAATACTTCACAAAAGGCTTGCCGGAAAAGGCCTCACTCTGCGCAATCTCGTTTTCGTGATGAGGGAAAATAAGGTCAGCCCCTCCACCGTGGATATCAAAACTATCTCCCAGATATTTAGACGACATGGCTGTGCATTCTATATGCCATCCAGGCCGACCCTTGCCCCACGGACTTTCCCAAAAAGGTTCTCCTTCTTTTGATGTCTTCCATAGAGCAAAATCAAGTGGACTCTTCTTTCTTTCATCCACATCCACCCTTGCACCTGACACGAGATCTTCCATGTTCTTCTTTGAGAGTTTACCGTATCCTTCAAACTTCGCGACTGCAAAGTACACATCACCTTCAACAGGATAGGCATAGCCCGTATCTATAAGACCTTGGATGGTTTCTATCATTTCATCTATATGATCGGTGGCATTAGGCTCGATATCAGCACTGCCTACACCAAGCAGTTTCATGTCACGGTAATATTCATCAGTATATTTCTTTGCTACTTCATCTGTAGAAATCTGCTCCTTTGCCGCACGTGCTATGATTTTGTCATCTATGTCCGTAATGTTTCTTACATGTGTTACTTCATACCCTTTATATCTCAGATACCTCTTAATAATATCAAAGACAACTGCGCTCCTTGCATGGCCCAGATGGCACACATCATACGCGGTTATTCCGCAAACATACATGTTTACTTTCTTCGGGACAAGCGGTATGAAGTCCTCTTTCTTTCCGCTCATCGTGTTATAAACCTTTATCGTTTCACCCTTACCTTCCAAGATGCTAAGTCTCCTCTCAAGTTCGTTTATGTAAATCTTTATTTCATCAAATTTCTCTTCAAGCGGGTCGGGTATATGCACATGGTCAAGCATCTCCACCGGACCATCATCGAACATCTTCACGACCTTCTTTTTTATAACTCTTCCTGGTACGCCCACAACGATAGAATTTTTCGGTACTGAATCCAGCACAACCGAGTTGGCACCTATTTTAACATTGTCTCCAATTGTTATTGCGCCAAGTATTTTTGTCCCAGCTCCGACAACAATATTATTGCAGAGGGTCGGGTGCCTCTTGCCCTTTTCCTTGCCTGTACCGCCAAGAGTAACTCCTTGATAGAGCAGGCAGTTTTCACCTACTTCGGATGTTTCCCCAATAACAACACCCATTCCATGGTCAATAAAAAAGCCTTTGCCTATCTTTGCGGCAGGATGTATTTCAATGCCCGTAAAGATTTTAGCAACCTGTGACAAAAATCTCGGGAAAAAAGGAACATTGGCTTTCCATAACATATGATTGAGCCTGTAGAAAAAAATCGCGTGAAAGCCTGAATACGCAAGCAGGACCTCGAGCTTGCTCTTTGCGGCCGGGTCCATTTTAAAAACAGTCTCAAAATCGCCCTTTATATCATCCAGAAATCCCATAGCTGGTATTATACAATAATCCATTGACCGTTATCCGTGCTACGGTCTACGGTCCACGATCCCCGGCCTTTATCTGTAATTCACAAACTCTATATGAATTCCGAGGTCTTTTTCCTTTAACATACTCATGAGGGACTGGAGGTCATCAATCTTTTTTGCCTTAACCCTTAGCTGGTCCTTCTGAATTTCAGACTGGACCTTGAGTTTGGTGCCTTTAATTATCTTTACGATTTCCTTGGCTTTTTCAGTAGATATTCCCTGTTGAAGCGAAACAGGCTGCTTTACTGTTCCTCCCAGGGCAGATTCAATTTTCCCATAGCTTAATGCCTTAAGAGGCACTTTTCTTTTTACCAATTTCCCCTGAAGTATATCAGTCACATTCTGGAGTTTGTAGTCATCGTCAGACGTCAGGGTAATCTCATTATTTCCGGCATCAAGCTCAATATCACTCTTACTTCCCCTGAAATCAAAACGCTGTCCTATTTCTTTTAACGCCTGTTGTATTGCGTTGGAAACTTCCTGCAAATCCACTTTACTGACTATATCAAAACTGTGTTCCGCCATAAACGAAAACCTCCCTTTATAATGTTTGGTTCATTATTCTAAAGCAGAATTAAAGAAAATTCAAAATTCAATATTCAACATTCAAAACAATATTATTAATTTTATTTATTTAGCAATCAATATCTGGCTAATCTGCTCATTCATATAGTATCATGTAAGTGTTTTATAACATAATTACATTAGCTTTCCAGGAGAACCGCAAAATTGAATACTATTTATCTTACAATTTCATCAATATTAATTTCGTTTTTTCTCATTCATTTCCCAACAGCGAGCTTTGCAATAGACAAAGGTGGATGCATGACATGTCACAGATATCCAGGATTCGTCAAGCTAATAAAACCTGATAGCTTTAAGGTGATGCATATTGATGAAGAAAAACAGCTCGCATCAAAACATGGTTCAACGGACTGCAAACAATGCCATCCCAATACCGTAAAGATACCCCATACCGATGTAACGGAAGTTGCCTGTACCGTTAAATGCCATGCTGAAGACAAAGAATTAATTGACGATATAGAAGCCTCATATTACGTCAATTTTCACAAAGAGGAAAGGTTCGCGATCACACGTCTTGACGATGGAACTTCCTGCAGAGTTTGTCATCCTCTTTATCCTCACAGTGTAAACAATAAGGTCAGGGCGTTTACCAATATGCATACCGGTTTCATGCTCTGTGAAGTCTGCCATCTCAAAAAAGATGGGCTTGATGATTTGATATACGCCTGGAAAGATCCCGAAGAATTTGAATTCACCGGGGAACCTTACGGGACCCATAAGGAAGAGGAAATAAACGAAGCCGAAAAACCGGCGAAAGATAAGAGTTTTATTTCAAAAATGCTCCATATTTTCTCTGAAGAAGATGGTGGTGACAACGATGAAGAAACTAAGAAGACCAGGAATATTATTTCAAGAATAGCGGTATTCAAAATCGGAGAAAACGGGACTGTCTTATATGTAAACACAACCGATAACAATAAAGCCAGGGAACATCTCAAAGTGGAAAAAGACCTCAGTGCCAATGAAAAGCAGGAACAGCTGGACTACTTTCACAGGGACATTGCGAAAAAGGAAATAAGCATTGCCTGCGGTGAATGCCATTCACCAGAAGGGATTCTAGATTTCAACAAACTCGGTTTCAGTAAACACAAGGCAAACGACCTGGAGTACCTGAACATCAAAGGGATGGTGACTAAATACAAAACCTTCTATTTACCTAACCTGTTCGGACATTAACAACAGGAGATATTATTCTTCCCCTGACTTTTCGCCTTATACAATCTTTCGTCACTCGCAATGAGCAGATCATCAGGTAATAAGCCATGCTCCGGAAAAGTGGCGATACCGAAACTTGCTGTTATCTTTACCTTCCTGTTATTCAGCACGGGTATTTCGAGCTCTTCAACCTTTACCCTGAGCCTGTCGATAATTCGGGCAGCTGTCTGCCCGTCCGAGTCCGGCAGGATTATCATAAACTCATCCCCTCCATACCTTCCTACAACGTCCTGGTTTCGTATGGTATTTGTAATGAGCTGCGAAAAGGCCTGAAGGACAGTATCCCCGGAAAGGTGTCCATGTTTATCATTGATTATCTTGAAATCATCCATATCACAGATCACAACAGAGAACATCTTGTTTTGACGTTTACTTCTCTCTATCTCTTTTATAAGAAATTCACTAATAAATCTCTTGTTATAAATATTGGTAAGGGCATCTGTAGTAGAGAGTCTGACCTCTTCCGTAATGTCCCGCATTATCAACTGGTATCTTCCATTTTCCATGGTACTGTGCGACTCCAGGAAAAAACCGGAAACTTCATAAACTCTGTCGTCTTTTTTTAGCTTTATATTTTCTATTTTGCTGACTTTATGTAAAGCATCATGAATTTTCTTCCAGCTCTTTTCAGGCAAAAAGGGTGTCACTGGTTTATCCAATATAAGCTTTCCGAACTTACTGATGACCTTGTCATTTGCCCAGACTATCAAATGCTCCGTCCCTGTATCAACCACCTCAAGCAGCATTTCAGGAAGGAGGTTAAGGATCTCTTTTGCGTTTCTCAGTTTTCTTTCAACAAATTTACTGTAGTCACCTTCCAGGTTCTTGATCACGTCCCTTATGGTAATTACATTAAGGGCCTTCCCGTCCTGATCAATAATTAGTATCCTTCTTATATTTTTGTAATTCATTACTTCGACAATCTCAACAAGGGGGGTATCAAGGTATGCACTGTCTACTGGTGTCGACATATATTCTTTTACTTTTCTGTCTATTCTGACATCGCTGTATGCCAGACTCAATACGTCTTTTTCAGTCATTATCCCTACAGGTCTTCCATTCTCAATTACAGCAACAGAACTGATTTTATTGTCCACCATCTCTTTCAGTACATTATTCAGCGGATCTTCAGGAGTAACGCTTATTAAATTTCCTACGTCCTTTAAAATATGTTTGACCTTAATAGTAAGACGGTAAAAATCCTCTTCAACATATTTAAGCAGGTCCTGCTGTGTAACAAGACCAAGGAAATTATTTTCATTATCCGTTACGATTACACGCCTGATTTTATTGTCTATTGTTAAGTTAAGGGCATACCCTACAGATCTGTCTCCCTTTGTTGAGACAAGTGACTTTGTGGCGAATTTATCAACAGTTTCGTCCAGGTTGATGCCTTCGTAAAGAAATCCGACAATATCTCTTTCTGTCAGTATTCCAATAGGGCTCCAGCCCTCCAGCACAACCACTACACCCTTCTGGTTAAGGTCCATCAATTTGATCACTTTTCTTAACGTAGTATAGTTCTGTACAAAAACATTCTCTTTAATCGCAATATCTTTTAATAATAAATTTACCATTATTCCCATCCCCCGCTTTAGCGTATGTTATATAATGAACTTCTTATCGACACTTTAAGGGAAATCCTGAAGTACTTGCCTGTTTTTTTTTGATATTTTCGTTGATACTACAGAAATGCAGGGACTTATGGTTTGATATCCGGCAAACAGAAAGATCACATTAGGGCATCAAAAACCTGTACTTATTTATTAAGACAGGAGGTTAGCACGCTTTAAAAAAAGCATAAAAGGATGATTTTCGAGTGACTCCGAAAGAGCTCCGGCAAGTGTCAATCCGCAATCAGTGCAGGTTTCAACATTCATAAGCACAGTCCCACAGGCAGGGCACTCACCACTGAAATATGATGATTCCATCTCTATTCCAGACACATAATATTCTTTAATAAGTTCAACTGCAGGAATAAATGATTCTTTTTGCACGTAGAAAACATACTCCTTACACCCGCAACCTGAGCATGATACCGAGGTTACAGCCTGTTTTTCATACGGAATTCTATTTTCAATGAGCATTTCCCCTATAACAACTGTCTCTTCAGAGCTGAATCTTGGTATTTCGATAAGATCCCCTTCCAGCCTTGGTCCTGTCTCGCCTGAACTCTCCACAATCTCTTCCTCCAAAACAGGGACCGTTACTCCTCTATTACCAAGTACTGACTTAGCCACTTCAACCGCCGGATCTCCATATTCCTGCCCAATATTCCTGGCTATCTCGATCAGTACTTCATCTGCGAGGTCTTCATAAGCTTTTCGTAATTCCTCTCTTCCGGGCATTTCCATATCAATTATTTCTCCTGATACTTTTCAGTATAGCTATCTTAAGAAAATAAACTCGTTACGCACAAAGGTCCTATCAGCGCTCCGATAAAAACCATGCCCTTGTCCATAGGCGAAGGCAGGTCTTCTTTCTTGGAATAAAAACACAATAAACTCACTCCAGCACTCATCACAAAAACTGCTATTCCTAATGACATTCCATGTATGCCGGTAAGTACTCCGAGATAAATAATAAGGGCAGGAAGAGCCAGAAATACAAAAAGGAGTACAGATAACGTCCCTAAAAACCCTATGTACGGATTCATCGGCCTTATTGAGTTTTCAAAAAACCTGTTGAATTTAGACTTATGTATCTTGAAATCCAGCGCAATGGTCTTATAAAAAACTTCATTAACCTCCAGATATCGTTCGTACTTAATAATTATCCAGAATAATAAAAAGCAGAAAACAGGCATGCAGACTAAAAACAGAACAGAACCCGGCAGATAATTATATGTCATTAAGATTCCATAATGAAAAAGAAATGCAAGGACTGTTGAGAGAATAATGGCCTTGATAAATGGCCCTAAAGGATGTGATTTCCATGAGAGCATTGTCTTTTCCGTACGTTCAGTTCTTTGCCGATGGTTACATTTCAGGGTAAACATTAATAAAGAATTATAAACCTCCTGATAAGAATAATAAAGCTGAAAACATAATTGCTGGTTGAAGTCACTTTTTCGAAGAGGTTACTTCATGCATTTATATTGATAAAATTAAAACTATAACTTATACTCAATTCAATTAAGTATTTATTTAACTTTTAAATTGTGCTATACATACTCATGAACAAAATCATCGCTATTTTGATTACATGTTTATTTATACTTCCTGTCACTGTTCATGCACAGGACCCTACTAGCAAATCCGAATGCATAAGCATGCTTAAGCCACAACTGCAGATTCAGTGTAACACTTTCTTCGGCAGCGACAAGCCCGAACAACGTCAGTTATGCCTGGATAATATCAATCAGGAAACGGAAAAACAGTGCGGACGCTTCTTCAGCGGAGGCAATTTTTGTTCAACATGCACGTCTGAATGTATCAATCAATATAAAGAAACCGACCCGACCCGAGTTGAATGTCTTCAAGTATGTTTAAGCAATCCAGCGTGTAAAAAGTAATTTACTATTGCTGAGATCATTTTTTCAATCCTTTTGTTTTCTCAGTACAGTCAAAGACTCCCCGCCTATTCCCCAGTTGTCAGTATCTATTTCATCAATTACAACATACGTTGATTTAGGGTTCTTACCCAGAACATCAGAAAGCAGATTTGTAACTCCCTTAATAAGCTCCCGCTTCTGATCCGCGCTTACCCCACCCTGCGTCACCTTGATATTTACATATGGCATTTCAAACTCCTTTCAATTTTAAAGATATAATTATTTATAACACTAAACACCTACAAGCCCGGATTATTCCCCGAGCAAAAGGGGCTTCTGTTTTAAAAATGGTAAGATCACCATACAATAAATTGATATCTTTTCAGATAATAATATTAATCTGTGACGTAATCTTCTGTATAGATGCTTTACCATTTTTAAAACAGAAGCCCCTTTTGCTCGGGGAACAATCCGCACATTCTAAAGGCTAAAACTAAACTTCCTCAACCTCAGGGCATTTGTCACAACCGTAACAGATGACATCCCCATGGCCGCTGCTGCGAACATCGGATTCAGGAGAATTCCAAATAACGGAAACAATACCCCTGCTGCAACCGGGATGAGTATAGCATTATAGGCAAACGCCCAGAAAAGGTTCTGTTTGATGTTCCTGATCGTGGCCTTTGAAAGAGCCAGGGAGGCAACAACGCCTTTAAGGTCACCACCTACAAGCGTTATATCCGATGCCTCCATAGCAATGTCAGTGCCCGTGCCGATCGCGATACCTACATCAGCCTGCGCAAGCGCCGGCGCATCGTTTATCCCGTCGCCAACCATCGCAACGACCTTGTTCTCTGACTGGAGCTTCTTGACCTCATTAGCTTTTTCTTCAGGCAGTACTTCTGCAAGCACCCTCCCGATTCCAACCTGTTTCGCAATTGCCTCAGCAGTCCTTTTATTGTCGCCAGTTATCATCACGGTTTCAACTCCGAGCTTATGAAGTGCTTTTATGGCCGGACCTGAGCTCTCTTTTAAGGTGTCAGCAACCGCTACAATACCTATCAATCTACTGTCCGAGGCTACATACATCGGTGTCTTTCCCTCTTCGGACAATTCTTTTGCTTTATTATTGAGAGCACCGGCATCAATTTTTTCGTCATCCATAAAATCAACATTACCTAGCAAAACAGTTTTTCCATTAATTATCACCTTAATCCCTCGGCCTGGAACTGCCCGAAATTCAGAAGGGTCTATAAGCGCAATATTATCTTCTTTTGCTCTGTTTATTATTGCCTCTCCAAGCGGATGTTCAGAACCTTTTTCAGCAGAGGCAGCAAGCCCCAGTATATCGGATTCCGTGAAATCTCCTGCTGCTGAAACAATGTCTGTTACAACCGGTTCTCCTTTTGTAAGCGTTCCTGTTTTATCAAAAATCAGGACTTTAATCTTATGAGCTGTTTCAAGCGCCTCCGCACCCCGAATAAGAATACCGTTTTCCGCGCCTTTACCTGTACCCACCATTATGGATGTTGGAGTAGCAAGACCTAACGCGCATGGACATGCAATTATCATTACAGCCACAAAATTCAACAGGGCGTAGGTCAGTCTGGGTTCTGGCCCGAAAAAAAACCAGACAATAAACGTTATGGTCGCTATGCCTATTACAGCAGGAACAAATACCGAAGCGATTGTGTCAGCGAGTCTTGCTATTGGAGGTTTGGACCCCTGGGCCTCCTGTACCATGTTTATAATCCGTGAAAGAACAGTCTCCCTGCCGACTTTCGTAGTCTCAAATTTAAATGAACCAGTCTTGTTCATTGTTGCCCCAACAACTACATCTCCAGCCCTCTTTTCAACTGGAATAGACTCGCCAGATATCATCGACTCATCGACCGATGAATATCCATGTCTTACAACACCGTCAACAGGGACCTTTTCGCCCGGCCTGACTAGTATAATGTCCCCTATTTCAACCTCATCTACAGGAATGTCCCTCTCCTCTCCATCTTTAATAATCCTGGCTGTCTTCGGCTGTAATCCTATCAGTTTTTTTATGGCCTCTGATGTCCTGCCCTTTGCCCGTGCCTCAAACAGCCTTCCGAGCAATATCAGTACAATGATCATGGCTGCAGTATCAAAATATACATGTGCCGAATATCCCTTTATCTCAAAAACAGCCGGGAAAAACGTTGCAGTTACACTGTAAGCATAGGCTGCCGACGTTCCAACAGCTATTAGAGTATTCATATTTGTTGTACCATGACGTGCTGCTGCCAGGGCCCCTGAATAAAATTGCCTTCCAACCCAGAACTGGACCGGAGTCTGAATCGCAAACTGTATGATAAAATTTATCTCTCTGGGTATGACAGCAAAAGCAGATAGCCCTATCCTGTCCCAGAATACAAGGATAAAAAGAGGGATAGTCAGTGCTGCACCGGTGATAACTTTCATTTTTAATTTGTTATATTCACGTTCCCTCTCTCTTTTCTCTTTTTCAACTATGTCCTCACCTTCTTCAATTTCAACAATGTCATAGCCAATATCTCTCAGAGCTTTTCTAAAGTCCCTCATACCTGCCTGTGCCGGCGTGTACTCGAGAGTGGCCTTTTCAGTGGCCAGATTTACTGAAGCCGATATTACCCCGTTAAGAGAAGCAAGACTGTCCTGCACCCGTTTGACGCACGCGGCACATGTCATTCCCTTTATAGGGATGTCTGTTTTTGTAGTAGAAACACCATAACCCATGTCCTTGACTGTCTTAATAAAATCTTCTACAGAAGATTCTGCCGGATTGTAATAAATCGTTGCCCTTTCGGCAGCCAGGTTAACTGCCGCGGTCTCCACCCCCTTCAGTCCTGAAAGTGTATTCTGTACCCTTGCTGAACACGCGGCGCATGTCATTCCAGTTACGGGAAGGTCTATTCTTTTGGCTCCTGAAGTTACAGTACTTTGTTTATCCTCCGTTGCGGGAACCGGGCAAACATTTTTGTCATCAGGTTTTATAAATTTCAGCGGTTTCATAAACAAACACCTCTCTTCCAGCAATTATATCACTCTGTTTACCCTTCAGGAAACAAAACAGTACCGGTCTTTGTATAATATATGCATCACATAAATAAAGGAACCATTATGAACTACTTATGCCGGATAATAATATCATCAATTTAAACCAAAAAGAACTCTTTAAGGCACTCAAATCTTTTCCTGTCGATTACGTTTATTCCCTGGCACCAAAGAGATATGTAAAACGGGGACTTGATTATTATGAAAAGAACAGCCTGCTGGATTTTAACTGGAGTTATGATTATTCCTCCCTTACTGCGATAGTATACGGAAGAAGACACTATTCAGTAGATATTTCCCTTTCAGGAAACGATCTGGCACTATCCTGCAACTGTCCGGACTGGTCAACTCTAACACAGTGCAAACATGTTATTTGCACGCTCATAACAATAAAAAATCTGTTCCAACCATTTTCTTCAGGATATTCGTCTCAGAATACCAGGCACAGGGCTGCGCTCACAAGAAGATTTTTTATTACTGATACAGACACACCAGCATCAGATAAGGCGGTATTATTCGAAATTGTACTTGAAATATCATCCTGTATCGATAGCGTATATGTCAGGGCCGACAATAAAAAAGTCCATCAATATGTACCCGGGATGCCAAAAGAGCTTAAACCTTTTGTTTCATCACCTTATTACGTACATTCTTTTTTAAAGCATCACCTCCTTAAGCATGGGAAGGCATATCCGATTTCTATTCAAAAAGATGGTAAGGAAACCAAAGTAGAATTCGATGAGAACATCTCTTACTCGTGTAAAACCTTGATCGATGCAAAAAAGAGCTTTATATCAGTAAATAAAATATGTACTGAGAACGGGAGAGAAAACGGGAACTTTTTTATTGAAAACGATTTTCTTATTGATTTTGACTCATGCAAAATCGGATTTTTACATGATAAAGGGGGGTGGGAACTATGGAACGATTTATTGGAATCAACCGGTCTTGAGAATGATTTCATTACAGGTCATGACGAAGAGTCGTTCAGAATACCGGCGAACAAGTTTAAGCAATCACAGATTATTGTACCCGCACCATCTCCTGGAAAAGCTTTGCCTGACAACCTGTTGCTGAAAGTCCGCGGACACAAAGTCCAGCCGGAAAAAGCAGCATATACGTACCAGGTGACCCTATTTCAATCACGGTTCAATAAGGATATGTTTAAAATAAAGGCTGAATGCAGCCTGAACGGCTCAGTACAGTCACCTTCACCCGGACTGTTCAGTTTTTTCACATCTATAGACTATAGACTAAGCAACTTCCTGCGGACAATAAAACGGAAGACTGTCCTTTACAAAGCGTTTTTCAATATGCTTTCAGCAAAGAACAAAACAACCGGGCAGAGTGCCATTAATAAAGCCCTTTCGGAGGGAGACTTTAAGAAAGCGAAGATCAAACTTGAAGCAAGCTGCTTTCTGAATGATTACTTAACGGTCTTTTTCAGGAATGAACAACAACTTCAGCTGCGTGACAACAACTGGACCATATCACCGGTTGATAAAAGGAAGGAATCCCTGCTTTACAGAGTGCCCTATGAAGTATTCGGTCCTAAAATATTCAGGAATATTCTTGAACATGACAGGATGCTTGTGCCCGCAGATGAACTGCATGAAAAACTGCCGTTGCTGTATGAAAAATTCAGAGAACATAATATCGATCTTTTCTATAAAAATAGCAGGGTGGTTGAATCAAAATGGGACTTTGCATTCAATGCAAAAAGGCCGAATAAAATGGACTGGTTTGAGATAAAACCGGAAATCAAGTGCGACGGTAAATTCATCGACGAATCTGAGTGGATAGAGCTGCTCAGAAAAAACACAATTACTGACAGAGACGGAGTAATCCGTATTATGGACACGAATACCCAAAAGCTATTTGATCTAATATCAACTATTTATTCTACACGGAAACTCTTAAAAATCGGCGGCAGGGGGAAGCAAATAGTAAGGATACCTAGACTTCAAATCCTGGATTGGATAGACCTCCGCAACAAGGGAATCAGGATCAGTCTTCCTCTGGAAGAAGAAAAGATACTGGAAAGCCTGGGCCACATCGATAAAATACCAAATCGTCCAATCCCCTCTATCCTGAAGGCAAAACTCCGGCCATATCAGAAGGATGCCTATTACTGGCTTTCATTCCTCCTCGAGCACAGGTTCGGTGCATGCCTTGCCGATGATATGGGGCTGGGGAAAACAGTCGAGGCACTTTCACTACTTGCAGGAATAAAAGAAGGTCTGGTCAAATCTCAATCAGCTTATAAATCGTGCCCACACCTTATTGTCGTTCCCCCGAGTTTACTTTTTAATTGGGAAAGTGAAATAAACAGGTTCGTTCCGGACCTTAAAATATATATGTATTCAGGTAAAGAAAGGAATACCTCTTTTAATGGGTATGATATAGTCCTCACTACATACGGTCTTGTCCGCAGAGACATAGAAATTCTAAATAAAATCAGATTTAATGTGATCATTTTTGATGAAGCCCAGGCGATTAAGAATATCTATTCAGATACAACAGGTGCCGTGAGGCAACTTAGTGCAAATTTCAGTCTGACAATGACCGGTACTCCGCTTGAAAACCATGTTGGGGAATACTATTCAATAATTGACCTTGTTCTTCCCGGACTGCTTGGAGAGTACAGTGATTTTAAACCGTTGATAAAACAGGAATCATCTCCTGATCTGGAGATAATAATCAAAAGGACCAGGCCTTTCGTGCTTCGAAGAACAAAAAGTAAAATATTAAAAGACCTTCCACCGAAAATTGAAAATAACATCTACCTTGAGTTGACCGAAAAACAGAAGGTCCTGTACAAAAAAACTGTCGAGCAGGTCAAATCGAATATAGATTATGCTTATAACAACAAGACAGAGGGCCAGGCAAAAATCATTGCACTTACAGCCATCCTGAAACTCAGACAGTTGTGTATTTCCCCTTCATTGATCTCAGGTGAATTAAAAGACCGCTCACCAAAGATCGATTTTCTAATAATTAAACTCAAAGAACTCCTGGACGAAGGCCACAGCGCGCTCGTATTCTCACAATTCACATCATTTCTTGACATACTCGAAAATAGCCTCAAGAAGCATAGCATGGATTTTCTGAGGATGGACGGTTCCACTCCATTAGGCAAGAGAAAAAGGCTCATAGAGAATTTTCAATCAGGGGAAGGCCCTTCAATATTCCTCCTGAGCCTTAAAGTTGGCGGACAGGGACTTAATCTTACAAGGGCCTCATATGTCTTTCATCTTGATCCATGGTGGAATCCCGCAGTAGAAAACCAGGCATCCGACAGGGCACACAGGATTGGCCAGAAAAACAAGGTAACGATAACGAGGATTCTTACACATCATACGATCGAAGAGAAGATGATACTGCTAAAGAAAAAGAAGCTTGCTCTTTACAGAGCAGTAATGGATGATTCAAAAGGTCACGGTAAGAGTGTTTCAATATCAAGGGCGGATTTGAATTTTTTACTGAATTAGATGTACTTCTGAGGTAATAAGTATCCCCTTCGGGCCAATTGTACTTAAAGATTATCTATATACCACTTGGCGACCCGGTCAAGACCTTCCTTAACCGAGAATTGAGGATCATAGCCTAGCAACTTCCTTGCCCTTGATATATCAGCAAGAGAGTGCATTACATCACCGATCCTGAAGTCACCATAAACAGGTTTAATCTTAGATGCTTCGGGAAAATATTCAATCACTCTTTCCTGGATAAGGTCAAACAACTGTATTAAGCTCGTTTGTTCCCCAAATGCAACATTGTATATCCGGTTAACAGCATCTTTATTTACGGCACATGCAGACAGGATATTGGTTTGCACAGTATTGTCAATATAACAAAAATCTCTGCTCGTTTCCCCGTTCCCGTTAATAACAGGTTCTTCCCCTTTGATAATAGCGGAAAACCATTTAGGAATAACCGCTGCATAAGCCCCTTCAGGATCCTGGCGCTTACCGAATACATTAAAATAACGGAGACCAATACACTCCATCCCATAGGTCCTCGCAAAAACATCAGCATACAATTCATTCACATACTTTGTTACAGCATATGGTGAAAGCGGTAGACCTATTTCATCTTCTACCTTGGGAAGCCCGGGATGATCACCATAAGTTGAACTTGAAGCAGCATACACAAAACGCTTTACCTTTGCATCTCTTGCAGAGACCAGCATATTTACAAAACCGGAAATATTATTCTCATTAGTTGTTATCGGGTCCTCAATAGAACGTGGGACCGATCCAAGTGCGGCCTGATGCAAAACATAATCCACGCCTTCTGTTGAACGCCTGCAATTATCAAGACTACAGATGTCTCCCTCAATCATTGTGAATTTACTCCACTGTTCTTCAGTCACCAACTCACGGACCTGGTCCAGATTATGCCTGTGACCGGTCGAAAAATTATCCAGGCCAACTACCTGCTGTCCCATTTCAAGCAGAGTTTCAAGCAGGTTAGACCCTATAAAACCGGCAACGCCTGTAATCAGCCATTTCTTATGATTCTGCTCTAATTCTTTGCGGATTTGATTATAAGTATTCATTTATTCTCTTTACAAAAACTAATATTACTACTAATATTTTTTTTACCACGGTTTAAATTATAACCGGAAATCATATTTAACTACAAGTTTACCCGTGCAACATCATATTTTATTAAGTTACTGGATTATTTCAACTAAATCAACATAACGGATCAAGATACTTTCATTTCAGTATACTCGTCTTTTGTTATCTCATCATCTGCACTTTACTAATTTAGGGTATCTAATGCTGATTCTTTCCCTGATGTCTTCTCGGAATTTCCATGCCAATTCTTTAGGATACTATGACGTCTTCTTGTGATACTATTCTGAATTTATATCTATTTATCCTTTGTATCATAAGTTTTCTCGAAACAGCCGGCAGGGCATCCTCTGCACATATTCGCAAGTCCCTGGTCGTCCTTCCGGGCATGAGACTCACAACATAGCCTTGTATGTTCCTTATTCTCACCAGTCACCCTTTCCCACCAATTAAACTTTTTCCCACAATATGGACAATTTTTCATTTGCTGCTGCCAAACCTTTCGTACTTAAATTTGTGTGTTCAACACGCCTTTATATATTTTACCGTCTTTCAATGCAGATGTGAAGTGATTAAATACTCAGGAACAAAAAGTGGGCTTAGTGTTTTATTCTCCTGGATGCTTTTTCCCTTATAGAACGCATTGTATTTACAATTCTGGGAGCTAACGAAGTATAAACCCGGGATATTCGGTTGACAGCACGACCGCGCCGTGGATAGTTATTTAATGCTTCATCATGATATGCCTGCGGTGCAAAATTATGCAAGTCAGGCAGGTCAACATATTCTTTATATTCTCTGAAATAGAAGTCGGCCTCAGAGGTCGAATCAATTCCAAGATTTTTGAGTTGGGCCAAAATTTCTTCTTTTGAAAGAGGTGACATTATTGAACTTTCCAAAGAATATTAATAATTACCAGCTAACAGAATAAATCAAATTCTGTTAAGCCACTTCCAGAAAATTATAACCTCAAGTAAAAATGCTGTTTTTCTAATAGAATTGAAAAGCAAATTATATTTACATATGCACATATAAATGTCAAGCATTATTGCAGTTGCTTATATCTCAGAAAATATTTCTTATAATCTCTCTAGATAGCCGCTTCTTTCAATATTTTCTCTTAACTTTTCCCTGCTAACATCCTGCCATAGCGGGCAACGATCAGATAAAAGTGATTAGATGAAAAAGTCTGCTTCTTTTTATGTATAATTATTCATCACTCTAATCTGGAAAACTCATGGCTAATGACAAAATCCTTATAGTCGAAGACGACGAAGATATTATGGAAATGATCGCTTATAATCTCGAAAAAGAGGGATATAAGACGACCCGGGTATATAACGGCGAAGATGCTGTTAATTCGGTTAAGAATGAACAGCCGGCCATGATCATCCTTGATTTGATGATTCCGAAGATAGAAGGACTCGAAGTCTGTAAAATTGTAAGAAACAATAGCAACACATCTCTCATACCTATAATTATGCTTACTGCAAGATCACAGGAGACCGACAAAATAACAGGCCTTGAACTCGGGGCCGACGACTATGTTACAAAACCATTCAGCCCGAAAGAGCTTATTGCACGAATAAAGGCCGTGTTAAGACGGTCAAAGTCGCGTAATACAGATACAACGATCAATGCCGGGGACATCGTAATTGACATCGTTAAATATAAGGTTACTGTAAACGGCGCCTTGATTAATCTCACCGCTACCGATTTTAAGCTCCTTGAATACCTTGCTCGCAGGTGCGGAGAAGTATTGTCCAGGGAAGCAATATTAAATGACGTGTTCGGGTATACATCCGCAATATATGACAGGACAGTCGATACTCACATCAAGACACTCCGAAAAAAATTGGGCAATGCCAGGGGGGCGATCGAGACAATAAGAGGGATCGGATACAGGTTTAAAGAATTCTAAGATGGGCAATAAAATAATCGTAAAATTCATAGGCGCTTTTGTACTGCTGATAATGCTCTCCGTTCTAATCCTAAATTTTTATGTTGGACTCAAACTCAAGGAAGAATATGAGCAGAAAATATCAAAGCGCCTCCGGAGCAATGCCATACTGGTCGGAGATATTCTGAAAGAAAATATCATCCTCGCAAATCAGGGTATTATTCAGACCAAAATCAGTGAACTGTCAAACAAGCTTAATGTAAGGATTACGGCAATTGACAACTTGGGGACAGTACTGGGCGATTCAGAAAAAGACCCTAAAATAATGGAAGACCATGGAAACAGACCTGAGGTTATAATGGCCCTAAAAGAAGATGTGGGGGAAAGCATACGATACAGTCATACTCTCTCATACAGTATGAAATATGTTGCAATGGCTCTAAAGCAGAATGAGAAGCAGATTGGCGTTATCAGGCTTGCACTTCCGGTACAGGAAGTGGAGTCACAAGCCCGTATTATTTACAGAGCAGTTCTCACAGGAGGAATTATAGCGATAATTTTTACTCTTGTCAGCGGTTATTTTATTTCAAGGAGCATCATCAATCCTATAACTGAAATGAAAGAAGTAGCACAGGCCATTAGTAAGGGGGATTTTAATAAGAGGGCAAAATTAGACAGGGATGATGAACTTGGAGTACTCGCCAGTTCGTTAAACAGGATGGCAGATGAACTTCAGGTCAAGATGAACAGTCTGAGTAATATGGACAGAATGAGGACCGAGTTTGTAGCGAATGTTTCACATGAACTTAAAACTCCGCTTACCTCTATCAAAGGTTTTATTGAAACACTCGAAAACGGCGCTATTGATGAAAAGGAGAATGCAAGACGGTTTCTTTCCATTATTAAAAAGAACGCTGAAGGCCTGAGCAATATCACGGACGACCTTCTAAAGCTCTCTGAACTGGAACTGGGGAAAGACAGAATTGAGAAAGCAAGATTTGATTTAAGAGACCTTATTAAAGATGTAATACTTAAATACGAGCATATGATTACAAAAAAACATATTAAGCTAGAGCAGGATTACTACGGGGAGAGTTTCATTGTTAATGCTGATAAACAGAAAATCGAGCAGGTTCTTGTGAATATCCTTGATAACTCAATGAAATATACGGGTGAGGGAGGTAGCATCAAAATACTGGTTCAGGACAAAGAGGACCATTTTTTTATATCAGGAGAAGATAACGGCATTGGTATTCCAGCCGAACACCTCGACAGGATATTCGAGAGATTTTACAGGGTAGACACTGCCCGCTCCAGAAAACTTGGGGGGACCGGGCTGGGACTTTCAATAGTCAAGCATGCTGTGCTGCTGCACGGCGGAAATATCAATATAGAAAGCCTGGAAAATAAGGGGACAAAAGTGACCGTTACCCTTCCAAAAAGCTAATATTACACTACTACGGAATCTTCACCTGATCTTCACAAACGCTTCATACTAATCACACACTGGATCTGCTAATATATGTTCGGTGACAATTAACAATGATTAAAAAAACTAAACAAGAGCACCCCTTTAAAGTAATCATAAAAATAGTCCTGGTAGTACTTTTCCTTTATTTATTCCTTGTGAGTATCGGTCTCATGGGAGCTGCATTCAAAGGATACGGTAAGGGGTTTGCTGAAGGATTGCTCAGCAGCACATCAAACTCATTTGTCGGTCTTTTTATAGGCATACTGGCAACAAGCCTTGTTCAGAGTTCTTCCACAACAACATCAATTGTAGTCGGCATGGTCGCATCCGGTGTCCTCACAATAGGCAACGCAGTCCCAATTATAATGGGGGCCAATATCGGGACAACGGTCACAAATACACTGGTATCAATTGGCCACGTTACACGCCGGGAAGAGTTCAAGCGCGCAATAGCCGGGGCAACGGTACATGACTTTTTCAATTTGATCTGCGTAGGTATTATGTTTCCGCTTGAACTTGCGACGGGCTTTTTGGAGAAAATGGCCACTTATCTGGCATCTGTATTTGTAACATTTGGGGGAGTAAAATTCACCAGTCCGATAAAAACCGCGACAAAGCCCACAGTGGAATTTATAACAAAACTTATCGCCAAGGATATGACCCTGCCATATAACCTCGGATATACAGCTGTTTTGATTTTATCTTTTATCATTCTTTTCGCGTCCCTGTACTTTATTGTGAAATTGATGAAGTCTCTTGTAATAGAGCGTGTGGAGACAGCTATGCATAATGTTATTGGAGAAAAAGGATTTATTGCCATACTCGCAGGCCTGTTTTTTACTATTATCGTGCAGAGCAGTTCTATAACTACCTCATTACTTATTCCATTGATCGGGGCCGGTTTATTGACGGTTGATATGGCATTCCCGATAACTATGGGAGCTAATATTGGAACTACAACAACTGCGATTCTAGCTTCATTCGCAACAGGTAATGTAGCGGCCATTACGATCGCGTTTGTACATTTCCTTTTTAACATTATTGGTGTAACATGTATATATCCAATAAGAATATTCAGAATAATTCCGGTAAAACTTGCCAAAGGGCTTGGGAATCTTGCTTATAGAAAAAGAAGGTATGCACTGGCTTACGTTGTCGGTCTCTTTTTTATATTGCCGACATTACTTATAGTGATTTCCAGAATGATAAAATAGGAGGCGTTATGTTCAAAAATTTGATTCAGTTCTGGAAGGGAAAAGATTTTCTCAGCCAGGTTATGGAAGATTTCAAGGTCATGCTCGACGATTCTGAGATGATGTTTAAATCATCATTTGATATCCTGGTCAATAATAAGAAAGAAGCAGGTCTTGAAGATGAAATCATAAAGACGGACAAGCGTGTAAACAGCCTTCAGAAAGCGATCAGGCAGAGGATAATAGAACACATGACAGCCCAGCCTTCCGTAGATTCACCAGCGTGTCTCCTGCTTTTCAGTGTTTCAAAAGATGCGGAAAGAGTTGGTGACTATGCCAAGAACCTTCTTGAAGTGACCAGACTGCTTGAAAACCCTATAGATAAAGATAAGTTCAATCCTCTTTTTAAAGATATTGATAAAGAAGTTGTCTCTCTTTTTGATCAGACAAAGGATGCCTTTATCGGCTCTGATGAAGAGATAGCCAGAAAGACCTGGGAAGTCCAGATTAATCTAAAAAGGACCTGCGACGGTATTGTAAGGACACTTGCAAAGGGCGGATATACTGTCAATGAAGCTGTATGCTTCACCCTCATTGCCCGTTTCATCAGGCGTATGTCTTCGCATTTAACAAATATAGCTACGTCCGTTGTTGTGCCACTTACAGAGCTTGACTACTATCATGATTTAAGTAAAGATGACAAGCTAATATAAAAAGCAGCGCATGAAAAGTCCTTGTGAAGATTCAACTCTTAAAATACTTGTGCTCGAACCATATTTCGGGGGATCGCACAGGTCTTTCATATCATGCCTGACCCAACTCCCTTTCGAGTTCGAACTCATGACATTTCCTGCCAGAAAGTGGAAATGGCGCATGAGACTCGCCGCCCCTTATTATGCTCAAAAGCTTCACGAATCAGGACAGCGCTATGATAGAATTCTTTGTTCCACATTCGTTGATGTGGCCGCGTTCAGGGGCCTGGCCCCGGCATGGGTGCAGAAAGTACCACTACTTACATATTTTCATGAAAACCAGTTTGAATACCCTGTTCAGGCTAAAGATGAGCGTGATTTTCACTTTTCACTCACAAACATGACAACAGCCCTGGCCTCTGACAGTCTTGCGTTCAACTCGCAATATAATCTCAGGTCCTTTCTGGAAGGAATTGAGGCCCTGCAGAAAAAATCGTATGATTTAAAACTTGACGACCCTTGTAAGACTATAGATTCAAAATCAAGGATCATTCCTCCTGGCATTGATTTTTCGAATATTGATTCGGTGAAGAGAACAGAACGCAATCCAGTCCCTGTAATATTGTGGAACCACAGGTGGGAGCATGATAAAAACCCGGACCTTTTTTTCAAGACCCTTATGGAGCTGGACAATAAAGGACTTGATTTCAAGCTTATCGTGCTTGGAGAGTCTTTTAGAAATTATCCACCAGTTTTTAATGAAGCGCGTGAAAAGCTTTCGGACAGGATACTTCATATGGGTTATGTAGAGTCAACAAGTGAATACGCAAAATGGCTCAGGCAAAGCGATATAGCGATCTCAACCTCCCTTCATGAATTCTTCGGTATCGCCATGATTGAAGCTGTACGCGCAGGCTGCCGCCCTCTCCTTCCAAACCGGCTCTCATATCCGGAGCTCTTCCCTGAAGAGTTTTTGTATCAGGACAATGATTTTAAAAGTACATTGGAAAAACTAATTATAAAAAACGAATCGTTTTCTTCTGAAAAGGCAATAAAAATGACAGAGGCCTTTTCTTGGGAGGCACTTTTGCCGGACTATGCTTCCTGGATAGAGGAAACTGATTAAGAACACAATTATGTTAAAGTATAAACCATGTTATCAAACAAGAAAATAGCTGCGATTATCCCTGTTCTTAACGAAGAAAAGACACTACCGCTTGTTCTGAATGACATTGATAAAGACCTGGTGGACGAAGTAGTAGTTGTGGACAATGGGTCCAGTGATAAAACTCCTGAAATTGCTAAAGAGCTTGGGGCTACTGTCCTGCACGAGTCCCAAAGGGGTTATGGATATCCCTGCCTGAAGGCAATTGAATATCTTAAAGATAAGAAGCCGGACATTGTGGTATTCCTCGATGGGAATTATAGTGACCACCCTGATGAGATCATTAAAATTGCCGGGCCAGTTGTTCATGAGGATTATGATCTGGTATGCGGCACCAGGGTCATTGATGATGTTGAAGAAGGGGCACTCCGTTTTCCTGTTCGCTTCGGTAACTTTTTGGCAACATCATTAATAAGAATATTCTATGGCTTTAAGTATACAGACCTCGGTCCTTTCAGAGCCATTAAATTCGATAAGCTTCTTACTCTTGATATGAACGATAATCTTGCATGGACTGTAGAGATGCAGGCCAAGGCAGTCAGAGCCGGTTTCAGGATAACTGAAGTTCCTGTTAATTATCGTCCTGGAACAGGCAAGTCAAAGTTCACCGGTAGTGTTAAGGGGATATTTGTAATTGGGTACAGGATTATTAAGGCCGTGTTCGGGAACATGTTTTATTCGCCGTATTAGCGCTTATAAATCTTCTTTCTCAAAACTATAAAACCGAATAAACCACTACCTAGCAAAACTATTATAGATGGCTCCGGGACAGGATTCAGTCTATCGAGCTGTACAATCTCTGAATCAATGGCCCAGTTATCTTCATTAAATACACTGCCTATCCAAACCCTTCTTTTATCGAAATCCGATAAAGTTAAATCCATTGGCAAACTATTGTCTGAAAATACTGACGCAGAGTTATCTGAAAGATTTAAACTAAAAACCAGACGCACGGCATCTGGCCAGCCATCAGGAACGGGTTGCGTTATTGATGTTATGGTTAATACATGTGCTCCGGGAGTACCACCAAAATTTGTACTAACACCCGCTCTGTAGTAATCAGTATATGCTGGATCGATAAAGGTATCTTCAGATCCGATCGATAAATTGATACCAAATACTTGAGGATTAAACTTATACATAGTGAAACATGTGGGGCAGCTAGAATAAGGGCCAACACCCGTATCATATGAAAACCGCCCTGTAAAGCTATCTCCTTTAGCTATAAAACCACTCAACGATGATCCAACCGTATGTTTCACATTTGCTCTAAATTCATAAGTTACAGGAATTGCCTTTACATTAACAGCTAACCCGAAAATGCCTAAAAAAAGAATGCCCAATAATAGTAATCTTGATGTTCTCAATATTTCTCTCCCTTCCAGAGATAATAAATATCTGTAATTAATATGTATAAATAGAGAGATTAGTTTTAATACGCTAAGCCATCTTAGTATAGCACATATAGTCTTTTTGCATAAGTATCAGATTGTTTAGAAGTGTCAACTTATCAAAGAGGGTTTGATAGTTAAAAAACTAATGGGAAGAAACGAAATGGGCCTTCACTTTACTGTAACCGAACGAGAGATAATTCATAAAAGCCTTTGGTGAGTCGCATTGAGAAAGGATCTTCGTAACATATTTGGGCCTTGCATACAAATACCAGAACGATTTCTTTTTTAGTGCCGTGAGTTCGTCCGCTGAAAGATGAAACGTTTTTACTGCGGAATTAAAATGGTCATATGTATGATCATATGCGCCGTCAACGATCAGTCCGTGTTTCTTGGCTATTTCATAATACCTGGTTCCTGGAAATGGAAAAGGAAGTATGACCTCGAAGAAATCTCCGTCCAGTTCTTTCGCAAACTCAAAAGTCTCCATTACAGTATCCTTGTCCTCCCAGGGCATGCCGATCATAAATGTCAGGAAAGTTTTCAAATCATGTTTCTTTGCGAGCCTTACAGCCTCTCGTGACTGCTCAAGCGTAATCCCCTTGTTTGTCATATCAAGAATATGCTGGTTCCCGCTCTCGATTCCGAACGATACCAGCCAGCAACCGGCCTTTTTCATCCATATCAGCCGTTCTTCATCTATGTTACTGACCCTGTTGTTTGCGACCCAGTGTATATCAAGTTTTCTGTTAATAATCTCTTTACAGACATTTATGACCCATTCCTTGTCCCATGAAAAAGTGTCGGCCCTGAAAAAGAAGTCCCTGATATTGTACTCCTTCACACAATGTTCAAGTTCATCAACAACATTCATGTATGAACGAAGCCTTATATCAGCACCTGAAACAACCGTGCTCAGGCAATAAATACATTGTGCAGGACACCCACGGTTCGTCTGGATAGTGGTCTGGACCGTTCCAGTATCCGGCCTGAGATATTTACTCTGGTCAAGCAGGTGACGTGCAGGAAACGGCAGCTGATCGAGATCTTTCATGAAAGGCCTTTTGGCTGTTTTAACGATCTCTCCGTTTTCTCTATAGCAGATACCTTTTATATCCTTTAGCGCCCTGCCCTGTGCGATTTCAAGCATGGTCATTTCCGGCTCACCAACAATAGCTATGTCGAGATATTCAGACATCTCGAGTCGTTCCTTCGGACGCATTGTCGTGTCACCGCCCTTTGCAATGGTCAGAATATCAGGGTTAATCTCCTTGGCAATCTTACACGCGATCAGGTCTTCTTTAATGGATGTAATTGTTGTATAAATAATGAGTATTGTAGGATCAAGCTTTTTGATATCTTCTTCGACCGTACTCCAGCTGTCGTTCTCAACAGGATAATCTCTCATCCAGCACGTATGCCCGTTTTCCTCAAGCACAGCAGGCATGTATGCCATTTCGAGAGGCGGCCGGCTCGCATTTGATACACCATGAAGCGAAACCTGGCAACGGTCATCTCTATAGAATAAACCTGTAGGCGGGACTATAAATAATGCTCTGTGGTTTGTCATATCTTTCTAATCATCTTCAAAATTCCTCACAATAATTATTCATTCAGGGCACATAAAAAGTCAATACGTTAATCATATCATTTAATTATTTTATGAACTAACAACAGGTAAAATAATCCATCAATAGAAATCAAGGGGAATATACACAAAAAACTCTTATTTATCCGTCTCAACTTGAATTCGGTTAATGCAGTATGGTATTTTTAACCCCTATGTCCAATAAATTCCGTTTATATTCCGTACTGCTTATACTGTCAATGGCTACTCTGACGCTGGAAGTGCTTCAACTGCGTATCTTTGCTTATAGCTTATTACGATCTCTGGCCCATATTGTCATCAGCATTGTACTCCTGGGTATCGGTATCGGCAGTATTAGTATTGCCCTAACCTCCAGATTCAATGAAATAAAAGAAGAAAAATTACTCTCATACCTTCTATTTGGTTTTTCTCTCAGTATAATCGTGACATACTTATCCTTCAGTTATTTCTTTGATTTCATGAACCAGGGATATAATTCACCGAGATTATGGCTTTTCTCTTTAGTTTTCAGTATACCTTATATTTTCTTCGGTGCAACACTTACTACTATTTTTAAAAATCATGTTAAGGACGTTCCCAAACTGTACTCTGCGAACCTGATCGGATCAGGGTTGGGTTGTGTCATCCCCCTTCTTTTTCTGCATCCACTAGGTGCAGAGAAGATGATTGTGATAGTCGCTTTAATGGGAGCTCTCTGCGCACTACTATATGTGCCGGACATTTCAAAAAAAATCACGATCACTATAGTCGTTTACATGATTGCGCTTTTAGCAGGCTTCCAGTACTCCGAAGATATCTTCAATTTCAAATCAAAAACAAACGGCGGACTCTCAAAAATGATGGAAGCGACTGCCGCTAAAAGAGAATTTACGAAATGGGACCCTCTCGGAAGAATCGATGTCTATTCGTTCAGTGATGAATATTCATTTATGTATATGCCTGAAGCTGTCCCGATCAAGGCAATGTTCCAGGACGGGGACGCCGGTTCAATGCTCGTGAATATAAACAAGGATAAATATGATTACACACATTTCTTTAATGGCAGTATCTTCAGCCTTGTTTATCAACTGCGTGAAAAACCTGTAACACTGGCAATCGGTTTAGGCGGCGGACATGATATTATGAGAGCTTACCATTATAACAGCAAGGAAATAACAGGTATTGAGATAAACAGCACAACCGTAAAGATGGTGAAAGAAAATTTCAAGGACTTCCTGGATGACCCATACGGAAAAGACAATATTTCCATTGTAAATATGGACGGAAGATATTTTGTCAGGGACAACAAAAAGGAATTTGATATTATTCAGATTGCCGGCGCTGATACAGACACGTCTAACCTGACTACCGGGGCACTTTCAGTCTCAGAAAATTACCTCTATACAACACAGGCGTTCAAGGACTATTTCAAGTCCCTGAAACAGGACGGGGTACTATCGTTGATACGATTCGGGCAAAGGGAACCTATGTTGATTATCGCAACGGCAGTCACAGCTATGCAGGAAATGGGAATTAAAGATATTCACGAAAAATTTATTGTCGTAAAACAGGCGATCAATTTTAATGTGTTGATGAAAAAGGTCCCGTTTACTGACAATGAGATAAAAGCTGTCAAGGATTTTACAGAGATAATAAATGTCAGTGGTAACATGCTCAGACTACCCGCCAATGATGTCATCGGTTACGAGGCGATCAATGAACCTGAAATCATGTACCTGCCCTTAGCAGACTGGAATGCTGAAAACTCTTTTACAGAAATCATCAATTCCACAAGGTCAAATACAATGGCTGAATATATATCAGGCTTCCCTTCCAATATCGCACCTTTAACTGATAACTTGCCCTTTTTCTTCCAATATGAAAAACCTGAAAATATCTTCAAACATAAAAATTCAATAATATATAGCCTTTTCATTTCCATTCTCCAGACACTCGCGTTTTCAATATTATTAATTTTTCTCCCGGTATATTTTTTAAATAGAAAGAAGACGAGCATTACATATAATTCAAGCTATGTAATATATTTTCTCTGCATAGGGCTGGGCTTTATGCTTGTTGAACTCGGTCTTATACAGAAGTCGGTATTATTTCTCGGACATCCTACTTATTCATTTATAGCTGTTGTCTTTTCAATTCTGCTCTTTTCAGGACTTGGGAGTCTTTTCTCAAGTTATTTTAAGGAAGGCCATTTCAAATTAATCGCCGGAAGTATGGCAGTTATTGTAATCATGACTCTCTTTAACCAGTTTTTCATGGAAGACATTTTAAATATTCTGCTTCCGGAGAATACTTTCCTCAGAATGATAATCATAGGCCTGTTTCTCTCACCAATAGGGTTTGCCATGGGAATACCTTTCCCAAAGGGACTCCAGATGGTCAGTCAGAGGGACGGTAATTTCATACCTGTTGCTATGGGGATCAATAGTGTAGCATCGGTATTTGCAGCTTCAGCTTCAGTACCATTTGCCATGCTTCTCGGATTTTCTAAATTATTTCTTGCTGCAATCATCGCCTATCTGCTCGGCTTATTAGCCATACTGATTAAAAAATAAATACTGCCAAGGCCTCTTTCCACCACTCTATCTGAAACTCAACAAATTCTTTTCGCTCAGGAACCGTGAAATATATAAACGCCAGCACCATAACAGAAACTATATACGTAATGAAATAGATATTAATTTTATTTTCGTCTTTCATCCTTCTGCCTTCAGACCTGTATTAAACTTCACTATTTTATATTTTCCATCTGAATACACAACCTCAAATTTCTCTATAACATTACCCATCCAGCGTGTGGAATAGAAGACATGCCTTTCCTTCTCTATCCACATGTCTTCATCTGAACCCTTCATGGACAATATGTATGTCACGTCGTTTTTCTGAAGTTGATTCAGCCAATCATTATAACTGTCGGATTTGACATAAACCACTCTGTTAGAAAATTCATTGTTCCAGAGGGGAGCGATAAAAAAGGGATTGATTTCATCCAGTGTCATTTGTTCAAATGTGTATGCAAGGGTATCACCTGCAAATACATTATTATCCATCCATATCCAAATCCCGTACTCATCCCGCACCTTTATGTCGATATTAAAGGGTTTGTACCTGGAGAGTGTACGCTCATTTGATGACAGTTGAAGAAATTCACTGATTTTTTCAGGCATAATGCAGGGGGTATTCAGGGCAAATAAAGTATACCCGGCAAGTATCAAGGCGACAATTCTTAAGACATTCTCTCTCCTACGGAAATAATCTAATACAAAACCGAATGAAATGGCCCCGAGTCCGACTATAAATACAACATACCTTGTGGTCCAATTCCTGGGATGTACGATAAATGTCAGCGCAAGAATAGTACCTGCAAGCAAGTAACTGTATTTCTTCTTTCTTACGGCATATATGAATGAAAAGAGTATGGACGGAATAAAAAGAATAAACCAGATAGGGCCGAACCCGCTAAATCTCGAATCATACATATAGTACCCCACCCTCTCCTGCCATACATGAAACAACCTTGTAATGTAATTCAGGTTTTCAATAATCGCGGGGGAAGACTCCACCCAGGTATTTTCCAGGCCTTTCATAAGTGTATGGCCAAAGACTGAGACATCCATAAAATATACTGGGTTCCCGTAGAATATCCAGTTCCTGCAATACCAGTATCCCCCCATTATAAGTATTGGCAAGCCAAAATAAACCACATATGTCTTCATTCCTTCTTTTAATAAATACCCCTTTGCCTGAGATGGACGAAAATATTTGATCAATTCCTGTACAAAAATCAGGCCTGTCAGCACAGCAATAAAAAGGGGCCCTGAAGGCTTTGATCCCAATAGAATCCCTGCTGCCAGTCCTGACAGCACTACAGGCACCCTCCTCTCCTTTAATGGCCTCAGTCCACCGGAAGTATCAGTATAATGTTCCAGGTCATCATACAGCAGGAAATTAACCGCAATCAGGAGCAGCATGGAGACAGCACCATCTACATAATTAGCAGTTGACTGAAAGACAATCATGGGAGTCATAAAAAAGAGGATAGAAGAATATATCGCGTACTTCTCTTTGATCTTCATCTTAACAGCCATACTGTATATAGCTATTGCCCCAGTAATTGTGAAAAACAGTTGGCTCAAATCAACTATAATATCGCTCTCCAGGAAAATAATATTCCAGAGAAAAAAGAGATTTATGTTTTTAGAAAAAATATTCATGTACTGCTGGATAAATGAAGATGTGGGATTCTCCTGAATGGCTCCTCCCTGCATAATCTGGCCGACAATAGGGAGATGGTAATATAGCGCGTCCCATGTATAGGAAGGGAACAAATATCCCAGAAATAACATCCATATAATCAAGCCAAGAAACATGCTGAAAAGAGAAAGCAGTACAAGGTCACTCCTGATTATTGCGAAAATGCGCAGGGCTTCATCTATTATTTCTCTAAATAAGCCAGCGGTACCGGCCCGTAACGCAAATCCCAGTACAATTACCGATAAAAATATATTCAGCAGGAAAAGCGGCCTTTGAAAGAGTGAGTTAAAGACTACACCAAGCAGCATCTCTGTAGCTATTATCTGGGTAAGCCCCAGAACAAACGTCCCAATCAGCCTGTCAGAAAATAATATATGCGCTCTTTTTTGATAAAGGAGGGCATACCAGGAAGAAAAGAGAAATAAATTTATTATGATATATGCCAGTATCTTCAATTAATCCAGACAATTCCAGACTCTTCTGAAACTGCAGTCCGTCATTTCATGATAATATTTGATTTGCTTTTCCGCCTTGTCCTTCATTCCCATTTTCTCGTATACAACCGCGACGTCCCATAGGGCGTAAGGTTGCGAAGGATCTATCTCAAGGACCTTCCGGTACTGTTCCAGTGCTTCCTCATACTGTCCAGTTTCTTTGTAAATATACGCTATGTCCGAAAGCGCATAGGTATTTGCAGGATCAAGCTCCAATGCCCTGTTATATTGCGCTATGGCCTTGTCATACTGGTTCTTTTCTCTATATACATACCCCAGATCATAATTTGCAAAAGGATGGTCAGGAGAAATCTCGAGCAGTCTTTGATACATTGTCCCAGCCTCATCAAATTTTTCCATCTCTTTATAGATTAAACCAAGCTGATAATAAGAATAAGCATCCTCAGGATTTATTTCAACAGATTTTTTAAACTGCTCAATAGCCTTATCGCTTTCTTGTACAGTCTGATAATATACTGCCATCATTGTATATCTGTTTTGAAAGATGTAAAGGGACAGAACTGATAAAATGGCAATTGATATAAAGAGAAATACTTTTTTTCTGATCTTCATGAGCTGAGGAAAAACATAAGGTGCTTTCTCTTAAAAAGTGTATTACTGATTTTAAAAGAAAGCACCCTGTTTAGTTCACAAATACTTACTAACAATTCGTCTATTTAGAACGAATAGACGCCTGCCAGACTGTATGTCTGTCCTATACCGGCATTCGTGCTTTCGAAATAACCAAATCCCTCTATAGTGGTTTCGAATCCGAGTACCGCCGAAAATTGTGAATTTATAGTATATGCCAATGCAACTCCAACTCCTAAGGCATCGGATTCACTACCCAGAGTATCCCTTATTAATTTATTGTCTTCGGTTCCAATGTCAAATCCCTGGATATTCAAACGTGCATAATCCCTAAATGACTGCGAGACAGTTGCATTGTTCAGATGATTCGACCAGTCAATGCTGCCCCTCAGCCAGAGCTTGGATGTAAGACCGGTACCGGCATCAATACGCATTTTAAAGACATCTGCCGGTTTGTGAGTACCAAATTCAGTAGATTCAAACCTGTATTTATATCCAATATCAAGGATCGCGTAACCCCAGCCAAAACCTTTTCCGAAAACAAGGGAAAGCTGTGTATCATACTGGCAATCTCCCAGACTCTGATACTGCAAAGGAGACTCACATTTATATGCTGCAGGAATCTTTACCTTGGCATCCACAGACATAAGGACACCGGCAAAAATATTCTGTGAAATATTGTACCTCAGACCCACATCTATGTCCCCTATTCCTTTCGGGCCTTCTTCATTTGTATTAAGAACTCCCTCAACGTCTTCAGACACTATCTTTTTATAAGGGACTGTAAGAGAAAGGGTGATTTTGTCTGTAATTCCATATGCCCCATAATAAGTAAGATTAGTAGAAGTAAACTTCGCTGCATCTTTTTTATGGTTATCAACAGTTAAGCCTTCCTCGTCAAATGTAGAGTATTTTGAATTTGACGTATAATGACTAATAGTCAGCTGATTATATGCATGTCCCTTCGCCTGTGTCCAGGCAGCGAAAGCATTACCTGTTACAAAGATAGCTCCTACTACTATTAAAAAGGCAATTAATATTTTTCTTCTCATTGTATTACTCCTTTTTCATTTAAGATTTTATTATTTAAAAAATTCCTGTTCTTTAATAATTCTCTCCCTATGCCACAATTACGTCTTCTGTATTTTTCCTGGATAGAAGGTAACGTGTAATGCGATTTGAAGCAATTCCACTCAATACTACTTGAAAGATTGACAAAAATGCAACATAAAAATACCCCATTTGAAACATCATGAGGAACGGGATTGATATATATATTTTATTGACAAATGCAAAATAAATGTTAAATGAAAAGTAAATCCCAAGGAGCAGCTCCATAATCACCAGGAAATTTATCTCTCCCTTATATTTCTTTCCGAGCCATCTGTCCTTTTTCTCTTCGATCTTGTATTTAGGGGTACGCTTAAAGGCCGTCTCCTTGTTAAATATCGCTTCAAGCACCGCCTTTGAGTTATTCACCGAAAGTCCGATACCAAGAGACATCAACATCGGCAGACAGGTCAACCTGGATTTCCAATTCTTGTAAGCCTCTTTTTGTGAACATATATAAAAAAATGAAATTCCGATTGTCGCTACAAGAAGGAAAGGAACGTCAGCAACTACCATCTGAAACCACCCGATATTAATCCTGGCAACCATGGAAGGATAAATCAATACAGAAAGTACCAGCATAAGCAGATACGATACATTATTCGTAAGGTGAAAAAACGCTTCGACTTTTACCTTTAGCGGAAGATCACTCTTCAGAATAAGCGGGAGCAGTTTTTTGGCAGTCTGTATGGACCCCTTCGCCCACCTGTTCTGCTGACTCTTGAATCCATTGATCTCTACCGGAATCTCTGAAGGAGAGATTTCATCTTTAAGGTACACAAAGTTCCATCCCTTTAACTGTGCCCTGTAACTCAGGTCAAGATCTTCCGTGAGGGTATCATGCTGCCATCCGCCAGCAGTCTCAATTGCCTCTTTTCTCCATATGCCTGCAGTGCCGTTAAAATTAAAAAATCTGCCTGACCAGTTCCTTGCCGCATGTTCAATAACAAAATGGCCGTCAAGCATAATGGCCTGTATCTTGGTAAGGAACGAATATTTTCTGTTCAGATAACTCCACCTTGTCTGGACCATTCCTACTGATTTGTCACTGAAATAGTGGATTGTTTTTTGTATGATATCTTTATCAGGTACAAAATCCGCGTCAAATACTGCAATAAAACGACCTTCAGCGGTTTTCATACCATTTGCCAGGGCCCCTGCTTTATAACCCTTTCTGTTTGTACGATGTATATAATTTATGTTAAATCCTTTTTCCTTAAATTCCTTTACACATTTTCTGGCCAGTTCCGCTGTCTCGTCCGTTGAATCGTCAAGTACCTGAATATCAAGAAGATTTCCAGGATAATCTATCTTACAGGCAGCTGTAATCAATCGTCTTGTAACATACATCTCGTTATATATTGGAAGCTGTACTGTAACTTTCGGCAGTTCCTTCAGTTTCGCCTTTAATACAGGCTTATCTTTTCTGTGTTTGTAATAAAGGTAAATCATATAGTATCGGTGGGATGCATACATAAAAACGGTAATCAGGATGAAAAAGTAAACTACCAGAAATAAATAAAGCAGCATAGAATTTGTCCTTAATATTTATAAAAGAAAATGCAAGAAAAAGATTTTTGTCGTCGAATTATAACATAGACATAAAGCCAGTAACAATTAGAAATATTTATAGACCAATTATTAAGAACAACTTTCTAAAGATTAATTCATAAAAATAGAGATTTTCATTGAAATAGCTTATAATAAATACAACTGTTTTTCGTGCTTCATTAATCAATACAACACTACATTATGTATTTCCAATTAAGGGGAGAGGCAACTAAATACAGATGGAACAGAATAAGAACAAATCCAACCTTGAATCCCATTTTAACTGGACATCGACGCTTAAGGCATTAGCTGATGAAAACCGCCTGCAGCTTATCTTTGAGTTGCTTAAGGGAGAAGCGAGTGTACAGGACCTCTCAACCAGCCTTGACGTTAAAATATACAACATATCAAAACACTTAAAAATATTAGAATCAAGCGGCCTTGTAGAAAAGAAAAAAGAAGGTATTCACCGGATCTATTTCATAACGGAAAAACTTAGGTCACGTTTATCCGAAGATAATCAGGTATTGGATCTTGGGTGCTGCCAGTTTATCTTCAAGCAATAGCATTTTAGACATCTCCATTCATCACCTTCTATCGAAGATAAAATCTGTCAAAGTAACCGCAATAAAACAATCACATACGTTCACTATTAAAATCTGGTAACAGTATTTCTCAAATCAACAGTTTTATTACCATTATAAACACAACCCCCAGGAACAACTTCTTCAACAGCACATTCCCTATTCTGTCTGCATAATAAGCACTCAGATATGAACCTGCAAATGAACCGGCAAATAATGGTATCGCCCAGACATAATTAATTACGCCATAAAAAGCGAATATTGCTGCAGCAGTGACCGAGAAAGATAAATTCGCAAGTTTATGAGTTCCGGCACTTTCAATGAACGTTTTCCCATAACAAAGCAATAAAATATAGAATAAAAACGTGCCTGCCCCGGCCCCATAAAATCCCCCGTATATACCAACAACAAAAGCAGCGATAACAGATAATAGGCGCTGCCCTCCTCTAATTTTCTCCTGAGTACGTAAAATGCCCGCTTCAGGTTTCAATATTATCAGTCCAAGAAGGGCCAATGTAATGACCGCTACAACATTTTTTAAAATATCTTCATTTACAACCAGCATTAAGTTCGCACCAAAGATTGCTCCCATGAAAGCCGGAACAGCAATAGTAATCGCTGCCCTGTAATCAATCATCCTTTTCATGTGAAACTTATACCAGCCCGCTATATCAGAACCAGTGACACCCAGCCTGTTTGTAGCAATAGCAATATGAGGAGGTAAACCCAGGAGGATTAATACCGGGATAGTCAGCAGACTGCCGGCACCCATATAAACATTAAAAAAGCCGCCAACCATCCCGACGGCTATCACTATGAAAAAATCAGTTATATTCATAAGATCTATTAAAGTGATTTTATCATATCATTGAAAACAGCATTATTCAGTCTCTTTTTGTAACGTAAACCAATCCTTGCCCCGGATTTAAAGTGTAATTAAAAGGTTCGGGAATGAATTCGAGAGGATATTCGGGGGAAACGTCTTTCAGGGGCGCGCCTGCGAGGACAAAATCGCCCAGACTCTCTGTGTGGAAGTGCTGCTTATTCTTTGTATCTTTATTTAAGATGATCAGGGCCTCCTCATCTGTTTGAGTCGACGCTTTCCAAAGGACTAAAACTTTAGGATTATTGGTTTGCAAAATTTCCGTCGGGGCATCTTCCTGAAAAACAGCATGCTCTTTTTTTATGCTATTTACCTTTGCAATAAATTCTGTTAGATCAACATGCTTCTTTTCCCAGTCATCAGGCCTTGTATCCACTACATGGACCCTTTTGCGAAAACCGAACTCATATCCCATAAGCATCATAACACCTGCAGAGAAAAGTGATGAGAACAGATAACGCTGCTTTGCTCCATTAATATTACCCTTGAAATCCTGCATAAGCCTTGTCGTGTCATGATTATCAGGAAAGCTTACTGAATACGATATATCTCTCGTCAAATTATACTGTTCCATCAACCAGTGGTCTTTAAGGTCCCACCATTTTGAACTGTTAAATATATAGTCAAACCCAGCACTCGCCGTTGTCCTTGTCTTTTCGGCAGTACACCCGAGAGTCTCCGCAAAAAAAAGAACGTCAGAATGCTCCTTTTTTGTCTCCCTTATAAGCTTCTTCCAGAATTTTCCGGGCAGCTGGTAGGCCGCGTCACACCTGAACCCTTTAAATCCGAGACCGATCAGGAAATCGACACTGCCTTTGATAAATTGATAGAGTCCTTTGGGATCTTTGGTACGTTCGTAATTAAATTTGGCCAGATCACCCCAGATTACCTTTCTACCTTTACTGTAGCAGAAAGGATGCTCAATCTTACCCTTTTTCCATGAGAACCACTCCGGATGTTCCTTAATCAACCCGGAATCATGCGCGCAGTGGTTTATGACAAGGTCAATCATGACATGCATGCCTTTTTTCTCTGCTGATGCAACCATGTCTTTCACTTGTCTTTCGGGACTCTTTTTTATGGTCTGATCAATAAAAAGAGGATTGAAGCTGAAATAGTCCGAGATAGAATACAGGCTTCCGGACTCTCCTGGCATTTGAATGGGATTGATGAAGACCCAGTCAAAACCCATATCAGAAGCCCTCTTAAAATGCTTTGCCCATGTATTGAACTTACCTGCCAGTAAAGGGAATATATTATAAATAATCATTTATTTGGGCTGCGCTTTCTGATCCGTTTCTATGTATTTCACTTAGACTGTTTCAGTTGGAAGGTCATTCTCCAACCACTCATCAATACCGCCTTCATAAACTTTCACGTTTGGTACATTAAGCATTTTCAACGCTGAAGCAACCTTTTTTGACGCGACACATCTCTTATGTTTGCAGTAAATAATAATCTCATCATACTGCAGCAACTCTTTTCTCCTGTCAACAACCTGAATATAAGGAATTGTTGTGGCCCCTTTGATCCTGTGAGTATTTCCATCGTATGTACCAATCGTGTCAACGAGCACAAAATTACTTTTATTATTAAGTCTTTCTAAAAGAGCTTCCTTTGTTACACAGTCCAAAGATATGTTCCAATCCAGTTGATATGACATCTGAAAGTACCTCCCGCTACATTTTATCAGTAAAATGTTTGAATTAATATTGATGGCTTATTAAAATATATATATTATTTATACTACAAGGCAATATTAATTGTCTATAAAACCTGATTAAAGATTCCCTTGACTCTCTTACAGCCAAGCAGGAGGAGCCGATATTTCTGAATTAATAAAATATGAATTTGACTGGGGAGTACTCTTTACCGAGCCTTATGCCAGTATTTTCATTACCGGTATAAAAATAACGCTGCTCATTTTCATTGTTTCATCCTTACTATCTCTTTTACTCGGCACAGTAATAGCCATACTGAGAATATCGGGTATAAGAATATTTCAGATTATCGGCAATTGCTATGTAAAGATATTTCAGAGTATTCCTTTAATATTCTGGATTCTCTTCTTTTATTATGCGTTCCCGGGCATTCTTCCCGATGCCTTAGGTAACAGACTGAACGCATATTATTATTATCCTGTTATAGCAGGGATTGTCTCACTCTCTCTGGACAATGCCTCGTATGTCTCAGATATTCTAAAAAGCGGCAGGCTTGTAATCCCCCAAACCCAGAGAGACGTTGCAATCGCTACAGGACTGAGCAGAGTACAGCAGTATATATATGTGCTTCTTCCTCAAATGTTCAGGGTTATGTTTCCACCTCTGGGTACAAGAATGGTCCACAATTTCAAGAATACAACCCTCTGCATGATTATTACAGCGCATGAATTGACCTGGGCAACGCAGCAGATCGAGGCACTCGCTTACAGAGGTGTTGAAGCCATTATTATGGCAACTGTCTTCTATGTAAGTTTATCACTATTGATGGCATCGTTTGTGATAATCATAGAAAGACATTTAAGAATTGATGCTGAAGGAATAATCAGTCCAAAGGCATGAATATATGAGTGGTATAACTGAATTTTTTTCTAATCTGGATTTCTTTCTCCTCGGTTCCTTCCCGAACGGAGACCCGGGCGGGATCCTTCTCAATATAATACTAGCCGCACTTTCTCTCGCCTTCAGTTTTGCTTTCGGGGTATTTTTCGGATATAGCAGACTGTCTTCGAGACTGTATATCAAAATCCCATGTATTGCCTTCATAGAAACAATCAGAGCAACTCCACTTGTGATAATCATCTTCTGGTTCTACTATGTCATCCCATATATATTCGCAATTAACATTACGGCTTTCTGGAGTGTAGTGATCTCTCTGTCCCTGTATGGTGCAGCATACCAGGCCGAAATTGTCCGTTCAGGAATCATAGCGGTCCCCAAAGGCCAGCTCGAAACCGCATTATCATCGGGATTGACCAGATATGAAGCAATGGGATATGTAATACTTCCACAGGCGTTCAGGATGATGTTACCTTCACTGGTGGGCTTTTCTATAACCCTGTTTAAAGACACTTCAACTGTTTTTGTAATAGGCCTCATAGAACTGACACAAGCGGGCTTCATTGTAAGTCTTCTGCAGCCTGACAAAATGTACTCCGCTTATTTCTTTATTGCCATTGGATACTTCCTGGTTTGTACGGGTCTTTCCCATGCAGCCGGCAAACTCGAAAAAAGGATCGGCTCTTTCGATTTCAATTCATACAGACCGGACATAAGCATAGATGAATTCATGCTGTTTCCAAAATACAAATTTCTCTGGAGGCCGTCCTCTTGGGCAGCTGAAAAAAGGAAAAAGCAAAAGAAGTATGCCATGCTGATTAATCTTGATAAGTGCATAGGATGCTACGCATGTCAGGTTACATGCAAGGCGGAGCACAACATACCATTCGGGATATTTCGTTGCAGCATTGAAACCGTCCAATCCGGTCACTATCCTGATATCAAAAAAGCCTTTATCCCCCGCATCTGCAATCAATGTGAAAATCCCCCCTGCATAGAAGCATGCGAAGAAAAAGACGCGATCATACAAACACATGAAGGCGTTGTTATGATAAACAAGGATAAATGCCAAAAACATGCAGAGTGCAAAAAATGCTATGAGTTTTGCCCTTATGATGCTATCGATATCCATCCTATAACAGGAAAGCCTGAAAAATGTGATTTCTGCTATAACAGGTTACAGCACGGAGAAGAACCCGTATGTGTAAAGAGCTGCATGGGAAAGGCAATGTTATTCGGTGATATTAATGATACTAAAAGTGAAATATACGCAGCACTGAAAAGAAGAAAAATAAAGGTCCTTAATCCTGAACACGAAACACACCCTCAAGTCTTTTATTTACTAGACGATGACAACTGCTGCAGCACATATATTCCATTAAAAAATTATGATATCCCCGGTGGCCGGACCGTTTCAAAGACAATCACAAAACAGATATATGAACATCCCAAAAAAACAGATTCTATAAAAAAAGTGGTGTATACGGCTGACTGTATGTGCCCCTCGGAATGCGGCATATCAGTGCATGTAGAAGACGGAATAGCAAAAAACATATATGGCAATCCCTATTCACTCAGTAATCACGGAACATTATGTTCAAAGGGGGCCTCCGGCCTTCAGCTGACTTATTCAGCACAGAGGATCAAAACCCCTCTCATGAGGTCCGGCGAAAGAGGCGAGGACAAATGGAAGCCTGTTACATGGGAAGAAGCTGCCGATTATCTTACTAAAAAACTAATCGAAATAAAGAAAAAGCATGGCGCTGAGTCAGTTTTTTTAAATACAGGAGATATGTCCGACAGCATTGCCTATGAACGGCTCTTTCGCGCATTCGGGACACCGAATATTTACAGCCATGGGTGTATCTGCGACCCGAACCGCAGGTGGGGACACGACCTGATGACAGGAGACACGAGACCACTGCCTGATGTTCAAAGGCCCTTTCTTATAAGAGACAGGAATGGGGAACTGAACTTAAACAGCAAGCATGACGCAAAGCTTATCCTTAATATCGGGGTAAATCCTTTTGTTGCAACAAGGTTCAATTACATGTCAAACGGAATTACCGGGGCCCGGACAGAGAACCACTGCAAATATATTGTTGTCGATCCTTCATATACAAACTCTGCTGCACATGCAGACATGTGGGTTCCGATAGTACCAGGGACAGATGCCGAACTGCTTGCAGCCGTTCTCTATTACATAATTAAAAACGACTCGCCCGACAATCAATTGAAAAAATATATAGACCATGATTTTCTTGATAAATACAGCATCGGATGGCCGGATTTTAAAAAGGCATTTCTTGATTGTTCAAACAAGAAGGACCCTTCCAATAATCTGTTGTATTTCAGTCTTGAATGGGCCGCTGAAAAAACCGGCATTTCTACAGCCAATATAGAAAAAATGGCACATATGTTTGGAATTACAAAACCGGCTTCAATAGAAACCGGCATGCACGGCACAGCACACCACACGAACGGGGACGTAACATCAATTATTA